>Ga0326727_10000385_pt1 | contig 183459 bp, 160 predicted proteins | sample MB2enrmetagenome_FD_207643 | JGI IMG/M metagenome (GOLD analysis project Ga0326727, IMG submission 207643) | Lab enriched peat soil microbial communities from McLean, Ithaca, NY, United States - MB29MY | ecosystem: Environmental > Terrestrial > Soil > Wetlands > Peat | place: USA: New York... | reverse complement strand
GCGGCACAAGCGGCCATCCCATACGGCGTGCGTCTCTACACCCGGAACTTGAGATTCGCGCGCCCCTCGCCCCGCTGCGGGGTCCTCTCCAACTCTCGCCGCCAGTTTTGAAACGGCCTCCTTGGGGTTGGGTGACGGCCCGGCCGGATGGAATTGGGGCTTGAGTTAGCGCTTTCGGGTCGAGTGCGCTGCTTGCACGAATGCACTTGCTTCCCTTCCAAGGAGTTGATATTTTCAGCGCTGAAGGAAAGTGCTGCACCGTCATGCGCCAAGGCGCAGCAGCAAGTGTGGCCGCTTCGACCCCGCGAGAACAGCTCAATTCAAATAAGGAGTGAATCATGGGTGAAACAATGATTGCGCCTCCAACGCCAGAAGAGCAGCCGGCGGATTCTTTCCTCAGCCGTGCGCTCGGAATGTTTATCTCACCGGGACGGACCTTCGAATCGATTGTGCGCCGGCCGGATTTCCTCGCGCCCCTCATTATCTCGATTGTGGGGTCCATTGTTGTCATCGAAGCCATGCTGGAGAAAATTGGCGCCGCGCGCATTATCCGGCAGTCGCTCGAACTCGGCGGCCAAGCTGCCAAGATGACCCCGGAGCAAATCGATCAGGCAGTCGCCAAGGCCTCCACGATCACGACCATCAGCATGAGGGCGGGCGGCGTCCTCGGCGTGCCCATTTTCCTGCTGGTCATCGCGGCCGTGGGCCTTTTCATTGCCAACGTCCTCTTTGGATCGTCGACGAATTTCAAGACGTGTTTTTCGGTGGTCTGCTACGCCAATCTGGTTCTTCTCGTGGAGGTGGTCCTGGGCCTGGTCGTGATCTTAATGGGCGACCCCGAGCAATTCAATCCGAATAACCCCATGCCCACCACCCTGGGTTTCTTCCTCAACCAGAAGGAAACCTCGAAGCCGCTTTACGCGATCGCCAGTTCCTTCGATGTTTTCCGGGTTTGGTTCGTCGTCCTGTCCTCCATGGGGCTTTCCGCGGCCACAGCAAAAAAAGTTGGGACGGTTCCGATTTTCCTTACTTTCCTCGGGATTTGGGTAGTCATCGTCCTGGGACACGCCGGAATAGCTGCCATGATGGGGTAGCCGGCAGGGGTGAGGGGAGCCGGTGAAGCGCGGGCCTGTTTTGTAGGTCCGCGCCTCGTTCCCCAAGGGCAAAGAAAAGCCGCGGACCTACAAAACCGGTCCGCGCTACCTTGCGTTTTCGCCTCTGCTCCGAAGCAGCTCGAGAAAGATTGCAGCAATCCACAAGTTTCATGCCCATTAAGTTTGAGATCCTTGCGGAAGACAAGGTCACGCGCGCACGGGCGGGTTTATTGCACACCCCACATGGCGTGATAGAGACCCCCGTCTTTATGCCGGTCGGCACCGGCGGCACCGTGAAGGGCATGACGCAGGATGAGTTGGAAGCGCTGGGGGTGCAAATTCTGCTGGGTAACACCTACCATCTCTATCTTCGTCCCGGCCACGAATTGATTCGCGAGGCGGGGGGCCTGCATCGTTTCATGTCGTGGCCGCACCCGATCCTCACCGACAGCGGCGGTTTTCAGGTCATGAGCCTGAAGTCCCTGGGCCGCGTAACCGAGGACGGCGTGTGGTTCCGTTCACATCTGGATGGCTCGTCGCATTTTCTCTCCCCAGAGCGTGCCGTGGAAATCCAATTGGCCTTGGGCTCCGATATCATGATGTGCCTCGACGAGTGCGTCGAGTACCCGGCCAGCCATGAGACGCTCGGCCGCGCGGTAAGTCTGACGACGCGCTGGGCCAAGCGGGCGGTTAAGAGCCGGGATTCGGGACTAGGGATTAGGGGTTCGGGCGAAATGCTATTCCCTAATCCCGAATCCCGAAACCCTAACCCCGCGCTCTTTGCCATCGTGCAGGGAGGGACGGACAAGGAACTGCGCCGCCAGAGCGCTGAGGCGTTGCTGGACCTGGATTTCGGGGGCTACGCCGTGGGGGGACTGGCGGTCGGTGAGCCCAAGTCGGAAATGTATGACACGGTGCAGTTCACGGCGGAACTCCTGCCGCGCGACCGTCCACGCTACCTGATGGGGGTGGGCACCCCGGAAGACCTGCTGGAGGGCGTGGCCCGGGGTATCGACATGTTCGATTGCGTCATGCCCACCCGCAACGCTCGCAACGCTTGCGCCTTCACGTCCCAGGGCAAAGTCATTCTCAAAAACGCACGGTATGCGCGGGACGACGGCCCTCTTGACCCCTCCTGCACCTGCACCGTTTGCCGGCGTTATTCGCGCCGCTACCTTCGCCACCTTTTTGTGACCGGCGAAATGTTGGGAGCTATCCTGGCGACCCATCACAACCTCCACTTTTACCTTGACACCATGCGCAGAATCAGGCAGTCTCTCCTGTCTGGAGAGTTCGCGGAGTTCCACGATAGGGTGCGCTCACATCTGTAGCGCCGGGCTTTAGCCCGGCAGGTGCCGTCCTAAAGGACGGCGCTACATACCCGAAGCGAATCCGGAAAGCCCGAACGGAGAAGACTCGTGCTTGGCAGACGGGTTACTCATGCTAATACCTGAAACTACGGCTCGGCCTTGATCGAATACCACTTCGTAAATCCTATTCTCCTGGCGGCGGACCCTGGTATATCGGGCGCGCTCACGCAGTTGCTTTTCTTTTTCGCCCCCCTCTTCGCCATCTGGTATTTTCTGGTCTTGGCGCCGCAATCGAAGCAGCGGAAGAAGCTCCAGGAAATGCTCGCCAACCTGAAGACAGGAGATCGTGTAGTGACCAGCGGGGGCATTTACGGTACGATCATGGGCTTCCGGGATGGCACGGTGCAGTTGCAGATCGCGAGCCAGGTGAAGGTTGACCTCGCGCGGTCGGCCATTACCGGGCTCGTGACCGAAGAGGAGTCGGACTCGAGCAAGCAGGAGTCCGGGGGAAAAGGGAAGAAGTAGAAAGATCTGCTGAGGAAGTCCTTATACATGGAAACCAAGATTCGGAGCCGGGTAATTGTTATTCTCGTGGTGGTCGTGGCGTGCATTGTGGGAATCATCGGCTTTCCAAGGAATGTCAAGGAGCTCAAGGAAAACCTCCACACCCGCATCCACTTGGGGTTGGACCTGAGTGGTGGAACCAACGAGATATTGCAAGTGCAAGTGGAGGATGCCGTCAAGATTACCGCCGACGAGGCGCTCGAGCGGTTAAAGGATGAACTGAAGGCCAAGAACATTTCTTACTCGGATATCCAATCGAACGATGACAAGACCGAAAACCCTCCCATTCACCGGATCCTGATCAAGGGTATTCCCCCGGAAAGGTCTGCGGACTTACAGACCATAGCCACCAATCAGTACTCGGACTGGGACTTGGTCCGGGTCCCGGGGGATGAGGCCGCTCGGATGCTGGTCCTGAAGGTCAGTTCGGCCGCGACCCTTCGCAACCAAGCGCTGATGCAGGCGATGGACACGATTAGCCGCCGCGTCAACGCGCTGGGGGTTGCGGAATCGACGATTTCCGAGTACGGCGAGGGCGACTTCGAACTCGTTTTGCAGTTACCGGGGGTGGACGACCCGACACGCGTTCAAGACATCATCCAAAAGACCGCCATGCTGGAGTTTAAGATGGTGCAGGACGGGCCGTATCCTTCCCGTGAAGCGGCCCTCGCGCAGCATGGCGGAGTGCTGCCTCCGGATACCGAACTGTTGCCGGGTAGCGAAAGTGGGAATGAAGTCTGGTATGTATTGAACCGCATTGCGGCGGTCACGGGGCGTGATTTGACCGGAGCCGATCCCTCCCATGATTCCTCGGGGCGGCCCGACGTGGATTTCACCCTGAACCGCGATGGGGCCGAGCGTTTCGGACGCGTGACCGGCGCGAACATCGGCAAATATTTGGCGATTGTCCTGGACAATCGGGTTTTCACCGCCCCGATCATTCACGGCCAGATTACTGACCGCGGGGTCATTGAGGGGGGGAATTTTACCACCCAGTCGGCCAATGACTTGGCGCTGGTGTTGCGCTCCGGCGCCCTGCCCGCTTCGATCCTAACCCTTTCGGAGGAGGTCGTTGGTCCGTCCCTGGGCGCCGATTCCATCCGCCACGGCGTCGTCGCCTCGATTGTGGGCTTAGTCGCAGTGATGGGCTTCATGTTGGTTTATTATCGCGGCGCGGGAGTAAACGCCGACATCGCTCTGACGCTGAATCTGCTTATTCTTGTCGCGGCAATGGGATATATTAGTGCGGTTCTCACTCTCCCGGGCATCGCAGGGGTCATTTTGACGGTCGGTATGGGAGTGGACTCGAACGTGCTTATCTTCGAGAGGATTCGAGAAGAATTGCGCCTTGGCAAGGCGGTCGGGGCGGCGGTGGCCGCAGGTTTCGAACAAGCTTTTCGCACGATTATTGACACCCACGTTACCACCATCGTTTCTGCGGCGATTCTCTTTGCCTTCGGGACGGGGCCGATTCGCGGATTTGCCGTCACTTTGACGATCGGTTTGTTGGCCAATTTGTTTACCTCGGTTTTTGTTTCGAGGGTGATTTTTGATTACGGTCTTACCCACAGGGAAAAGGGTGCGGCGCTGAGTATCTGAGGGGGCAGTTCACAGCCAACAGCCGACAGCTAACAGTAAGAGCTGGGTTTCGGTTCTTTTCATGGAGGCACTGAGCAAGGGAGAAGGATGGCAAGAAAAGAATGGCCCGATTTGCCGGGGGTTCTTGACTGTCGGCTGTTAGCTGTCGGCTGTCAGCTAAGAGTCAGCTAATTTTGTGGAACTTGCCGTGTAGTTGCGGTGTCAAGTAGATTGCGGGAGTGTGAAGGGGGCGCATGGAGTTTTTCCACGAACCAAAGATTGACTGGATGGGAATAAAGTGGTATTTCATCTGTCTTTCTTTGGCCCTGGCGTTGACGGGGATTCTTTCCATGCTGATTCACCGAGGGCTGGTTTATGGAATTGACTTCCGCGGCGGAACAGTGGTGACCGTGAAGTTTGCCCAAACTCCCAACGTCGATGCCATCCGTGGGGAATTGGACCGCGCGGGTTTACGGAACTATACGATTCAAGGATATGGGCCGGCCAGCGATCACGCGGTGATCATCTCCCTCGATCTCCGAACCACTACCTCAACCAACGCCCTGGACACCGGCAAGCAGTTGGTGGTCACCGGCCTTTCGAATCTTTATGGTAAGGGTCCCGAGGGAAAGTCCGACTTCAACAACGCCAGCCCGCAGACCGTGGCGGACCACCTGACGGCGGAGGATCCCCTGGGCGCGGGGGTAAAGGGTTTGGAAGCCGCCACCAAAACCTATCACGATCTTGCCGATGCCATCGTCAATTACCGGAATGCTCCCCCACGCAGCGGTCTGCTGGGGGATTTTAGCGATCTGCGCAACGTGCCGGGCGTGACCCCGGGCGTCATCTCGGCCCTGACCAAGGACTTTTATCTGTCTACCTATGCCGTCACCGACACCAAGATCGTGGGGCCGAAGGTGGGTGCTGACCTGCGGCGCCAGGCCGTCTACGTTACGCTGGCGGGCCTGGGCGCAATGTTGATTTACATTTGGTTTCGTTTTGAGTTAATCTATGGCGTCGCCGCCGTGGTGGCAACGTTCCACGATGTGATTATTACGCTCGGATTCTTTTCCCTGCTGAATAAGGAAATTACCCTGACGGTCATCGCGGCCCTGCTGACCCTGGTGGGCTACTCCATGAATGATACGATCGTGGTCTTCGATCGAATCCGGGAGAACGTCCATGCGACCAAACGCCCGGAATTCTCGAAGCTCGTCGATCACAGTATTAACCAGACTCTCAGCCGGACCATCCTGACCTCGGGTCTGACCTTTCTGGCGGTTCTCTCCCTTTTCCTGTTTGGAGGCGAAGTCATCCACGGGTTCGCTTTTTGCCTGGTGGTGGGAGTGATCATTGGCACCTATTCATCGATCTTTATTGCCAGCCCGATTGTGGTGTATTTTTACCAGCGTTTAGCCAAGGGTGGAATGAGTCCGAGGGTCAAGGTAGCTTGAGCGCGTACCGGTTCGGTCCCTTTGCCGGGGCTTGGCCAAATCGCGCGGAGTTTTTTGAGGAGGCGATAATCCATGTTTGAGGATAGCTTGCTGGAGTCCTCGGTCAGCGCGGCGCCAGTTTTAAAAGGCATACACTGGATCATCTCGATCGTTCTCGGTGCGGTCACCTTCCTGGCAGGGTACTTTATCCTGCCCATGGTCTCGGCCAACGAGACCAAGGTGATTGTGACCCAGTCGGCGATTGTGGCTGTGGTGGTTACAGGCTTCTCCCTGATTCTCTGCTATGTGTTGGCGGATTGCAAACGCCACGGGTTCAACCCCTACGTTTGGTTCGCCATCGTGCTTCTGCTCAATCTGGTGGGATTTATCATTTATCTGATCTATAGCGCGGCCAAGACGGGCGACTGGCAGCGCGCCACCCTTCCCATCGCCTATATCTTTGAAGTCCTCATCGTCGGGGTGATGGTGCTGTTCCCGCTGATTTACACCGAGGCTCTGCCCAAGGCACAGTTGATGACCTTCCTGGCGGCGCCTCCACCTCCGCCCCCACCACCTCCGCCGCCGGCGGCCGCTCCACCTCCCCGAGTCATCCATCGGGTCAGCGCCGAAGATATGATGCGCGCGCCCACCGTCATTCCCAGGACGATTGCCAGGGTTGAGAATGAGCCGCCTCCCGCCGCCGTGGGCGTGGTAGGCGGCGTTCCGGGCGGCGTTCCAGGTGGAACGTTCGGTGGTGTGCTGGGCGGCGTTATTGGCGGCGTCCTTTCTGCCGCTGCTCCTCCGCCCCCGCCTCCCCCCACTCCGCAGGCTCCCAAGCGCATCCGGGTGGGCGGCCAGGTGGAATCGGCGAGGTTGATCTTCCAGCCCAAGCCCGAGTATCCTCCGCTCGCCAAGATGGCGCGCATTCAGGGTACGGTGCGCCTGGACGCGATCATTAGTAAGGATGGAACGATTCAAGATTTGAAAGTCATCTCCGGCCACCCGCTGCTGGTGAAAGCGGCGATGGAAGCCGTGCAGCGCTGGCGCTATCAACCCACCATGCTGAACGGCGATGCGGTGGAGGTGGCTACCGAGATCGACGTGAATTTCACGTTGGCCGAATAACCGGTAGTCGGGCAGTAGGGTTTTTTGTAGCGGCGGCCTGTGGAGGCCGGCTTTTAGGCGATCGATTCCGGCGGTCAGGGACCGGCGCTACAACATACTGACCCCCACTACCGAATAACCAGAAGATTCTGGTAATTTTTGAGGAGGGAAAACTACACTATGTTAGCGACATACCTTATGACCTTAGGTCTGTGGTGGTTACAGGCGGAAGAAGCGGGGACAAGTTGGGACCCGCTTGCCATGTGGCGTGCAATGGGATGGCCGGCCCGGTCTGTGGTCATTGTGCTGCTCATCATGTCGGCTTGGTCCATTGGCGTCATGATTGACCGTTGGATCGCTTTCAGCTCCGCTCGCAAGCAGTCGCGGGTCTTCGCCCCGGCCGTGGCGGGGGCGCTGAAGGATGGGAAAATTGACGAAGCGATTGCCATCGCCGAGCAGAACAAGCGCAGCCACTTGGCGAAAGTGGTTACGGCCGGCCTGCAGGAATTCCAGGCGCATCAAGTGTCGACGGAAATCTCCGGCGAGACCATCGAAGCGTCCAAACGGGCTCTGGAACGGGCGGCGGCCATCGTGCATGCCGAACTGAAGCGCGGCGTTTCCACCCTGGCCACCATCGGTTCCACGGCGCCCTTCGTCGGCTTGTTCGGGACCGTGCTGGGCATCATCCACGCGTTCCAAGGAATTGCCGGCAGCAAAACGACCGGTCTCGCGGCGGTGGCAGGCGGGATTTCCGAAGCCCTCGTCACCACCGCTTTTGGTCTGTTCGTTGCCATCCCGGCCGTATGGATTTACAATTATTTCACCACCAAGATCGAGTCTTTCGACGTCGAGATGGATAACTCCTCCTCGGAGTTGATCGACTATTTCATCAAGCGCTCGTCGCGGGGGAAGAAGTAAATGGCCAGAAAATGGATTTCGCTTGGGGCTGTTTCGGAAATCAACGTAACCCCCATGGTGGATGTGATGTTGGTTCTGTTGATCATCTTCATGGTGATTACGCCGATGTTACAAAAAGACTTCAGTGTGAATATGGCGAAAGCCACCAACACCCGCGACATGCAGGATGCCGATAAAGAAGATGCGGTCGTGTTGGCGATCTCGCGAGACGGTAAGATCTATTTGCACACGGATCCCATCCGTATGGACGAAATCACCCAGAGGGTGAAGGACGGGATTTCCAACAAGCTGGATAAAACGGTCTACGTCAAAGCTGACACCGGCGCCAAATATGGCGTGGTCGTCAGTGTCGTGGACAATATCCGGGCCGCGGGAGTGGACTCGCTGGGGCTGGAGACCGAAAAGCGGATCGAGCGCCACGTGCCCAATGCGCCTGAATAGCCGCGGCTGCTTTACGCTGGGCTCGGCTCGCTTAACCCGAAGGAGGGTAGAACTATGGCTATGGCCGTAGGGGGTGGCAAGAAAGGTCCCCTGGTGGACATGAATGTCACCCCGCTCATCGACGTCTTACTGGTGCTGCTCATCATTTTCATGGTGATCACGCCCTTGACGCCCAAAGGACTCGACGCGCTCGTTCCTCAGCCGAGTAAGGATAAATCGCCGCCACCGGACGATGTCACGAGCCGGATGATTGTGGTGAGTGTCGACGCACGGGGGCACCTCAAAATCAACCAGGACCCGGTCTCGATTGGCGAGCTCGGCCCCCGGTTGGAGGACATTTTCAAAGCCCGTAACGAGCGGATCATGTTCGTGAGAGGTGACCCTGACGTGGATTTCGGCCAGGTCGTTCAGGTTATCGACATCGCCAAAGGCGCCGGGGTCGACAAGATTGGGCTGATTACCAAGGCCATTGAGGAAGGTCAGTAAGGAAAGAAGGATCCTAGTTTCTCACTAGCTTCCGCCGAGGGAGGAACCCTGATGAAACGCTATAATCTCGCCCTGCTCTGTGGGGCGCTGCTGATGGTGCTGGTTGCCACCGGATGCGCCCGGCTGAAGGCGCGTGATCACCTTAATAAGGGAGTGCAGGATTACCGTAGCGCCCAGTTCCAGCTCGCCATCATGCACTTTAAAGAGGCCGTACGCCTTGATCCCACATTGCTCAACGCGCGCCTGTATTTGGCGACGGCGTATGCGCAGCAATATGTTCAGGGCAATGAGTCCCAGGAGAATAAACAGATTGCGCAACAGGCCATCGACGCCTTCCAGGATGTCTTGAAGATGGATCCGAATAATACGACGGCCATCGCCAGCATTGCGCAGATGTACTACCAGATGAAGGAATTCGACAAGGCAAAGGAATACAACCAGCGCCGCATCAGTATTGAACCCAACAATCCGGAGCCCTATTACTGGATCGGCGTGCTGGACTGGGCGATCTGCTTCCCGCGCGCACAAATGTTGCGGAAGGATAATCGCCTCGATATGGCCAAGGACCCCGCCCATCCGAATGACTTGCCGGTGATCCCCGAGAAACTTCGCAAGGGACTCGCCGAACAAAATGGGCCGCTCGTCGACGAAGGCATCAAAGATCTGCAAAAGGCCATTGAACTCAAACCGAACGACACCGATTCGATGGTCTATCTCAACCTGATGTACCGTCAGAAGGCTGAGATCGACGAGGATAATGAAACTCGCACGGCAGACCTGAAACAGGCGGAGACTTGGGTGGATAAGGCGCTGGAAGTCCGCAAGAGGGGCACGGCCAACAACGCGAGTGAAGCTGCTCCCCCATCGTCACCAGCCCAATAGTCCGAAAGTTATTCCGCTGGCGTTTTTGGCCGGATTTGTCTCGACCCACGAGGCCGACATCAAGTCCGGCCTTTTCTTTTCCTAATCATCCCCCCTTGTGCCAATCCCCTCCAACCTGGTGTTAGAATATCAATGGTGAGCATGGTTCAATTTGAAGACATTCTCCGGCAAGTGCAGTCGTACCGGGCGGGGGACGATCTCTCTCTACTGCGGCGCGCTTACGAATTCTCCGCCTCACATCATGCCCACCAGAAGCGCCTTTCCGGCGAGCCCTTCATTTCCCATCCGCTGGAAGTTGTGCATATTCTCGCCGGCATGAAACTTGACCCCATCTGCCTGACGGCGGGCATGCTGCACGACGTGATCGAGGATACGCACACCACGCCGGAGTTGGTGCAGCAGGATTTCGGCGCGGAAGTGGCGCGCATCGTCGAAGGCGTCACCAAAATCAGCCGCATCAAGCTTCGGAGCCCGGAAGAACAGCAGGCCGAGAACTTCCGCAAGATGGTCCTCGCCATGGTGGATGACATTCGCGTCGTCCTGGTGAAACTTGCCGACCGCCTGCACAACATGCGCACCCTCGAGTACCTTCCCCCCGACCGCCGCCAAGTCATCGCGCGCGAGACCTTGGAAATCTACGCCCCCATCGCTCACCGCCTAGGCATGGGAAAAGTCCGTGGCGAGCTGGAAGACCTGGCCTTCCGTCATCTGGAGCCTGAGGCCTTCGAAGACCTGAAACGCACTATCGAAAGCCGGCGCAAGGTGAGTGACCACTTCCTGGCCGAGGTGCGCGCCCAGGTGGAAGCCAAAATGAAAGAGGTGAACATCCCGGCGCGTGTCGAGGGCCGCATCAAGCGCCTTTACAGCATCTGGCAGAAGTTGCGCCGCCAACAGATTCCCATCGAGCAGGTCTATGACTTGCTGGCCGTCCGCATCATCACCGACAACGTCAAGAACTGCTATGGCGCCCTGGGGATCATTCACAACACCTGGCGCCCTGTCCCCGGCCGCATTAAGGATTTCATCGCCATCCCGCGTCCCAACCTCTACCAGTCGCTGCATACTTCGGTTATTGGCCCGCACGGCCAGCCCTTTGAATTGCAGATTCGCACCGAGGAAATGCACCGCATCGCGGAGGAGGGCATCGCCGCGCACTGGAAGTACAAGGACGGCCACCCCGTCACCCAGCAGGACGAAGAGCGCTTCGCCTGGCTGCGCCATCTCGTGGAGTGGCAGCAGGAAATGCGTGACCCCAGCGAGTTCCTCTCCACCCTGAAAATTGACCTTTACCCGGAAGAGGTTTACACCTTTACCCCCAAGGGAAAAGTCATTGTTTTGCCGCGCGACGCCACCCCCATCGACTTCGCGTACGCCATCCACACGGAGGTCGGTCATCATTGCGTGGGCGCCAAGGTGAATGGCCGCATCGTGCCGCTCAAGTACCGCTTGCGGAATGGCGACATCGTGGAAATCACCACCCAGGCGAACCATGCTCCGAGCAGGGACTGGCTGGGCCTCGTGAACACTTCGCGCGCGCGCAATAAAATCAAGCACTGGATCAATGTGGCGCAGCGCAAGCAGGCTTTGGATATTGGCAAGCGCCTATTGGAAAAGGAAGCGCGCAAGTACGATGTGGCCTTGAAGAAGCTTACCGTCGAGGATTACGCCCGCGTGGCGCGGGACTACGGTTGTGCGGTGGCCGATGATGTTTACGCCGGCATCGGCTACGGAAAATATGCGGCGCGGCAAGTGCTGGCCAAGCTGGCGCCCGCGGCCAAGCTCGAACCCGTACACGTTTCGCGCCTGGCGAGTTCCGTCAAACGCGCCTTGGGCGTGCCTGCCGACTCGGCCATCCAGGTGGATGGCCACGATGACCTGATGGTCTATCGCGCCAAATGCTGCAATCCCGTGCGCGGCGAGGAAATCCTCGGCTACATTACTCGCGGCAAGGGCATCGCCGTGCATGCCAAACACTGCGCCAACGTCCAAAACTTGTTGTATGACGCCGACCGGCGGATTGACGTGGAGTGGGTGGGCCCCAAGTACGCCCTCTATCCCGTCAAGCTGGCCCTGTCGACGGAAGACCGCCAGGGCATGCTGGCGGACGTCACCACCGCCATCGCCGGAGTGCACTCAAATATTCAGAATATTGAGGCCCGCACCGGCGAAAACCGCGCCAACATCACCGTCACCGTCGACATTGTGGATGTTGAGCACATGGAAAAGATCATTTCGTCTCTGCGCAAAATCGACGGTGTCTATCACGTCGAGCGCGTTCCGTAGCCGTAGTCCGAATTTTTCACCCTCGGAGGATCTCCCTTGAGCAAACAAGCCATCTCCACCCCCTTGGCGCCGGCGGCCATCGGCCCTTATTCGCAGGCGATTCGTTCCGGCAATCTGCTTTTCCTGTCCGGGCAAATCCCCCTTGACCCCGCAACCGGGCACATTGTGGAAGGCGACGCCGCCGTACAGACCGCGCGTGTGCTGCAAAACCTCTCGGCCATTCTCGAGGCCGCGAGTTCAAGCCTGGCGCAAGTTTTGAAGGCCACGGTTTATCTGAAGGATTTGGCCGACTTCGCCATGATGAATGAGGTTTACGCGCGCTTCTTCGGCGACTGCCCGCCGGCCCGCGCCACCGTCGAAGTGGCGCGCCTGCCACGCAACGTGTCCGTGGAAATTGACCTGATCGCCGAAGTCGAGGGCTGAAGACTGCGTTAACTGACTTTGATGACTTTCCCCGAACGAATGCATGCCGCGCAGGCGTAAATTCTCTTGCGCGCACCCTGCACGAGGGCGTGCACGCGCCGCAAGTTGGGATTCCAACGGCGCTTCGTCACATTGTGCGCGTGACTGATGTGATTTCCAAATGTCGGACCTTTTCCGCAAAGGTCGCAGGTACGAGCCATTACCCCACCCCTTCTGAAATCGAATGCTGAAACAACACCACCCCCCATTCTACCAGACGGCCGCAATTTTGCCCACCGCGAATGCGCGTAGGGTTACAATGAAGACATGAACAAACCGCATCGCTCTTATTCTCCCATGATCGCGGCGGCGCTGACGCTGCTGGCAGGCCTCGCCCTGCTGCCGGCGTGCAACTCCCGCAAGCCCGCGCCCGGGCAGGAGGTTTGGGCGGAAGTCGACGGCCAGCCCATTTATCACGAGCAGGTGGAGCGGCTATACCACAGCCGCACCACCCAGGGTACGGACGCCGCCACCCCCGAGGAAGCCGCCAGCTTCAAGCTCAATATCCTGAACGAACTCATTAACAATCAAATCCTGGTGATGCACGCCTCCCACTCGCGCATCACCGCTTCGGAAGCGGAAATCGACGCCAAGGTGGGGGAGTTGAAAAGCCCCTATTCCCCGGAAGAGTTTCAGAAGAAACTGGCGGAGCAGGGCCTGGACAGCGACGGCTTGCGCAAGGAGATCCGCGAAAACCTTATTCTGACGAAGCTTATTAACAAAGATATCATATCACACATTAACGTTACCGATGCGGAAATCGCCGCCTATTATCAGAAAAACAAAGCCAACTTCAATGTTTCGGAAACCACTTTTCATATCGCGCAAATTCAAGTGACGCCTCGCCCGGATGCCGAGATCCGGAATTTGAAAAATGACGATGCCAAGACTCCCGCCGCCGCCGAGCACAAAATCCAGGCCCTTTACGAAGGCCTGATGCGGGGCGAAGATTTTGCCACGGTCGCGCAAAATTACTCCGAGGACCCCAGCACCGCGGCTGGGGGAGGTGACATGGGGTTCATCCCCGCCTCCGGCCTCAACGCGGCTCTGAAGCAGGTGGTGAACTCGCTCAAAGTCGGCCAGATTTCTCCCCCCATTCGATCCAATATCGGCTTCCATATCTTTAAGCTCCTGGGGGTGGAGGAGGCCGGCCAGCACACCCTTACCGACCTGCGCGTGCAGAGCGCCATCCGGCAAACGTTGCGCAACGAGAAGGAACAACTCCTTAAGGCGGCCTATATCGAAGTACTTCGCAACCGTTCGCATGTGGTCAATCACTTGGCGGAAGACGTGGTAAAGGCCGCCGGCGTTCCACCCAACGCCGGCTAGGGATTCGGAATCAAGAATTCTGAATTATGAATTATGAATAGCGAATTAGAAGGTGTATTCTAAATTGTGACTATTAACAATATCAATACACATTACATATCTAATAACTTATAATCTCTAACCCCAATCCCTAACCCCTCCCTCACACCAGCCGCAGCAGGCGCGCCCCGGCCTCCACGCCCCGGCCTTCCGCCAGGTAGACGCGCTCCACCCGCCCGGCGCGCGGGGCGCGCAATTCATTCTGCATCTTCATGGCTTCGATCACCAGCAGGCCCTGGTTACGCTCGACTTCCTGCCCTTCGGTCACGAGTATTTTCACGATCCTTCCCGGCATGGGCGCCACGACCTCCTGTGGGCCCTCCGCCTCGAGGGAAGACCCCCTCCGGCGCCACCGGCGCGGGTCGCGCAACTCCACCAGGTATCGCCGTAGCCCCACGACTATGCTGAAGGGACCGGCGCCGCCCGGGGGATCGCCGGCGCGGTTCGAGATGTAGGCTTCGTATGGCCGCCCATTCATCAGGACCGAATACACCCCCGGAGTAATTACTTCGCAGTGCGCCTCCACGGTTTGGCTGCCGATGCGGAAGCGCCGCACGCCGTTCGCGGTTTCGTGCGCCACCAGTTCCACTTCCTGCTCGAGCGTCTTGGTCCCGCGATGCAGTCGCGCCTGGAATTTCATCAAGACCTCCGCCCTGCCCGTTCGGGGCGCCGCAGGAGTAAAGCGCGCCGCCCGGCCTGCTTCCATTCGTTGCCGGCCGCCGCGCCCGCCGGCTCCGCTCCGCCGTTCCGCTCCACGTGCAGCAGCGCCGTCAGCAGGGCTACCCGCTCCTCCTCTTCCGTCGGCGGCTCTTCCTCCATCAGCCCCGCCGCCAGCACCCGATCGATAAAGCCGGTGTCTAGGCGCCCCGCCACAAAATCCGGGTGCTCCAGCACGCGGCGGAAGAAGGGAATATTTGTGCAGATGCCTTGAATTTCGTATTCACCCAGGGCCCGCCGCATCCGCGCCAGGGCCTCCGCGCGATCGGGGGCCCATGCCACGAGTTTGGAGAGCAGCGGGTCATACTCGAGCGGCACTTGCCACCCTTCGTACACCCCGCTGTCGCGCCGGATGCCCGGCCCCGCCGGCGCTTGCAAGCGCGCGATAAGCCCCGGAGAGGGGAAGAAGTTGTTGGCGGCGTCTTCCGCGTAAATGCGGCACTCGATGGCTGCCCCGCGCATCCGCACATCCTCCTGCCGCCACGCAAGTCTTTCGCCGGCCGCAATTCTGACTTGTTCCTTGACCAAATCAATGCCCGTCACTAACTCCGTGACCGGATGCTCCACCTGTAAGCGGGTGTTCATTTCCAGAAAGTAGAAATTTCCCTGCGGGTCGAGAAGGAACTCCACCGTTCCCGCGTTCGCGTAGCCCGCCAGCTTGCCGATGCGCACCGCGGTTTCGCCCATGCGCCGGCGCAGACCGTCATTTACAGCGGGAGAAGGGCATTCCTCCACTACTTTCTGGTGGCGCCGTTGCAGCGAGCACTCGCGCTCGCCCAAGTGAATCAGGTGGCCGTGCCGGTCGCCGAGAATCTGGATTTCCACGTGGCGGGGGTGGTCGATATACTTTTCGAGGTAAACCGCCGAATCGTTGAAAGCGTTCTGCGCCTCCGAGCGGGCCGTGCGGTAGGCGGATTCGAGTTCGGATTGCTCCCGCACCATTCGTAGCCCCTTGCCACCACCCCCGGCCGAGGCTTTCAGCATCACGGGGTAGCCGATCTCCCCCGCCATGCGCTGAACCTCTGCGAAGCTTTCGAGATTGCGATCGGCGCCGGGGACCACCGGCATTCCCGCCTGGAGCAGTGCGTGGCGGGAGGCGGTTTTCGAACCCATCAACTCCATGGCGCTCACCGGCGGACCGATGAAAGCTATTCCCGCACCCTCGCAGGCGCGTGCGAAGTCGGGGTTTTCCGCCAGAAACCCGTAACCGGGATGAATCGCCTCCGCGCCGCTGCGGCGCGCGGCGTCGAGGATGCGGTCGATGCGCAGGTAGCTTTCCGTGGAGGGCGCGGGGCCGATCGGATAAGCCTCATCGGCGTAGCGCACGTGCAGCGATTTGCGGTCGACCTCGGAAAACACCGCCACCGTACGTATGTTCATCTCGCGGCACGCGCGCATCACGCGCACGGCAATCTCGCCGCGATTGGCAATCAGAATTTTGCGGAACACGGTTTCTCCTTGCGCTGAGCGTATTTACCCATACCGTTTTGGCTAATTATATCCGCTTCTCGGACTGGCAGTGCCGCGCATCTGTTTGCGCATGGATATTAGGGCTCGGATATGGGGCCTACGCAGCCTGCCCATCCTAGCGCCGGCATCCTGCCGGCCCTGCTGAAGTCGGGGAATCGCGGGTTTGAAGCCAGCGCTAACACGTGCTGGAAAGGCATTTTCAGCATCTTGATCCCGTTTTCGATCCCCCATTTAATAACTATCTCCTTTCCTTTCAATAGACCATCCGGAATTATGTGTAAGTGGTCTATTTATCTTAAACTTATTGGGATAGCGACGCACTCGGCTTCAGGGACTCATCTATCTGCCTTATTTTCATTGATTTATAAAGTAATCATGTAACTCCTTTGTTTTCATAAACTCATGGGGATATATCGTGATGCTGCCTTTGTTTTCAGTAACATTCCGGCTTCGAACGCTCAAAGAGCGCATTCCTTTTTGGTGATTTCCACGGGGCATTTGTTTGGGAGTGAGACATTCACGGCGGGCAGCATCGCGCCAAACCTTCATCGCACATCTAGCTTACACTAATCGGCTCGTTCTGTCAAGAGACAAATAGTCCTACAGGAAGACGCGCTCGGCCAGTCGGCCCCGATCCCGCCTTGCCCCCGTCCAGCCCTTGAAGCGACGGAGATGAAGGCAATCCTGGAGAGAGAATATGCATTATTAGGGCGCTCTATCGCCAATCTTGGGCGCCATGATAGATGTGCAGGATTTCGACGGCCTCGGCTTTCACTCGATAAACCACAACGTAAGGGAGAGGTGTAACGACCAGTTCTCTTGTGCCGCTGCGGTGGCCGGGTCTACCCCGGTGGGGTGTTGTCTTAAGGGAACGAACGCGCTGGTAAATCGTTCGCACGGTCGGCTCGGCAAAATGAGGGTAATGGTCTTCCAGATAGTTCTTGATGGCCTCTAAATCCTCGGCGGCGGGAACGGTCCAACGCATGCGCATCAGCGCTTGAACATGCGTTCGATACGCGCGTCCATTTCCTCTTCCTCAATAAACTCGCCGCGCTCTGCCGCCACAATGCCTTTTTCGACGGCGCCGAGGAACCGGGTCTCGTCGTCCAGATAGCGGACAAGTACGTCCTTCACCAAGCGCTCGGGGTCGGTACCGACCTTGGTGGCCATCTGCGCAAGCTGCGCTTCCTGCTCGGGGGTGAAATGTACTTCCATCGCCTTCAGGATAACGGAAAAGCTTCTCATCAGGCAAGCTGCAAGTTGGACAATTGTGGGTTGTGTCCCCGCATCACAGCGGAATATTCCCGTGCTTTTTGGGGGGCAGGGTGTCGCGCTTGGTTTCGAGCATGCGCAAGGCGGCGATCAATTTGGGGCGGGTGTCGTGCGGCTCGATGATGGCGTCCACCCAGCCCCGTTCGGCGGCGATGTAGGGATTGGCGAAACGCTCGCGAAATTCGTCCACTTTCTCCCGGCGGAGTTTCTCGGGGTCTTCGGCCCTTTGCAGTTCGCGCCGGTAGACGATATTCACCGCGCCTTCCGGCCCCATGACTGCGATCTCGGCAGTTGGGTAGGCCAGGTTTACATCCGTGCGGAGGTGTTTGGAAGCCATCACGCAATACGCGCCGCCGTACGCTTTGCGGGTGATGAGGGTGATTTTCGGCACTGTGGCTTCCGCAAAGGCGTAGAGCAGCTTCGCGCCGTGACGGATGATGCCGCCGTATTCCTGCTGCGTGCCGGGAAGGAATCCCGGCACATCCTCGAAGGTGATGAGCGGAATATTGAAAGCGTCGCAAAAGCGCACGAATCGCGCGCCCTTGACGGAGGCGTTGATGTCGAGGCAGCCGGCCAGGACGGCAGGCTGGTTGGCCACGATGCCCACCGATTGCCCGGCCAGACGCGCGAATCCCACCACCAGGTTCTTGGCGAAGTGTTCGTGAACCTCCACAAAGTAAGCGTCGTCAACGACCCGCGTGATGATGTCCTTGATGTCATAAGGCTGGTCGGGCTCAACGGGCACCAGCGCGTCGAGTTCCTCGTCCCGCCGGTCGACGGGATCCCGGCTCGCGACGCGGGGCGGGTCCTCCTGGTTGTTCTGCGGCATGAAGCTCAGCAATTCGCGGATCAGTGCCAGGCAATCCGCGTCGTCGCGCGCCATAAAGTGCGCCACGCCACTGGTGGCGTTGTGGGTCAGGGGGCCGCCCAACTCCTCCTTGCTAACCTCCTCGTGCATGACGGTCTTGATGACGTCCGGCCCAGTAACAAACATGTAACTGGAGTTTTGGACCATGACATTGAAGTCGGTAATTGCCGGCGAATAGACCGCCCCGCCCGCGCACGGACCCATGATGGCGGAGATTTGGGGGATGACGCCGGAGGCCAGCGTGTTGCGCAGGAAAATATCTGCGTAGCCCGCCAGCGACGCCACCCCTTCCTGGATGCGCGCGCCTCCCGAGTCGTTCAAGCCGATCACCGGCGCGCCGACTTTCATCGCCAGGTCCATCACCTTGCAGATCTTGGCGGCGTTGGCCTCACTCAGCGAGCCTCCAAATACGGTGAAGTCCTGCGCAAAGGCGTAGGCCAAGCGGCCGTTGATTTTCCCGTAGCCGGTCACCACGCCATCGCCGGGAAGGCGCTGCTCAGCCATGCCAAAGTCCTGGCAACGGTGCTCGACCAGCTTGTCCATCTCCTCGAAGCTTCCTTCGTCGAAAAGCAGCAGGAGCCGCTCGTGCGCCGCGAGTTTCCCCTCCGCGCGCTCGCGGGCGCGCCGCTCCTCGCCACCCCCCGCCTCCGCGGCCGCCTGGCGCCGGCGAAGCTCTTCGAGTTTTTGCTTCCGAGTCATCCCGAACCTGAACCGCACTATAGTCGAGAATGGTGATGGCAGGCAAGGGGGCCGTGCATCAACTTACGGCTGTGAAATAGTCTCGCGAGATCCTTCTCACCGCAGATTCCCATGAGCCGGGGGCTCGCCACGGTAAATGAAATTGCGCGAAGCGCTTTGGAGTGCGGTCGCGAAGCTGCCGCTGTGCCCCTTGCCCACGGACCGCATGAATCAGGGCGGAAAGCGGCAGCTTCGCGGCCGCACTCCAAAGTGCCTTCGGCACATTCATTTTCAGGGCAGAGGCGCGGAGGCGCAGATAATTCCTACGGGGTTATTTTCGTCACCTTCACTTCGAATACATAGCGGTGGGTGGAAGCCACGTCGTCCATTTCCGCGATCACCGTGGGCTTGTCCAGGGGTACAACCGCCTCCACGCTGTTCCGCACCTGTTGAAACACCGGGGGTAGCGTGTCATGGCTAGCCCCCTGCTCCAGGCTGGTGTATTCCCAGTTGGTATCGATCACAACCTTGCCGTTTCCCATGGGCAGGAGGCGGCAGTCAATGTTCATGCCAACATCCTGATATTGAATGCTGCTGGGTCCCCCCGTACCCGTAGCAATGGGGACCCTGCTGCCCACCCGGAGACGTCTGGAATCGGTGAACTTGGGGATCGCATCGGCTCGCACCAGCATTAAATAGCTTCGCGAGTTGAGGTTTTTCCCATTCTCCATCTCTTTCACCGTGAACTCCACCTTATACGAGTCGGTGGTAATCACATGGGTCTCACCTTCCTTAGGGGTATCCTGCGCCGCGGCCCATGGAAGGCAGGCGACGCAGGTCAGGAATAAGGCCAACGTTATGGCGCGTGGCAGGGCCATCTTGGCCATGACTTGACACGGGCGGGACGCCGGTGCCACGGCTGTAACAATTTTGGTTCGCATAGGTTCCTCCTCCAATTCTTGAGACGGTGGGGTGTTGGCCGGAGCGGCGCACAGAAATAGCCGGACCGGCCAATCTCCCCGTTCTTACTTGTCGTCCCCACTTTCCGGCGGGGCGAGGGGCTCGATCTTGATGGCCGCAATAGTGAGTGGGGGAATTTCCAAATCGTGCTCGGAGTCTTGATTGGCATCAAGCGTCAGGGCTGCGGATGAGCCTTGGAGCGACTGGACGTATACCAGCAGCAGCATTTCCTGCTCGCTCAGCGGCCGGGGCGTGGGAAACTGCTGCGGGCGCGTGTCGATCCTGCTCGGCGCGGCCGGGCGGCGCGACCGGTGAATCGCGGGCGGCTGCACCGGCGGAGCGATCTTGGCGACTGCGGCCGCAGAAAGGGCTGAAGGAGTTTTTACGGTCAGCGGCATGGGCGCGGGTTGATGGCGAGGCCACGCAATCACCAGCAGCGTCACCGTCACGGCCGCGGCCGCCATTCCCACGGCCCAGGCCCACGCCATCCGCCGGCGCGCAGCCTGCTGCCGGGCACGCACTCCCGCCAGGACTCGACCCTCCAGGCCTGGGCGCGGCTCGGCACCTGCGTATTGCCGCCAGGAAGCTTCAAGCAATTCATCGACAAAGCGTTTTTCCTTATTGTCCATGACTTTTCTCCAACAAGGCCGACAGTTTTTCGGCCAACACGGCGCGAGCTCTTGAAACGCGTTGCCGCACCGAACCCTCGGGAATTCCCAGCACTTCACCAATTTCTGCGGAAGTCATTTCCTCGAGAGTAGAGAGCGTCAGGGGGTCGCGCAACTCGCTCGGCAGGCTGGCGATCAGCCGTTCGACGAGCGCCAGCATTTGCGAGTGGGCAACCACCTCTTCCGCGCTCGCCCCGGCCGCGCGAAGAGTTTCAACCATGCCGGCCGCATCCTCCAGAGAAACCGCCACCGTCTGCCGGCGCCGATCCAGGGCCACGCGCCAAGCCGTCCGCGCCAGCCAGGCGCGCGGATTGCGAATCTCCGCCCAGCTCCGCTGCTGCCGCAGGAAGCGCAGGAAGGTTTCTTGCACGGCATCCTCCGCATCGTGATGGTTCCTCAGCACCGCCTGCGCGACGCGGTAGACGTGCCGGGCGTGCTCGCGAACCGCAGCCTCGAATTCTCGATCCTTCGCGTCCGCGGATAGGAGCGCTTGACTCAAAATCACCTGCCCCATCGCTGCCATACAGCCCTCAGGGATATGACGATTGGCCTGGGCCGGCCGTTCAGATTTTTTTGCCGGCGGCCACAGGTTAGCACCCAACACCAGGCCACAAAAGAACCGTAGCGCGGACCCTCGGGTTTTGGTGTCCGCAGTTCTTCTTTGGCCAAAACCCCAAATCTCAAAGACGGACGCCTGTCCTGCATCCGGGAGCGCGAGTCGAGGGAAGGACCGCAGACCTCAAAGGCGGAGGTCTGCGCTACACTTGCCACTGCCCACTGCCTACTGCCCACTGCCTATTGCACTTGGAAAGGCCATTCCCGGCGCACGCGAGCGCGGGCCATATACGCGGCGGTTCCCACCGCGAAGATGGCGAAGGCGAAGATCAGGGACCGCGCCGCCGCGGTCACCAGCACGTAGACCCACCCGCAGATCGAGATGATTCCGGGGACGGGGTAGAACCACATCTTGAATGGACGAGGCAGGTCGGGTGAGCGGAGGCGCAGCAGGAAGAAACCGATGGTCTGCGGAAGGTATTGGATGAGCACGCGGGTGGCAACCAGACTGCCAATGACTTCATTCAAGCGGCCCAGGCTGAACAGGGAAGCGATCAGCCCCAGGGTGATGAGCGAAATGTGCGGGAAGTTGCCCTTGGGGTGGAGGCGCGCGAACACCGGGAAGAAATTGCCGTCGAGGGCGGCGGCGTAAGGAATGCGCGAGTAACCGAGGAGCAAGGAAAAAACGGAGGAGAACGCGATCCAGAGCAGCAATAACGTCATGATCTTCCCCGCCGCGGATCCAAACAACATTTGAACGTAAACGGAGGCAATGTACCGGCTCTCGATGGCTTCGCGCCAGGGGATGACGCTCAAGAACGCGGCCGTCATCATGATGTACAGCACGGCGACGGCGAGGATTGAAAACATGATGGCGCGGGGAATCACCCGGCCCGGGTCGCGGATCTCCTCGGCCAGGTAACAGACGTTGTAGTAGCCAAAATAATCGTAGAGGGCGTAAAGCGTAGCGTGGCCCAGCCCCACCCAGAAAATCAGGTTGAGATGAAAAGCTCCGGGGGGAAAATCAAAAAGGCGCGCGGCGCTCCAGTGGGGAACGCCGGAAATGGCAATCCACAAACATCCCAGCAGCACACCGGCAACCAGCACCACGGAGAGGTTGCCGAGCGCTCCGATACGGCGGTAAAGCAGCGCCACGAGCAGCAACGGAAACGCCGCCGCCACCCCACGAATTTCTCCGGCAGTAAGATGGGGCGCCAGGTAGTGAAGGTAGTTGGCGAAGCCGATGCTGCCGCTGGCCACCGAGAGGGGGGCGGAAAAGATGATCTGCCAAACCATCAGGAAGGAAAGCCAGCGACCCATTCGATGCGGCCCGTAGGCTTCCCGCAGGTAGTTATAGCTGCCCCCGGCTTTGGGCAGCGCCGCGCCCAGCTCCGCCCACACCAGGCCATCGCAGAAGGCCAGCACCGCCCCCACCAGCCAGCCGAGCATCGCCTGCGGACCGCCCATGGTGGCGAGCAAAAGGGGGATGGTGATGTACGGGCCGATGCCCACCATGTCGGTGATGGCGAGCGCGGTGGCCTGCACCAGGCCCAGTTCGCGCCGCAGACCTGGTTTGTTGGTCGAGGATGGCAATCGTCACCTGCCAGGCGCAACTTTCCGCGAAATCCGGCGAAGCAATTCCGATTTCACGCGCGGATGGGGACGAGCAGGTTTGGAAGCGAGGCCCAGCACGTACACCGTCTCCATGGCTTCGCGGACGCGCCCCAGGCAATGCGGGCACCCGCGCGCCAGGTGCTCGCGGAGATCCAGGGAGCCCTGCTCCGAGATCGCGCCCAGCAACCACAACTCGTAGAGTTCTTCTAAATGTTGGCAGCCCATGTTCCACACACGGCGCGGCGCCGATGTTTCACAAATGTCACCGCGGCCCGCAGAGAGGTTCGCACTTTGCCCAAGGGTTCGCCCATCGCCGTGGCAATTTCCGTTTCGCTGAGCCCCCCGAAAACGGCAAGCTCCAGGGCCTGCCGTTGCGGCTTCGGCAACTGATCGATCACTTTGTGGAGAAGAACCAGGCGAGCATCAATCAAAGTGATTTCCTTGGGTTGGGGCAACCAAGCCATGGGAATGGGGCCCACCGCCGGCGTTCCTTCCCCATCAGCGGCACGGGGTTTCGTGGCTTCGGATCTTCCGTTGTGTGGCTTTGCCGCGGATTTTGCCGTCGATGGCGCCGGGCCGGCAGCTTTGGATTTTCGCGGGTGGGCGTTCGGTCCTTTTCCCGCGTCGGCGCTGGGACCCTGCGGGCCGGCGTCAGGTGCATTCAGGCGCAGCGCGCGAAGTCGATCCACCGCGGCCTCACGCCCGGTGACCACCAACCATGCCACCACACTTCGGCCCCCCTGGCTCAAACTCTGGCCCTCGCTCCAGAGGCGGGCGAACACTTCCAGGAGAGTTTCCTCGGCGCTCTCACGCGAGGGAAGGATGTGCGCGATGAGTCCATAGACACAAGGGGCGTACCGGTCGTAAAGCTCGCTGAGCGCATCCACATCGTGTTGCGCAACGCGAGCCAACAAATCTTCGGCTGCCAGTTCTTCACTCATCAAGTGATCCCGAGTCGGCCATGCGGCGCGAGCCAAGCCTTTCGATCCGTCTGCCTTCCCCCGAACCAGAAGGACGATGGAGATTCATTCCAACCCGGAAGGGAGAGCCACTTGCCTCGACTCCCGATTGTATCGCACAGCGATATGTAGGACGCCAAAAATAAAAACGGACAAAATGTGGACTGGTTCTTTGATTGCTCCTATAAAGAGAATCGATTGGACAGCCACCGGCCCTTGGTTTAAATATTATACGAGTCCCGCTGGAGCATCGGATCCGCGTCGAGTTGACCTTGCCCCCAGGGCTTCGCGACGCGGGCCGGTGCGGGACCGGATTCCTCCTCTCCTTGTCTCCAAGCCCCCCGGCCATGCACAGCCGAGGGGCTTTATTTTTGCAAAAATCAAAAGTTAGCTTCGAATCTCCTTGGCGGTTCCATCCCATTGGACAATGCGCTTTTGGAAGTACGAGGCGTTGGCCATGTGGCAGGCGATCGCCGTGTTGTTTCCGAAGACGGTGTCCTCGATAACCGGATTCCGGCTGCGGACGGAGTCGAAGAAATTCTGCATATGTGCCCAACCCTCGTCATAGCCGGTGGGAGGGCGGAAGACCACAGTTTCGGTGCCGGACTTCGCCAGCCGGGAATCATTTTCGACGTGCCACTTCTTGGCGTAATCCTCCCGAAGGGTCTTGGGGAAGCTGTTGTAGTACCAGCCGGGGCCGTGATCGGAGCCATCCTGCGTGGTCAGGGTTAAATTTCCGTCGGCGATTTCGAGCAGGCCGCCCGTTCCGTAAAACTTCGTGGATTCTGGGAATTCGCAGGTGAGGGTGAGCTTGATGATCACCGGGAACTGCGCGTAGTCGTAGAGCACGTGGTGAACGTCGGGAACGTCACGGCCATCTTTGAACCGGAAAATTCCGCCGGTGGAGCGGGCGCGCTCGGGAGGCTGCGTGACACCGCCGACATAGTGGATGCCGGTCAGGAGGTGAACCATCAGATCGCCGGCCACGCCCGACCCATAAGCCTGCCAGCAGCGCCAGCATGCGAAGCGCACGGGATTGAAGGGAATCTTGGGGGTGGCGCCAAGCCAGGTATCCCAATCCAGATTCTGCGGCGAGAGGTCCGGCGGAGGCGGATATTGCCACGCGCCGTTGGGAGAGTTGCGGCCCATCGCGCCTTCTACGGTGTGAACCTCGCCGATTGCCCCCTGCGCGATGAGCTCCTTGGCTTTGGCATACATGACCGAGCTGGCGCGCTGGCTGCCAATCTGCACGATGCGATTGTTCTTTTGCGCCGCGGTGATCATCTCGAAGCCCTCGCTGACCAGGTGGGTCATGGGCTTCTCGGAATAAACGTCTTTGCCGGCGTTGCAACAGTCCACCACAATTTGCCGGTGCCAGTGATCGGGCGTGGCATTAATGATGCAATCGATCTCCTTGTTGCCGAGCAGGTCTTGATACCGGCGGGTGACGGCGATGGGCTTGCCCACGATCTCCCGGGCAAGGTCGTGCCGGCCATCGTACAAATCGCAGGCCGCGACGCACTCGACGCCGGGGTGGGTGATCGCTCCATGCAGCAGGCCCGAGCCTTGCATGCCGATGCCGATGATGCCGAACCGCAGCGTGTCGCTGGGGGGAACCGCGCTGTCCGCAGCGTAGGCGCGGCCGGGGTCGAGCAAAATGGTCTTGCGCGCCAAGGTCTCTCCTGCCACCGCGGCCGTTCCCCGCATGAAGTCGCGGCGCGAAAAACGACGATTGCTCATAAAACTAACCTCCGAGTCATGGATAGATGAGACTGATCACGGGAGGTAATCCTAATCTGCAAGGGGAGGAAGAGCAAGAAAGAAAGGCTGGCAGCACGTTATGCAGGTTGTGGGGGTGAGGGGTCTTTTCGAACCTCATCGGACTTTGACGGAACCCTGCCGCCGCGTCTGGCAGACCTTTCGGCACAGGGCGGCAGGCGCTACTGCGGGCCGAGTTCCCTTTTCAGTTCCGCCAAATCCTTTTCGAGCCGCCGCTGGCGGCCGTGAATCACCCACGCATAGAACGTAAAGATGCCCCAAAGGAGTCCGTACGCGAGAACCAGGTAAACGTTGCACATGCTACGCTCCATTGACGATTGTCGATTGCCGATAGTCCATTGATGATTATCACGGGTGGCGCATACATTGCTTTTTATGTATGCGCCCCATCCCCTAAAACTACCTCACAGCATCCAGGCCCATTCCGCGATTGCATCCTTGGTTGAGCGCATACATGAAAGGCAATGTATGCGCCACCCGCGTTTGCCCGGATTCTAGGACGCAAGGTTCGTCCCCCGCAGCCGCCGGAGACGCGCCACCTCGCGACCGAGCGCCGCCAGGCGCAAATACTGCCGCAGCAAGTACGCAAACAAACACAGGAAGGCGCCCCAGGTCACCAGTAACGCCACCCACATGCGGGGATCGAGCCCGGAGCCTTCACCGCCGGCAATCACCGGCTGGGGGTGTTGCGTTCGCCACCAGCGAATCGCCATATAATTAATTGGCACATCGACGAAGCCGATAATGCCCACCACCGCCGCCAGGACCGCCGCCCGGCCCGGGTTGATGACGTAACTTCGCAGCATCAGATAGGCGACGAAGAGAAGCCATAAAACAAAAGTGAGCGTCAGGCGTGCATCCCACGTCCACCAGATGCCCCAGACCGGTTTTGCCCACAGCGGGCCGGTCACCAGCACGCAGGTGCAGAACACAAAACCCACTTCCGCCGCGCCGTGGGCGAAATCATCCGCAGAGTCCCGGCGCTTCCACAAATACGCAACGCTGCCGAGAAAAATCAGGAAATAAGCCAGCAAGGCCGTCCACGCCGACGACACGTGGATGTAGAAAATGCGCTGCACTTCGCCCATGGTGGCTTCCTGCGGCGCGTAAAAGAAGATCAAGTAGGTGGCCACCATCAGCCACACGTGCGTGATGATGAGGTGCAGTTTCGGCGGGAAGATTTTGTTCATAACTTAGCTCGTTGTCCGTGGTCCGTTGTCAGTTGTCCGTTGCTGGAGAAACCGAAATTCGAAAATCGAAACTCGGAAATCGCGGCGAGTTTCGATTTTCGAATTTCGTCTTTTCTTGATAGGCAACGGACTACTGACTACGGACAACGGACTATTCCTCAAGAACATACTCAAACAGCAGGTACGACAAAACCACAAAAATGATGCTAAATCCCGCCGCCAGTTTGATCCAACCCGCATAATCGCTGACCGGGTCACCCTTGAGTGCTCCGGTGGAAGCCTCGACTCCGGCGATGAACACCGGGACGGCCACCGGGAACTGGAGCACGGGTAGCATCACCTCGCGCATGCGAGTGTTGGCGGCGACGGCCCCGAAAGTCGTGCCCACGGCCACATAGCCCAACGTGCAAAAGAACGTGGTAAGTGCGAACCAGCCCAGCGCCGGGATGAAAGAAAAGTTATACCAGAGGCTGGTCGCGAACACCACAATGACCTCGGCAATTCCCATGAAAAACAGGTTGGCGAGCATTTTGCCCAGATAAATGGCGCCCGGATCGATCGGCACCAGGCGCATACCCTCCAGTCCCGCGTTCTCACGCTCCGCGGCGAACGAACGATTGAATCCCAACACCCCCGCAAACGCAAATGCAATCCACAACAGGCCGGGTAAAAGGCGCAGCGTCTCCTCCCGCGCCGGCTCGAAGGCAAAGTTGAAAAGGAACACTACCAAAAGGCCGAAAATACACATGGAGGCAAGCGTCTCGCGGTGCCGCCACTCGACCCGTAGGTCCTTCACGAAAATGGCCGAGATCACTCGAAGAGTGCGCATGGGAACAAGGAGCCAGGAGTCAAAAGTCAGGAGTCAGAATAAAATTCCGCCGACTGCAAAAAAAATGTGCGCAGAGTTCTAGCCCTGCCCGTCCATCCTGTGGATCACAGTAGCTCGAGTGAAAACTCTCTGATCTTCAGGGCCTTGCCGTTATGAACGTATGCCTTAGGCATCAAGGCATCGAAAGCGGCGCGGTCGTCACCGAATTCTATGACAATTACTCTCTGTAACGCCTTATCGCTTATTTTGGCTTCCTTTAACTCAGTGATTGAGGGAACTTTTCCCTCTTTCGCGAACGCGTCAGCCACAGAACACAATTCTTCAATTTCCGGTGAAGTCCATCCATCCCACGGGCAATGCTTCTCCGTGGACGAGATATAGTCTCCACCGTTACAGCGCCAGTATAATTTCTTCGCCATGGGGCCAGTCCTGCACTACTCCTCACTTCTAGCTTCTGTCTCCTGTCTCCTGTCTCCTGTACTTACCGGCCCGTCGTAGCGAACTTTTCCTCCTTCCAGCGCCACAAGCCGCCGGGCGATGGCTTTACCCTGCTCGAAATCGTGGGTGGAGAAAATCAGGGCCTTGCCTTGCCCTTGCAGATGCTGCATCAGGCCTTGCAGGGATTCAGTGGAGGCCGCATCGAGTCCGGTGAAGGGCTCATCCAGCAACAGAAACTGCGGGTCGTGCAAAAACGCCCGCGCCAGCGATACCCGTTGCTGATATCCCCGCGAAAGCTCGCGCACCGGAGTCTCCGCCCGCTCGCGCAGGTGGAAAAGGTCCAGCGCGCCGGCCACCCGCTGGGACAGATTGGTTAGACCGAAGAGCTTCCCCACGAATTCCAGGTTTTCACGCGCGGTGAGCTCGCCGTAAAGAAACGTAGTGTGGGAAACGAACCCGATGGCGGCCTTCGCGGCAGCGGGGTGAGCGAGGACGTCAGCGCCGGCATACAGAACCGTGCCCTCACTCGGGCGGGCCAGCGTGGAAAGCACGCGCAGCAGCGTGGTTTTGCCCGCGCCGTTCGGCCCATAGAGCAAAACGGAATCTCCGGGTTCGACGCGCAAGCACACGCCGCTCAGGGCCTGAAAGATCCCGAATTGTTTGGAAACATCGCGCAGTTCCAGCGCGGGTTTAGCGTGCGGTGTGTCGGATGGCATAGGGTTCTTGTAGCGCCGGGCTTTAGCCCGGCACCTGCCGCCCTAAAGGGCGGCGCTACGTCTGTAGCGGCGGCTTCCAACCGCCGTCGTAGGGGCACGCCATGGCGTGCCCCTACGATCCGTCGATCAGAGATCGACGCTATAATTCGGCGCTCAAAGAGCGCCCGAGCTTAGCGCGGGGTGTGCCGGATGGCATAGGACTCGAGCAGCGCGGGGGGAGCTTTCTTCAGCGTCGCCACCAAGCGCGCTTTCAATTCCAGGCGCTCTTTCCAATAGGGTTTTTCTGCAATCTTGCCGGCGGCGAAAAGCTCGTCCAAGTCGGCAATTGAATTAAACAACTTTTCCACTTCGGCTTCCAGCGCCTTTTGAAGCTGGCCGGCGCTTTGCTGGGCTTTCCACTTGGGCCATTCCTTCGCCACGCGCACGCCCAAGCCCCAGAGCATGACCAGCAGGAAGCAGGCAAGCAACGGCCCTCCCATCCGCGACATGGAGTTGGGAAGGACCTTCACTTCCGAGTCAGCCTGACTGGCCGAGGCGGTGGCTGGCGCCGCTTCACTGGCCGCCGCTTCGCCGCTGACGTTGGCGGCGAGTTGGGCGTTGGGCGGCACGCTTTCCGCCAAATATTTCTGGCTTCCCGTCTCCGCGTCGGCGCCCGCGGCCTTGAACAGCGGGGAATCCACGGAAAGGCTGGAAGGCGAGACGAGCATCTCCACGCTGTCAATGGGGTAGGCGACGGAGTCGGTAAGGTCCAGCTTGCTCGCAGCGTAATCGCTGTCGTAAGCAACCATCATCACGGTCAGGCCCGGCTTGAGGGGATACTGAATCGAGAAGTCACCCGGCCCTTTGCCGGGGTTCACGGGTTCGGGCAGCGGCATGTTCATCAAACCGGCAACCGCGGCGGTGGGGTCGCCGGCGGTCTTCGCGAGGTGAAAGAGGAATGTGCCGTCCGCATTCACGTAACTGCGCGGCGGGTCCACAGGGTTGCGGATGGCAAACATCTCCTGCACGTGAACCTTGTTGCCTTCCGCACGTAAAATGATGCGGGCGGACTCGATCCGCAGAGGCGGTGGCGTGCGGGTGGCATCGTAAACGGTGATGTCGGCGCGGGCTTGGCCACGGTCATCAAACTTTACCGGGGCGTGGTAATTCACGTCCTGATAAGTTGCCTGGAGGAGGTAAAAAGAATCGGTGGCAAGGTCGCTCGCGGCCACCACGAACTGGCCACGCGAATCCGTTACCGCAGTGGCAACCTGCTGCATCCCGCCGCGCGGCATCAGGAGTTGAAGCTTCTGGCCGGCCACCGGGCTGCCGGTGGTGCCATTCAAAACTTGCCCCGAAATCTTCCCCCCGGCGGCGAGCAGAGATGCGCCTGAACCCAGCAGCAGGATGCAAGCTGCCGAAAGGGCGAGGAATTTGGATGGAAGCAATTTCACGGTCATTGCAGTTGTAGGGGTACGGCTTGCCGTACCCTCTTCATTTTAATCGCGCGACCAAACCAGGAGGGTACGGCAAGCCGTACCCCTACTTTTTCCGCGGGGGCGTAAGTCGCGACCCGCATTCGCCGCAGAATTTTACCGGCAACGGATTCTCATAGCCACAGGCTGCACAAGTGTACTCGACTTTAGGCTGCGACTTGCGCTGGGCGCGGCGCGCGGCAATTTCGCGCTCCACCACCGCATCGTCCTGCTTGAGCAGTTCGGCCTCCTGGGTGGCCGCCATCAAACCCGCCGCCTCGCCGAGGTAGTTCGTGCGCAGCGCTTCGTAATCCTGGCGGGCGATTTTGCCGGACTGGAATTCGAATTCCAGGTCCTTCAAGTTATCGTAAACCACCAACCTCCGCCGCTTCAGGTCGCCGAGCACCGTCACATCCAGGGGCAGAGGGCCGCCTGCCGTTTCCGCACTGAGCAACGGGAAGATGGTGTATACCGCCATCCCTACCGCAATTAGAACTGCCATGTTGAGTAACATAGTGTTTTCGCGAGCTGTCTCCTGCCCCTACCCCATCCCCGTCGATTTCATTTCCTCTTCCACCGCTGTGAGGACGTTGGGGTCCAGGGACGCGCGAGTGGGAGCCGGCTCGATGGCAGGCTTGCGTTTCCAGCGGCGCACGATGACGACGACGATGCCCAACCCGGCAAGCAGGCCGACGCCGGGAAGAATCCAAATCGCCAGATTGAATCCCTTGGCCGGGGGAGCCGTCAATGCCTGCACGCCGTAGCGGATCGAAATATCCTGGAGAATGGCCGTCTCATCCTTGCCGTCCGCAATTTCCTTCTTGATGAAGGCCTGCATCTCGGCCTTTTCGGCGCAATCAAGGTGCGGGCACTGGTTCAGCGGCGCCACACATCCGCATGTGCACTGCACTTCGTTGCCGATAGCTTCCAGCGTGGGTTTACGCCCGCTACCTCCGCGCGCCCCTGACGCCGCGAGCAGAAAGGCGGCCAGGAGAATTGTCCGAAGTCCGAGGCCTCGTAGGGGCACCCCTCGTGGGTGCCCTCCCCAAGGGCGCCCACGAGGGGTGCCCCTACGAGGCCTGACTTCGGACTGTTCCTTAGTACGCATCGCCCGCCTGCACGGCCAGTTCCTGCGCCTGGCGCATTCCCGCCATCTCGCGCTCGACGCGGCTGGGAACCATGGCCAGCAACGTACCCAGCAGCGTCACCACCCCGCCGATCCACACCCACATCACCAGCGGATTGACAAACACCTGGATGATCGCCTTACCATTGTCGGGATCGAGTCCCGCCAGCACGACATAGAGGTCTTCCGACAGCGTGGGGTGAATGGCTACGTAACTGGTGGGCTGCTGGCTGGCCTTGTAGAAGCGCTTTTCCGGATGCATCGAGGTGAAAGCCTCGCCATTCTTGGTCACGGTAATGAGGGCGCGCGTGTACTCGTAGTTGGGTGTGTCGCCGGTGGTAAGGCCGTCACAGCGCAGCAGGTAGTTCTTTACACGCAGAAGATCGCCTTCCTGCATCAATCCCTTCGCATCCACTTTGAAAGCCTGCCCGGCAAAACCAACAAAAAGTAGCACAATGCCGATGTGCACGATATATCCCCCATAACGCCTTGTGTTACGCATTGTTAGGTTGTAAAGGGCTAGAGCAAAGTTTTCCTTTGCCGTCCTCATGCGGGTGCGCGCGCCCTTCCAGAATTCTCCCAGGATGCAGACGAGGACGAAAACGGAGAGGAAGAGGGTCATCCACGCGTAGAGGTTGCGCACGCCCTCGGCGAACATCGCCACGCCTGCCACCAGCGCCGCGATGAGCGGCAGGGTGAAGTTTCTTTTCAGACTTTGGAATGATGTCTTGCGCCACGCCAGCAGGGGTCCGGCGCCGGTCAACAACAGGAGGAGCAAGCCCATGGGGATCGCCACTTTATTGAAGAACGGCGCGCCCACCGTGACCGTCGCATTCTCCACGGCCTTGGAAATCACCGGGAACAGCGTTCCCCAGAACACCGCGAACACCAGCGCCAGCAAAATCCAATTATTGAAAAGGAAGCCGCTTTCGCGCGAGACCATGGAATCAAGCTTGTTCTCGCTTTTCAAATGGTCCAGGCGCAGGAAAAGCAAGGTGACGGAAAAGAACAGAATGATGGCGAGGAAAACGGCGAAGAACGGGCCGATGTTGGACTGAGCGAAAGCATGCACGGAGGAGACAATCCCGCTGCGCGTCAGGAAGGTGCCGAAGATGCTCAAGAAGAACGTCAGGATGACCAGCGCTACATTCCAGACTTTCAGCATTCCACGCTTTTCCTGGATCATCACCGAGTGCAGGAAGGCCGTCCCCGAGAGCCATGGCAGCAGCGACGCGTTCTCGACGGGGTCCCATCCCCAATAGCCGCCCCATCCCAGCACGGCGTAGGCCCAATTACCGCCCAGCAGGATTCCACAGCCCAGCAGCATCCAGGGAACCATGGTCCAGCGGCGGGTGGTACGAATCCAGTTGTCACCCAATTGCCGGGTGATGAGTGCCGCCATGCAAAAGGCAAACGGCACCACCATGCCAACGTACCCCAGGTAAAGCATGGGGGGATGAATCACCATGGGGTGGTACTGGAGGAGTGGGTTCAGTCCGTTGCCATCCGGTGCAGTAAAGGCTTGCGAGCCAGTGCTCGATACCAGAGAGAGTTCCTGGAAGGGGTTGGCTACGAAAAAGACAAGAAGCGAAAAGAAGGTACCCGCGCCCATCAGTACGGAAACCACGTAGGGCATCAACTGGCGGTTCTTGCGGCGGTTCTGCCAAACCACTAACGCGCTATAAATCGAAAGCAGCCACGTCCAGAACAGCAGCGACCCTTCCTGGCCCGCCCACAGCGCCGCAACTTTGTAATACGTGAGCAAATCGCGGTTGGAATGTTCGGCCACATAGGCGTTGTGGAAGTCGTTGGTGAGGATCATGTACTCCAAGGCCACAACCGCGAGCGTAATCATCAGGAAGAATCCCCAGGCGGCACGCTCGGCGCTGCGGGTAATGCGTGGACTACGGAGGATCCCTCCCACGGCTCCGGCAACCAGGGCATACGCCGCGAATGCCAGGGAGGCAATGAGGCCGACGCTACCAACTTGGTTCATAAATACTCCCTGAAAGGTTGTTCTGCGAGAGATGGAAGCCGCGGGCGGCCTGAGGTGCTATGCCCGGAAGCTCATTTCGCACCGCTCAACGTGGCAACCGGGCTTTTCATGCCCGCTCCCTGTGAGCCTGGTGCAGCCTGATACTTGGAAGCGCATTTGGCCTGAATTTTCTCGGCGCGGAACTCCCCGTTGGCCAGATAATCGCCGTCAACAATCGCTTGCGCTCCGTCTTTGAAGGTGTCGGGTAGCGTATCGGTTCCTACGTAAGTTACGGGAATGGATTTTGCATCCTGGGCAAGCCGAAAGCTGAGTTGTCCGGCGCGGCGCTCGATCGACCCCTGCGTGACGACTCCACCCACCCGCACATGGCGGCGCGCCGCTTGAGCTTGGGTGAGCTCATTCACCGTCACATAGTAGGTCTTGCTCTCCTGGAAGCCGGAAATACCTTCCCAGGCTACTACGGCGAGAATGATGCCGATGCCGATGCCGAACTTCCACTTCTTACCGTGCATTGGTGTACCCCACATGAAATCCGGCGACTTGAGCCTCCGGAAGCCTGAACTGGTTTTTCCTGACAACCCCAATGAAAATTCTGCACCCTCGACGGCCTATAGTCAATCTAACTTTTTAGTGAAGGGGCCGGCGGCGCCGGAATCCCAAAATCTCAGGAGGCCTATGGCAGACCAAACTGGAGCTCAGTGCACTCTCACCGACACTTGGGGAATCAATAACCGCGTAAATCTGCGGTTGCTCGATGCTCTGACCGATGAGCAACTGGCGGCGACGATTCTCCCGCGAGGCAGGACAGTGACAAGTTATTTTGTGCATATTCACATGGCGCGTTTCTATTGGCTCGAACGTCGTGCGACGGCTTTGGCAAAAAGGCTGAAGAAAATCCCGGGGGGTACGGCTCCCCGAGCGGCGCTGCGGCAGGCGCTGGTCGACTCCGGTGAAGCCATCGGGGAATTCTTAGCCGAAGCCGAGCGCACCGGGCAGATCAAAGGCAGCAAGTTGGGGCCGGTGGGTTTTCTTGGCTACGCACTCGCCCACGAGGGCCACCATCGCGGCCAGATCCTCCTGCATCTCAAGATTGCCAAGCTGCCCCTTGACCGTGACATCGGCTACAGCCTTTGGTACTGGAATAAGATTTGAAAGGCAGGGGCCATTGACAAGCGTAAAGTTGACAACCCATGAATCCCCATGAATGTCCACTGATCGCTGATTTATCTATTGATACTAAAGAGCTTACGAGAAGCAGCAAAAATGTCACTTTTTGCATCAAAGTGAGTGTGCCGGTCAAGAGCAGGAGGGTTTAGAAGGCCGGCGTTGGAAGGAGGGCAGCAGCCATGAAGCAACTGTTGAAATATTCAGCGATTGCCCTTTTGGCGTTAGTGACGTTTGTGCCGGCAGCTTCGGCACGCGGATTCTATGGGGGGCGGGGATTCTACGGGGGCGGTGGCTTCGGTTTTTACCCGGGGTTTTATGGGTATTACGGCCCCTGGTACGGACCGGGCTACTACTACGCCCCCAATGCGGGCGAGGTGGAGATTCAAACGAAGCAGAAGGGTGAACAGATTTTCGTCGATGGCGGATACGCCGGTCTGACGGGCGAACTGAAGAAGTTCCCATTACACGCCGGCACCCACACCATCGAGTTGCGCAATGCCAACGGCCAAACGTTCTATCAGGAGAAGATCACGGTAATTGCCGGCAAGAAAATCAAGATCCGTTCCGATTACGTAGGCTAAACCTCGCACCCCCTCCCTCGCGACGCCACGGCGCTGGATCGACGCCGTGGCGTCCCAGCCGCGATAGACCACGATTCCTCCAGCACGTTTCGGAAACCCTGAGGGTACGGAAGGAAGGGGTGCGGTGTTCACGCCCCCCGCCCGCGATATGCCCCCACGAAAATCACCGTGAAGAACACATCGCAGGCCAGAATCGCGAGGTCCGCATCGAGCCGGGAAAGCAGACCTTGGATCTTCCCAGATTCGAGCGGCGTTACGATATTTCTCGTCGCGAACACGAAGCGAATAGCCGCCCAGGAACGCAAAATAGGCGTACCTGGGCTACCCGCTGTGCTAATGTTCTAAAGTTCACAACTTGGGAGCCTCAAGTTAAAGGTTGTCCTGGAGGCAGAATGACAAACTCGCCCCCGGAAGGTTCAGGAACATCCGCTGCGCCCTCGGTTTCCACGCCCAGTCCCGCCCGACTCCGCCGCCAGTGCAGCCGGCGGCGGATTTCACGCCGGCGAGCGATCCGTGGTGGCGGCAACGGCTGATGGCGTATGCCGCGTTTCCGCCGACAACCCCAGGCAACTGCAGTTCGGCATACAAATCCGTTATGGAAGGGGGGTGATGGATGGCAAAGCAAAAGATCGCAATACTGGGTGGAGGCGTAGGATCGCTAACCACCGCTTTTGAACTGACCAGCCAGCCGGGCTGGCAGGACCGCTATGAGATTACCGTCTATCAGATGGGATGGCGGCTGGGGGGCAAGGGGGCCAGCGGACGCAACGGGGCGGCGAACATGCACAACCGCATTGAAGAGCATGGCCTGCATATCTGGATGGGCTTTTACGAAAATGCCTTCCGAATGATCCGTGGGGTCTACAGCGAGTGCGCGCGCGACGGACTTAGCCAGAACTCCACCTTTGCGAACTGGGACCTCGCGTTCAGCCGCGAGGATTTCACGCCCATCATGGAGAACTACAAAGGGCAATGGAAAGTCTGGCCGGTCACGTGGCCCGATCTTCCCAACGAAAACCCCGGCGATATCGAGAAGGGGGTTGTGCCCGAGGTATGGGATTACGTTTCCAAAATCCTGACGTGGATGGTCGAGCGCTACGACAGCACCCGCAGCGTCCCCGCCGGAAAACACTCCACCAGCGGATTGCTTCACAGAGTCGAGCAGTGGACCGCCGTTACGGCTGAAAACGCCGCCGCCACGTCGCTGCACCACGCGCAAAGAATTGCGCAGAGCCTCGACCGCACGGACACCGCCGGGCATGCTGTTCTCGCCGAGCTCATCCACGATTTTCTGGACGCCTTCCGGCTGCTGGCCGACATCCTCGAGTCCGACGACGATTTGCGCCGTCTCTGGATCATCCTCGAGACCGGCCTGACGGTAGTGTGCGGATTGATAGAAGACGACGTGATTCGAAAAGGCTGGCGATCGCTCGATAACGAAGATCTCATCGAGTGGCTTGCGCGCCACGGATGCCGGCACCCCAAGTCGCCCATCACCGTCGCGATGTACGACGCCTGTTTCGCTCATCGCGATGGCCGCACTCCGGCCGCCGCGGCGGGCACGACGCTGCACCTGGCTTTGCGCCTGATGTTGACCTACAAGGGCGCCATCATGTGGCACATGAACGCCGGCATGGGTGACACCATCTTCACCCCGCTGTATCTGCTGCTCCGCCACCGCGGAGTGCAGTTCCGCTTCTTCCATAAGGTGAAAAACGTGGGCGTGGAGAATCCGGAATTAGGGCCGGACCAAGCGAACGTGACGACCATCGAAATCGAGGTGCAAGCCACGACCCACCGCGACTATGACCCGCTGGTGCAGGTGGGACCGCTGAAGTGCTGGCCAAGCGAACCGAACTGGGACCAGATCGTTGAGGCCGAGCAGATCAAAAAGTGCGTCAATCCCAACCTCGAATCCTGGTGGACGGACTGGAAAGGCGTGAGCTCGCGCGTGTTGCAGCGGGGCGTGGATTTCGACATCGTGGTGCAGGGCATCTCCATCGGAGCTTTGCCTTATATCTGCAAGGACCTGGAAGCCAACTCAGGCTGGAAAAAGATGGTGGACAACGTCCTGACCGTGCGCACACAAGGCGCGCAACTGTGGATGCGCCGCACTTCCAAGGAAATGGGCTGGCGCCAGAGCAACCCTGAAAAACCGGTGCTCTGCGGCTACCTCGAGCCGTTCGATACCTGGGCCGACATGAGCCACCTGATCCCTGTCGAGAGCTGGAAGCACGGAGAAGGATTGAAAAGCATTTCCTATTTGGTCAACACAGCGCCCAACCCCACCGACCCGGCGCCCTTCAGCGATCCTGCCTATCCGGACACCCAATACGCGCTCGTGCGGGACAACGCCCGGCAGTTTGTAGCCGCCGGGCTGGCCGGAATCATGCCGCAGTTCACCGCCGGCGATCTCTGGAATTTCGGCGGCGACGCCTTCGAGTCGCAATTCTTCCACATGAACATCGACCCCAGCGAGATGTACGTGCTCTGCGTCCCTGGCAGCACGCCATACCGCCTGGCGCCCGGCGATTCCGGTTTCGGCAACCTGGTCCTCGCGGGCGATTGGACCGACAACCCGATAAACGTTGGCTGCGTCGAAGGGGCTGCCACCTCCGGTATGCTGGCCGCGCGCGCCATCTGCGGCAAACCCGATTTCATCTACGGAGCATAGGGATTGGAGGAAGCCGCGGCGGCCAATAATCGCTAGGGGGGAGCCGGTCTGGTGCTACGTGGACCGCTGGCCCTCCCGCGAGAAACCGTTAAAATGGAGCCGCGCGAGACTCCGGGCGTAACCGCGCTTGAGCCGCGGGTGGCTGCGTGGTGTACCGAAGTTTACGGAGCCCACCCCATCGAAATCGTGGACGCCTATCGGGTCGCTCTGGCCGAGGAAACCAAAACCCCGGTGCTGGCCACCTTCAACAAGAAAGGACTTCCGCCGTTTCCCACACCTTAAGCTGATTCCCTGAGCCGTAAGCCGGTAGCGTGGACGTTTCCTCCAGCCGACCGATTCTTCCGCGGATCTTACCAAATTCGAGCAGCGTTACGATGTTTCTCGCCGCGAGCACGAAGTGAAAAGCCGCACAGGAACGCAAAATACGCGTGCCTGCGCTCTGCCCCTACCCTAACCGGTACGCTTACGGGGTCTTGGCGGGAGCGGCATTTCGATGAAGTAGTATCCTCCCGGTGATGCTCCATCGACTCTGGCCGCTATCTCTGCGCCATATGGCCTTACGATCGGCCAGATGTTGGACCCGAGAACGACCAAAGCGAGTTTTCGGCCGGACAAGTTTTGCTGGTAACGGATGTTCTGATTTATCAAACAGGATGCGCAAAGCGGTGACTCTGGGCGTAAGTCAAGATCTCCTCGACTCGCTCGGGCGGGATTTCAAACTGTTCTGCGATTTCGGCGGCGCTGACCCCATAATCGAAGTTGTCGACAATGGCGTCGACCGGCATCCGTGTACCGCGCAGCACAGGGGCGCCACTTTGCACTCCCGGCTTCACCTCGACAAGTGGGCAGTCCGACCAGTCAATTTTTTCCATGGCCGCCATAGCGACCTCCCCATTCACATCATTCCATGTTTTCAACGTAAAAGCCAGAGTAGGGCACTTAAAAACTGGGTTAATTTCATGCAACGAAATTGCCCTCTCCCCCGAGTTGACTTTGGCAAAAGAGGGGTAGCGTGGAGCTTCCGAGTGCAAACGGGGGTCTGGCTCGACATAACTCCACATTTCACGCCGGTGAAGCGTAGTACAATGTCCGCATTATTACCGGCTGGCCATTATGAAGACATTCGAGAAGAAAACTCCGTCACGGAGTCAAGAATCCATCGACCGGCGGGTGATTTCGCAGTCGGAAGACGATTCCGCTTGGGAAGCCCCCGTCCGGGTTAAACGCGCCAAGCCCGCTTCCTTTTCGATTCCCGGCGACTTGGCAGCACGGGCGGCTTTCCTGGCCCGCGTGCATCGCGCCACCGACCTGGAGAGTTGGGTCGAACGCGTCCTGCGCGAGCGCGTCGAATTGGAAGAGTCCGCCTTCAGCGAGGCCAAGAAAAACCTCGCACCGTAACCGCACGCAACCGCGTCCAAACGGGGACCGCGAAGTTGGTAGCGCGGAGGCAGGTGGGGTTAGCGTTCCTCCGCGGATCTTCCCAAATTCGAGCAGCGTTACGATGTTTCTCGTCGCGAACACGAAGTGAAAAGCCGCACAGGAACGCAAAATACGCGTACCGGCGCGCTTCTAACGTTTAATTCAACTTCTTAAACGTCTCGGTGATTGCCCTAAATGTCTCGTCGCACCTGGCACAAAGGGCTTGGAAGTGTTTCTTGTAGCTTCCGTGCTCGATGAGGATTTGCTTCTTAATTGCCGCGCCTTCTTTCCCAGAGGCATGCCCTATTACTTTAGACCGCAGATCGTGTGCTTCCTTTAGAGGAGCTACGCTGCTCTGGGCATCGCGCTCTTCGAATCCAAGCGCAATGAGGCATTCCTCCACCAGCTTTAGGGAGGCAAAAGCCGGGTTCGGTGTGCGGCCAAGAAACTGCGCCTTGTTTCGCAGCCACTTGGTTTCAAATCCCTCCACTGTCAACTGGTCGAGGTGTAGGATCTCGTTCGCCCACTCATCAGGTGAAGAGGTGACCGGATACTGTAACCGGTCCACGAGCTCCTCTGAACGGAGGCTCCACCACTGAACTTGCTCACGATTCAACTCACGGATTGCGTGTTTGAGACTGCCCAGCGGATCGTATTCCAGATCCCACGACCCCTCAAAGTCAGTCTTCAGCGCCCGCTTCGAGATCGATGCTTTCGGCCTCTCATTGCAGGATTTCCAGTAGAGTTGCTCTTCATAAGGTAGGTTCCTTAGATACACCAGGTATGTGTGAACCTGTCCTGCGTCGTTGATGTCATACGTCTTAAGGCTCCACGCACCACGGCACGATATCCGGCGGTCTTCCAAACGATATTTTTCTGAGTCGGCCTTGTACTTCGAGAGTACCTCGGGCCTGAAAAATGCTGGACTTAGCTCAAAAGGTAAATCTGATTCGGTAAAGTAATTGGTCGTTTCCCCTGGCGCACATGAAATTTCTCTCACCACCTTGTTCTTCCAGTCATAGGCAATAAAGGACGCGTACTGGCGGTCTTCCGTCGCAGTAGGATCGAGACGGTTGATAAGCGACTCTTTTGTCGTGAACGAACGTACAAGTTGAAACCCACGTGCGTAGCTTGCGTATCCAGCCTCAATGTATGTGCGGCGAACAATGTCGCCATCCTTCTGGTACTGTGCGGCGTGCGCTCCTCGCCACCCACTGAACTGACCGGGCCGGTAACGCGTAAAGTCAAAGGTCCGCACGATTGCGGAATCCGTCAGCGCGAGATATTCATCAAGAAGAGCGCGGTTGAATGTCACAACATTTCCGTCGGATCTGTCTCCCTTTCCTTCGATGTCCACTACGCGAATGACTTCCTCAATGTCACCATACTTGTCGAGACGGCAATACGCGTGTCGTTCCTCTACAAAATGAAGATCGAAAAGATGAGTAAATTTCTGAAGGATCTCATAATGCGACTTTTTACCAGAACTGCCTTCAAAACGCCGTGCAAATACTAACTGTTCACCGCTTTTAAGAGTCTCGCTCCCTGCGTCGTCGAGCGGTGGCGATATCGAAACGGTGCGCGGCTCTGAAAATGTAACAGTGATTCCCCAAGATGACCATGGGTTGCAACTCCAGGACATGACGTCGTCCGTGTTTGGGGGATTCACAGAGGAAGCGGGCACTATAATCGCATGAATGAACGTAGATTGAATGCTCGCGTAAACGACAAACTCGTCTTGTTGGGCGTTCTGTCGCAGAAACTCAATAGCGCTACCCATCTCCAACCAGGTTTCAAAAGCTTCCTTCTCCGAAGGAGCCGCCGAGATTTGATTAAGTTTATCTACTACGTTAGCCATGCTTCTTAGTGCCTTTCTATTTCGAGCCGCTAGCTACAGCAGAAAGGGAGAAAGGGGTCAGGTACCCTTTTCTTCACGAAAGAGGGAGAAAGGGGTCAGGTACCCTTTTCTTCACGCCCCGGAGCCTCGGAAATCAGAACAAGCCCAGGCACGCGCTCGAAATGCGCGAGGTTGCTCGAAACCAGGGGCACGGAGCAACGTAGCGCGGACCTGCGGTTTAGGTCCGCGGCTTTTCATCCGGAATCCAACCCCCCATTTTCAAATCCGCGTGCGCCCATCAATGGCCAGGAGTGCGCCATCGTAACCAAGCCAAATCGGTCGTACAGAAACCGCAGCCACCGAAGTCACCCCCGCGATAATCGACGCGCCCGCCCCGCGGGACACAAGGCCGAGAAGCCGCGGACCTTGACGAGCAGGTCCGCGCTACTTGCTCCTGCACCAGCCCCATTATTTTCCAGATGGGTTTTTCCTCATCGCCGGCGGAACTTTTGGGAAACGGTGTCAGGTACGCTTTCCTTCACGCCCCGGAGCCTCGGATATCAGAACAAGTCCAGGCACGCGCTCGAAATGCGCGAGGTTGTTCGAAACTAGGGGCACGGAGTGGCGCACGGCGGTGGCTGCAATCCATAGATCATTATCCGCCAGGACTCGACCCTGCCTGCGCAATCCACTTTTCAGGCGTCCGTAGGCGAGCGAAGTTTCGTGGTCAAGCGGAAGGATGAACGCCGCCTCAAGACGTCTCTTTGGTTCGGCCGTTCGTCGTTCTCCCCACTCACGCCAGAAGGCTCCAAAGAGCACTTCGCCGACTGTAATGAATGAAAGAGCTGTGGTGCGACCCTCCACATGGCGGAGATATGGCTGACCCCGCGGGTCGCCCGGCTCCATCAGGTAAGAGAAAACGTCCGTGTCGAGCAGGATGATGTTTAGCGGATCGCTGATCAAAGACGGTTACGTCCGGGCGCGATAGATATCTTCGACGAATGCGCCGATGTCCTCGTCTGGTGGCACGATGCGGGCGAAGGCGTTCGGGTCGAATGGCTTTGCACCACGTTCCCGGGCTAGTTCTTGAATCGTCTTGCCCGCGATGATGCCGGCCTTACGATCGGCGGGAGCGCCGCGCTGGCGATTTCGGCGCCGCACGGGATGCACTTTTGTCTTCAAATTCGGCCTCCACGACAATCATACCACACCCGTTGCACGGCCGCTGGCGGATGCTCTCTCCTTAGAAAACCTTGGAAGCAAGTAGCGCGGACCTTGTGCAGCGGGTTCACGCTTGCTCGTTCAAGTTATTTCGCCGCCTCATTCCACGAGAACGTAACCGGCTGTTCCGGCCGGCGGGCCAAGAGGTCGTATAAACTCGTGAAGTCCTCGGCTTGACGCCCACGCCCCTGATGTTTTTCCCAAATCGCTCCGGTGTCACCGACCGATAGTTGGAATACCCCGTTTACCGCCACCGCTACGCGATTCCGAGCAGAGGCTTTGCGGATCACGGCGAGCAACTCCGGCGACCCGCCTCGAATCGCGATTTGACGTTGATACGCCCGCCCGCCATTCACCTCGCGCACCACGCTCTTGGTCACCGTGAGGGTGATCGATACTTGCTTCCGTTCTTTCGGTCCCATCACCACTTCAACTCGCTGGTTGAGGGCTTTGGCGATACGGTTTAGCATCGACAGCGAGTGCCCTTCATAATCCGCATCTTCCAGACGGCTGATGACCGATTGGGTTGTTTCCACCCGGTCCGCCAACTGTTTTTGACTGAGCCCCGCTTGCTCGCGAAGTTCATGAATGGTGCGGGCGACCTCGGCGTTTACCCGCTCCTGTTCCAGAGAGGCTTCCCGCTGAACGTCCTCACCCACGTAGCGGTGATGAAGAATCCGAACGGCATTGGATGTTTTCCGAGTCTTATTCATGGTCGGGCTCCTCGTACGTGTATTTAGCTGGGTTTGTCTCAAACAGCTTGCGATGGCGAATTGCCAATTCAATTTCTCTGTCGGGAACTTACTTCTCCTTAGTCAGCCCGTGGGAGATCATGGCGGTCTGCCGATGAAAGAAATAAAGCATCCGATAGTTCACCGACTGAAAGCTCACCCGCAATTCGTAAATGCCGTCGCGGAGGAAGTCCGCCTCCGGCCGCCGCATTTCATGGCCCAGTGCTGTCAATCGTTCAATCCGCACGATGCATTTGTCCTGAACCTTGGCGGGCAGTCGGTCCAACCACACGAGCAGATGACATCGCTCCTCTTCGTCTCTGAAAAAGACCACGGTGGTGACAGGCATGAGTCTCCTCCCAGCCACACGGTAAGATATCGCAATATTGCGATGAAGTCAAGAACTTGTTTTGCAGTAAGCAAGTAGCGCGGACCTGCGGTTTAGGTCCGCGGCTTTTCATCCGGAATCGAGCCTATCATTATCAAATCCGCGTGCGCCCACGAGTGGCCAGGAGGGCGCGATCGTTACCGAGCCAAATCGGTCGTGCCGAAACGGCAGGCGCCGACGCCACAGCGCGATCATCTCCGCGCCCGCCCCGCCGGCACAAGCCCGAAAAGCCGCGGGCCTTGCGAAACAGGTCCGCGCTTGCTTGCTCCTACACCCGGCGCGGTGGCACAGGCACTCCTGCCTGGGCTCGATGCATGGAATGCGTCAGCGACAGGCACAGCCAGGAGTGGCTGTACGACTTGCGGTTAAATGTAGAGTATTTGATTCTCGATCTCATCCGCGGTCACGGAGTCGAGGAGAATTAGAATGCGTCGTGATAGTTCTTTCGGGGGCCGGCGAACCGCGATGATGATTCCAGAGTGCGTTTTCTTCGCCTCATAATACGCTTGCGCCAGGGCTTCGAAGTGTACCCGATTGTGAGTCACAATCGCTCTCCCTTGACTCGTGGCGAAAGCCAACTGGTTCGCATCCGTCGTCCCAATTTGTCCCGCCGCTTGCGTTGTCGTCACACGAAAGCCCCGGGCGCGCAGCAAGTCCGCGATCAGTACGTCCACGTCTTCGTCAAGGTATAGGTCGATAAAAAGCCGGTTCACCGGGTAGACACGCGAGGGTCAATTTGGTGGGCCGGAATGCGGTTTCGTTCGATGTGGGCGTTGATTTCTTCCTGGTGGTCGCTGTAGTAACTGAGAGCATCGAAAACCTGTGCCAGAGTCAGATGAGGCATGGCGCCGGGAATCTCCTCCGCGGCCACGCCCAACCGCCAGGTCTCGACTATCGCCCGGACCGGCGTGCGAGTGCCCAAGATGATCGGCTCGCCGCCGAGGATCTCATTGTCGCTGACGATGTATCGGTGTCCCGTTGCCGTCGCCATTTTGTACCTCGAGAAATTGTAACGTACCTGCGCATGGAAGAGAACTTGCTTTTGTACGGGGGACTTGGCGCATCGCTTCAAAATACCCTAAAGCCGTGTGCGTATCGGCAACGCCGACGATCACGGGAGATCCTCGCCGAAGCCTCGAAACATTTCCCCGCGGTTCTCGTCGATCTCTTCCTCCGTCGGCCCCGGCCCGTACTTGGCAAGGAGTCCATAGACCGATTTCTTTGGCTTGACCGGCTGAGCGGCCGTCTCGGCGAGAATCTTATCAAGCGCCTCGCGCACCAACGCGTCCGGCGAAAGGCCCCTGGCCTGGGCCGCAGCCTTGAGGCGAACTTCTTCCTGAGGTTCGAGCGGCAAAGTGATGGTCATGGAGCGGCCCCTTTTCGTCGTCATGCCTCTTTATTATCTTACGTGAAATGCGGCCTGCAAGCAAACTAGCACCGGCATGTGGTTTTGTCGGTAGCGCCTCCCCCCCGTGGCCTCCGCTTGAAGCGAGTAGCGCGGACCTGCGGTATAGGTCCGCGCTACTTGCTTGGCGGAAATCACCACACTGTCCCAGAAAATCACTGACCATGGTTACCCCGCCACCGGCGTGAGGCCCAGCGAGGCCAGATTCGGCGACAGAGGTTCGATTAGGACGTCCCACAACGGGTGGGCATGGGCCGCTTAAGTGACGGCCACCGCCGATCCCGTCTGCGCGGACTTCTCGGCCGCCGCCAGCACGCGAGCGACCGCCAGGCCGTCTTCTCCCGTGACCAGGGGAGGCCGGTCGTGGACCACGCATTCCACAAAATGCTGGATTGCCGCCACCGCGAATCCCACGGGCCGCCCGTACAGGTCCGCGGCCGCGGAAACGTCGGGGAGTTCCACCCCCTTTTCGCTATAGACCTCGGCCATGCGGTGATGACTGGCGTTCACGTAGGCCGTCCCCTTGCTTCCGACCACTTCGCATTGGAAGTCGAAAACGCTGGGAGCATGCTCGTCCAGAATCCAGCAATTCTCCACCATCGCGGTTCCACCCGTCGAGAGTTCCAAGATCGATTGAAAGAAGTCCGGGGTGTCGATTCCGAGGCCCTTCAGCACGACCGACCGGCTCACGGCATAGACCCGTTGGATCTCCGCCGCGGATAAGAAGCGAATGAGATCGACCAGATGACTGCCCAGAAAATGCAACGGTGAGGACTTGGCGGCCCAGCTCAACATGCGCGTGGGAACGAACCGTGTGTCGTTCAGGCGAAGATTCATCATCAGGAGGGCGCCCATTTGTCCCGTGGCCATCGCGTGGCGGAGGTTCACAAAAGGCAGACTCCAGCGATTGTGAAAATCCACCATCAACTTGACCCCCTGTGCCGCTTGCGCGGCCACGATCTCCTCACATTCGGCCACGGTCGTCGCGAGCGGTTTCTCGACCAGGACGTGCTTCCCGGCCTGGATGGCCGCCAGGGCGATCTCTCCATGCGCGAAATCCGGGGTGGCGATTCCCACCGCCTGGACGTCGGGGCAGGCGAGTGCCAGCCGCCAATCCGTTTCATGCCGGCTAAATCCGAATTCTGCGGCGAAGGCCGCTGCCCGCCCTGCGTCCTGATCGCAGACCGCCACGAGTCGAGCCAAGGGCGAAGCCGCATAGGCGCGAGCGTGAACGCGGCCCCACGTGCCGCATCCGATCAGAGCGATACCCACCTTGTCCATGGTTTTTCTCCCTGCAATCCCAGGGGGCAGCAACACCGTGGCGCCGGGTTACCAGGCAAGAAAGCCCCCGTCGATCACCAGGGCCTGCCCGTTCATATAACCCGCTGCCGGAGAAGCGAGATAAACGATGCTGGCCTCAAGCTCCTCGAGTTTTCCCATGCGGCCCATGGGCACTTTGGCGAGCAACTTTTCCCCCAATTCCTTGTTCTCCTCGAAAGCCCAAATCGTCTGGTCCGAACGGAAGAAGCCCGGGGCCAGCGCGACCACCTGGACGCCTCGCGGACCCCATTGAACCGCCAACTCGCGGGTCAGGCCGAGCACCCCGGACTTGCTTGCCACGTAGGAGACCTGCGGTACGAAACTCGCCGCCGAGATCCCATACATGGAGGCGATGTTGATAATTCTGCCGCTGCCCGCGCCAAGCATGTGGCGGCCCACAGCTTGCGCACAATGAAACAGACCGGTCAGGTTGGTGTCAATGACGCCTTGCCACTGCTCGGCAGTCATGTCCTCGGCGGGGGCCACCGCGGAGATGCCGGCGTTATTGACCAAGGTGTCGATCCTCCCGAACTCGAGGAGCGTCTGCTGCACCATGCTTTCTACGTCACGCGGGTTGCGAACATCGGCCCGAATGGGAATGACTCTGGGGCCCAGACGCCGGAGTTCATCAGCAACCTTGGTCAACGCCGCAAAGTCTCGCGCCACCAGGGCCACGTCGCATCCGGCTTTCACCAGCCCGCGAGCGAAGCTGACGCCGAGGCCGCGGGAGGCGCCGGTAACGATTGCCGCCCGCCGCGTGAGGTCAAACATTGACAGAAGACTTTGATCCATCGGCTCACCTGAAGACCCGCGCTACCCCATATATCGCTTCATGAGCAGCGCGGCGTTGGTGCCGCCGAAGCCGAAGGAGTTGGAGAGGGCGTACTCCACCTCGGCTTGGCGCGCCCGGTTGGGCACGTAGTCGAGATCGCAATCCGGGTCGGGGTTGTCGAGGTTGATGGTGGGGGGAATGATCTGGTCGCGCAGGGCGAGGACCGTGATGCCCGCCTCGAGTCCGCCCGCGCCGCCCAGCAGGTGGCCGGTCATCGACTTGGTGGAACTCACCGGCATCCGGTAAGCGTGGTCGCCGAAAACTTTCTTGATGGCCACCGTTTCCAGGCGATCGTTGTAGGGCGTTGAGGTGCCGTGGGCATTGATGTAGCTGACTTGTTCGGGAGAAATTTCCGCGTCGGCCAGCGTCGCCCGCATGGCGCGCACCGCTCCATCGGCATTTTCATCCGGCTGGGTAATGTGGAAGGCGTCACCCGACATGCCGTAGCCGACGATTTCCGCCAGGATCGGCGCGCCGCGCTGGAGCGCGAAATCCATTCCTTCCAAGATCAGGATGCCCGCGCCTTCGCCGATCACGAAGCCGTCGCGCTCTTTATCGAACGGGCGGCTGGCTTTTTCCGGTTCGCTATTGCGCGTGGAGAGCGCGCGCATGGCCGCAAATCCGCCCACGCCCATGGGGGTGATGGCGGCTTCCGTACCGCCGCAGATCATCACGTCGGCGGCGCAACGCTGGATCAGTTTGAAGGAATCGCCCACGGCATGGGCGCTGGAGGAACAGGCGGTGCAGGTGGCGGAGTTCGGCCCCTTGGCGCCATAGCGAATGGAGACTTGACCGGAAGCCAGATTGACAATGGCGGCGGGAATGAAAAAGGGGGAAATCTTGCGCGGGCCGCCCCGCATGAGCGCCGTGTGCTCGCGCTCGATCACATCGAATCCGCCGATGCCCGAGCCGATGTAGACGCCCACGCGCTCGGCGATGTCGGGCGTAATCTGAAGTTGGGACTGCTGCACCGCTTGCTGCGCGGCGGCGATGGCATACTGGATGAAAGTCGCCATCTTTTTCAGTTCTTTTTTCTCGATGAACTGAAACGGGTCGAATCCCTTGACTTCCGCCGCAATGCTCACGGCGAAGCCCGTGGTATCAAAATGGGTGATGGGCGCCACCCCGCTCTTGCCCGCCAAGAGATTTTGCCACGACTCCGCCGTGTCGAGGCCGACGGCGGTGAGCAATCCCACACCGGTCACGACGACTCTCCGGTTCAAGCTGTGCTCCTCCTGGGACTGAATCAGTGAGCCCCTGGGCTGAATCACTGAGTCAGTGAGCCATGGGACTGAATCACTGAATCAGTGAGCCACTGAACCAGTGACCCACTGAAAATAAAATGACGAACTGACTCAGTGATGCAGTGACTCAATGACTTAATTCTTTTTCGTGTGGCCCTGAATATAATCGATTGCGTCTTTGACGGTGGTAATCTTCTCCGCGTCTTCGTCGGGAATCTCGATCTCGAAGGCCTCTTCAAAAGCCATTACCAATTCCACGATGTCCAGGGAATCGGCGCCGAGGTCGTCGACGAAGTGCGCGGTGGGTGTCACTTCCGCCTCATCCACTCCCAGTTGCTCCACAATAATCTGTTTTACCTTCTCGTCCACCGTAGCCATCAGTCTATCCTCCTCAAGGTTGCATGGGGCCGTCATTCTAACATTGCCGATTGACGATTGTCGATTGACGATTCAAAGCCGGGCGCGAGCTACCTCCCTCCATCATCAATCGACCATCATCAATCGGCAATTCCTTAGGCCATGTACATACCCCCATTAATATTCAGAACGTGACCGGTTATGTAACTGGCTTCCGGCGATGCCAGGAAAAGCACGCCGTGCGCCACTTCGGCATCCGTGCCCATGCGTCCCATGGGAATTACGCTGAGCATCTTCTCCTTGATTTCGGGAGGAAGGACGTCGGTCATGGGAGTGGCGATAAAGCCCGGAGCAATGGCGTTCACCGTGATGTTCCGCCGCGCTACTTCCGCGGCCACCGCCTTGGTGAGGCCGATGATGCCGGCTTTGGAAGCGATGTAGTTCGCCTGGCCCACGTTTCCGGTCTGCGCCACCACGGAGGCGATATTGATGATGCGCCCCCAGCGCTGCCGTACCATGCAGGGCAGTACCGCCCGCGTGCAGTAAAAAGTGCCGTCCAGATTGGTTTTGAGCACGGCCGCCCAATCATCGGTTTTCATGCGCATCACCAGATTGTCTTTGGTAATGCCGGCATTGTTCACCAGGATGTCGATCTTGCCCCAGGTGGCAATCGTCTGGTCGACCATTTCCTGGACGGCCTCGACGTCGGTCACATCGACGCAGAACTTCAGCGCCTCGCGGCCCATATCCTTCAGTTCCTGGATGGTCTGGTCGAGTTTGGCGCAGCGAATGTTGGTCAAAGAGATCTTGGCGCCCGCATTGGCCAAAGCCATCACCGTCGCCCGGCCGATACCCTGTGCCCCACCGGTCACAATCGCTACGCGTCCCTCCAAACTTAGCATATTTCTACTAGCTCCCATCTGCTTGGATTGCCAGAGAATTTATTCGATGCAACATAGCGCGGGATTCGAGCCCGCCGTGATCGTCCGCTTCTGATTGGGGCATAAAACCCCTCCTCATCACCACCCCGGCGCTCAGCGCGCCACCCCTCCTCATCTGAGGAGGGGAGTTTCTTAATGGCTCCCCTCCTGATTCAGGAGGGGTGGCGCGCCGAGCGCCGGGGTGGTTACGCGCGGGTGGTTACGCGCGGGCGGTTACGCGCGGGTGGTTACCAGCCGGAGGCTACACGCGGGCGGTCATCTGCCGGCGCCCAACGCGCCGCGACCTCGTTCAGCGTGGCGGAATCCTCGACGCGCAGGCACTCGGCGGCGCGGTCGATTTGACGCACCAATCCGGAAAGAACCTTGCCCGGTCCGACTTCCACAAACAGGTCCACACCCTCCTGGCGCAGGCGGCGAATCGATTCCTCCCAGCGCACGGGAGAGGTAACCTGCTGCTTTAACCCCTCGCGAATGGCGGGTGCGGAAGTGACCACCTGCGCGCCCACATTGTTCACCAGCGGCACTTGCGGGTCCTCCACGCGCGTCGCATCCAGATCAACGCTCAAGCGGTCCTGCGCGGGCTTCATCAAGGCGCAGTGAAAAGGTGCGCTGACGTTGAGCATGATGGCACGCTTGGCGCCCCGCCCTTTCGCCAATTCGACGGCGCGCGCCACGGCCGCGGTGTTTCCCGCAATCACGACTTGGCCGGGCGAGTTCAAATTCGCCGGCGAAACCACTTCTCCTTGCGCAGCTTCGCGGCAGATTTCATCCAGCGTCTCGCCATCCAATCCCAGAATCGCCGCCATAGCGCCCTGACCCACGGGCACGGCTTCCTGCATATACTGGCCGCGATTTCGCACCAGGCGCACGGCGTCGAACAGGTTTAATGAGCCCGCCGTCACCAGAGCTGAGTACTCACCCAGGCTGTGCCCCGCGACATAATCCGCTGAGATCCCTTTCTCGCGCAACACCATCGCGGCTGCCACGGAAACCGTAAGTATCGCGGGCTGGGTGTTGGCGGTGAGTTGGAGTTCCTCCGCCGGGCCCTCGAAGCAGAGTTTGGAGATGGCGAAGCCCAGCGCGGCGTCGGCTTCCGAGAAGACCGCCCGCGCGCATGCGAAACTCTGCGCCAACTCCCGGCCCATGCCTGGGTACTGAGAACCTTGACCGGGAAAGAGGAAAGCTGTCTTCACTTCTGGGGCCTTATGAGTTCGTAGAAAGTGTAAAGGGTAAAGTTTAAAGGATAAAAGGTGAATTGCCTGCTTTACCCTTTAGCCTTTACCCTTTAACCTTTCCTGGGTTCCCTCACCAGCGCATCAACACCGCCCCCCACGTGACGCCGGCGCCGAATGCGGACATCAGCACCAAGTCGCCCTTCTGTAAGCGGCCGCTCTGCGCGCATTCATCCAGGCAGATGGGGATGGAAGCCGAGGAGGTGTTCCCGACGCGGTCTATATTGGAATAGACCTTTTGCGAGCACAACCCCAGGCGTTCACGAACCGCCTCCGTAATGCGCTGGTTGGCCTGGTGGGGGATGAAAAGATCGACGTCCGCCGCCGTGAGCCCGGCCTTATCCAGCACCTTTCGGGACACGTCTTCCAGGGCGCGGACGGCCACCTTGAAGAGTTCGTTGCCACGCATCTTGATGTAATGCGCGCCCTGCTGGACAGTCTGGCAGGACGCGGGCAGGGCGGTGCCGCCGGCGGGAATAAAAAGGTGATCGGCGTATTGGCCCTCGGTGTGCAATTCGTGCGCCAGGATTCCCGAGGGCGGTTCGACCGGCCCGAATATCGCCGCGGCCACGCCGTCGCCGAAGATGACGCAGGTGGCGCGATCCTTGTAATCGATGTAACGCGAGAGGAGCTCGGCCCCGATCACCAGCACGTACCTCGCCGCGCCGGTGCGGATGAATTGCTCGGCCACGGTCATGCCGAAAAGGAAGCCGGAGCAGGCGGCGGCCAGGTCGAAGGCACAGCAGCCGTGCGCGCCGAGTTCGCGCTGGATGAGCGAGGCCGTGGAGGGCAACGGCATGTCGGGTGAAATCGTCGAGCAAATAATCAGATCGAGATCCGTGGACTTCAGCCCCGCCTTATCCAGAGCGTGCCCCGCGGCTAGCACTGAAAGAGTGGAGGTGGTTTCATGGGGAGCGGCTTGGCGGCGCTCGCGGATGCCGGTGCGGTCGGTGATCCATTGGTCGGAGGTCTCCACCAGCTTCTCAAGATCAGCGTTGGTAATAACCTTCGCCGGCAACGCCGAACCCGTTCCTAATACCCCTGCAACCGACATGGAAACTCCTGGGAATTGATTCATCGGGTCATCGGTCCATCGGTTCATCGGCCCATTTAATCATTTTTCTTCAGAAATTCATCCTGGGACCGAACCGCTGAATCATTGAACCACTCAACCATTAATTAACCCGATGACCCGATGAACCGATCAACTGACGACTCAATTCCGTTGGGAAGCCGCCGCTAATTCGCGTTCGATCTTCTCGTTCACTTTGCCGGCGGAAAATTCCGCCGCCACGCGGATGGCATTCTTAATCGCGTTGGGGTTTGATCCGCCGTGGCAAATGATGCACACGCCCTTCACCCCCAAAAGCGGCGCCCCGCCGTATTCAGAATAATCCACGCGCTTCTTGAAGTTGCGGAAAGCTCTTCGGGCCAGCACGTAACCGACCTTGGCGGAGAGCGTGCTGTTAAGCGCTTCCTTCAGCATACTTGAGATCGCTTCGATGGCTCCTTCGCTGATCTTCAGGGCGACGTTGCCGACAAAACCGTCGCAAACGATGACTTCCACGCGGCCATTGTAGAGATCGCGGCCTTCCACGTTGCCGATGAAATTCAAAGGGAGCTGCTTCAGCAAGGTCAACGCCTCGCGCGTTAAATCATTCCCTTTTTTTTCCTCCTGGCCGTTGGAGAGCAGCCCCACGCGCGGCCGCTCCACACCGAAGATGACGCGATAGTAGGTTTCACCCATCACCGCGAATTCCACCAGGTGATGCGGCTTACAATCCACGTTCGCGCCCACGTCGAGCAGCACCGCGGCCGTGCCATTGGAGGTGGGGAATACCTGCGCAATGGCCGGCCGGTCCACGCCTTCAAGCGCCCCCAGCACGATCTTGGCCTTCCCCATCACGACGGCGGTGTTTCCGGCGCTGATCATGCCGTCAGCCTTGCCGTCGTGCAACAGGCACGCGGTTACGTGGATGGAGGAATCGCGCCGCCGGAAAGCTTTGGTACCCTTGTCCCCCATGGTGACCGCCTCACTGGCGTGGACGATCTCGATGGGGAGACCCTGGACTTTGCGTTGGCTAAGTTCCTGGCGGAGACGATCTTGCGGTCCCACCAGCAAGACCTCCGCGTACCCGGCGCGCGCGGCCTCAATTGCTCCGTCGATTTCCGCCTCGGGCGCCGAGTCGGTGCCCATGGCGTCTACAGCAATCCGTCGCATGGTGGTCAGTTCAAACCGTGGAACCTGGCCGGCGCGGGAAAAAATGATCGCGTCCGGGCAAACCTCCGTGGGCCAGGATCTACCCCTTTAAGTGGATTCCTTCACCAGGATCACTTCCTGCCCCTTATAGTAACCACAATGCGGGCAGACTTGGTGGGGCATCTTCGATTCGTGGCAGTGCGGGCACTCGGCAATCGCGGGCAGGGTGAGATGATCGTGGGACCGCCGGCGATTCTTGCGCGCGTGAGAATGTCGTCGTTTTGGATTTGGCATCTTCTTCCTTTTTAGACTGAACTACTAAACTGAATCACTGAATCAGTGAATCAATGGGTCATTTTGCTCTTGAATGATTCAGTGATTCACTGACTCACTGACTCAGTTTCCCTCTACTCTTCCTTGAGTGAAGCAAAAGGCGAATCTTGCTGCGGGGGCGCGCAGTGGCAAGGCGTCAAATTTCGATTGGCTCTGCAAACCGGGCACAAGCCCTGGCACTCAATACGGCAAATCACCTTCATGGGTACCGAGAGTATCACCTGTTCGGTGGCCACGTCTGCCAATTCGATTCCATCCCCGGTGTAAAAGCCAACTTCCATCTCGTCCGTGGGAATTTCGATTTCCTCCTCCTTGGCGATGCTCGTCATCGGCCGATAGAAAAGGTCGAAATCGCGGCTCACCGGAATCTCGACGGCGCCCAGGCAGCGGTCACAACAGGCCTCGAGAGTGGTCGCCAGGTTCCCCCGGATGCGGATTTCCGTTCCCAGGAGCTCCGCCGTGGCGTTGAGCTTGAGCGGCGCCGCCTGCCGGAACTCGGCTCCGTGATAGTCAAGCGACCCCGGGGCATAGCTCTCAGACACAATGACCCGGTGAAGTTCTAGTTCTGCGAGGGTAATGCGCACCCCTGCCTCATGGACACAAAACCCTAATTATAACCGGCAACGGGGGCTTGTCAAGAAAACCGAGCGCGCGAGCGCGCTTGGCTAGCCACTCTGAGGGTTCTTGTCAGGTGGAAGCGGCTGAGGAGAAAAGGGACCTAATCCAAATCGAAATCCCGGATCGGCGGCCCGGTGGGCTGATCCTTGGTTTTCTCGAAGGCTTCTTTAAATTTGCGGTCGAGCAATTCCGATTTGATCTTCTGGTCGTCGGCGCTCTGGCGGAAAATCGCCTCACGGCGTTCGGCTTCCTTCTGGAGAAGCTGGGCCGCCGCGTCCAAGTCCGGACCCTTGTCTTGCTTGGGTGGCGCCTGATGGAATAAAACCTTGCCGAACTCGGCGTCCACCGTCAGCGTGGCGCCACAGCATGGGCACACCACTTCGAGTTTTGTTGCATTCTGTTGCCGTCGCGACATGATCATTGAATGCTAACCCCGGGCGGGCCGGCATGTCAATTCGTGAGGCTGTCAAGGCCCGGCTGGACTACCGGCGCCTATGTTTGCTACATTAGCTTTGCGAAGGGCGCACTGATATCGCCATAACCGAACACGGAGGATCCATTTCTATGTCGAAACAAGAGGAAGCCGGTCTCATCCTGAAGCTGTACGAATTGCGCAGGGAAGAAACGATGCGCAAAGCGCGAGACTGGTATTTTCGGGATTTCAATCCGCAATCGATTGCGGACTTCACCGAAGCGATGTTTGGTGAGCACAGCGGTCATTTGCGGATGGTAGTGTCCTATTGGGACATGGCCGCAGCACTCGTTAATGACGGAGCCATTGGCCTGGACCTCTTTACCAATACCAATGGCGAGCACATCGGCGTCTTCTCCAAGCTCGAGCCGTTGCTCGGCGAAGTCCGCAGTGCTTACGCACCTCAATTCGCGGCCAATCTCGAAAAGTTGATTGACGCGACACCCGATGGCCGGAACCGCAGTGCCAAAGCTCGCGAACGCATGAAAGCGATCCGCGATCAGATGGCAGCGAAGCAAGCGAACACTACCCCCCCGCTTTCTCGCCGCGGCTAATCGACGCTGATGCTTCCGGAAACAGTGCTTATGTCCAATAGGAAGCCGCCCGCGCCGACCTTGCCCTCAATCTCATGCCCGCTGGACGTGCTCTGCACGGTCATTTCGCGCGCGGTGTGAATGCTGCCGGATACGGTTTGCGCGTGCAGCGCGAATCCCTGCTGGCTGGGCAAGCGCACGGAGACGTTGCCGGAAGCGGCAGAGAGGCGCCAGGAGCCTTCGCCCTCGCCCTCCACGGAGATGTCGCCACTGGCGGTAGAGGCGTGAACTGAGCCATGAACGCCCTCGATATGCACGGTGCCCGAACCGGTGCTGACCTCCACCTCGCCCGGCGCGGCCTGGTGGAGCATCACGTTGCCGCTGCCCGTCGAGGCGTGCAAGGCGCCCGCCACACCCGTGGCGCGGATTTCACCACTGCCGGTCGTGGCGCGCACCGATCCCTTCACACCTTCCACGGAAATGTGTCCGGACCCGGTCGAGACCCTGACGGTGTCGCCGATATTCGTCAGCTTGAGGCTGCCCGAGCCGGATGAAGCCTCCGCCGGCCCGCTGATGCCACTCACATCCTGTTCACCGGAGCCGGAGCTCGAGTGCAGGTGCGTGGCTACAGGGACCACAATCTCGTAACTGATGGAGATGTTGCGTTGCAGGTCTTCGTCTTCAATATGGCCGACCTTGATCACGTTCCCGTGCTGTTCGATGGGTGGATGGGCCTCCAGGTAGCGGACCTTCTTTTCCTGGTCGCCGCCGTCGAACCACCCGCCCGAGGCTCGAATTGTACCGCTGACGCGCACATTGGAGTTATCCCCCGTGCGCACGTTAATGGTCCCGGATCCCGTTTGCACCTCGAGCTCCACAGGGCCGGTGACTTGCAAGGTGCGATCGAAATGCCCGTCGGCGGCACGGGCAGGGGCGCTGAGGCATATCGCCATGGCAGCGAGCGTCGGAATTCCCAGGGTGAACCATCGGTAAGCCTTCATAAATGTCTTCTCCTTTCAGATTCGCTTCTGATCGGTTATACGAAAATGACTGCCTGTTGGTTTAGACGAAAAAAAGGCTAAGACGTGAGCCGAACCCGATAATTCGGTAGTGGGTTAATTGACGTAGAGGCGGCTTTACGCCGCCATATGGCGAGGTAAACTCGCCGCTACATCAAATTGCCCCACTACCCGAGTCTCGGGTAGGAGTACAATTGCGCACCACGGCCCGCCGAAATCCTGATCGACACCAAGGGGGGGCGGTGGGTGAACCGAACAATGGGAGGAATCAGAATTGCGCGACACGATTTCACGACGTGAACTTCTATCATGGACTCTTGCCGCGGCCGCGGGAAGCCGATTGGGGGTATCCGCGGCGCCGGCCCGTTTGCCCGCACCGGGCCCATCGCCGTTCGATGGGCTCAAGATAAAAAACGAGACGTTCAAATTCATCGAGAAATGCTCGCGCGATGACGGAGGGTACTCACCCTCGCCCGATGCGCAGTACCCCGGCAATTCCGACACGGGGGAGAGCGACCTGGCAGCGGTCACCTACGCTGCGACGCTGGCCAAGACGGTGAGATGGAAGTTGCCGCACCCGGAGCGGTCCGCGGATTTTATCCAGCGTCACCAGCAGGCGAATGGCGTCTTCATTAATTTCTCGGGGAAGTTTGATCCCAAGGAGGACCTTGCCGTCCTCTACAACACGACCCAGGGCGCCGTGAGCCTGCGAGCGCTGGGGGAGAAACCCAAAGTTGATCCCGCCCGCGCGCTGGATCGCTTCTTTGAGAAGGACGCCTTCAAGAAGCTGCCATGGTACACCCTCAGCTTCTATCCGCTATTTTATGCCGCCCTGGGCAAGCCGTTCCCCGCGGAGCAGCGGACGGCGATCACCCGGCATCTGGTCGAGAACCAGGCGGCCGATGGTTACCTCGGCGACCACGTCGCGGCCACCTTCCACATGGTGCATTTCTTCCGGCTGATCGGTGAGCCCACACCAAATGCGGAGGCCGTGGTGAAGCGGGTTCTGCGGGATCAAAGGCCGGATGGCGGGTGGCACCTCAAACCGCCGGACTGGGACGTCCACTCGTGCTTTGACGCCGTGTTCATCCTGCGACAGTTGAGCTGGAATTCTCCGGCCTCGCGAGCGGCAATTCAGCGGGCGGTGCAGTGGGCGCTCGCCTGCCAAAATCCCGACGGCGGATTCGGCCACTACGCGCGCGAGCACTCGGACATGGACGCCGTATATTTCCAGCTTGGGACCCTTATCCAGGCGGAACAAATCCCCGGCGCAAATTATGACCTTCCCGACGCCGAGACGCTCAGTTGGGGCCACGCCATGAAGCCCGGGAAAGTTTATACCCGATCCTCTTGATGTGGCACGGCCATCCTGGCCGTGACTGCTCACGGGCGGGACGCCCGTGCCACATCAAAATGAGTCACTACCCGGCAGTGCCTCACTTGTCAAAATACGGGTGCTTGGAAAGCGGCAATCTGGGCAGCTCACCGGTAGCGGGTTTAAGGGTAAGGTCCTCAAAGAGCATTGAAGGGGCGACGAAGGAAACCAGCGGCGCCATGGTCTGTCCGGGATAAAGGCGCCCACCGTAAGCCGCATAGGGAATGCTGTAGACCGTCAAATCGTTCGAGGCCGCGGCGAGATCTTTAAACGCGCTATCATCCAAGCCATCGAACTGGCCCAGGCGCATCAACTCCTCGTGGCCGTCGGGGTAGACCTTATAAACTTCGCGGCTGGCTCTCCGCACGACAACTCCAAATTCTTTGTTCCGCTGCTTCACCATGCTGAGCAACTGGTTCTTCAGCTCCGGCTCGCTCACCCCCTCCGTGACCGTGAACATGATATTGCTGGGCTGAGCCCCGAAGGTGCGAAAGCTCCCCGTGCTTTGGGGAATGCCCGATACGGGATCACGGGTGTTGAGCAACGTCTTGAGATAGCCCTTGTCCACCAGGGTGATGGGGCGCGCCCGGACACCCTCGTCGTCGACCGTGTGACCGCCCACCAGCGGCGTCCCCTGGTAGGACGCTTGCGTGGGGTCGTCGACGACGCTCAGGAAGCTGGGGAGTACGCGCGCCCCCAGCCGGTCCTGAAGTTTGCTCACATTCTGGGCGGCATAAGTTTCCATTTGGGCATTGTCGGATGCGGGCGCGCGCACGGCGAGTAGCTTGGGAGCAAAAACCTGGCTAAAGACTTCTGCCCCGGCAGCGCCCTCGAAAAGCACCGGGCCGTTGTAGCGATCCACCACCGCCGCATGGCGAACCTGCGTAAGGCGGTCGGCCATGGCGCGAATCCGCGACGCCAGTTCGGACTCCTTGGGGAGCGCTTCCATCGAGCGCGCCGAAGCCATCACCCAGTCGGGCAGCATATTCCCATCCGTCGCCTGGGTCTGCGCCATGGCCACAAACGTCGCCCCGGAAGATTCCTTCTCGACCACGCTCCCCTCACTATTGAGATACCAGGACCGCGTGTCATTGAGCCCCAGGCTGGCCGAGGAGGTATAGATTTCCGGCGATTGGCGGAAGAGGGCGGAAAGATTTCGCACCAGAATTTTGGCTTGAGCAAGGTCCATCTTGATGGGGGAAAAAGGTTCCAGCGACGTCGCCGGTTGCTCCTTGCTGAAGTCGGGAAGGTTCTCGCGGGCTTTCCGATTCTCGAGCGCTCCGCGCTTTCGGGAGAGCATCTCCAGCGCCGATTTGTAAGCCGAGTCGGTGGCCAGCCAAATTTGCCGGCGCAATTCCTGGTAATCGTCGTCGAGGGGGAGCATGACGGTTTCAGTCAGTCCGTTGGCCTGGGGCGGGTAGGTCATGAAATTGCTGTTGTCGCTCTGATAGTCGCCCACCCGCACTTGCACCGTCAGGAAACGGGCGCGCGTGAGGCCCCCGGAAAGCAACGCGCCAAAGGTGGCCGAGGTGTCGAGGGAAGTCCGGTCCTGCACGTGGTAGGAAATGAAGTAAGGCTTTTCAAGCTGCTCGAGCTGCAATTGCTTCATGGAGCGGTCGAGTTCGTCGCGCATCGCCTTCATCACCACATCGTCCGCTGCCAGGGCCAGCGCCGGCAACAACCATGCCCCCAGCAGGAAAATTCCGAGTCCCCGCGAAACCGTTTTCTGCATTCTGTTGCTCCTTAGCAGCGACGTAGCGGCGGGTTTACCCCGCTATCAGCCGTTGAAATCCGAGGAGATATGGCGGGGTAAACCCGCCGCTACGCCCCGGACTCTCCTATCGAATGGGGGCCGGAAGAATGGGCGCCCGGGCGGTGGATTTCTCCTTTTTCTGCACTTCGATTTGCGAGATCAGCAGATCGGGAGAAGATGCCGACACGGGCACCGATCCCGATTCCGCGCCGCAGACCCCATTGAAGGTGGCGACTTCGGCATCGCCGGCGACGATCTTGCTGAAGGCCGTCAGTGGCGTCCCAATCAGGTTGACCCCCCGCACCAACTCTTCCCGCCCATCGGGATAAACGCGATAGACCATAATCGGCAGCACGTTGAATGCGTTGGGAGTAAACCGGCTGGTCAGGGTGAACCCGCCTTGAATATCGTCGAAGAAGAGGCCGAATTTCTGGTTCTGTTTTTTTATTTCCTCGATCAACCGCTGCTTCAGTTCGGCGCGCGTAAGGGGATGATCAACGGTCACAATCAGATTCGATTGGCGAGCCACGGGAGCATTTCCCTGCTGGCGGCGCCCATGACCGTTGGAGTGCGGAAACCCTTCGATGGGCGATCGCGACATCAAAAAGTTCTTGAAGACGCCGTGGTCGACCACCACCACCCGCTGCGCTTTCACGCCCTCATTATCGAAGTCATAAAAGCCCGCCAGCTCCGAAGAGCCCATACGCGGCAGGGTGGCATCGGAGACCACGGAGAAGTTCTCCGGAAGGATTTTCTCCCCCACCATTTTCTTGAACGTCTGGCCTTCGTTTTCGCCCTTTTGCCGATGGCCTTCAATGCGGTGGCCGAACACTTCGTGGAAGAATACGCCGCTGGCGCGTCCGGAAAGTATCGCCGGACCGGTGTAAGGATCAACAATCGGCGCCACCCGCAAGGCTTGCAGGTCTTTGATCATTTGACCCACAACCTTCAGCACCGCCTGGTCGGAAGGCAATCCCCCCGGCTCGGAGGAATAGAAGGATTCAAAGCGCGGCAGGTCCATCCCATCGTCAGCCTTCATCTGCGCCGAAACGTACAGGTAATAAATGGGCCGGGAGACCTCGATCTCCGACCCGTCGCTGTTCACATACCAGCGAGTTTCAATGTCCGCGAGGAAGCTCGCGTTGGCAGCGTAGATGTCGCCGTAGTGGGCAAAGGGCGCCGTATACATCCGCACCTTCTCTTCCCAGGCCTTCTGGTCAACCTTCATCACGCGGGGTTTATCAAAATGCTGAGCCGCGGGCTCCGGAGAGAAGTCATCGGACTTGTCCTCCTGGGCGACCTTTACCTGAACCTCCGTGGTGATGGCGGCAAGTTGCTCGGCCGCCTGCTTGTATTTGAGGTCCGTGTAATACCAGAGAATACCGCGCAGCGCATCGGGGTCCGCCTCAATGGGAACGTAGATGGCCGCCGAGGGCTCAGCGGCCTCTTCGCGCGTCCCATGGGTGTTGTCCAAATGAGCGCTCCCCACGCGCAGGTCGATATCCAACTGGCGGCTGCGGCTCTGCTGGCTGGATAGGAGTTTTCCGAACGTGCCCGAGACATTCACAACTTGATCGTCGGTGATTTCGTAGCTGAGGAAATAAGGCTGGACCGGTTGGGTCTTAAATGCCCGCTGCGAGCGAGCCAGTTCCGCCTTCATGGCCCCCAGGATGGTGGCGGTTTCGGCATCCTGAGCTTTGAGGGCGGGCGTAAGAAACGCGAGCAGAACAGCAGCAGCAATCCATATTCGCAAGGGTGGGCTATACCTCCGAGAATTGAACATCGTACGGTATGTTAACCCCCTCGTCAACTTATGCCTTCCTGCTGTAGCGTTGGGAAGTAGGATTACGGAAGCGACAGGCGTCATTTCATCGTCGCGCCAGGCTTCAGCCGGGCGTGTTGCCAACCTGATTGAAATGATCGGGTCATCGGTCCATCGGTTCATCTAAAACCAACCCACCTGATCAGCCGATGATCCGATGGACGGATTCTTCTACTATCTCCTTTATTTTCAGTAACTCATCGTGAAAATACGATAACTCGTTTGTTTCCAATAACTCATCCGGAGCACTTTTTTTGCCCCTTTGTTTTCATCGATCCATCCAGAGCAATCTTCATTTTTAACATCTTTATTAGAGTGTAGCTTTATTTTCATCAACTTATCCAGACCACTTTTTTTGGCCATTTATTTTCAATAAGTTATCCAGGCATATCTTCATTCTTGACATCTTCTTGCCCCGGGTTCTGGAGACCTTGAATAGTGCCCTCGGGAGCAGATTGGAATCTTCGCGGGGCAGTGGGCAGTGCATGGTGGCTCGTGAGCATTCTGAAATCAGGAGTCTGCGCGCTGCTTACGGCGTACCGGAAATTGTTCTTCCTCTATCGTCTACTTTCTACAGCCCGGTACCGATCAGCGGATGCACTGGCCTAACAGAATAGCATAACATGGCTATTTAGCTTGTCAAGATAAAAGAGGCTACCCTGAAATATTTATGATTTGCGCCGCCAGGGGGGACATTGGGTGCCTGCACCATTGGTAGGTTAAATTGCCGTGTTTTCATGGCTCGCGATCCAGGCTGATGCCGGCGTCACTGCCCGGCGCGATCATCAATAACCTCGGAGCAGCGTACTTTCCCGCCTCGGCAGACCCTCCTTGGGAAGGCGTTTCAGCACGACGTATTCGATGCCATGTTCGGCGCAGAAAGCTCTTTTCTCGGGCTTGTCACCGTCCTCGTTGACCACGTAGAAGTGCGGCTTGATGAGGGCGACCTCCGGTTCAGCGTCCATCCAGCCATGCCCGGTTGAAATCAAGGCTTGGCACACGCACCGCACCGAATGCACCATGTAGCGGCGTTCGGCCTGGGAGATCAGGGGGTGCCCTTCGCCCTTCAGGAGCTTGATGTTGGCGTCGTGTCCCACCACCACGTACAGGTCGCCCAGTGCGGAAGTTTCCTCGAAGAACCGGACGTGCCCGGAGTGGAACCAGTCGTAGCACCCGGTTACGATCACTCTCTTCCGCGCTCGGTCAAAGGCAGGCGGCACGAACGAAGGCACGGGAAATCCGCCCAAATCCTCATTTCTGATAACTCGGTACTCGACACCATGTGCCTCCGAGAAGGCGCGTTTGCCCGGAGTGTCACTTCGCTCGTCCACAATCCAGGTGTGCGGTTGAACGCCCTCCAGATCAGGCAGAGTATCGGTCTCAATGATTCCCCTGACCAGAGTGACTTGGTCGACGAAGCGCAGCGATTGGAGTAGATAACTGCGTTCCAACTCTGGAAACCTGGGCGCCTTTCCCTCGAGCGCCTGGACGGTTTCATCCGACCATAACCCGACGTGTACCTTCCCCCACTTCGCCGCCTCCTCGAGGAAACGGACGTGCTTCGAGCGCAGATTGTCAAAGCTTCCGGTGACCGCGACGGTATCCATAAAAGCAGTGGCTAGTGGAATTGCCGATTGCCGATTGTCGATTGCCGATTGACGATGTCAATAGACCATTCTTAAATTATGCCACCGGCCGGACCAATGCTGACCTGCCGAAGATTGCCAGATGGCGATTTCAATCGAAAATCGTCAATCGGCAATCGGCAATTCCCTCCGCCTGACCTTTACATGCACCGATCCCGGCACCGGCTCTTCCGATACGACGTAAAGATACCCGCCGCCGCAGCCGGAATACATGGCGCCTGCATACCGGGACTGGTAATAATTCAAGATGCCAACCAAGTCAACGCTGATGGCCGGATGTCTGACGGTGCAAGGGAGAATGGCCTCCCAGCAGCGCATGCATTCATTCATGGAGGCGCCGAGCGCCCGCGCGTCCATCGCCAGAATCGCCGCGTAACAGTCCTTTCCCGATTGGCCGAGGCGCCGGATCCATTCCCTGTCCAGATGTTTTTCCTCGAGGGGACTGTAATGATCGGGCCGCGGCGCGATGGGAAGCATGTGAATCACTTTCTCCAGCCAGCGCGCCACGGTGGGATCGTTGTTCGATTCGATGTGCGCAGGGAAATAGCCGCCCTCGCACGTGAAATCGTAATCCAGACGGCTGATGCCGGGAATAATCAGTCCCGCCATATCCTGCGATCCGGAGGGGGCAGCCTTGCCCTGATTCTCGGCCTCATAGAGGAGGCGCACTAATTGCCGGGGGTCTTGACCCGGCAGCGCGTCGTTCCATAATTTGCGCGCGACCTCGCGGGTGCTGGTGGCCATGCCGCTGCGATCCATGCAGCGAAAGGTGGGCTCAATCCCGACCACCACCATCGATCCCGGGGGAGTGGGGTTGTGCATGGAAACAAACGGCTGGTCAATCCACCCGCCCGCGAAGGCCATTCGATAAGGGATTTTGCCGATGACGGAAGTGATGTCATGATCGGGGGAGTTGGGCATGAAAAGAGTCTACCTCACACTTGGCCCTGCTTGCCAAGGGGGATTTCGTGGTGATTCCATACCGGACTTTGACGGGGCCCTGCGGTTGTGGCAGATTCTTAGCTTATGGCAGTAAACGATTCAGGGGAGCAAGCATCCCAACCTCGCCGCACCTTTGGCCAGTGGGTCAAGCAAGCGGGGTTGTTCATACTTTTCGGGACGATCTTGATGATCCCTCGCATCCGGCGGCTGCGGCGCCGTCCGGAGGCATGGGCCTGCGTTCGCCTGGGGGTGGCGGCGTGCGCGACTTGGCTGGGGTGGCGGTATAAGCACGCCGGCGGGGGAGTGGCATCTATCGTGGGGTCTTTGCTTCTCTTTGCTTTTAGTTTGCTGGTGCGGGCGAAGCCGGTAGTGAAATCGGCGGATGCCATAGCCGCTGAGTTGGGCGCCCTAATCGTGCTGAATGGCGGAACCTTCCTGGAGTCGCCCAATTCCCCCCCGATCCACAAGGCCCAGATTTTTGTTCATCCTGAACAGATCATGGTGTTGGGACCGCAGGAGCACTGCCTCCTGGAAATCCCCCTGGCGAAGGTGCGGAGCCTGGCGGCGCATCCCATTACCAACGGAAGCGGAGAAGGCGTCGAGTCCTGGGAAGTGGAAATCAGTTGGCTGGCCAATGAGCCCTGCACGACGACATTTCGCTATGGCGGCGCTTTTGCCGAGCATTTGGCGCGCGTCACCGAATCGACATTGCGCAGCCAGTGGAAAAAGGGTCTCCCGGTTATTCAACCATGAACATGGATGGACAGGATAGAGAATTGAAACGCCAATACAAGTGCTTCTCCATAAGCGAGGAGTTCAAACAAGGTAATCAGGTTTTCTTGTTCCGCCTTTTATCCTGTCTACCCTGTTCATCCATGTGATAATCAGTCATGCGCCCTCTGGGTACAATTCACCAACTCGCGCGATATCCGGTGAAATCAATGCGCGGCGAGGCCCTCTCCGCCGCCCCGCTGACGTTTCAAGGCATCCCGGAGGACCGGCGCTACGCGTTCGTCCAAACGGCCTCGCGGACCGACTTTCCCTGGCTTACGGCCCGTCAGCTCCCGGAGCTTTTGCGTTACAAGCCGGCCGTGGAAGAGGAAAGTTCAGGGGAAATCGTGGTGACGGTCACCACTCCCGGTGGCGAGAATTGGCCGGTAGATAGTGAGGAACTTCACCGGGAACTCGAAGCACGCTCCGGCCGTGCCCTCTTTTTATTGCGGAACGGCCGCGGCTCCTACGACGCCGCTCCCATCTCCATCATCAGCCGGCAGACGACGGCCCGAATCGCGGAGGAAAGCGGAACGGCGGACAACCCCTGGCGCTTTCGTCCCAACCTGCTGGTCGATCTGCACGAGGGCGGAGCCTTCGAGGAATTAAACTGGGTTGGACAGATTCTGCGGATTGGGGACTCCGCGCGCGTCGCCATCCTCAAGGTCGATCGGCGTTGCGTGATCATTACGCTGGATCCGGACAGCGGGGAGTCGAGCCCCAGCATTTTGCGCTGTGTTGCCCAGCAGCACGACAATTGCGCCGGCGTCTACGGGACGGTGCTCACGCCTGGCGAAGCTCGTGTCGGGGACCCCATTTGCCTGGAAGGATGGTAGCCACGGTCAGCGCTTTTCTGACCGTGGGTTCTTCCTTTCGATCTGGGAAAAAGCCCACGGTCAGAAAAACGCTGACCGTGGCTACCATCTGGCACCTCTGGGGCGCGCTTACCGGATCGAATCGCCTGCCAATCCCCAGAAATCCTTTACGTAATACGAAGAAACAACATTGCCAAAGAGGTGACAGATCGCCCGGCAATCGGGAATATCCCCGTAAAGCTTGCGCCCTCGCGCGAAAACCTTTTTGAAAGAGCCCTCGCGCAGCAAGTTGCCGGCAATCTTCTTGAGAGGTTCGCAGGGATAGAAGACATCTCCGTTGGGATAGACGCGCGGGAACATGGTGGGAAAACATTTGAAGTCCCCGAACTCCAGCACCGTGCGCAGGAGTTTGGGAGTGCCGTTAATGGGCTGCTGGCGCGCGCGGCGGCGCTCGATAATTTTCTCCACCAACGCCTGGTAGCGGGGGTTGCGCTTCAGCCGCAAGTTGGGCATTTTTTCCTGAAGGGCCGTCTGCGTGGCGAAGACAAATCCCTGCTCGCCGCAGAAATCCAGAATGCGTTCGATCTCCGCAATGTTCGACTCTTCGATTACCGTGCTGATGGTGATGTCGCCGGGGCGAGGCATCCGCCGCTTGGCCAGCTCGAGATTCTCCATGACCCTGCCCAACACTCCCGGCTTGGACTTGGGGTTCGCGGGGTCCGCCGTCAAGGCATCCAGGCTGACGATGAGGCCATCCAGAGATTCAAACAGCCGCTGGCGCTTGTGAAGCAGGGTGCCGTTCGTCACCAGCAGCACGGAACGGAACTTTACTGCGCGCTTGGCGGCTTCCACCAGGTCTTCCACGTCGGCGCGCAGCAGCGGTTCGCCACCGGTAAAAAGAATGGAATCGGTCTCGCGGCGGATGGTGCGCAAGAGCGCAATCGTCAGGTCAGTGGACAACTCCTGGCTGAAGACGTCCGGCTCCTTCTGCGTGCAATACGTGCACTCCAGGTTGCATTTGTGCGTCGTATAGAAGACCGCGGCATAGGGAGCGACGACATCGGTACGGAGGATTTCGCGGCGATAAAGGTTCTGGAAATAGTGTTTGAAATTCTTCAGGACGAAGGGGTAGTGACGCAGGAGTCCCCGCATGAGCCGGAGGCCGGAAGATGCACCTTCTTGAGAATCGCCCATCCCAGCATCAATCTAGCCATGAGGGGGTCGCGTTGGCAAGCTTTTGCACTCGATCCCACCAAATTGGGGCTTAAGCGCGAAGGATGGCGGGTGAATGGAGCGATGAAGTGTAGCGCGGACCCCCGATTTTGGGGTTTGCGATTCTTGCCGTGAAAAACCCACAAACCTCAAGGAGGGTGGCCCGCCCCCGGATTCGGAACCGTGAACCTAGGTAAGAACAGCAGACCTCAAAAGCGGAGGTCCGCGCTACGTTTGCTTTGAGCTACGGGTATTAACCGGCCACCTGAGACGCGGTATTGCACGCCGCGCCAGCGAACCCGGCTCCAAAACAGGCTGTTCAGCCAGAGGGCGAAGGCGAAAGCGTCCCAGAGGGGGACCAACCACCAGCGGCGCTTTAGCACCTCGTCGTGCAGTCCCCAGACGCCCACCGTCCACACGACGGCCATGCGCAGAATCAAGTAAACTGCCACAAAACTCCAAGCCAGAAGGCGCGTGGGGGCGAGAGTCGTGGCCAGAACGGTCCACGGCAAGCCCTGAGTGAAAATAAACCCCACATAGCCCAGGGGCCGGGCTTGGCGAGTCATGATGGCCCAGCGCAAGCGTTGGACGTAGAATTCATGCAGGCTTTGGGCGCAGCACCAGGTTTTGACCGTACCATCGACCAGCCCCACTTGATGCCCTCGCGCGGCGACGCGGCAGCCGAGTTCGTAATCATCCGCCGCTTCGTCGGCAAGCGCCTCAAACCCGCCGATCTCCGCCAGGCACGCGCGCCGCACCGCCATCGTCGCGCCCAGCGCGAAGCGCACGCCCGCCAGTTTCCACGCCATGAGGACGGCGGGCATGAAATCGGTGCTGAGGCAAATGGCCTCCAGTTCCGGCCAAAGAGAACGCAGCGGAATCCCCGTGAACAGGCTGGTGACCGCTCCGACCTGCGCATCGCGAAAAGGCGCCGCGATCAACCGCAAGTAGGCCGGACCGACGTGAATATCAGCGTCCGAGAGAACCAGGAAGTTGTATCGGGCGGCGCGTGCCAATCCGCAGAGCTTGTTGACCTTGTCATTCGAACCGATCTTTTCCGGGGTCACCACCAGGCGAATCGGCAGCGCGGGAAAATCGGCGATGAGCTTGCGGATCACCGGGGTGGCGGCGTCCTGCGGGTTGGTGACTCCGAATAAAATCTCGTAATCCGGATAATCCTGGCGGCAGAAGCTGGCAAAGTTTTCGTATGCTTCGAGTTCCAGCCCGTCAACGGGTTTGAGGATGCTCACCGGCGGGGTGAAGTCGCGTGGGGCCGCGGATTGACGCCGGAAGAAACTGCGGGCGGCGAAGATGACGAATAAGTAGAATAAGGAGGGCAATATCGCCGCGCTGAGAATCACCCACCTCAACCAGGCCAAAAACAATCCGTGCTCCTTCTAGCGTAGTGTGCCAGAGGTAAGGGCACCTGTAGCGCCGCCCTTTAGGGCGGCACATGCCGGGCTAAAGCCCGGCGCTACTAGCCAAGACACACCAGCGCCACGCCCACCGTGACCAAGCTGATACCCGCCCAGCGCTGGGGCGTCAACTGTTCACCCAGGAAATACTTTCCCCCGAACGCGCCAGTGACGTAACTAAGGGCGTTGGCGGGAATCACAAAGCTCATCGCCTCCCAGGAAAGTAAGGCGAGCAGGGAACAAAACGCCAGGGTCATCAGCGCCAGGCCAATCCACATCCAGCGCTCTCGGAAGGCTCGTCCTAGAAAATGCCAAATCACTGACGGTTTGAAACTGTTCACTTCACCCAAACGCTTCATGGCGTGAGCCATGGCAAGATCACCGCCGGTGCCGGCAAAGATCAAGACCACGAGAGTAATGGCCGAGCGCATGTTCAACCCTTCTTCGTGGTGCTCGGGGGCGTGCGCCCCACGAACATCACTCCGATGCAGATCAATGCCACTCCCATCCAACGCAACCCCGTCACATTCTCACCCAGCACGAAATGCCCGAGCAGAGGAACCACCGCATACGTGGAAGCCGTAGCGGGCAAAACATAGGTGAAGTCCGCCCAAGTCAATATCAGCATGAGCGCCACCATATAAAGCAACATACTGACAATGCCGAGCCATATCCAGGCGCTCGAAAAAACGGCCACAAAAGCGGAATGCAACGCCGCCCTCGACCAACCCTGAAGGGCGCCAATGTGCTTCATGCCGAGGCCGAAAAAAAAATTCCCCGCGGAATTGAGAACGACGAGTATCGCCACCACGCTGGAGGTCTTTAAGAGATGGGTTTGGGGCGGTTTCATGAGTGTGCGATTTGGCGATCGGCGCCGGGATGGGAGGATTTGTTCCAGGCTTTCTCGAAAAATCTCAGCCAGTTGCCGTGCATGATGCCTTCGATATCGGTTTCCTTATACCCACGTTTCCTAAGCAGATCCGGGACCCGTTGCAGATCCGCAATGGTATTCAACTCACGCGGTGACTGTTCGGTGCCGAACCCGCCATCCAAGTCGCTGCCGATGGCGGAATGCCGCGTATTGCCTGCCAATTGGCACACGTGATCGATGTGGTCGATGACGCGCTCCATGCTCACCAGGGAATTGTCGGTCTCGCCGGCCACATAGTTGGGGTAGAGCATCCAGGAATCAAAGACCGCGCCGATCACGGCATCGCGCTCGATCAGGGCTCGGATCTGCTCGTCGGTAAGCTGGCGGTCTCCGGGCACGAGCGCCCGGCAGTTGTGATGGCTGGCCAGCACCGGGCCACGATATATCTCCAGGGCCTCCCAGAAACTTCCATCAGCCAAATGGGTGACGTCCAGGGTCATTCCCACCGCTTCCATCGCCGTCAATAACTCCCGCCCTTTGGACGTGAGGCCCCCCGGCGCACCCGTTCCGTGAGCGTAGTAGCTCACGCCATAGTGGACCGGCTCGACGACGCGCAATCCGCGCTCCCACCAGAGTTCAACTTGGTTGGGTTCGAGGATAGGATCGGCGCCCTCCATGGCCAGGATGTACCCGAGGGGAGCTCCGCTGCCGCCCGCGCGCTTCCACTCCGCCACGTGTGATTCCAGCGCCGGCCAGTCGCGCAACATGCGCATGTGCCCCTGCGACTCCATAATGCGGTAGTACTCCACTTGGCCCGCGCCCATCGCCGAAGCAATCTCCCGGCTGGGGTAGTCGAGCAATGGATCTTTGAGCGTGCTGCACCGCGCCAGCACCGTCGCCAAGCATACGGCCACGCCGGCTTTCTGCAATTCCGGGAAAGACACCGTGTTGTGGCCGCGTTTGCGATCGTTCATGCCCTTTTCCGAGCGGCGGATTTCCTCGATGCTCAGGGTCAAGTCGCGCTTCCAGTTCAGGGCGTTCCAGGATAAATCCAAGTGCGAGTCGATGATCATCATGGTGGTTTTCGTGACTTTCTTAGGAATTTAGTGCGGATTCCTCAGCAGCACGCATGCCCTCGCCCTCAAACCTCGAACTCACTTCGAGGGATGCCTGACATTCGAATAATGGATTGCAGCGTCCCGATGCGGAGTTCCCTATGATCCGGTACAGGGACGGTTACCGTGCCATCCGGCACGCTTTTCTGCATTACGATGTGGCTCCCGCGTCTTCGAACCTCCACGAAGCCATGTCGAGCGAAGATCGCGCAAACTTCTTTGCCTGAGAGGACACGCAGTTTACCCAGTGGCAACCTCCACTTGCGTGACGTATACGTCGCCGTGGAGGCGTTGCTTTACTTCTTCGGGGGATGCGCACTCGAAAAACAACTCCAGCGCCTCCCGAAGATTGTCCCGGGCCTGCTCGACGCTGTCCCCTTGGCTGGCAATATCCAATTCCGGACACAGCGACACATAACCATCGCCTTCAGCTTCGATAATCGCTGTCAACTTCATCAATTGATCTCCTCGTCGTTTATGACTCGCCTCAGTGCGCAAAGCATAGTATATCAGAGCCTCCCGTTCCGATAGGTGGCTGACGGCCGCGGCGAGAGGCGCTGCGCGCGCACGATCCAATCGTATACGATCCAAGCAGAATGGTTTCAAAATTCCCTTCCACGGTGTACACTTTCGCCGCCATCCCTGGATGCAGGCGTTGGTCATTTTTATAGCCGTTCGAATCGATCGGCAAGCAAGGAAGGAGACATCATGGGTAAACGATGGGTGCAAGGTCTCGTGGTCTTTATATGGCTGATATTCCTGGCAGGTCTCGTCCAGTCGCAGACTCCCACGCACCCCAAGTCGAACTTACCGGGCGCGTCGCGGGCCAATGCGGGCGCAGGCGTCGTCGCAAAACCGGAAGAGGTGGGCCTGTCGTCTGAAAGACTGGAGCGCATTGCCAACGCCATCCAGAAAAGCATTAATGACGGGCGCATTGCCGGCGGGGTCAGCCTGGTGGCGCGGCATGGCAAGATCGCTTATCTCCGAGCGGTGGGAATGGCTGACCGTGATGCCCGCAAGCCCATGCAGACGGACAGCATCTTCCGCATCTGCTCGATGTCGAAGCCCCTCACCAGCGTGGCGGTGATGATCCTTTACGAAGAGGGACGCTTCATGCTGGACGATCCCCTCTCCGACTATCTGCCGGAATTCAAGCACCTGAAAGTCCTCGACCCGCCCTGGCCGCAAGATAAGACATCTCCCCCGGGAGCAACGGTGGATGCCAAGCGGCCGATAACGATCGAACAGCTCCTGACGCACACCTCCGGGCTCACTTACCCGTGGAACGCCCGGATCGGCAAGGCCTACCGCGATGCCAACGTGGGCACCGGCCTCAAGCAGCAGGAGGGAACGATCGGCGAGGGGGTAAAGAGGCTGGCGGCCGTCCCTCTGCTGTTCCAGCCGGGAGACGATTGGGAATACAGCTTGGCGGATGACGTCCTGGGGCGACTGGTGGAAGTGGTCTCGGGAATGCCCTTCGATAAGTTCCTCCAGGATCGCCTCTTCCAACCCCTAGGAATGAAGGACACCGGCTTCTTCCTACCGGACGAGAAAGTCCCCCGCATCACCACCGCTTACGCGTTCGATGACAAGGGACTGCACCCGATTCTTGACAATCAAGTGGTGGGGGAAGACGGGTTTCAGTATACGGCGGACTACCCTTATCGCGGCCCGCACACCTATTTCTCCGGGGGCGGCGGGCTCTGCTCCACGGCTGAGGATTACTACCGCTTCTGCCAAATGATGCTGAATGGCGGCGAACTGAACGGGGTGCGCATCCTCAGCCGCAAGTCGGTCGAGTTGATGAGCCAGAATCACGTCTATGGCAAACCCGACGGCAGCCATTACGGCCTGGGATTTGGAACCAACAGCGAGCCCCAGCAACTGACGGAACTCGGTTCGGTGGGCTCATTCAATTGGGGCGGGTTTTACTACACCACTTTCGTGATCGACCCCAAAGAGGATTTCATCGCCATCTTTATGGGACAACTCCATCCCACCGGAGGACTGAATCTCGACTCCAAGGCCATAACCCTGGCTTACCAGGCGATCAAGGATTGAGCAAGGCACGGTTATTAGCTATCTATGCCCAGACTCGGCTCCGCCACAACGCTTGCCTTCGTCCTTCTCCTGGGTGCGTCTTCGCCCCAAACTCCTAATGTCATGAGCGCGGACCTGGAGCCCAAGACGCTGGAAGCATTCAATCGTTACATCCAGGCGACCGAAGCGCGCATCGACAAGGAAGTCGGGCGGCCGGGAGCTTTTCTCTATATTGAAGGCTTGCCGGAACCCAAACGCTCGCAAACTCTTGCCGGCATCCGTAAGGGCGACATTTACATGGACCGCCTCCAAACGCAGGACGCCTCCGGCTCGGCCATCGAAGCCCCGAATGGGTTAATCCATCACTGGATCGGCACGGTCTTCATCCCCGGGGCGACCTTGGGGCAAGTTCTGGGTCTGGTCCAGGACTATAACCATCACCAGGATATTTACAAACCTGAGGTCGTTCGCTCGCGATTGATCCGCCACGAAGGAAACGATTATCAAATCTTTTATCGGCTAGTGAAAAAGAAGGTCATCACGGTTACCCTCAACACCAACCACGATGTGCAGTATTTCCCCATGGACGCCACCCATTGCCGAAGCCGTTCCGTCGCCACGCGTATTGCCGAAGTCGCTGACGCCGGCCAGCCCGGTGAACATGAAAAACCCATAGGACACGACGGCGGATTCCTGTGGCGGATGAACTCCTACTGGCGATTCGAAGAGAAGGACCAGGGCGTTTATGTTGAGGTGGAGTCCATTTCGCTGACGCGCGACATCCCAACCGGTTTGGGTTGGCTGATCAAACCGTTTGTGACCAGCATTCCTCGCGAATCACTGCTGATGACGTTGGGCTCGACGCGCACGGCCGTGGAAGGGAGAAAAAAGGAGTCGGGAGCCAGAAGTCAGAAGTCAGAATAGAACCTACCCCTTGGTGTCGGAGATATTCCGGCTCCTGACTCCTGGCTCCTATCCAGCTTATAACGGCAGTCCCACGGGCCGCTTCTCTCGCGCGGAAATCTGCGAAGCAAAGCACATTTCATGAGTCAGCGCGGCATCCTCCAGGTTGGCGTGCGACTCGTGATTGTTCAGGATGCAATCGACGAAGTGCCGGACCTCGTCGCTGAACGGATGGTGGGAAACGTCACCGCTATCGGGCATGATGGTGGGGAACGTGGCCCATCCCTTTTGGCCCGTCCAATGTTTGGAGAAAATCTGGTTGTTGCGAATCGTCCCCTGATCTCCGAAGAGGGCGACGTTGAAAATGTAAGGCTGCACGCACTCGATGGACGACGCCACCTTCCCCATCGTCCCGTCCGCAAATTTCACCAACGTCAGACTGTTCGGATCATATTCGTAGTGCAGGGGATTCTGCCGGCTCACATTGGAATAGGCAATCACTTCGACCGGCCGGGCGCCAACGAACCAGCGCAGGCCATCCACGGCGTGGCATCCGGCCGTCAGCAGGTCGCTGCCGCCCATATCCTTCTTGGCATTCCATTCGTACTGCGCGTACCAGGGGCCGATTCCGTGGAAATAATCGACCTCGGCGAGAAAGAGATTTCCCAGCAGGCCGTCCGCCAGGAACACCTTGATCATTTCGAAGAGGGGATTCCAACGCAACACAAAGCTGACCACGGTTTTGACCTTGGCGGCGCGCACGGCGGCTTGGAGTTCGCGCAGTCCCTCGAGATCCAATGCCACCGGCTTCTCCAGCACCAAGTGCTTCCCGGCCTGCGCCGCGGCGATGCCCTGAGCCACGTGCAGATGGTGGGGAGTGCAGATGACCACAATGTGCACGGAAGAATCCGCGAGCATTTCCTCCACCCGGTCATAAGCTCGGCAGCGCGGCGCATGGAACGCTTCCGCCTTGGCCTTGGCGCGCGCCCGGTCGCGGCTGACCAGTCCTACCACCTCGGTGTGCGGATTCGCTTCAAACGCGCGAATGTACTCGCCGGAGACCCAACCCGTTCCGATAATGCCAACTCCTAATTCCTTCATTCTTGCCTCCTGAATTGGTGCGAGATTTAACCTCCGGCACCGGCCATACTTATCCGGACACGTTAATCGTTGGGGATTGTATTGCATTTCTGCCGGGACTGTAAGGGGGGGTGGACAAAACGCGCCCTCACGCGCATCCTGATTTCCGGACGCATTAATGCAGGTCTAGTTCAGCTCAAGACTGCCGCGGGTTCAGCGGCAGAATCGCGCAAATTGCTGTGCCGGTCAGCGAGTTCCATACTGACCGCCTTCTCGTTGCAACAAGTGTACAGCTCGCAACTCAGGCAATCCTGCCAGACTTTGGCGGGGAATCTCTCCCGCGGGCTTTGGTGAAATCCCAGCTTCTCAAAAAATGCGGGGGCGACGGTGAGGGCAAAAACGGACTTCAGGCCAATGACTTCGGCCTCGTTGAGGAGTCCTTCCACCAACTCCGCGCCGATGCCTTGGGACTTCAGCGTTTCATCCACGCACAGGGAGCGGATTTCCGCGAGTTCTTGGCTGTAGAGCTTCAGCGCCCCGCAGCCCACCAGTTTGCCCTCGTCCTCGGCCACGGTGAACTCCCACACGTTTTGGTAAACGTCGGTCAGCGTGCGCGGCAGCAGGAGGCGCTCGCCGGCATAGTGGTTAACCAGCCGGTGGATGTCAGGAACATCAGTCAGCTTGGCTTTTCGGATCGTCAACTTCATAACCTCGTTCCAGGGGTCAGGGGTCAGGGATTAGGGGTTAGGGAGCAAGGAGACCTCTTTTCCCTACTCGCCTTCCCCTAACCCCTAATCTCTAAACCCTGATCCCTAACTACGCGTGCGCATCCTGCATCAGCAGAAGCATGAGCGCCTTTTGCGCGTGCAGCCGGTTCTCCGCTTGATCGTACACGACGGATTGGGGTGAATCGATAACCTCATCCGTAACCTCCTGGCCGCGGTGCGCCGGAAGGCAGTGCATAAACAGGGCGCCGGGGTCAGCCGCCGCCATGAGGTTTTTGGTCACCCGGTAAGGCGCAAAAACCTGGTTTCGCAAGTGCGCGGCGAATTCCTGGCCCATACTGGTCCAAACATCCGTATAGACCGCGTGGGCGCCCGCTACCGCTTGCATCGGATCATGGAAAGCCTCGATGGTCGAACCGGTCTCCGTCGCGAAGGCGCGCGCCGCTTCCAGCACTTCAGGCTTGGGCTCGTAACCGGGCGGCGTCGCGGCATGAACCGACGCTCCCAGTTTTGCTCCCATCATCATCAGCGAGTGGCATACGTTATTGCCGTCGCCGACGAAGGCCAGCTTCAATCCTTTCAGATCGCCAAACTTTTCGTGCAGGGTAAAGTAATCCGCCAGCGCCTGACAGGGGTGGTAGAGGTCGGTCAACGCATTGATCACGGGGATAGTGGTGTTGGCGGCCAACTCCAGAACGGATTCGTGCGCGAAGGTCCGGGCCACGATGCTATGCACCCAGCGCTCGAGGTTGCGGGCGATGTCCTTGATGGCCTCGCGCTCGCCGAGGCGGGGCTTGGTATGTTCCAAGTAGACGGCAAAACCTCCCATACTGGTCATGCCGACTTCAAAGGTGGTGCGCGTCCGCAGCGAAGGCTTCTCGAAGATCATCGCCAGTTGCTTGCCGCGTAACGCCTGCGCATACACGCCGGGTGTTGCCTTGACCTGCTCCGAGAGATCGAAGAGGAGCTTCAGATCGTCATGGGTCAAATCCGCGTCCGCGAGGAGATTCCGAACACTTAAAGTTTCCGGTTTCTTGATCGTTGTCGTCAAGGTCATTACCGCCATTATGCGTTTACCCCCTTCATCGCGGCCGCCGGCTCGAGCGCTGCCAGGACTGGCCTCAAGATTCCTATCGCTTCGTCAACGTGCCGCTTTTCGATAATCAAAGGCGGCAGGAAGCGCAGCACTTTCTCCTGCGTGCAATTGAGTAGCAGGCCCGCTTCCAGCGCCTGCCGCACCACGGACTTTTCGGGCGTCATCAATTCCACGGCCATCATCAGCCCGTCGCCGCGAACATCCTGAATCACCGGAAGGTCCGCGCACAGCCTTTCCAGTTCCTGGCGGAAGTAAGCTCCCACCTCGCGCACCTGGGCAAGAAAGCCAGGGCGTTCGAGAATCTCCAGGACCTTCAGTGCTACGCGGCATTGTAGCGGTCCGCCTCCGAACGTGGTGCCATGCATGCCTGGGGAAAACGCCTGCGCCACTTCCTCGCGGGCCAGGATGGCGGCCAGCGGAAGGCCCGCGGCCAAGGGTTTGGCCACCACCACGATGTCGGGCTGCAAACCGAATTTGGTGAAGGCAAAAAATCGCCCCGTGCGGCCCAATCCGCACTGGATCTCATCGCAAACCAACAACGCTCTGTGCGCATGGCAAAGTTCGGCCGCCGCCTTCAGAAAATCTTCGCGAATCTCCACCACGCCGCCTTCCCCCTGAATCACTTCCACCAGCACCGCCGCGACCTGAGGAGTGAAGCTTTCGCGCAAGTGGGCAGTGTCGTTCAGGCGGATGAACCGAACGCCTGGAAGCAAGGGCTCGAAAGGTTCGCGATACTTCTTTGGCCAGGTGGCCGAGAGCGCGCCCAAGGTGCGCCCGTGAAAGGAGTTTTCCATAGCCAGCATTTCAAAGCGCTCGAAGGGCCCTGGCGCCGCGTGCTGGCGCGCGTAAGCACGCACCAGTTTCATTGCTCCCTCAATGGCTTCCGTACCGGAGTTGGCGAAGAAGGCACGGTCCATGCCGGAGAGGCGCGTCAATTTCTCCGCCAGCGGCGCTTGGTACGGGTGGTAAAGAAGGTTGGAAACGTGCAGAAGGGTTTCCGCACCGTCGCGCAGCGTCGCCATGATCTCCGGGTGGTTATAACCCAGCGAATTCACCGCCAAGCCGCCGAGGAAATCCAGATACTTTTTCCCCGTCTCGTCATAGATGTAGCATCCCTCACCACGCACGGCGAGGATCGGCAACCGATCGTACGTGGGAATCAACACGTGCTTTTCGAGTTCGGCAATCTGGTCGCGGTTCATCAGTCCTTCACAATCCGGGTTCCGGCGGTTTTCCCTTGTTTGATCGCCCGCAGCAACGCATTGGGCGCGGTGGTCGAGAGGATGTCTACCTCGCCCACGTTTTGACGCAGGGTCCGCGCGCAAGAGAGCAGCTTGGGAATCATCCCGTCCCGAACCACTCCCTCTTTGATCATGCGGCGGATGTCTCGGAGCCGCACTACCGGCAGCAGGCGTTTTTCGGCGTCCCAGACCCCTCCGGCTTCCGTAAGGTAAAGCAGGCGATCGGCCCCAAGAGCCACCGCCAGAGCCGCCGCCAAGTCGTCGGCATTGATATTCAGAAACTCGCCGCGGGCGTTCACACCCAGGCTGGCCACCACGGGGATCATGCCGCCGCGCAAGGCCAGATCAAGCACCGTAGTCTTGACCTTGCGCGGCCGGCCGACGAAACCCAAGTCCTTCCCGGTGCCATTCGTTCCCACGATCAGTTTGCGGGCACGCACCAGGCTGCCGTCACCGCCGCAAAGTCCCAGCGCGGGCTGCCGCTGGGATTCCAGCTCCGCCACCCACTGCTTGTTTACCAGGCCCGCCAGCACCATCATGGCCACGTCGCGGGTGGCGGCATCAGTTACCCGCAAGCCTTGGTAAAACTCTGTCGCCATGCCCAGGCGCTCGAGGGTCTGGGTCAGCACCTTGCCGCCGCCGTGCACCACCACCACGGAATGGCCAGCCCGGCGAATCGCCACGATTTGGCGCGCCAAGTCCTTGCGGCCTTTCGGATCTTCCGCACCGTGCCCACCGATTTTGATGACCAACTTCATGCTTGAATCTCAAATCTCAAATTTGATGTTTCAGAGCAATCCTGTTTCCTGTGGCAATCCAAACATCACGTTCATGTTCTGAACCGCCTGCCCCGCCGCGCCCTTCCCCAGGTTGTCGAGAGTGGAGACCAGGATGAGCCGCCCCGTGGCTTCGTCAAGCGCAAAGCCCATGTCGGCAAATTGTGTGTTCGCCACGCCCTGGATCTCCGGCAGCATTCCCGCCGGATAAATCCGCACCATGGGCGCGGCCGCATAGAAATCCTTGAAGAGCGTTTCCACTTCGTTCAAGTTGCGCAGGTGCGATAGATGCAAATAAATCGTGGTCAGGATGCCCCGCGTGATGGGCAAAAGATGCGGCGTAAATATAAAATCTCTCGACGCCAGCCCCAGCTCCTGGAGCATTTCCGGCAGGTGGCGGTGATGGAAAAGGCCGTAGGCGCGCAGGTTTTCATTGACCTCGGGAAAATGCAACTTCTCACTGGGCTTGCGGCCGGCTCCCGTGACGCCGGACTTCGAATCGGCAATAATCCCGGCGTGAACGTCCACCCACCCCGCCTTGAGGAGCGGAGCGACGGCCAGGATCACCGACGTCGGGTAGCAACCGGGGTTCGCAACCAGCCGCGCCTTGGCAATCGCCGGCGCATCAAATTCCGGAATTCCGTAAACCGCCTCGGCCAAAGCCTCAGGGGCGGTGTGTTCAAAACCGTACCACCGCGCGAAGACCGCAGGGTCTTTCAGGCGAAAGGCGCCGCTGAAGTCCACTACGCGCAAGCCGGCCTCAAGGAGGCGTGGTACGATCTGGTGTGAAGTCTCGTGCGGTGTGGCAAGAAAAACCACCTCCGACCCCGAACCCACGACCTGCTCGACGTCCAGGGGTTCGCAGAGGATGGAGAAACGTCCGCGCAGCCTGGGGTGGGAGTGCTCAATCGCCATGGCCTTCCTGCCGTCCCTCCCGGAGGACATCAGGCAGGTTACGGAAGTAGCAGGATGGCGGGCAAGGACGGTCAGGAGTTCACCCCCGGCATAGCCGGTGGCGCCGATCACTGCGGCGTGAACCACGGGATGCGTGGGCGCATCAGCCCCGGCCCCCAACGAAGCTCTTGTTTCAACCGCGGTGTTCAATAGTTCCGTCTACCCACATCTCCTTAAAGAATATTTATACAGCGACTGTATAAATATACCTTTTTATAGCGGATGGGTTGCCCTCCTGTCAAGAACATTCTTGATCCGTGAGGGATTTAATCCGTATTTTGGGCATTCTCGCCAGCCCCGCCGGTGGATGCCGAAGCGGTGTAATATATCTTGAGATAGGAGGGAGTGGGCGTGGCCAAGCGGGGAAAGATTCTGGTGGTGGAAGACGACCCCCACGCGCGGCAGGGTTTGGCGGACCTGCTGAGCGCCTGGGGCTACGAAACCGACACGGCCGATGACGGCAGCGCCGCTCTGGAAAAGATTGAGGTTTTCAATCCCGCCGTCGTCATTTCCGATCTTCGCATGCCGCAGGTGACGGGCATGGAATTGCTGCGCCAGCTCCGCGACTCGCGGCCCGGCCTGCGCTTCATCATGCTGACGGGCCAGGGCAGCATTGAAGAAGCCGTCGAGGCCACCAAGCTGGGGGCTTTCAACTTCCTGGAAAAGCCCATCGACCCCAAACGGCTCCAGGTGGAATTGCGCAATTGCCTGGAGCGCCAGGAAGGCGAGCGGCAGTTGGAAGTTGCCCATCGCCGCCTGCGCGATCTGGGCGTGCTGGGAGGCCTGGTGGGCCGTTCCGCCCCCATGCAGGAAGTCATGCGGCTGATTGGAATGGTGGCGCCCTCCAGCGCCTCCGTCTTGATTACCGGCGAAAGCGGCACGGGAAAGGAGTTGGCGGCGCGCACCCTCCACGAACTCAGTCCCCGCCAGTCCAAACCCTTTGTGGCCGTGAACTGCGCGGCGATCCCCGAGTCGTTGATGGAAAGTGAAATCTTCGGGCACGAGAAAGGCGCGTTCACAGGAGCGGTGGAGCGCCGCATCGGCTGCTTTGAATTGGCTGATGGCGGCACCCTGCTGCTCGACGAAATCGGCGAGATGCCGCCCGGGACGCAGGCCAAACTGCTGCGCGTCCTGGAGGACTCGAAAGTCCGCCGCCTGGGCAGCAAGTCGGAAATCTCTGTCGACGTGCGCGTGCTGGCGGCCACCAACAAGGTCCCGGAGGAGGCCGTCGCCCAGGGACAGCTTCGCAGCGATTTGTATTTCCGCCTGAATGTGGTGCACGTCGCCATGCCCCCCTTGCGCGAGCACTTGGACGACCTTCCGGATCTGGCGGCAGTGCTCCTGGAAAACCTGAACCGCAAACACGGCCGCGCCGTGAAGAGCCTTTCCTCCGCGGCGTTCGAAGCCTTGCAGCGGTACACGTGGCCGGGAAATGTGCGCGAGCTCCGCAACGTCCTGGAACGGGCCGTGGTGACTTGCCCCGGTGAAATCCTGGGCAAAGAAAACCTGGGCCTCGACTTCGGCCGGCCGGTGGCGCCAGGCGCGAATGACGACCGGCGCTTGCGGCCGGGAATGACCGTGGCGGAAGCCGAGCGCCGCTTGATTCATGAGACCCTGGCGTTCACCGAGAACAACAAGACGCGCGCCGCGGAACTTTTGGGGATCAGTTTGAAAACCCTGCACAACAAGTTGAAAGAGTATGAGGCCGAGCCTCAAAGCTAAGCTCACCGCGCTGATCACCCTGTTGGTCCTGTTGGTGGTGGTGGTCACCTCCACGGTTTACATCTCGAACCTTACGCGTCAAGCCCTTGTGGGAGTTCAAACCAAGGGCGAATACGTGGCCAACGAGGTTTCTCACCAAGCGGGCGCGGCGCTGGCGGGATGCCATATGCCGCAAGGCGAAAGCCCGCAAGACCTCCAGGCGCTGCGCGGCTTCGTGCGAACCTGCCTCTCTTCTGACCCGGGCCTGGCGTCGCTTATGGAATCGGCCGTGGGGTACCTACCTGTCGTCGACTACGTCGCCATCACGGACACGAACCACACCGTTCTGGTTCACAGCAATCCTGAGGAGTTCGGCCAGCGTCTCGCTCCGGCGCCGCCTTATCCGCAACTCATGCGGGCGGGGATGCTGCGGCAGCTCCGCGCCGTCTACGGCTCCCCACAGCTCTATGAAGTCACCTTGCCAATCGCCCTCGGCGCCCAGCCCTTGGGGGATGTACGGGTCGGTGTCTCTACGGTGTTGCTGCGCGGTGAGATTTCGCCGAGTCTTCGCGGGGCGCTTCTGCTTTCGCTCACGGCCATCATTTTCGCCACCCTTTCGGCCGCGGTAGTCTCCTTCCGCGTGTTGCGGCCGCTGGAAAAGATCTCGCAGAGCGTTGACCTGCTGGCGCGCGGCGAGTTCTCCGGGCCGGTGGAGCTCAAGCGGCGCGACGAGTGGGGCATTCTCTCTTCCAAACTCCACCTGCTGGGTGAGCAGATGCGCGGGGAAAAGGCCGCCTTCGTCCGCCTCCAGGAAAATCTCGACCACATCTTCAGTAACCTCAGCGATGGCCTGCTGCTTTTCGACCAGCAGGACCGCCTGGTTCTGGCGACGCCGGCGGCGGCGCGTTTTCTGGGCGCCGGCATTCAAACCACGGCGCAGCGCCCGGCCAGGGAAGTTTTCTCCCAGCAAACACCCCTGCACCAACTGCTGCGCGAGGCCTTCCAAACCCGTACGTCGCTGCTTTGGAAAACCCTCGAGCTGCCCGGCAAGCCGAGCACCCGCGTCGCCGTGAACGCGCAATTCGTAGGCGTTGGCGACCAGCGCGTGGGTTGCCTCGTCACCCTGCGCGACACGGGATCGCGCGCGGAAATCCAGGACCAGATCGACACCACCACCAAACTTGCCGCCATCGGCCGGCTGATGTCGGGCGTCGCGCACGAGGTCAAGAACCCGCTGAACGCCATGGTGCTGCAACTGGAGGTGTTGAAGGCGCGGTTAGGCGAAGACGGTGACAAAGTGCAGCCGCAAGTGGAGATCCTGGCGGAGGAAATCCGCCGCCTCGATCGCGTGGTCAAGACCTTTCTGGATTTTACCCGGCCGGTGGAGATTCATCCGGTCGATGCGGAAATCGCTCCCTTGGTGCGCGAGGTGTTCACCCTGGCTGAGCCGCAGGCGAGGAAGAATAACGTTTTTCTGATTTTCGCAGGGAATGGCGTTACGGCGCCGCTACAAGTGGATCGCGACCTGATCAAGCAAGCACTGCTGAACTTGGTTCTGAATGGCTGCCAGGCCATGCCCCAAGGCGGCACGTTGACAATCACCCCCCAGGCCTTGCCCAACGCCATCGAGCTGGAAATTCGCGATTCGGGCGTGGGCATTCCCCCCGATGCGCAGAAGAGAATCTTCTCTCTCTTTTACACCACCAAGCCCGGAGGCACCGGCGTCGGCCTCGCTATGGCGTTTCGCGTGGTGCAGCTCCACAACGGGACAATCGACTTCTCGAGCGAACTCAACCGCGGCACAACCTTCCGAGTCACCCTGCCCGCCGGCGCCCCGCAAGAGCCTCAGCCAGCGTAGCGCTGACCTGCTCCGAAAAGACGCCGATATTTCGGCGCTCGCCTGGTCGCTGCCGAAATATCGGCGTCTTTTCATGCTTCGGGGTGTCGCGAAGCGACATGACCGACTGTTTTGAGGGTCCGCGACTTTCCGCATAACGGGTGTGAACCCGCCCGTCTCTACCACAAGACCAAGTCCACGCACGCTCCGAATCACCAGCCTCATGCGCGCGATGGTTCTGCTCGGCGGCTGCGGCAGAAACTGTCGTAGGTGGCGAAGAAACGGTCCGCAATCCCGTTCCACTTGTGGGCGAGCGCGGTGCGGCGGGCTTCGGTCACGCGTGCCGCACGGGTTGCTTGATCATCGAAACCGGCGCGTACGGAAGCGGCGAAGGACGGGCCATTCGGTTCGCTGAGCCAGGCATTCCGGGCGTCACAGTATTCCATCACGCCTCCTCGCGAGGGGGCGACGAGCGGTAGTTCCGAGCACATCGCCTCCAGGGGGGTGATGCCGAAAGGCTCGCGCGGATTGGGATGAATGAAGGCATCGCCGTTGGCCAGCAGTTCGGCTAACGTCCGGCGGTCCGAAACGTGCCCCAGCAAGACGATTCGGCCGTCGAGGCGCCGGGCCTGTGCCTGAAGCCACGGCTCCAAGGGACCTCGGCCGGCAACGAGCAAACGGTAGTCTGGCGCCGGGCGTGTTCCGTTCGCGCTCGCGAGTGCGAACATCATATCCACCAGCAGCCGGATGTTCTTCTCGCGGGAGAGCCGGCCCGCGTACACCAGAAGGCGGGTCCGGTCGTTGCCGCCTACCCTGTCGAGCAGTCGGCGGCGCGCCTCGGCGCTTCGATGCTGCGGTCCGAAGGAATCGGCGTCCACGCCCATGGGAAGTACGGTGACGCGTTCTCCCGGCGGGTCTGCCTCGTCCAGCAGTTCTTCCGCCACATAAGACGAGACGGCGATATGCCGGTCGAACAGGGGCCGGTACACTCGCTTCATGAAGAGCGACGCCGCTCCCCGCCACTGGGGGCCGAGGTAGCTGGCAAGATTATCGTCCATTCTCTCGCAGCTCAGCCCAACCAGCAGCGGGCGCCTCGCCAGCCGCATCCAGCCCTTGCGAACCGCCCCCGCCAGCCAGGAGAGCGCATACTTGTCACAAATCTCGACCAAGTCTGGCTGCTCGCTCTCGATGATCCTGCGAATTGTGGTCGGAAACGGCAGCAGGAAACGATGCGGAAGAATTAGCCGGTATTGGGAATCGAACAGAGGGCTGCGGGGAGCCGCAACGTGGTAGATGAGGGTAAACTCCCCCCAGTCTTCAACCCGGCTACCCTGGCCGGGCACCACCAAACGCATGGGACGGCGCTGCCGTTCCGCAGCGTCAAGCAGGGCGTGGTATAGCGTGCGAATCCCGCCGGAACGGGAATGGTAGTAGTTGGTGAAGTGCAGCGTCTTAATCGGCATCGCATTACACCGCGCAGCCCCCAGCCGCCACCCCGGAAGGATTTCACCACAGATTCCCATGAGCCCGGCGGCTCGCTACTGCACATGAAAATGTGCGAAGCACTTTGGAGTGCGGTCGCGAAGCTGCCGCTTTGCCCCTTCCCCACGAACCGTATGAATCAAGGGCGGAAAGCGGCAGCTTCGCGACCGCACTCCAAAGTGCCTTCGGCACCCCCATTTTCAGAGCAGTACAACACCTAGCTTATCCCCTCCCGGATCCCTCTACCAAAATTTCTCAGCCACCTTCGTTCTCCCAGCCCGGGGCGGGCGGGAGGGGCAGCGCTCGGGTGCCGCGGCGCTTAAGCCAACGGTGAATGGCGAGTGGACCGGTCGCCAGGAATCCGCCGATCAAGCGGGGCATGCGCCGCAAGTCATGGCCGAGCGATTGTTGGTTCTCACCCACGATGAGGGCCCCGCGCCGCATGGCGTAAAGGTTAAAGAGAGTCGAGAATACCGTAAAACAGACGGAAGCCAGAATGCTGTGCGCCAACTTGGGAGTGCCGCGCAGCCAATGGACCAGCAACTCCAAGCTATGATTTGCAAAAGGCATCAACACCGATGCGGTAAGCCCTGCCAGCCAGTTCGGCTCGGCGTCGCGAAGCGCCTCGGTCAGGGAGCCATAGATCCCGGAAGTGAGGGAACGCAGAACAAGCTCGGTGAGCAAGGCCCCAACAGCCGCCTTGCGTCCAGCCGATAGATTGACAAAGAAGAAGATGGGGGCGCGTAACACGGTACTCGTCAGAGCGGATTTCCAGTTCCAGTCGCGGATGAGTCGGCCGATGGGGTCTCGCACGACGGAAAGAAGCGCCTCCGCCACGGTCGGCGGCCCTGTCCTGAGCCTTGTTGCCGCTCGGTTAGGGGTCATGCGGACGTCCTTTCCACGGCGACCTCGCTTCTCATCGTTTTCCCCGTGCCCTGCAGATGGCATCCCGGCTACAACTCCCGTTTGGTCACTGAGGTGGCATATTCCAGGGATTCGGCTTTGGGATGGGGGAACCTGCTCAATTGACCAACTCGAGTTCGGCCCTTCACTTCCGCCGCCGCGGATTCACAGAGCTCCCGGTAATAGCCATAGACGTTGGACATAACGTCATCCCACGTTCTGCGTGCGGTGGCCGCACGCGCCGCTGCTGCCATGCGCTGCCGGAGTTGCGCATCTTCCATCAGGTTGGCGACCCGAGCGATGAACTCCTCGTCCGTTGCCGCCGCGAAACCCGTGATGCCGTCATCGATCACGAACTTGGGCCCGCCGTCCGAGGTCACGACAGCGGGCACTCCGGAGGCCATGGCTTCCTGGACCACGTTGCCAAAGGCGTCGGTATGGGAAGGAAATACAAACAGGTCAAGGTTGGCGTAGGCGCGCGACAAGGCGTTGCCGCGGAGAACTCCGGGAAGCTCGGCCCGTTGCATGCATTTCGCCAGCCACGCCCGCGCGCTTCCCTCTCCCACGATCACGAAGCGATAGTTGGTTTTGCCCTTGGCGAGAAGCGCCTGCTCGATGCGGGCGAGAAAGCGAACGTTCTTTTCGGCGGTCAGACGGCCGACGTACCCCAGCCGGAATACCCCATCGTTAGCGTTCCGCCACGCCGGGTTGAACTTTGCCGTATCCACGCCGCGCCCCATGAGGCGGCACGGTCTGCCCGTGGATTGTCCCAGCCAGCGGCAAATTTCCGGCGTCGGCGCCAGCAACATGCGCGGAATTCTGTAAAAAAGGGTCATCCCTTGCAGGCTGGCGTTATACACGAGGTTGACGAAGGGCTCGCGGAGAATCGAAGGCAAAAACGCGATGGACCGCCGCATCCGCGTCGCCGCGTACTCGTGGAGCTGGGTGTGATATGAGCCAATCAAAGGAATGCCCAGCCGGTGGCCCCAATAAGCGCCGAGTCCGCTGAAGTCGCCCGGGCTAATGACATGAACAACGTCGGGCCGGAATTCCTCGAGGGCGTTCTTCACCATTTTCGCGTATCGCCAAAGCAGTGGATCGCACCCGAAGTCGGCATCCACGGGAAAGGTGGTGCGGCCGCGCTCGAGTTCCAGCTTGATAACGGAACCCTGACGGATGAGCTCCGCTCGCGGACCGCTGTGAACCGAGAGGAAGGGTAGATCGTGTTTGGCCGCGTACTGCACCAGTTGGCGGCAGGAATGGGCTGCCCCGTTCACTTCGTGGAAGCAGTCGGTGAAGAGCGCGACGCGCGGAGGATTGTTCACAGGGCCTCCTTTTCCTCTCCCGCCAACGCCAATCGAAGGGCGGCGCGCAGAGGCGGAGCTTCCAGCGCCAGGGCGAAATCCGTCACCAGTCTCAGTTGCGTGGGCTCGCCCTTCCAGCACTGGGAGAGGGGCCTTGCCACGCCGTCTGCCAGCTCAAAGAAAACGCGCTCCGTCCAGCGTCGTTCCTCGCCGGCCAGGCCCCGCTCGCTGCGCAGGACGTCCCAAACGATTTGCAGGAGACGCAGATTGTAAGGCTCGCGATACTGCGGCATGGTGATGATCTCGCAGTCCGCGCCCTCGCGCACCTCGCTCACGAACTCGGCGAAGGTCGCGGCGTTGGTCAGGTTCAGCAGGGCACTGGGTTCGCACCCGTGGCGGTCGCCGCCCGATACTACCGGGTAGTTGAGGTTCCGGGCCATCTCGAGAACCAGACGGTTTTCGGACCATGGACGCATTCCGTTCACTTCCAGGGCATGAATCCATTGGCCGTAGCGCGCCAGGAAAGTACGAACCATGTCGCGCACCCCTCGCTCTCCGATCGGCTCCATCTCCCAAAGCGGATGATTCAGCACCACCAGCAATTCGGGATAATGGCCGAGGAGCTCGAACAAGCCCGTCAGCTTGGATTCCTCCGGCGTGGCCGTGTAACCTGCCAGCGCACTCATGATCATACGGGCATCGCTCGGGGGGAGATTGTGAATGCCGACGTGCAGGTAGGCAGGGGGGAAAGGAACGGTCCACTCCAGGGAGATGGGAATGTGCCGGGGATCGCCGGAATGCAGAGCCAGGCCGGCTTCAATGTCATCGTGATCGGTCAGTGAGACCATGCTCGCGAGATCCAGTGAGTTCTCGATTTGGTCCTTTTCGATCGCGTAGGCTTGGTGGGGGGATATCGCTACGGTCCAATAGGCACGCGAGAAATCGAGCTTCTTGCCGTGCCGCTCCCGATACCGGCGCAGGAGGTTGCCGATAAATGCCACCAGGATTGGAGTCCCCTCGACAAAGCGCGCAATGAACCCCAGGTTCTCTCGGGAATGAATGGTGTGGCCGTGAAGTGAAATACCAAAATCGAATTTGTGGATTACGTCATGGTTAGTGGGCAGGTTACGGAAAACCGTCCGCGGATGCCTCATAGTCCTCCTCGCACTTGGGATGGATTACCTCGAAAATTGGGGAACCGGTGAGAATAAGTCGCAATACTCTTTTTGTGGGGAGGGGCGCGGGGCGTCGCCGGGGGAAAATTGCGCATCGTTGAGTAAACGACCTCCAGGGCAGGCAGCAGCACTCACCACGTCCGCTCAAACTGGCTGCTTGGGTGAGTCTCCGCAATCAAAAACGCTCGAAACCGAAAGCGCCTGAATTTGCGCCTTCCATACAAGTATCACAGAGGTTTGTTACAGAGGTATCACTGCGATGTGAAATAATGTGAAATCACGATTATATTTTTGTAACTAGCAGAGGGCCGGCATGGGGTTCAAGTCCCCGCCACGTAGGGTAAGCGTAACGCTGGTGGTTACAACGTGGCCGCAGGGCTGGTTTGCGAATCGCGCCGGTCAACATTCACACGGGTTATCCGGCGGGCGGTCGCGGATCGGCACCTTCAACAATCACACACGCTTTCGTAGGGGCGGTTCGCGAACTGCCCCTACACGTGCGGGGAAATGGCCAGCAACAGGCGCCATTTCCTACCCGTGGGATTTTGAAAGAAATATCCGACATAATTTTCCTATCGGAAGTAAATCCGCAAGCGTCCCCCTCGATCCTGGCCCTCAACATGCTAGGCTACTAACGGAGAATTGTGACAGGGTGGATTCACACACTTCAAAGCAGTATGCGGCGGACAGTAGACGGGGGAAAGCGGCAGGTGCCAGGCGCCGGGGCAAGTGCCAAGGGCTTATCTGCAAGAGGCTAGGTTAATATGCCGGGCCCTTGCCGGCTTCTCGCGATGTACCAGCAGCGAAATGGGTTAGCGCCTAGCGTCAAAATGTCTAAACATCTTATCGCATTCCAATACAAGGAGTTAGCTTGGAAGTCAGGAGACAGGACGAAAAAAGGAGCACGGCTTCTCGCGATGTATTAGAAACAAAATTGGTTAGCTCTTAGCGTCAAAATGTCTGACATCTTATCTCGCTCCAATATAATGATTTAGCTTGAAGGTCAGGAGGCGGGGCGAAAAAAGGAGCGCGGCTTCTCGCGATGTATTAGAAAATAAAGTGGTTAGCAATGAGTTAGAAAAATCTTGCAAGAAATTAAATCATTGAAATTAAAGTAGTTAGTCTACAACCGGTAAGCAAGGGTCATGAAAAAAAAAGGGGTGAAAAATTGGGGGAAAACTTCACTAAATTATTGAAAACAAATGTAGAAAAAATGTCCGCTTATTGCCTTCTGGCGATATTGATGAAAACAAACGAGTTAAAGTCGATCTCTCGCGATATTGATGAAAAGAAAGGAGAAAGACGTTGGGCGGAAGTCTGGGCAGTTACGGGGTTTGAAGGCTACTTCTCATAGCTTTGCGGCCGGGTGGGGGGAATTGGGAGCGGTGGCGCGGCAAACTTCAAAGCAGGCAGGGCGGGATCCTTCGCTGTTGCTCAGGATGACAATTCAACAGGCTCCGTTGCGGATGGCGGGACTGAACCAGCAAGGCCATGGGTCAATCACAAATCGCCAATCACAAATCGAAAATGGCCCGATGAGCCGATGGCCCGATGCTCCCTCAACTTGCGTATAATAACGGGCTCTGTTAGATTCACCGCAAATCCGGAACGTCGGGGAAAGATTTGGGAAAAGTTATCGCGATCGCCAATCAGAAAGGCGGAGTCGGCAAGACCACCACGGCCATCAATTTGGGGGCGGCGCTGGCAAAGCAGGACATGTGGACGCTGGTCATCGACTGCGATCCGCAGGCGAACACCACGGGCGGCCTGGGATTCCCCCGCGACCCCGCGCGCCGGTCGATTTACCACGCCTTGATGTACGATGTACCTCTTAAGGACCTGATTTTGACCTGTGCGGTGGAAGGCTTGCACCTGATCCCCTCGGAGAAGAACCTGGTGGGCGCTTCCGTGGAACTGGTGGACCAGCCGGAGCGCGAACAGGTGCTGCGCAAAAAGATGGGCGACCTTCGCGACCAGTTCAATTTCATTTTGCTCGACTGCCCACCGGCCCTCGACTTGCTGACGCTCAATGCGCTGGTGGCGGCGGACACGGTGATTGTCCCGGTGCAATGCGAATACTTCGCTCTGGAAGGCGTCTCCGAACTCCTCGACACGCTGATTCGCATTCGCCGCTCGCACAATCCGCGGCTGGCGGTAGAGGGAATCCTGCTGACCATGTACGACGAGCGCACCAATCTTTCCCACCAGGTGCGCGACGACTTGCGCGATTTCTTCGGTGACCAGGTTTTTTCCACCGTCATTCCGCGCAACGTGCGGCTGGCGGAGGCGCCGAGTTTCGGCAAGCCGATTTTTCTTTACGACCCGGAATGCAAGGGCGCCGCAAGCTACCTGGATTTAGCCAAGGAGGTCATCCATCATGACCAGAAAGGCGTTGGGGCGGGGCCTTAACGCGCTGCTCCGCACCGTCGAGACCACCACGGCCGGACTGGCGGAAATCGCCGTTGACCAGATTGACGCCAACCCCTTCCAGCCGCGCCGCGCCTTCCCGGCGGACAAGCTGAAGGAGCTGGCGGATTCCATTCGCTCGAGCGGCCTGGTGCAGCCGGTGCTGCTGCGGCGCGCTGACGGACGCTACCAACTGATCGCGGGCGAGCGGCGTTGGCGGGCGGCTCGCCAAGCGGGTCTCACGGTGATTCCCGCCGTGGTGCGCGACATCGGCGACCGCGACGCGCTGGAACTGGCGCTGACCGAAAACCTGCTGCGCGAGGACCTGAATCCCCTGGAAGCGGCGCAGGGGTACGCGGCCCTGCAACAGAAACACGGATTGAGCCACGAGGAAATCGCCGAGCACCTGGGACTCGACCGCTCCACCGTCACCAACACCTTGCGCTTGTTGCGCCTGCCGCCGGAAGTGCAGCAGATGATCGCGGAGGGGGCCATTTCCGCGGGCCACGCGCGGGCGCTGCTGGGGCTGGATTCCCCCGCGGCGCAACTGCAACTGGCCCATCAGATCGTGAAGCAGGGCTTGTCGGTGCGGCAGGTGGAAAACCTCGTCGCCTTGCGCGGGTCGAAGCCCGCCCAAAAAACCGACGCGAAAGAGGCCCCCAAACTCGACGCCAACGTGCGCGCGGCAGTGCTGGAAATGGAACGCACCCTCGGCACCCGGGTCAAAGTGCAGGGCGATGAAAAGCGCGGGAAAATCGAAATCAGCTATTTTTCCGCCGAAGACCTGAATCGTATCTACGAATGGATAGTTAAACGACAGTGATTGGTGGTTAGTGGTTAGTGAATAGTGATAAGTTGTAAGAGGCTCGTGGTGGGTTGCTGGCCACTAGCCACTAACCACTTTCCACTGCTCTTAGGAGGGTGAGATGGCATTCGGCATGGGCAAACCCAATACGCGTCGTCGCGAACTCTCCAACTTGCCGGACGATTGGGTCGGCTGGCTCGAGCCGGGCGTGGAGGTGGAAGGAAAGATGAAGGTGTCGGGCGGGCTCATCCGCCTGAACGCCCACTTCAAGGGCGAGATCGTTTCCGACGGCGTCGTGGTGGTCCACGATCAGGGGGAAGTCGAAGGAGATATTCAATCCCGAGTGGTGAGTATTACCGGCAAGGTGAAGGGAACGGTTCATGCCAAGGAGCGCCTGGAAATCAAAGAGCGTGGCATCGTGCTGGGCGACATCTATACTCCCTGTCTGCTGGTCGATCCCGGAGGGTTCTTCGACGGCCAGTGCCACATGCCCGCACCTGAACCCACTCCTCAAGCGCCCAGAGGGGTGGATTCCCACGAACCGCTTTGAGCCGGCGCCACGCGCGTGACGCCGCGTGACCCGTGAAATCGCGAGGCTTTATTCTTATTTCCCTCTTCATTCTCATCGCCCTGGCAGTTCTTTTTCTCGGTCATTACTTTGTCTATGTGTCCGTCTTGCATTTCTTTGGCCTCGTTGCGTTCGAGCACCGGACGGCGCTGGCAGTGGTTCTTTTGGCGCTTCCGCTGAGCTTCATCGCCTCGTCCTTCCTGGCTCATTGGACTGACAGCCACCTTACCCGCGTGCTCTATTTCTGTTCAACCCTTTGGCTCGGGGTAGGACTGACGCTGGTTACGGCGTTCGGCCTCGCCTGGGCCGCATGGGGTTTCACCAGACTTCTCAGCCCAAGCCCCGACCCCCTGTGGTTCGGCCTGACCGCCGTGGGACTGACGATTCTGTACTCCGCCTATGGTGTTTGGAACGCCTACCACCCGCGCCTGGTGAGTTTCACGGTCCGCATCAAGAACCTCCCGCCAGGCTGGCAAGGCAAAACGCTGGTGCAGCTTTCCGACGTGCATCTGGGGCAGGTCCTGGGCGCGGACTTCCTCGCGCGCGCCGTGGCCAAGGTCAACGCGCAAAAGCCCGCGATGGTACTGATCACCGGTGACCTGTTCGACGGGGCCGACGGGAATCTCGAGGCATTGGTTGCACCGCTCAACCGCCTGGTTGCGCCGCAAGGGATTTATTTCATAACCGGCAATCACGAAACCTACCTGGGAGTGCAGCGCTCATACGCAGCCCTGCAAACGACTTCGGTAAGGGTTCTGGCCGATGAATGCGTCGTGATCGATGGCCTGCAAGTGATCGGCATCAACTATCCGGAGCGCGGGCAGACGTTGGGATTCGCGGAGAAGATGGCCAAGCTGCCCGGTTTCGACCCCGCCCTGCCCTCGATTCTTCTCTACCACAGCCCCAGCCAAGTCGCGGAGGCAAAGGCGGCAGGCATCAATCTGCAACTTTCCGGACACGTTCATCAAGGCCAGATCTTCCCTCTCCAGTTCATCACCCGGCTGATTTTTGGAAAGTATTACCACGGCTTGCACACGGAAGGAGATTTCACGCTCTACACCACCAGCGGCACAGGCCTCTGGGGGCCGACGATGCGTACCGGGAATCATCCCGAAATTGCCGTGATCCACCTGGAATGAGATGCTTTTTCGTTTGATTTTCCCGGTTAACCCACCTTCGGACTTTCCTTCCCTTGCGGTGATGTGGGAACAGGTGTATAGATTTCGTCGCCTTAAGGTCTTCAAGCACCACCGCGTGGTCCGGACTGGGGAAGGCTTCCGGCGTCGGTTCCTCGCGATCTCATGATTCTCCCTGAGGGGGGTTCTATGGCGCCTTACACACGTCGTGATTTCATTCGCCGGGGCATGGAGGGGGCCGCCGGCATGGGTTTACTGGGCGCGGGAAAGTGCGCGGCGCGTGCGGCGTCGGGCCGTTCTGTGCTTCCCGAGCCGGCGCCAGGCCCCCAAACGGTTGCGGCCCATCCCGCCGAAATCGTTGTTACCGACGCCCCGGTGCGAGAGCGCTTCGGGGGTGTGGGTTTTCACGCGGAGATGTTCCTGGACGTGAGCACACAGGACTTCTTCGAGCAGGTTCTGGCCAAGCGCTGGCGCGAACTGAATCCGCGGTTCGCCCGGCTTTTCCACCACTGGCAGCCCGACCATCCCGGCGTGCGCGATGCCAAGACGCTCACCGCGATGGCCCGGCAGTTGGTCTTCATGAAAGAAGCCGCCGGCACGGAGATTTACATTACCACCGCCGACCTGAAGGAAACCGTCAGCGACCAGGAACGGCGCGCCTACGCCGCGGCCGTCGTGGACGACCTCGAATACCTGCTCAACCAAGGCGCTTCCAATCTAAAGTATTACTGCTGTACGAACGAGCTCTCGCTGGACGCGTGGGCTGATCTGCGCAACGACCTGCCCAAATATCAGAGCTATCAGCAGAGCATTTTCACCGAAATCAAGCGGCGCGGGCTGAACATCAAGATGCTCGCCACGGATGCCTCGCCCGTCGAATATTGGCCCACGCTCCAATGGGCCGCCGAACACATGGACGACGTGACGGGGATCTATGGGGCCCACCATTACCTCAACGAGCACGAACCCGGTAATCTGGATTTCTACTCCTGGTTCAAAGGACGCTGTAGGTGGGCAGTCGATCTTGCCCATGCCAAAGGAAAGGATTTCATCCTCGGTGAGTTCGGACCTGCGCAATATCTGGAATTGAAATACGGCGTGCGCTGGGATACTTGCCGGTACTTCGACACTCCCCTGGAGCCTCTGGCCGGCCTACAGCTTGCGGAGGCCGCGCTGGCGGCCATCAATGCCGGTGTTTACGCCCTGAGCTATTGGACGTTCACCGATTATCCGGATGAAAAGGGCGAAACCTGGATTAATCATTGGGGGGTATTCAAGTGGTTCACTAACGGTGGTACGACGCGTGCCCCGTATTACTCCTTCGGTCTCCTCACCAAGTTCTTCCGCGGCCCCGCCACGGTCCATGGAGTCAAAACGGAAGAGGAGAAGTTGCGTGTGGCGGCCGTCCAGCACGACGAGGACAAAACCTGGTCGATCGCCATTATCAATCGCGACTCACGGGACGTGCAAGTAAAGCTTCACCTTCCGGGCTCCAGCCAGCCGGCAGTTTTCCGCAAATACCTGTATGACCCAAAACACGTTCCCGTGACCGAAGATGGCGACCTCCAGGCGCCCTCGGCCAAGCTCACGCTGCGTAACGGCGTGCTGGCTGACATCCTGGAGGCCGGCTCCTTAGCCGTTTACACCACCGCCTATGATGATACGCCGCCTGCCCCCGTGCACGGCCTGGAAGTCGCCCGCATTCGCGACACGCGCCTTGCGGGGGAGTCCGCCGACGCCAACCGGTTGCGCTGGACTCCTAATACCGAGCCGGACCTTTGCTACTACCGCATCTATCACCACAACGTCCGGATTGGCTCGACCATCGCGAATGAATTCATCGACTCGGGGCCGGGCAATAACCGCCCCGGTGGCTACTCGGTGGTGGCGGTGGACCGGTCAGGAAACGCCAGTTCCTCCTAGCGGCATTTCTCACCACGGGTTAGGGAAAGATGCCTTCCCGTGGGCATACGGTGCGAAGCTTTGGAGCGCAGCAGATTGCGGCAGTTTACGCTCTTCAAGAATCGCTGTGAATGGAGTTTTGATGGTTAAGAATTTCATTCTTGTTCTCACCATTCTTTCCTTTTCTCTCACGGTATCGGGCAAGAAGAAAGAAGAACCCCCTGACCCTGCATGGGCGGGAATAACCGCCCGGGGACGGATGCTCGCCGAATACCACTCCGCAGCGCGGCACGCGACGGATGCACTCCTCGCAGCACATCCGGAACACGGAAGTGCGACAATCTACGTCGCCAAGAAGACGGACGCCGGTTGGGTGGTCGCGTTCGGGCGGTTCAATGACCCACATGACAGATTCCTTGTCGTGTACCAAGCCACGCAAGGAGTAACCCCGGATGCTTTCAAGATCGCGCAGAACCTACCGCCCCAGGAGGACGCGGATTTCTTCTATCGGGCAGCCAAAGCGGTGGAGATCTGCGGGAGCGACTTTCATGGTGACAAGCATCGCTTCGACATTGCGGTTCTGCCGGCGGAATCGAACCAGATGTACGTCTATATTTACCCCGCGCAAAGCGTCAAGGGGGTTTTCGTTTACGGGGGTGACGTTCGCTACCGGGTCTCTGCTGACGGGTCGACCATTGTGGAGAAACGTCAAATGCACAAGACGATCCTCCAATACAGAGAAGACCTAGGCCCTGGAAAAACGGTAGTGGGCGGCGTTCACTCCCATGTCCTAAGCGACGTTCCAGAAGATACTGACGTGTTTTACGTTCTAATCAGAATACCCCGGGTCCCGGAAGCCATCGGAGCCGGGAAACACGTTTATCAAGTCCAAGTGGATGGAACCATAAAACGAATGCAATAGGGTTGGTCCAGTGGGCTTGCAAAGGATGTTGCCCGTGTTAATGGCTCCGGGTTTCGGTGGCGTAGGTATCCAATTCGCAGCCCCGCGTGTCCCCGGCTCGCGCGGAGAACCTTCGCTACGTTTTCGCTTTCAGATTCCACTTGATTACCGGTAAACTCTATTCGATGCGGTCCACTGAATTCATCACCGCGTTGCAAAAAGGCCAAGTGGGAGCGGCGTACTTCCTGCGCGGCCCGGATCGCTTCCTTCAGGAGGAATGCCGCAAGGCGGTGGTGAACTCCATTCCGGCGGATTCCCGGCAATGGTGCCTGGCGGAACTGGAATTCGCCACCGGGCAACTTCCCCACGCGCTCGAAGGCGCCGAGCAGATGCCCATGCTGGGGGGGCACAATTTCCTGCTGATTTCCGACCCGGAAGATTTCAAGCAAGCCGGCGATGAGGATGTGGAAGCCCTCGCCGCCTACCTGGAGCGTCCCTCTCCCTTCTCCACCGTCATCTTTCTGGCCTCGGCGCCGGACCGGCGACGGCGCTTCATTCAGTTGCTGGAAAAAAAGGCACAGCTCGTGGAGATGCGCCCGCTGGACCGCCGGGAGGCGGCGGAATGGGCGAAGCAATTCCTCCGACACGCGGGCGTGGAAATCGCCGGCGGCCTGGCGGAAGAAATCGCCGGCAAGTTTGAAATCAGTCAGGATTCGCGCGCGGCGGCCGGCCCCTCGGCGGTCAACCTGCTCTGGATGCGCACCGAGCTGGAGAAAATGCTGACCGCGCGCCCCGGCATGAAGCGCGTGGAACCTGCGGATTTAGAGGTCATGGTGGCTTTTCGGGAAGAGCGCGAAATCGGCAAGCTCCAGCGCGCCATCGGCGAGCGCAAGTGCGCCGTGGCGCTGGCCACGCTGCGGGAGTTGCTGGCGAGCAAGGTGGCGGAGACCCTCATCCTTTGGTGCATTGGCGACCTGTTCCGCCAGGCCCTGCGGGGTGTTTCGAGCTACGGAAATCGCGGCGGCTGGTCGCGGGGCGCGAACCCTTATGCGACCTCGGAGATTACCCCGCTCACCCAGAAAAATTATCCCCGCGAGGAAATGTTACAGGCCATGCGCGCCGTGCGCCGCGCCGACCTGGGAATCAAATCCTCGTGGAAGGATTCCAGAATTCTGTTGGAATTCCTGGTGTGGCAAATCATAGTGGGCAAGGAATCCGCAGGCGATGCAGCCCTCGGAGGTGAAGTTCCTCTGCCCGCGGAAAGCTAATTAATCGGGTGATCGGGTGATCCGATGATCGGGTGAACAAAAAATAACCCCCATTGAGTTGGTTTTCTGCTCATCCGATCACCCGATCATCGGATCTCCCGATTCCCTCACGCCAAGGCGTTAAAGGCGATCGTCAGCCGCGACTTGTAACGCGCGGCGGTGTTGGGATGCAGGACACCTTTATGGACAGAGTGGTCGATCAGCGTCACGGTGGGTTTCAGCAGCGCCAGGGCGGCGGCTTTGTCCTTCGCTTTCAACGCCGCCCGGAACTTGCGGATCTGGTTGCGTAGCCGTGAAGTGTGCACCTGATTCTGTTCGGTGCGTTTATTAATTTGCTTGATGCTCTTCAGCGCAGATTTGTGGCTTGCCACGGAAACTCCTTTAGGGCAAAATGCAATTCTTCAATTTAGCAGATAGCTCTCCCAAGCGTCAACGGTGAACACACATGAACCTTCCTCCCCTGGCGTCCGACCTGCCCATTTTGTTGGATGCGGCGAAGATTGAGGCGCGCATCACGGAGCTCGCCGCCGCCATTTCCCATGATTACCAGGGCCGGACTCCGCACCTGGTGGGCGTATTAAAGGGCGCCTGGGTTTTCATGGCGGACCTCGTGCGGCATATTTCCATCCACTGCACGGTGGATTTTCTGAGCATCCAAAGCTACGGCGCCGGCACCGTGTCCTCCGGCGAAGTGAAGATCACCAAGGACCTCGACGTCAGCATCGAAGGCCGTGATGTGCTGGTGGTGGAAGACATTCTGGACACGGGACGCACTTACGGCTACTTGCAGGAAGTGCTGGGAGCGCACGACCCGGCCAGCCTGAAACTCGTGGCGCTGCTCGATAAGCACTCGCGCCGCATCCTTCCCGTCGAAGCGGATTACGTGGGCTTTGAAATCCCCGATGTGTTCGTGGTCGGCTACGGCCTGGATTTTGACCAGAAATATCGCAACCTTGCCGACGTGCGCTATATCCCTTCACCTCAGACATTGTTTTTGTTCGACAAGCAGACCTCGAGCGCTCCCTCCAAATCTTAGAAACGGCATCTTGTTTTCTCCTTGACAGCTTAGGAGTGATGGCGGTAATCTCCTAATCATCTTAGGAGGGCATGTGGCCGGCCAAGCTCAGCTTCTTCCTGGCACTCTCGATCTCCTCATCCTGCGGGCGGTCTCGCTCGGCCCGCGGCATGGGTACGGCATCCTTCTTCGCATTGGTCAGATCTCCGGCAATGCCCTGTTGATCGAACAGGGCGCGCTATATCCCGGTCTGTTTCGGCTCGTCCGTCAGGGACTGCTCAAGGCGAGCTGGGGCACATCGGAGAACAATCGCCGCGCCAAGTTCTACGAACTCACCGCCGCGGGCCGCAGGCGTCTGCGGGAAGAGACCGCAAGCTGGAATCGGCTCGCGGCGGCCATCGCTTCCGCGCTCTCGCAGCAACCGGAGGAAATATGAAACTCGTCGATTGGCGAAGCTTTCGCATCGCCACTCTCTTCCAGCGTTCCCGGATGAACGCCGAGGTGGAGGAGGAGCTTCGCGCGCACATCCAGCACCGCGCTGACGATCTGGAACGTTCCGGCCTGGAGCGTGCCGAGGCGGAACGCCGCGCCCGCATCGAGTTCGGCGGCCAGGAGAAGTTCAAAGAGGAATGCCGCGATGCGCTCGGCGGCACATTCCTCGAGACTCTGATTCAGGATGCGCGCTTCAGCCTTCGCGTCTTGCGCAAGTCTCCCGGATTCGCCATCGTCGCCATTTTGACACTGGCCTTGGCCATTGGCGCCAACGCCGTGGTTTTTGGCGTATTGAATGCACTGATCCTGCACCCGCAGTACGTGCCTCGGGCCGAGAGCCTCTACGGAATCGAGCACGGGAGCGATAAGGACGCGATGGAGTCGTATCCCGACTATCTCGATCTGCGCGATCACAACCACAGCTTCCAGGGTCTCGCAGCATATAGCATCGCTCAGGCGGGGCTCGACACGGGCGAAAATCCATCCCGAATCTGGGTGGAGCAAGCGAGCGGGAACTACTTCGACGTCTTAGGCATTCAGCCGTACCTGGGCCGTTTCTTCCACGGCGCCGATGAGCATGGCCCGAACAGCGCTCCCTATGTCGTGCTCACCTATGCCTATTGGCACACTCGTTTTCAGGACGATCGTGGCGCGGTGGGACGCGTCGTCCAGTTGAACAAGCACCCGTTTACCATCATCGGTGTAACGCCACCTGAGTTCCACGGGACCCTGTTGTTTTTCAATCCCGATTTCTTTGTGCCGATCATGAACCAGGAACAGGTGGACGGGCAGAATCTCCTGAACGCGCGCGGAAGACGTTGGATTTTTATGGTGATGGGACATCTAAAGCCGGAAGTCACGCCGGCACAGGCGATTGCCGATCTGAACTCGATTGGTTCCTATCTGGAAAAAACCTATCCCCAGGACGACGGCCAAATGACCTTTACCTTGGCTCGTCCAAGTCTTTACGGCGACTACCTTGGCCGTCCCGTGCGCGCCTTCATGACCGGATTGATGCTGCTGGCCGGGCTGATTCTGCTGGCCGCTTGCGCCAACCTGGGCAGTCTGTTTGCCGCGCGCGCCGCGGACCGTTCGCGGGAAGTGGCTCTGCGCCTCGCACTGGGAGCGAGCCGCAGACGCCTTTTGCGGCAACTCTTTACCGAAGCGGTGATGATTTCACTGATGGGAGGCACTTTCGGACTATGGGGCAGCGTCGTGCTGTTGCGCGGGCTGAGCGTGTGGCAGCCTTTACCCCAATTTCCCATTAATGTGCCCGTGAACCCAGACGCAAATGTTTATGGACTCGCTTTGGTGTTGGCTTTAGCGAGTGGATTCCTCTTTGGCGCCGTCCCCGTGAGGCAGATACTCCGCACGAATCCATATGAGGTCATCAAGTCGGGATCAACCGGCAGGGCGGGGCGGCGGATGACGGTCCGAGACCTGTTGCTGGGCGCGCAAATCGCGATTTGCGCCGTGCTGGTCACTTCTTCGATCGTTGCCGTGAGGGGACTGGCGCGCTCGCTGCACAGCAATTTGGGTTTTGAGCCGCAGAACGCCATGCTGGTCGATACCGATCTGAGTATGGCGGGTTACCGTGGCGACGGAGTGCCCGCCATGCAAAGGCGCATGATCGATGCTATGGAGACGATTCCTGGGGTAAAGTCCGTGGGATTGGTGGGTCAGTACCCACCCACGGCTATGATGTGGATCACCCCGATTGTCTTTACCGACGAAACGACAGATCTGCGGCCATCGAATGCGGCGGCGAGTCCCGTAATGTACAGCATTTCTCCCGAATACTTCCACGCGGCGGGCACCGCCTTGTTGGCGGGCAGAGACCTCACGTGGCATGACGACAAAAATGGGCCGCGCGTGGCCGTGATCAACCAGGAGTTTGCGCGCAGGATCTTTGGCTCCGTAGCCAACGCCCTGGGCCGATATTTCAAGAGGCGTGATGGAACGCGCATCCAAGTGGTAGGTATTGTACAAGACGGAAAATATACGCCGAACCTCGCCGAAGACCCACAGCCGGCGATGTTTCTCCCCATCCTCCAATCGCCCTCGAGTGAGACCTGGATGGTGCTGCGCTCAAACCGTGATTCGCAGCAACTGGCGGCAGCCATAAAGAGTAAACTGCGGGACTTGGATGCGGGGCTGCCTTTTTTCACCCAAAAGTGGAGCAAGCAAATGGACACCGCTCTATTTGCTCCGCGTATGGCGACGGTAGCGTTGGGTGTGCTGGGCGTGATGGGCGCGATGCTGTCCATCACGGGCATCTTTGGCATGGCTGCCTACGCGGTCAGCAAGCGGCTGCGGGAGCTGGGAATTCGTATGGCGCTGGGCGCGCAGCGCACGGAAGTGTTACAGGCAGCGTTGGGACGGCCACTTAAACTGCTGGCTTGGGGTTCGGCGGCCGGATTGCTGCTGGGACTTCTGGCCAGCCGGGTGCTGGCTTTCATGGTGTATCAGGCAACTCCCCGCGATCCGCTGGTGTTGGCTGGCGTTGTTCTGGCTATGTTGTTGCTGGGGCTGATCGCCACGTGGATTCCCGCGCAACGCGCGCTGTCCATTGATCCTGTGAACCTGCTGCGCGAAGAGTGAATCGGCTTTGTTGAGGCAGTTTCAGCGCAATCGTCACGGTGTAATACACCTACGGTAAGGCTTGGCAGGATGTTTTTGCACGAAATGTATCGCTATCGCGTTTTGGCGAAGGACAACCCTCCTCGAAACACCCTTGCCGGTTCCCGCGCCGGACAAGCTATAATGACCAGGCGAGTCCCTCACACTCATGGAAGAATTCTCCACGCCCCTCATGCGCCAGTACAGCGCCATCAAGCAGCGCCACCCAAGCGCTCTGCTGCTTTTTCGCCTGGGCGACTTCTACGAGCTGTTTTTTGAAGACGCGGTGGTGGCGGCGAAGGAACTCCAGATTACCCTCACCTCCCGCAACAAGGAGAAAGGCACGGCCATCCCCATGTGCGGGGTGCCCTACCACGCCGCCGAGGGTTACATCGCCAAGCTCATCCGGCGGGGCTTTCGCGTGGCGATTTGCGACCAGATGGAAGACCCGCGCCTGGCCAAAAAGCTGGTCAAGCGCGAGGTAACCCGCGTGGTGACGCCGGGCACGGCCATTGATTCGCAAGTGCTCGAGCCGCGGGAAAACAACTACCTGGCGTCGGTGGTGTGGCGCAATGGAGCGGCGGGCTTGGCCCTGGTGGACCTGTCCACCGGTGATTTCCGCGCCACGGAATTTTGCGGCGCCGAATCCCTGGCGCGATTGCGCGATGAACTCGACCGCATGCGGCCGAGCGAACTGCTGCTGGCTTCAGGCACGGCCAGCCCGCTGGAAGGCCGGGCGGGGGGCGGCGCCATCGTCACGCAAACGCCGCTCGACGAGTGGGTGTTTGGCGACGAATACGGCGCGCGCTTGCTGCGCGACCATTTCCGCGTGGCGACATTGGCGGGTTACGGCCTGGACGGCCACCCGTTTGCCGTGGCCGCGGCGGGCGCAATTCTCCACTATGTGCGCGAGACGCAGCGCGGGTCTCTCGGGCATCTCGATGGCATCCGGTTCTATCAACAGCAGGACTCGCTGGTGCTCGATCCCGCGACGTTGCGCAACCTGGAATTGGTGGACCCGGCGTTCGGCGAATCGCGCGCCGCCACGCTGCTGGGCGTGCTGGACCATTGCGCCACTTCGCTGGGGGCGCGCAAGCTCAAGGCCTGGATGTTGAGGCCATCGCTCGATCGCGAGGAGATCAACGCGCGGCTGGATGCCGTCGAGGAGTTCGCGAAAAACACCATCGCGCGCGAAGAGTTGCGGCGCGTGCTGGGTTCGATCCAGGACCTCGAACGCCTGCTCAGCAAGATTACTCTGGAAACGGCCAACGCCCGCGAGTTGCTGGCGCTCAAGCAATCGGTGCGTCCCCTGCCGATTCTGCGGACTTACCTGACCCGTTTCCAAGCCCCCCGCCTCGGCGTCCTGCACTCCCGGCTTGATGAACTGGTGGACATTCACGAGTTGCTGGAAAAGTCGATTCATCCCGAGCCGCCCGTGGTTCTGAACGAAGGCGGATTGATCCGCGCGGGCTTCCACGCGGAACTCGACGAACTGCGCGACCTCGGCCAGAATTCCAAACGCCTGCTCGCCCAAATCGAAGTGCGCGAGCGGGAGCGCACCGGCATCGCCTCACTCAAGGTGCGCTTCAACAACGTCTTCGGCTACTACATTGAAATCTCCAAGGCCAACCTGCACCTGGCGCCGCCGGATTATGAGCGTAAGCAGACGCTGGTGAACGCCGAACGCTTCACCACCCCGGAGCTCAAAGAACTGGAAGCGAAAATCCTGGATGCGGAGGAACGCAGCCACATCCTGGAGCGCGACCTCTTCACGGGCATTCGCCGCCAGGTGGGTAATGAGGCCTCGCGCATTCGCCAGACCGCCGCGGTGCTGGCGGAACTTGACGTGCTCGCTTGCTTCGCGCATCTTGCCGCCGAACGCGAGTATCATCGTCCGGAATTTTCCGCCGACGCCGAATTGCTCATTCAGGAAGGACGCCATCCGGTCATCGAACGCATCGTGGAAGAAGGGCAAACCGGCAAATTCATCCCCAACGACCTCTACATGAATGGCGGCGAGGATCTGCTGTTGATTGTCACCGGGCCCAACATGGGCGGGAAATCGACCTATCTGCGGCAGGCCGCGCAAATTGCCCTGATGGCGCAGATGGGCAGCTTTGTGCCCGCCGCTCGCGCCAAGCTTCCCATTTTCGACCGCATCTTTACCCGCATCGGCGCGTCTGACAACCTGGCGCGTGGCCGTTCGACTTTCATGGTGGAAATGACCGAGGCGGCGGCCATTCTGAACACCGCCACGCCCCGCAGCCTGGTGCTGCTGGACGAAGTGGGCCGCGGCACGGCCACTTTTGACGGCTTGGCCATCGCCTGGGCGGTGGTCGAGTATTTGCTGACCCACACCCGCGCCAAAACCCTCTTCGCGACCCATTACCACGAGTTGACGGAGCTGGCGGACCTGCTCCCGGGCGTGAAGAACTACCATGTGTCGGTGAAGGAATCCGGGTCGAACATTATCTTCCTGCGCAAGGTCGAGCCCGGGAGCGCGGACAAGAGTTACGGCATCGAAGTAGCGCGCCTGGCGGGTTTGCCCAACACGGTTATCGAGCGGGCGCGCGAAATTCTGACGCGGCACGAGCAGAGCGAGCACAGCCTCAGCGAGCGCCTGGCAACCCACAAGGAGGCGCCGGAAGCGGGGCCCGTGCAGCTCACAATCTTTACCCCGCTCAACGCCGAAGTGGTGAATGCCCTGGAGAATACCGACCTCGACAATCTGCGGCCTATCGAAGCGCTCAACCTGCTTGCCGAACTGAAGAAACAGATTCAATCATGAAACCGCTGTCCCCCAGCCCAGTGGGCGAACTCCTGATGTGGCGGGTCGTGGCGCCGCGCTGGAGTTCCTCGTTCGAGCAGCAACTGCGGGCGCTGGAGCCTGGCGGAATTCTTCTGGCGGGACCGCTGCCGGCTTCGCCGGAAACCCTCTATGAGCTGCTCGGGAACATTTCGCGCAGCCTGCCTTCGCAACCCATCCTCGCCCTGGAAGCAGAAGGCGGCGCGAACTCGCTCAGTGCCCTGCTGCCCCCGCTGCCTTCGCCGCGGGCGTTGGCGCAAAAGTGTGCGAGGCTAGCATACAAAGCGGGCGAAATGTCCGGCGAGGCGCTGAACCTTCTGGGATGCCATACCCACTTCGCCCTCACTCTCGACCTGACCTCAGAGTTCACTAAGGAGTCACTGGGCGCGAGCACCTTCAGCGCTGACCCGCGCGTGGTGGCAGAGTGCGGCGCATCTTTTGTCGAAGGGCTCTCCCGGCACAAGATTCTGGCGTGCGCAAAGCATTTCCCCGGCCTCGGATGCGTGCCACCTGCCCCCAGCGGGGAATTGCCCGTCTGTGGACGGTCGATGGCGGAGCTTTGGCGCGCGGACCTTGTCCCCTACCGCACATTGCTGCCGCGGCTTCCATTCGTATTGATGAGTGTCGCCGCATATAGGGCCTACGACTTTAATGATCCTCGGTCGGCCGTGCTTTCACCTCAAGTTGTGGAGGGCTTGCTCCGCGCGAAGCTCGGCTACCGCGGCGTGGTGGTGGCTCCCCAACTTGAATCCGAGCTAGTGCGAGGAGTTTTGGACTTGGGTGGCGCGGCCGTTCAATCCCTTAACGCCGGGTGCGACATGCTGCTGGTTGAGAAAGATGAGTCGTGGCCGTCCATGCGGCGAGGCATCGAGGAGGCACTCGCTTCCGGCGCGTTGCCACCCGTGCGGCTGGAGCAGTCCGTGGCACGCATTCGCGCGGCGAAGAAGGGATTGGCGCCGCCCAAAGGTCCATTCTCGAGAAAAGCCTGGGACCGGCTGACGCGGCGTTTTGAAGAGTTCAACTCCGGCTATCGGGAGGCGAACGGTGCCTGAAAAATCGCCGCGCGGGTCACGCTGGGTGGTGGGGTTAATTTCCGGCACCTCTATGGACGGCATTGATGCGGCGCTGGTGCGCATTTCCAACCCCGCAAAGCGGCCGCGTGTGCGCTTGTTGGCGTTTGAGACATACGCATACTCAGCATCGGTGCGCCAATCGCTTCTTCGTATCGCTACTGGCGAATCGGTGACGGCGGGCGAAATCAGCCAGCTCAATTTTCTTCTAGGAGAACTGTTCGCGGATGCGGCGCAGCGCGTCTGCCGTACAGCCCGCGTCTCAACCTCACGCCTTGCCGCCATCGGCTCACATGGCCAGACCATTTATCATCAGGGCGCGCCAACGCGCGAATGCGGCAGAAGCATCACTAGCACCATGCAAATCGCCGAGCCTGCGGTGATTGCCGAGCGCACCGGCGCGCCGGTGGTGGCGGATTTTCGCACTGCCGACATGGCCGCGGGCGGGCAGGGCGCCCCGCTGGTGCCCATGGTGGACTATCTGCTTCTGCGCGACGCGCGCCAAGGAACCGTGGCGCTCAACATCGGCGGCATCGCGAATTTCACGGTGATTCCTGCGGGCGCGAAACCGGAACAGGTTTTCGGGTTCGACACCGGCCCCGGAAACATGCTCATCGACGGGCTGGTGCGGCATTTTACCAAGGGTCAGAAAGCCTACGATGCCGGAGGGCGTTGGGCGGCAAAGGGAAGGGTGATCGAACCCTTGCTCGACGAGATGCTGCGTCTCCCCTTCTTCGTCCAGCAGCCTCCCAAGAGCGCCGGGCGCGAGCAGTTTGGCCAGAGCTTCATCCGCCAGTTCTTTCTGAACAGGATATCTCCTGATTCCGCAATAGGAAAAGGTAGGCTGATGAGACAAATCGGCAATCGACAATCGTCAATCGTCAATGATTTGCTTCGCAGCGCGACTGAGTTGACGGCGCGAACCATCGCCGACGCCCTCGAACGCTTCGTCCTGGGTAAGGTCCCCATCCACCGCCTCATTATTTCCGGCGGAGGCGCCCACAATTCCTTGCTGGTGGCACGCCTCGCCGAGCTCATGCCCTGTCTGCATGTTTATCGTTCCGACGAATTCGGCCTCGACGTGGACGCGAAAGAAGCCATTGCCTTCGCTGTCCTCGCCGACCGCACGATGCACGGCCTGCCCGGGAATATTCCCAGCGTGACCGGCGCCCATCGGGCCGTCGAACTGGGCAAAATCTCGCGGCCCTAAATATAGCCTTATTAGTATTGTGTAAGGCCGTAATCTCATCTAGTATTCACCTTAAAGCTTGCCTGAGATGTATCACGCCGCCCAGCCAAAGGCGTTGGTGATCAGGCCGCACGAGGCTTCAGCCCCCCGTGCTCACGGTTAGAAAGAACCGGCGGTGATAAATCGATGAGCCACCGAAAGAAAAAGGAAGGGCGCAGGTTTCCTCTCGGTCGGCGGCATCGTTACGTAGCTTGGGCTGGAGTCGTTGTCTGCACCGGATTCCTGGGAACGGGTATTCTGCTTCTTGTTGCCGGAATTCGCGAGTGGCAGATCGAATCGGCAAGTGTAAACTGGCCCACCACGCAAGCTGAAATCACGCGTTCGGAGGTGGTAAAGAGGTTTCCTGTGCCGAGGCGCAGTGGATTTGGGTTTGCAGAAGATGTGCGCGAGGTTTCCGTCAGGTACACCGTCAACGACACGGAGTACAATACTGACTTCAAATTACCCGCCATTGCAAAGACCGTGCCCACCCCAAATCCGAGATCCGGGTTGTTCTCCACCCGAACGAATGCCGAACACATCACCCTATATTACGACCCTGAAAATCCGCGCGAGGTAGTTCTTCATCCAGGCGACTAGGCCGCCGCCGTATATGGCATGGCATTCGGAGGCACGGCCACGGTTCTCTGCTCCCTGTTTATTTTTGTATTGGCATCGTGGCTATCCAAGCCCGGGGCAAACGCTTGAATCGACGAAGGCGTCCAGAAACAGCCTAAACACGCAACGCAGAATTTCGCCGATGCTCTTTTGTTTCTGCTAGAATTGAAATTATCAGGGCAGGAAATTCCTATAACCATTTCTGTAGGAGATGCGATGGCAACGAACAACCGCTGTTTGGGAGACTTGGTATCGATTGGACCGGCGATGCTGCGGGACTTCGAACTGCTTGGCGTTCGCTCGGTCGCGCAATTGGCTCGGCAAAAGCCCGAGAGCCTTTACGAAAAACTTTGTCGCGTCACCGGCAAGAGCCAGGACATCTGCGTCCTCGACACTTTAAGCGCCGCCGTGGCGCAGGCGCGGAATCCGCAACTCCCTGCCGAGCAATGCCAGTGGTGGTATTGGAGCCGCCAGCGCAAGGCGCGGGAGTGATTGGTGATTGATGATTTTCGATTGAGGCTTGCCGGTTGAAGATTCAAGATTCAAAATTCCAAATACAAGATTGAAGGCTCAAGATTGAAGACTCAAGATTCAAGATTGGAGATTGAAGTTTCACGAGTCCCGAACTCCCAAACCCCAGCCCCTAATCCCTAATCCCAAACCCCTAACCCCGAGTTACAGCCTCAACCCCAAATGCCAAAGTGTGGCGACCACCATTTCGCGGAGGGAATAGAGCGTGCGCAAGGTGGGATCGTCTTCAATGGGGCTGTCGGGGGCGGGCGAGGCGTAAGCGGTAATTCCCTGGGCGCGGAACATCAGCTTGATGCGGTACAGGTGAAAGCCGTCGCTGACGGCAATGCAGGTGCGAGCATGACGCTCTTGGAGAATTTGCGCAACGGCCCGCACACTCTCGTAGGTGGTATCGCTGCGAGTCTCGGATAGGATGTTCGCTTCCGCCACTCCCTGCTGAATCAGGTAATCGCGCGCCACGCCGCCTTCCGTGAAATGCGGATCGCCGCCGCTGCCGCCCGTGGTAATGATGGCGGGCGCCAAATTGCGGTCTTCGAGTTCCAGCGCGTGGTCCAGCCGGGCCTTAAGCACCGGCGACGGCGTGCCGTTGTACTCCGCGGCGCCGAAGATCACGATGGCATCGGCGGCGCGAGCTTCATCGCTCCCGGCCTGCCGGCGGATGGCCGCGTACAGAGACCACTCCGCCCAGGCGCAAGCCAGCAAGGCCAGGAAAAACACCGCCAGAAATCCATAACGTAAGCGCGTGGAAATCAGCCGAGATACTCCTTCAACTCGGACTCCGGGATACCACCCTGGCGCACGATACGGCCGGTTTCACCCGTGAGTTCGACGACGGTTGACGCCAGTCCTCCTCGGGTCAGGCCTCCATCCAGGATCAACGGCAACACGTCGCCGATTTGGCAATCCACCTCGTCTGCGGTAGAACAAGACTCCATATCCGAAAGGTTGGCGCTGGTGCCGGTGAGCGGACGACCGGCCGCCGCGATCAGGGCGACGACGAAAGGCGCCAGCGGCCATCGCAATCCCACATTGCCGGTGTTCGCGGTGACCTTCAGCGGAATCTGCCGGGAAGCGGGAACCACCAGGGTAAGAGCCCCCGGCCAGAATTTCCGCGCCAACGTGAAAAACAATCTGGGGGGATGCTGGGTAAGGTCGGCAGCCTGATCGATGGAATCCACCAGGAGAGGGAGTGGCCGGTCCGCGGTGCGCCGCTTGATGCGAAAGATCTCACTGACCGCCGCCAGATTGAAGGGGTCAGCGCCCAGACCATAAAAAGTGTCCGTGGGGAAGGCCACCACCTTGCCCCGCAGAATGAGGCGGACGGCGTATTCCAAAACGTATTCGAGAGAGCTGTTCTCTATCTTTAGGATTTCGGCCATTGGACCGCCGAGCGAGGCACCATGTAAACTCGGAAAGAGACCGTAGCACAAGCGTCCCCAAGGGTCAAGAACTCGCTCAGCCACATCGTGGAGAACGGCAACCATTATTGTCGTGGCGCCAATTGTGGCATGGCCATCCTGACATCGAGAACCGCACCACCCTGGCGCTCGGCGCGCCACAACTCCTCATCTAAGGAGGGGAGTGCTCTTAGCCGGCCGCGAATCCGGGGCAAGGAAATGCCTCTGACAAAATGTCAAATTCCTCTTGACTTATGCGAGCGGATGCGTAACAATCTGGCTACCTGCTATTCAGGTTTATGCTCTTATTTTCCTCATTGAAATGGGGGTGTTGATCGATTGGCTGAAGTAAGGCTTCAGGACGGAGAGTCTTTGGAGAACGCGCTGCGACGCTTTAAGCGGAAGGTTCAGCAAGAGGACATCATTAAAGAAATTAAGAAGCATTCCTTCTATCTGAAACCGGGCGAGAAGAAAAGAGTCAAAGCAGCACTGGCGCGAAAAAGGGCTCGTAAAAAGGCCAGACACGAACAGGACTGATCGTTAGTGTGCTGAGTTTAAGAGTGGGGGGAGGCGAGAACCCGCGCCCTTCTTCACGCTGCGGCATATCTATGCGGGGGAGGCCCTGTTCAAATAAGGGAGCGAGTCATGGAATACAGGGATAGGGACCTCAAATGCATCGATTGCGGCGCGGATTTCGTTTTCACTGCAGGGGAACAACTGTTCTTTGCCGACAAGGGTTTCAAGAATGAGCCCAAGCGGTGCAAGCCCTGCAAGTCAAAACGGAGTCAGATAATGAGCGGCCAAGGCTACCAGCGCGTTGAAACTACCACCATGTGCTCGCAGTGTGGGAAGGAAACGACGGTACCCTTCAAGCCGACTCAAGGCCGGCCGGTATACTGTCGGGAGTGCTTCCAACAGCGCCGGGCTACGGCTTCCACGGCTTAGTCCTTCCCCACTCACACTCAAGGGGCCCGGTTTGAGCGCCGAAGTGTGCCTTGCCACCACTGAGAACCGCCGCGAAGTGCCTGCGGTGACGGGTGGCTCCCCATTAATATATGGCCAGGTCATTTCTCGACCTAATGTTTAGGTAAACATCCGTGGGGCAGAGCCACCGCGGGGATTCAGTGGCGGCCCCCTCCCACCTCAGCTACAATTCTTCTTTGAGCATGGCAACGTTTCACATCCTCAATTTTGGCTGTCGTGCCAGCCAAGCCGATGGCGCCGCGTTGAAGCAGCAGTTGCTTCAAGCCGGGCTTCAGGAAGCCGCGAGTGTGGAAGCAAGCGCCGTGGCGATTCTGAATACATGCACGGTCACCGCCTCGGCGGACGCGGAGGTGCGCCAGTTCGTGCGCCGAATCCATCGGCGGAATCCCCAATGCCGTATTCTGGTGACCGGATGTTATGCCCAACGCGCGCCGGAAGAAATCGCCCGACTGGAAGGTGTCGCCTGGGTGGTGGGGAATTCTCACAAGCACCTGGTAAGCACCATCGTGGCCCCGGATCGCGCGGAAGAATCGGGTGATCGGGTGATCGGGAGATCGGGTGAACAGCAAGAAAAGGCCAATTTCGCCACGGTATGCTCTCCGCAAACAGTCACGCCTCTCGTACAGATTCAAAACCCGATTCACATTGACGACTGGCGAGTGACGAGTGACGAGCAAGCAGTTCGTTCACCCGATCACCCGATCACCCGATCACCCGATTTTTCCGCCCCTAGTCCCCAGCCCCCAGTCCCGATTCTTGTGGGCGAGATCACGGAAGAATTCCATTTTGCGCCCGTCTTCGCCGACGACCGTACACGCCCCACGCTGAAAATCCAGGATGGCTGTGACGCGCGCTGCTCCTTTTGTGTGATCCCCTCGGTACGCGGGCAGAGCCGGAGCCTTTCGCCGGAAAAGGTTCTTGAGCAGGTCCGGCAACTGGAAGAGGCCGGCTATCAGGAAGTAGTGCTTTCGGGGATCAACCTGGGCGGCTACGGGCGCGACTTGGAGCGTCGCATCAATTTCCTGGGCATGGTGGAGCGCATCCTACGCGAGACTTCCATCGCCCGCATCCGCATCAGCTCGATTGAGCCCATGGACGTCGGCCCCGCGCTGATTCGCCTGGTGGCGAGCGAGCCGCGCATGGCGCAGCATTTCCACGTTCCGCTCCAAAGCGGTTGCGACCGCATCCTGCGGCTGATGAACCGCCGCTACTGGACCAAGCAGTATGCCGAGCGCCTGCTGGCTATCCACGAGCAGATTCCCAACGCCGCGATAGGCGCCGACGTGATGGTGGGCTTCCCCGGCGAGACCGCTCAGGACCATGCCATAAGCTTGCGCTTCATTGAGTCGCTCCCTTACACCTACCTGCACATCTTTCCATTTTCGGCCCGGCCCGGCACTCCCGCCGCGACCGCTGCGGGGCAAGTGAACGGCCGCGTGGCGCGCGAACGCAGTCAGGAAATCCGCGCCGTCATCAGCGCCAAGCGCCAAGCCTTCCTCGCCGCGCAGGTGGGACAACGCCTTCCCGCTCTGACCCTGGATGAAGTGGAAGAAGACGCCCGCGTGGCCCTGACCACGAACTACCTCACAGTCGCGTTGCCGGCTTGCGAAGTTTCCGCAAACCGGCTCGTCAATATTTCGATAGGACGCGTCACCGCCGGTAAGCTGTTCGGTTACGTGGAAGCAATTCGCGGATAACGTCATTCTTTTCTACAACATCTCAGGGATGTAGGGTGTTCGGCCATTTGCGGTCGCCTTTTTTCGAAGATCTGGCTTGTTTTCAACTACATCCCAGTGTTTTGGGTAACCCTTGGGTTTTCAGCAACATCTCAGGGTATCTGACAGATTGTCAGATGGCACCCTTGTGTTTTCAATAACATCTGAGGATGTTCCTTCATTTTTAATGGTTGAAAGTTCGCTGGGCTGCAGCTAAAATCGGCCAAAATGACCGCCGAGAGGACCGGCTGGGATAACGAATCGCCCACGGGTGGGAATTGCAGCGTTGCGTCACCTGAACCTACAGCTCTCATCCTACGATTGTAATCCAATATCCAATCGAATGTCAAGTGAAATCTCTGCTCGGCGCTGGCCGCTGCCAGCCATTAACCAGTATTCACTGTTCTCTATTCACTGCCTTACTCATATCTCAGCGCCACCATGGGATCGACCTTGGTCGCCCGGCGGGCGGGGATATAGCTTGCCAATAGTGCAACCGCCGTCAGCAGCAAAGACACGCCGGCAAAAGTGAGCGGGTCGGTCGGCCGAATGCCGTAGAGAAGGCTGGCCAGAACTCGCGTCAGCCCGAATGCGCCCAACAACCCGCAGGCCACGCCGATCAAGGTCAGCCGCAGGCCTTGACCGACCACAAACTTCAGCACGTCGCGTTCGGCGGCACCGAGCGCCATTCGTACCCCGATTTCGTGGGTTCGCTGGGAGACCGCAAACGAAATGACGCCGTAAAGTCCAGTGATTGCCAGCAACAACGCCACGGCTCCGAAAACTCCCAGGAGCAATCCCGTGGTGTGCGCGGGGAAAAGGGGCAGCGCCATGTACTGCCCCATCGTTTCGAGGTCGATCGGGACCACGTTGGGGTCGAGGGCCTGAACCTCCCGTCGCACGGGGGCCAGCAATGCCCGGGGATCGGCCTCCGTTCGGACCAGCAGTGTGGCTTTCCAACTGGAGTCAGCGGGCAGGTAAATGACGGGCTGAGGCCCTTCGCTCAGGGTGTGTTGCTTCCCCGTTTTCACTACACCGGCGACAACGAGGCCGCGGTGGCTCTTGTCATCGGGAAACCCCAGAACCTTTCCCATCGGGTCCTCGCCGGGCCAGAAGCGATGCGCCAGGGCATCATTGATGATGACCGGTTTCGGTGAAGCTGTGGCGTCGGCCACCGTGAAATCCCTGCCCCGCAGCAGCGGGATGCCCATGGTCCGGCAGAAGGCCGGACCCACGTACATGACGTCGAGGCCGGTCTCCTGCTGGCCGATCACGAAGGCCTGAAACTGCCTTGAGGTGGATAGAGGCAGGTAGGCCGAAAAGCTGACCGAGCTCACACCCGGCAAGGCGTCGAGGCGCTCCATCACCTGCTGGTAAAAGGTTCGGCGCTTCCCCTCGGAGTATCCGAGGCTGCCAGGGTCAACCTCGGCAATAAGTGTGTGCCGGGTGTCGAAGCCGGGATCGATGGAACGGGCATTCAAGAGGCTTCGCACGCACAGTCCCGCGCTGATCAGGAGCACCATACAAACGGCAACTTGGGCGATGACCAGAGCATGGCGCAGCCGTGACCGGCTGAGCCCGGCGAAAAGGGCTTCATTCTTCAAGGCCGGAACCAGATCGAGTTTTGAACTCCGCAATGCCGGAACCAACCCGAACACCACGCCTGTCGCCAGGGCGAGCAGAAACGTAAATGCCAGCACGCGCCAGTCAATGGGCACATCAATCCTTACAGGCACGCTGGCAGGCTTCAGCGCGAGCAAAGGAGGAACAGACCATAACGCCATGACCAGGCCCACCGCGCCGCCCGCGAGCGCGAGCAGGAGGCTCTCCGTGAGGGTCTGCCGAAGGAGGCGCCCACGGCTCGCGCCCAGAGCCGAGCGGATGGCGATTTCGCGGCGCCGCGCCACCGCCTTCGCCAGGAGCAAATTTGCGGCATTCGCGCCGGCGATGAGCAACACTAATCCGACCGCCGCCATGAGCAGGCCGGTGAAAGCGGCAACATAGCCGCGGAAGGGGCCAGGGAGCAGGTCAACGGGAAACGTTGCGGCGTCAATATCCTTGTTGCTTTCGGGGTGGTCCTGGCGGAGATGACTGGCAATTAAACTTATCTCGGCCCGCGCCTGTATAGCGGGGGTCCCGGGTTTCAGGCGTCCAACTCCGAAAAGCCAGAGTGAATTCCAACCACCCAAAAAATTCGGGTCGTGGGTGAACTCGAAGGTGGTTGCCAGCGGGGCCCAGAAGTCAGGTTGATTGCCCACAATGATCCCGGTGAAATTTGCGGGGGCCACGCCCACCACGGTGAAGTCTCTACCGTTCAAAGTGAGCGCCTTTCCCAGAATTGCCAGGTCAGAACCCAGATGTTGTTCCCAAAAAGCATGGCTCAGGACAATCACGAAATGGGGCGCCGAAGCCTGGTCCTCGTCCGAAAGAAATGCCCTTCCCAGGATAGGTCGCACGCCGAGGGTGGAAAAGAAATTGCCGCTGACGAGTTGGCCCTGGATCAATCCCCCTGCCGCCGTTCGGCTCCAGCTTACGGGCCGCATTTCTCCGTCAAAGGCAAGGAAGTCGGAGAAGACCTGATTGTGATCGCGATAGTAAATGTAACCGGGGTAGGAGAGCGGCGAATACTCCTCGAGCCCCGACGCCTTCGTGTTTCGCTGCCAGAGTTGCAGGAGCCGTCCGGGAGCCTCCACGGCCGGCGGGCGAAACAACAGGGCGTTCACGAAACTGAAAATCGTCGTGTTGGCGCCGATGCCAAGCCCGAGAGAAATCACCGCGACAGCGGTAAAGGAAGGGTTCTTGGCCAACATGCGCAGGCCGAAGCGGAGGTCTTGCACGAGGTGGTCCCACCACAGCCAGCGGCCGGATTCGTAGAAACGCTCCTCGGCTCGGGTGACGTTGCCGAAGGCGCGCCGCGCCGCGGTTCGAGCTTCTTCTTCGCTCAGCCCCTGCTCTTTCATTCGCTCCGTTTCGAGATCGAGATGCGCTTCGATTTCTTCTCGGAAGTCACTCGGTTTGCGTTTTCGCCAGAACATCGCGTTAACCCTCCCCTCCAGAATCGTAGCGCGGACCTGTTCTGTAGGTCCGCGGCTTTTCTTGCCCATTGCGGACGAGCCGCGGACCTACAGAACAGGTCCGCGCTACACCGGCCCTCGTGAAAACCGCTTTGCGAAGCACCTTGGAGTGCGGCGGCTCGACGCCGCCTTCGTCCTCCGTCTCCCAACGCCGTTCATCTTTCGAGTTTCTACATTTCGAAGCGCAGGATTCGTTCCCCAATGCTCCAAAAGTGACAAAAAAGCCGCCGATTTCCGCAAAAAACCTGTGCTTTTGCATAAAATGTCGTTTTGTTTTGCAAAAATGTCGCTTTTTTGCCGGGCAAATTGTCGTCGTTTTATTTGTTTTCATACAGATTCCGGCTTCGATCGTGATTAATTTCTTTTTCCCGGCACCCCCCCGCCACTATTTCCCCGCCGCCGCGATAATCGAACCTCCCCAGTGTCGGGTGATTTGTGCGCCATTTTTCGCGTCGGTCCGGGCATTCGTCCCTTCTTCCGGGGGATCCGGGGAGGGCGCCGCGTTCTGCCCCCTCCCTCCACACTAGCCTAATCACGAGCCCAAGGGTGCTGTCAACAGAATTCTGGGCCGTTTTTCCTGCCGGTAGGAAGAAAAATGCAAATTGGCTTCCCTTTTCCTACCGGCAGGAAACGCGGAGTTGCGGGTTTCCGATATTCACCTCTCTTGGCGCCTTCTCCCCCGGCCGGCACGGCGTGGAAAATGTAGAAACTCCAGCGGCCGAACGCCGTTCGGCCCTACAAAACAGTCGCGACACCTCTTGTGGCACGGCCATCTTGGCCGTGTCGGCGCACGGGCAGGATGCCCGTGCCACACCGGGCGAGACGCGCTACACCGGCTCTCCTGAATATCGCTGTGCGAAGCACCTTGGACTGCGGCGGCTTGACGCCGCCTTGGCATAGCACCGAGGCGGAGGACGAAGGCGGCGTCAAGCCGCCGCAGTCCAAGGTGCTTCGCACAGAGGCATCGGCGATGGCAAGTGGGATGCTCATGAACAGCCAAATCACTCAATGACTCAATGACCCGATGGTCCAATGACCCGATGACCCGATGGCCTTACTCATACCTCAGCGCCACCATGGGATCGACTTTCATCACGCGGCGGGCGGGAATGTAACAGGCCGCGAGCGCCACGGTGATCAGAGTCAATGACACGCCGACAAAGGCGAGCGGGGCAGTGGGCTTCACGCCATAGAGAAGGCTCGATAACAATCGTGTCAGAGCGAGTGCCCCGGCGATTCCGATAGCCAGCCCGATCGAGGCCAGCTTCAGCCCCTTTCCAATGACGTCCTTAAGAACATCTGTCTTCTGCGCGCCGAGCGCCATCCGGATGGCAATTTCGCGCCTCCTGCGGTTCACCACGTAGGCCATCACGCCGTAAAGGCCCACGGCAGCCAGCAATGCCGCAAGCAGGGCCAAGCTGAGCGTGAAGAAGGTGAGCAAACGATCGGGAGACATGGAATTGTTGAACTGCTCGCCCACCGTTCGAACATCGTAGACCGGCAGATTCGGAGCATCCCGCGCGGCCACCCTGCGCAGTGCCGTGGCCATAGCACTCGGGTCGGTGCGGGTACGGACATAATATGTCCCTCCGCTCATGCCGGGGTCCTGCGCATAGGGGAAATAGACGAACGGCTGGCCCGGATCACGCGGATGTAAGCTCTTCGCGTTGGTAACAATTCCCACAACCTCGATATGGGGATGAACGTCCGGCCCGACGCCGAGCGCGAGGTGCATTCCGACCGGGTTACGCCCAGGGAAAAACATCTGCGCCACCTTCTCGTTAATCACGGCGACCTTGAGGCTTGAGGCGGAATCGCCTTCGCGGAACTCGCGCCCCAGGATGATGGGAATACCCATTGTCGAAAAGAAACGCGGGCCCACGGAGTTCACTGAGACAGTTGTTTCCTCACCTTCCCTGGGAAGGTGGTCCTCGAAGGTCATCGTGTCATAGTTGAACGACAGAGCCAGGATTGGGTATTCAGCGGCGCTCACGGAAGCCACGCCAGGCACGGTGGCAAGATCTTGGCGCAGGCGGTCGAATAAATCGGCCGTCTGTGCCGGTGAATAATGGCTTAATCCTGGGTCAATCGAGAATTGAACGAGGTGATCGATCCGCATGCCGAGGTTCGCGCGTTCGAGGCGGATCAGGCTTTCGCCAAAAAGCACCGAGGCAATCAGAAGGACAACGGTTGATGCCACTTGCGCAACCACGAGCAGCTTGCGCAGCCGCACGCTCTCAGCCCCTCCCGAGGCGCTGGTGCCCAGTTCCTTCAGGGAAGTTTGCAGATCGGCACTCGAAGCCTTTAGCGCCGGAAGCAGTCCAAAGAATAGTGCGCTCAGTATCGTCACGGATGCGGCGAAGGCCAAAACGCGCGGGTCGAGATTCGCCGTGAGGCCGGAAAGGAGGGGAGCCGCGAGCGGCACCGACGAGACAGCAGACAGGAGCGAGCGGAGCGTCCACCAGCCCACCAGCAGGCTTGCCGCGCCGCCGGCCATCGACACGACCAGACTTTCGGTTAAGAGTTGGCGGATGAGCCTGGCCCGGCTCGCACCCATCGCCAGCCGGAGGGCGATTTCGTGCTGCCGCGCTTCGCCCCGCGCCAGCAGCAGCCCGGCGAGATTGGCGCACGCAATGAGCAGCACAAGCCCTACCATGGCCATGAGGAGAGCTAAGGGCGCCTGTGCTAAGGTCCGAAGGACCGGCCGGCCTCGCGCGCCGGGCGTCAGCTCGATTTTCCCCGCAAGGAATCTTTTCTGGTCCTCCGTCGAGGTGATCGTCTTGTTCGCGGTCATGATCGGTAACTCGGATTCGAGAATGGCATGAAATAAGGGCTGGAGTCCCGCTTGGGCCAGAGTACGCGACATCCCGGGATCGAGCCGACCCATGATGGCGAGGAAATAATCCGAGACATGGTGAAACCCATTCCAGTTCGGCGTCATTTGCGCCTTCATCGTGAGGGGGATGTAAAGTTCCGGTGCTGTGCCGTACTGCACACCAGTGAATCCAGGCGGCGCCACGCCGACCACTGTCAAGGGAGTAGCGTTAATATCCACCGTCTGATTCAAAACCGCCGGGTCGCCGCCAAAATGCCGCGTCCAATAACCGTAGCTCAACACGGCGACAGGGTTTGACCCGAGCGCGGTCTCATCCTCCGGCGCGAGGACTCGCCCCAGGGCGGCCCGAACTCCCAAGACTTGAAAGAAATTCCCGGAAACCAGCTCGGCGCTGGAGCGTTCCGAGTGCCCCTGCCAAACGACATTCACATTGGCATAAGGGTCGCATGCAAGCAGGCCCGAAAATACTCGGTTCTTGTCCCGAAGGTCCTTGTACATCGGGTAGGAAAAAATGGCGTTATCACTGTAGTCGCTTGACATGCTCCCGGATTTCAGTTCTGTCGAGTTCAATACCACGAGCTGCTCGGGATGCTGAACCGGCAGGGAGCGCAGGAGTGCCTGATCGACGAGTGAAAAAATCGCCACGTTCGCCCCAATCCCAAGGGCGAGGGTCAGGACGGCGACAATTGTGAAGCCAGGATTCTTCCGCAACATGCGCAGGCCGAAGCGGAGGTCTTGCACGAGGTGGTCCCACCAGAGCCAGCGGCCCGATTCGTAGAAGCGCTCCTCGGCACGGGTGACGTTGCCGAAGGCGCGCCGCGCCGCCTTGCGAGCCTCTTCTTCGCTCAAGCCCTGCTCCTTCAATCGCTCCGTTTCGAGCGCGAGATGCGCTTCGATTTCTTCTCGGAAGTCGCTCGGTTTGCGTTTTCGCCAGAACATCGCCTTAACCCTCCCCCCGCAATTGTGGCGCGGCGGAGCCGCAGCCGAACACGTAGGGGCCAGCGGCGCTGGCCCTGGGCCGAACGCCGTTCGGCCCTACAAAACCGGTCGCTACGCCTTTCGTGGCACGGCCATCTTGGCCGTGACTGAACACGGGCGGGACGCCCGTGCCACAGCCAGGCGCCTACACCGGGTCCGCGCCAAACAGCATTCAACCCCCTTTGGGGTTGGGAAACCATCGGGGCGCATCATTTCCGTGGGTTTCACCCACGGCTAATGACATTCGACCTCTTCGAGGTCCTTGCAGAATTCCGCCACAGTTCCGGCTCCCCCCTAATTGCCCAAAGGTACAATCACGCCATCGCCCAATCACTGAATAACCCGATGACCCGATGGCCAGATCACCCGATGATCCGATGGCCCGATCTCTTCACTCATACCGCAGCGCCACCATAGGATCGACCTTCGCCGCGCGCCGGGCGGGCAGGTAACCGGCCAGGGCCGCGACGGCGATCATTACCAGGGCGGACGCGGTGATGGTGATAGGATCAGTGGCCTTGGTGCCATACAGCACGCTTGAAACCAGGCGGCCGGCCGCGAGCGCCGCGGGAATTCCTATCGCCACGCCCATGGCGACCAACATCAAGCTCTCGCGCATCACCATCCACAGGACGCCGGAACCTTCCGCCCCCAGCGCCATGCGGATACCGATTTCATTGGTTCGCCGCGTGACAGCGTAGGACATGAGCCCGTAGATTCCGATGCTGGCGAGAAAGGCCGCGAGCAGGCCGAAGAAAGTGGAAAGCCGCGCGATCAAGGTTTGACCCGCCATGGAACGATTGACCTGCTCGACCATCGTGCCCTGATAAACAACCGGCAGGCTGCGGTCCACCTGGCCGATAGCTTGGCGGACCTCCGGGATGATCGCGTCGGGTTTACCCGAGTAGCGAACCTCGAAACCATTCAGGTATTGAACGCGCTGAGTGTACGGATAATACGCCGCCGGGAATGGTCGTTCGCGCAAGCTCTGGTACTTGGCGTCTTTCACCACCCCGACCACTTCAAGGTCGTTGCTGTGTGTAGGGTCACCCCCGATACCGAAATGCCGCCCAATCGGGGAACCGCCAGGGAAGTACCACCGCGCAAAAGTTTCATTGATAACGGCAACCTTGGGCGAAGCCCCGGTATCCTGGGGGCCGAACGCGCGACCAAGCAAGAGGGGGATTCCCATGGTGGCGAAGTAGCTTGGGCCGACCACGTTATGCGTGGCCGCCATGTCATCTTCGGGAGTGGGGGTTCGCCCGATCACCGAAACCGGATCGGTCCACTCACCCTCGTCGAATGTGAAAAACGAAATGGCGGCAGCGCGCACGCCGGGCAGCGCGCTTACCCGCTGCTCGATTTGCTGATATAAGCTCACCAGGCGCAAATCCTCCTTATAGCCCACCGACGGTGGATCGATCCCAAACCTGAGAACGTTCTCCTTGTTGAATCCCGTATCGACGTTGGAAAGGTTCACCAGGGTGCGAAGGAAAAGCCCGGCCCCGATCAGGAGCGTGAGGGAAAGCGCCACCTGTGCAACGATCAGTCCTTTGGCCAGCGGGGTGCGGCTGGCTACGGAAACCGCGCCTCTTCCCTCCTTGAGCGAGGAGCTCAAGGCGATTCGGGTGGCGCGCAGGGCGGGAGCAATCCCACAGAGGAGCGCGGTGGCGAGGGAGACGATCAAAGTGAACCCCAGCACGCGAGCGTCGGGCGCTACGTCCAAGGGCAAAGACTCGGCGCCGTGGGGAATCATGGCCAGAAGTCCGTTACCGGCCCACCAGGCTAGCCCGATCCCCACCGCGCCGCCGGAAAGTGCCAGGAGCAAATTTTCCGTGAGCATTTGCCGGATCAGGCGGACCCGGCTGGCTCCGAGCGACATGCGCACCGCAATCTCCCGCTCGCGGGTCGTGGCGCGCGCCAGCAAGAGGTTGGCAATATTCGCGCAGGCAATGAGCAAAACCAGGCCTACCACGGCCATCAGGATTTGCAGAGGCATTGCGGCCCGGTAGCGGATGCGGGAGAGTCCACGGGCCACCGAGGTGAGTTTGATCTGAGCGTGCGCGAAGTCCTCCTGTTGCCTCTTGGTGAGGATGGGCCCCGCCTGCTCTTGCCAGATCTGTCTGGCGAGCAGGTTGACATTGGCTTGAGCCTGCCCCACTGCGACCCCACTCTTGAGTCGACCGAGGATATAGAGCGACTGGAACGTTTTATTGTCGAGCCCGTTCCAGCCAGGTGAAACTTGCTTTTCCATGGACAAGGGAATCCAGAGATCGGGCGATTCACCTACGGAAGTGCCGAAGAACCTCGGAGGAGTGACGCCGATGATGGTGTAAACCGTCGATCCCAGGGTTACCGTCTTGCCGACGATGGCAGGGTCGCGCGCCAGGCGGCGATGCCACCAGGCATAATTGACCATGGCCACGGGGTGGCCGCCGGCGGGCTCATCCTCCGCCTTCGTGAACGAGCGCCCCAGAATGGGCTTGACGCCCAGCAGGGAAAAGTAACTGCCGGAAACCAACTGGACATTCAGCGCTTCCAGTTCAGCGCTTCCTCCTACCGCGCCGTGCATCCCGGTAAAAAGGAGACTCAGCATGGCGCTCACGTCGGAGAAGACCTGGTTCTTCTGCCGCATCTCGCGATAAAAGGGGTACGAATAGAGTTCGGTGCTGGCGAAATCGTCCATGCTCCCGCCCGCTCTCCCCGTTCCCAACAGCACCAATTGCTGGGGACTCTCGACCGGCAACTCTCGGAGCATGACGGCATTCAGCAGGCTGAAGATCGCGGTGTTCGCACCGATGCCGAGGGCGAGCGTCAGCACCGCCACCAGCGCAAAGCCGGGATTCTTGGCCAGCATGCGGAAACCGAAGCGGAGGTCTTGCACGAGGTGGTCCCACCCGAGCCAGCGGCCCGATTCGTAGAAGCGCTCCTCGGCTCGGGTGACGTTGCCGAAGGCGCGCCGCGCCGCCTTGCGAGCCTCTTTTTCGCTTAAGCCCTGCTCTTTCAGTCGCTCCGTCTCGAGCGCGAGATGCGCTTCGATTTCCGCTCGGAAGTCGCTCGGTTTGCGTTTTCGCCAGAACATCGCTTTAACCCTCCCCCAAGAAGCGTAGCGCGGGCGTCCCGCCCGCTGGGGCGTGGGCATCCTGCCCGCGCGTTCCTGGCGGGAGCGGGACGCTCCCGCCACAGCGGGCGAGACGCCCGCGCCACACGGCCTTAACCCTCCCCAGTTTCAGGTCCCAGAACCCGCCCAATGGCCGCCGCCAGTCGCCGCCACTTGGTTGTTTCTTTGACGACTTGCTTGCGGCCCTGCCTTGTGAGTGTGTAGAAGCGCGCCTTGCGGTTGTTCGCGGAGGTCCCCCACTCCGCCGCGATCCAGCCCCGCTCTTCCAGGCGTTGGAGCGCCGGATAAAGGGCCCCGTGCTCGACCAGCAGTTCATCCTCGGAGGTCTGCTGAATGGCGCGCCCGATGCCCTGCCCGTGCTGCGGGCCGAAGATCAGCGTCCGCAGGATCAGCAGGTCCAAAGTGCCTTGCAAGAGTTCCAGCCGTTCTTTTTCCTTTTGGGTAGACATATAACCCAAGTATCCATACTTTGGGTAAGATGTCAACCCAAAAGCGAAGAACAGGTGTCAGGTGCCGGGTGTCAGGTATTAGGGGTTAGGCGTTAGGGATTGGGAGTTAGGGTTTTAGTGGCACCTAAAATAGGTCTCAGGTGTTGGGGCTTTACTGACACCTGGCACCTGACACCTGCTTCGACACCTGGCACCTGACACCTGCTTCGGCACCTGGCACCTGCTTTAGCGCTTCGCGCGCTTTTTGAGGATCAGGTCCGAGTACGACTGCGGGACGATGTCCTTCGGGGAAATGGCGAAGAGCTTCTGGAACTTGGCGGCTTGGGCGCGGACTTTGCGAATGTCACCGGAGCGCGTCATCGCTTCGACTTCCACAAATGTTCCCAGGCCGCGAACTCGATCGAGGTGGATCTTGACGTTGCCCACGAAATAGATCTCGCGCCGCTTATCCACGACGGCCAAGACGCCCAGGGTGCCCGCCAGGATGGCCCGTACGGAGTTGCGGCGCGGCAAAAGCATCATCTCGACGACGGACCGCCGGGCGTGGGCGGAGTTGGTGCGCCGGTAGAAGATCAAGGAGTTTTCGAGGCGCCCTTCGCGGATTTTCAACCGCCCTGAGGGAACGCGGAAGTAGGTGTCAACCTGGTGGTCGGTTCCCAGGAAGCGCGCCCGCTGGCGCTTGAGGGCGGCGCGGACATGCGCTGCGTCGCGCAGATGAGCTTTGAATTCGAAGTTGAGAAGCTTCATAAGTTGAGGTTATTCTCTCACCATCGGCGGCAGATGAAAACGAAATTGCCAACCCGCTGGAACGTTACTCCGCGCGAGGCCGTGCGCCTGCAACAGACCTGGCGCGAGCGCGTGGAAACGCAAGACCGCTTCGGCCCCGTGCAGTACGTGGCGGGAGCCGACTTGGCGTTTGACCCGGCAACCAACCTCGCCTTCGCTGGCGTGATTGTGTACCGGCTTCCCGCGCTCGAAGAGGTGGAGCGCCGCATGGCCCGGCGCAAGCTGCGCTTCCCTTACGTGCCGGGGTTGCTTTCCTTTCGCGAAAGTCCGGTTCTCCTCGCCGCCTTTGCGCGGCTGCGGATTTCGCCCGACGTGATCCTGATCGACGGGCACGGCATGGCGCATCCTCGGCGCTTTGGGATTGCTTGCCACCTCGGCCTGCTCATGGACCGGCCCACCATCGGCTGCGCCAAGTCCATCCTGGTGGGCGAGGCGGATGAACTCGACGACCAGGCGGGTTCCACCGCCGCGCTGATAGACAAAGGTGAAAAGGTCGGAGTGGTGCTCCGCACGCGGGATCATGTGAGGCCGATTTACGTCACCATCGGGCACCGCATCTCCTTGGAGTCGGCCGTGCGCATCGTGGCCCAGTGCCTGGATGGTTTCCGCATTCCCAAACCGACGCGCGAGGCGGACCACTGGGTGCGCGATCTGCGGCGAGCTTATCAAAGGTCATCAGTCGTCTGTCATCAGTAATCAGTTTTCAGTTGTCAGTAATAGCGCCCCTTATGATAATGTTACTGATAGCTGATGACCGATAAGTGACGACGGTTCGGTTTCTATGTCCCCAACATCTTCGGAAAGTGAGCGCGTCGGCCGGTGCTTCTCCTGTCAGCATTCGCGACTTGTGCGCTCCGACCGAGGTGCGGTTTTTTACCAATGCCAACGCTCGGCGACGGACTTGAGATATCCAAAGTACCCGCGCCTCCCGGTTCTCTATTGTCCGGGCTATGACGAGAAACAGGAGCCGCCGCAATCATCCGCCCAGAAGTAGGGGCGGTTTCGGAGTGCGGCGACTCGTCGCCGCTTTCCCTCGCCGCGATTCGTCGCGGTGACTCACCCACCGCGATTCGTCGCGGTGACTCACCCGCGGCGACTCGTCGCCGCTTTCCCTCGCCGCGATTCGTCGCGGTGACTCACCCACCGCGAGTGGTCGCGGTGACTCACCCACCGCGATTCGTCGCGGTGACTCACCCACCGCTGACGAGTCAGCGGTGGCGAAAGCGGGAGCAAGCTCCCGCACTCCGAAACTTCGCCCGCCACGCCTTATCGGGGGTCGAACGGTTCGCTCCTTTTTGGGCGATCGAGTACAATATGAGGAAAGCAGCGGCGGCATACCTGCAACCTGCGTACGCGCGGTGAGGAGGAATGATGAACTTTCCAGTGGGAGCTGATGATGTCAAGGTTGTTCACGGACGCAGCACAGGACTTCAGGTCATGTGCACCTGCGGGTGCGTCAATTTCAATTATCTCGACCCGCAGGACACGATTTGGAGATGCCGAAACTGCCGCAAGACCCTGAGCTATGACTTCCCCCGTTTGCTGGAGAGCGCCATGGCCCGGCAAGAATCGATCGCCGCCACCGAAGCCGCCGCCGCGCCGCCCGCGGCCAGCACTCCCTAGACCCTCCTCCCCAAAAAGGTCTTACTGACAACTGAAAACAGACGACTTTCTTTTAATGAATCGCCGGGGCCAGTGGCGGAATCAGCGCGTAGCCGGGGCGCGTTTCATATTGACGCAGATATTGCTGGTACTCCGGCGTGCTCGGAACCGGGTCACTCGGACTCGGCGGATAGTTGGACATTCCGTTGAACGGCAGCGGCTCGACGGTCCAGGCGAAAGCGGTGTTGGGCTCGCCGTCTTTGGCGTAGCCGCGCAGGTCCAGGAAGAAGTCGCGTTTCCATCCTGGCTTCACGGCGGGCAGGGCGCGAGGGCTGAACTCCACCGTCATCTCATCGCCCGTGGCCATCACCACCAATTGATCGTCGGAGCGCGCCAGCAACTTTTCCACGGCGCCATAGCGCGTGTACTGACCCCGCAGGGGGTTCCACGGCGCCGCGTTCATGACCTGCTGATAATCAAAAGCGTCAGGCTTCACGTGCTCCGGGTCGGTCGCAAGCGCCGAGAAGCCGCGGTAGTGCAGGTCCGCAGCAATCAGGGGCAAAGCGAGGGGCGCGGGCGCCGGAGCTTCCTGGGTGGTGAAGAAAATCTGGTCCCAGTACACGCAAAGATTGGTCACGATACGCACGTGGCGATCCGCGGAGAGAAATTTGCCTGCCAGGTCGACGCGCATGGTGCGATGGGTGCCGCTGGGCAATCCCATGTCCTCGATGACCGTCACCCACTTTCCGCTGGCGTCGCGAACCTGCAAGTAAGGCGAGATCATTGGCAGTTGCCGGTTGGATTCCAGCGCGCGCGCCCCGTTCGAGTCCGTCCAGAAGACCCAACCGTTGAGCCACAAACTCACCGGGGCATTCGCGGGTAAATCGCCCAAGTCAAGCGTGAGCGAGTGCAAATCCGCCATGCCCAGAATGCGGTTACGCCCGAAGCCGGTGGGGTAACGGCCATCCTGTTTCAAAAGCAAAGGCAGCACGTCGTGGCCCTGATCGTCCACGGCCGACACCGGGAAGCGCTTGTCGCGCACGGCGTAGAGCGAGGGTGGGCCGGGATTGGTGGCGTAAATCTCATTCGCGTAGATCTCCTCGTTGGCAGGATGATCCACGGCGACAAGTTTGACCTGGTCGAAGAAGTCGGCCTCGCGCATCTCATCGGTCAACTGGAAAACGTAATCGCCTTTGGAATCGGGCGCCGGTTTGGGCAGGCGCACCAAGTCTTCGGAAAAGGGCTTGACGCGAGTGCCGTCCGGCGCAAGCTCGCCGAGCGGCCCCACTCCCAGGACATCGGTGATGTAAACGAACCTCTGGCCATTCCACGCGTAAAGGAACGGGCAGGAACTTGCGAGGCGCTCGGATTCACGGACCTCAATTTGTTTGTCGGTCCCTTGGTCAATCCAGTTCTGCACCACGGCATTCGGCCAGGTAACGCGGATAACATCAAGCTTCGTAAGATCACCGGTATAAACCCCCACGGGGCTGCTGGTGACGATCACCTTGTTGTAATAGTTGCCGGCCTTGAACTCCACCACGCTGCCAATTCCCCGGCTGTTGCTCTTGTAGCCGTTCATCTTCACTTCCACCCAGTGGGCGGGCGGGCCCTCCTTCTGAAAGGCGCGCAACTCGCCGCTACGGGTCATGGCGAGCAGGTCGAGCTGGCCGGGATTCTCCAGCCAAGTGGGTAATAGGGAGGCGAGCGCCGCCGGGTCGCGTAACGGAAGCGTGATCGACCCTTCGCGGAATCGCCCCTCGTGGTTCACCAAAAAGTGAAGCTTGCCCTGCGCGTCGGCCGTCAGAAGATCCGGAAAGCTATCGCCGTTCAGGTCAGCCGCGGCGCCGCGGAAACTGAAGAAGCCGGGCGGCGCGGGAATGGCCGGCGCGGCGGCGGGCGCGAATTTCCAATTGCCCTGATTGAGCAGCACCTGATACCCACTCAAAGACCAGACGGCCAGGTCGAAGTAACCATCGTGGTTGAAATCGGCCACTTGCGCGTCGAGCACCACCGCCTTCGCCAATGGCGCGCCGGTTTCCCGCTGTAACACGAACTTGTCCTCACCCTGATTCTCGTAAAGCAAGGGCGGGCCATCATCGCGAAATAGAAACAGGTCGGAGTAGCCACGGTTATTGAAATCGGCAAACACCGCTCCGCGCATACGCCCCCGCGCAGCATCGAAGCCGGCAGCCGCAGTCTTCTCCGTGAACGATCCGTCGCCGTTGTTGCGATAGAAGTGTACGGTCGAGCCGGAGAAATCGTTGGGAAAGGTGAAAAGGTCCTTTTGGGGAGGCTGATTCAGGTTGGTGTAGGCGGTGACGACCAGGTCCAGGAGTCCGTCGTTATCAGCGTCAAACAGCACGGCGCGCGTGTCAACTTCTCCGGGCTCGGGCTTCAGCCCCGCTTTTTCCGTAATATCCTGAAACACGCCGTCGCCCGCGTAGCGATAGACCTTCACGCCGTCGAGGCCGGTTACAAAAAGGCTCATCTTGCCGCTGTTATCAAAGTCGGCAAAGGTGGCGGACAGGCTCGAGCCCGGGCCCGAGACTCCGGCCTTCTCCGTCACATCGCTGAACGTTCCGTCACCGTTGTTGTGAAAGAGATGATTCCTGGCGGAAGGCATGACTACGTAAAGGTCCGGATGACCGTCGTTGTCGTAATCCCCCACGGCGACGGAGGGGCCGAAAAGCGGGATGAGATACTGCCGGGCGAGTTCGAGTGAGTAATCAGCGGCCTTGATCGACTGCCGCGAATCCATGGCCGGCGCAGTTGACGCGGGAAGGGCAAGATTGAGTTTTTGGCTGATCTCCGCAAAGGTTACCCTTTCCAGGCCCGCGGCGCGCGAGACTTCCGTGGGCGCCATGGACGGGGCCAGGATGACGCCGTATTTGCCGCCTTCCAGCGCCGGATTTTGCTGCGAAATGTTCGGAACCTTGTCGTGCAATCCTTCCCACTGTTTCAGCACTTTCTGGGCGTCGTCCTGCCGTTTCAAGCGCGCGTAAGCCGTAAAGCTGCGGAAGAGCGCGGCGACGTAGAAGTTTTGGCCTCGGCCAAAGCCCATCTCGATTACGTGATGGTAGGCGTCCAGGGACTCATTAAGTTTCTTTTCGGCGAAATTCACGGTCCCCAGATTGAACCAGGTGGCGGGGTCCTGAGGATCGACGGCAATCACCCGTTGCAGGGCCTGTTCGGCGTCCGGATAGCGGAGTTCGCGTTGATAGAGGATGCCCAGATTATAGTCGGCGGCCACGAGGTGGGGATCGATCTGCTTGGCGGTGGTCATTTCGCCCAGCGCGGCGTCCAGTTTGTTCGCCTGCATCAACGCCATGCCCAGGTTCAGGTGGTCCACGGCCGACCCTTTCCCGGAAGCCACCACCTTCTGAAATTGTTCGATGGCTTCGGCATATTTGCCCTGCTCATAATAGGCTTTGCCGAGGTTGCGGTAGGTTTGCAGTTGCGCGGACGGCGCCGTCACAACTTGCTTCGCCGGGTGCGAACCGGACCTTGTGCCGGCGGGCCGGGTTTGGGCAAAGATGAAAAGGCCGGCAAGGATCACGGCCAAACTCATGACCACGCGCGTGCTGGATACCAAGTGGAATCGTTGCATTCTGTCTCTCAGGTTTGCCGAGCTCAGGACGCTCCGCAGGATTGCAAGCCAAGGTGCATTATACATACTTTGCCGAAAGGAGATAGCCAAGAGCGCGAAAAGCGGAGCTGCCCTGATTTGAACGTAGCGCCGCCATCTCCGATTTCTGGAGTCCGATCGCGCGGTTCTTACTTGGCAAAAACCGCTAAACGCCAAGATGGGTGACTGCCCTTGTGTGCGGGATCGTGATTCGAGGGAAGATCCGCCGACCTCTGACCCAGACGACCACGGCCAAGAAGATCGGCCAGACAAGATCGGTTCACCGCGGAGGCATGGAGAGCACGGAATGTGTCGAAGGCGCCCTGGACTGCGGCGGCATGAGGGCGGCTGCCGACGCCGGGTATGTTCCTCCACCGAAGACGGCTATTTCGGCTTTTGCCCATGTTCATACGTGAAGTCCGAACGGCGGATACCCTACCAGAGCGCCGCGGACAAAAAGAACTTGGGTCCAGCGAACTGGCGATTGCATCCCGGCGCGGCGCGGTATATGTTATCAGCCGGCCGGGAAGCGGAAAGGGGATTCCCCGGCTAAGCGCGCAATGACGACCGACGACCCAACAACCTCAGGGATTAATGAACCCGGAGTTCCTTTTGGCCTGGGAGGAACGTGGCCTCTCCGGTTCAGGAATTTCATCGTCCGAAATCTAGAATTTCTGTTCATCTTGATTGTGGCCGTGATCGTGGTGGTGGTATTTTATTTCCTACCGTATAAGATCGCATTCCTGAACTTCTTCTATCTGCCGGTATTGGCGGCGGCCTACTTTTTGGGGAGGCGCGAAGCCGTGATGGGCGCGGTGCTCTGCCTTCTCTCCGGGGTGTTGTTCGCCTATTACAAACCCAGTGGGTTTACGGTCGGCGGCACTCGCCTTGACGCTTTCTTGGTTCTGTGCGCGTGGGGAGGGTTCTTAATTATCGCCAGCGCTTCGATTGGTGCTCTCCAGGAGAGATTGCAGCGCGGTGTTGAGAAAACCCAGCAATTGTATGAGGAGCTAAAGCGGAGTCGTGGGGCGGAAGAAATGAAGGAGAAGGCCGAGAAAGCTCTTTATGCCACCATGGACCCGGTCGTCGCCAAGCTGGCGACGGAAGGGAAGCTGCGTTTCGAAAAACGGGACATCAGCATCATGTTCACCGACCTCACGGACTTCACAGCCTATTCCGATAAGAACCGGCCGGACGTGGTGCTGGAGGAGTTGAACCGTTTCTTGGCCTACATTGAGCCCGTTTTGGATTTATACCGCGGGCACATTGACAAGTACATGGGTGACGGCGTGATGGTGGAGTTCGGCGCGCCCGTGGATTACGACCAGCATGCCCTGCTGGCAGTCCTGGCAGGTTTGAGAATGCAGCAGAAGATTCAGAAGCTTGACTTGCCCTGGCGGTTGCGCGTGGGAATTGCTTCGGGGAGCACGGTCGTCGGCATGTTGGGAGTGCGGCGCCAGGCTTACAGCGCTCTGGGCGATCACGTCAACGTCGCCAAGCGGCTCGAGGAAATCTGTGAGGCGGGAAAGATTTACATCGAGGAGTCCACCTTTAAGGCCGTCGAGCCTTTCGTGACGGCAACTCCGGTTCGCAACAAAGGCCGGATATCCGATGAGAAGCATTTGGAGCGCTTGAGCATGCTCGAGGAAAAACTCCAGCGGGAAGGCGAGACCGCCCCATTGCTTTACGAATTGGGCCAAATCAGTTTCAAGCTCGAGGATGCCAGCGCCGCCATCGAATACTTTGGGCGCGCGCTGGCGCTGGATCCGGACTCGACCGAAATCAAGCTCGCTTATGCCGACGCCAATATCAAGCGCGATGATTTCGAAAAGGTCCAGCTCAAGGGTAAATTGCACCGCATCGTCGTTTACGAAGTCAATGCGATCAAGGACCGATGGAAGGATCCCGAGGTGATTCCTCCGGCCGTTGCCGCGAAATACAGCCCGGCGGAATCCTTTATCGAAGTGCCGGAAGACGTTGTGCTGTCGGTCGAAGCGCTGGAGGGCTCCGTGGGCCATTGCCGCGTGGTGGCCCTCCTTTCCTATGCCCTGGCGGATCGGCTGGGCTTGAACCCGGCGCTGAAGGAGACTATTCTGCGGGCGGGATATCTCGAGAATCTCGGCAAGCAAGCGGTGCCTCATCATATCTTGAACCTCCCAAGGAGCTTGACCGATCAGGAGGCCAGTCACGTTGAGAAATACGTGCCCGAGAGTGTGTCCGCTTGCCGCCGAATGGGTTATGTCGATCCTCAGCTTCTCGACATCGTGATCCACCATCGGGAAAAGTGGAACGGAAGGGGTTACCCGGATCGGTTAATGGGCGAGGCAATTCCCTTGGGCGCCCGGATTACCACCGTGGCGGAGGCCTATAGCGCGCTCACCTCCTGGCGCCCATACCATGCGGCGGTGGATTTGCGGGAAGCGCTCGAGGAGATTCGCGAGGATATGGAAAGAGGACGATACGACCCCCAAGTGGTGAAGGCTCTCCACGAGCTATTCGCTTAACGCCGGAGCCTAACCGGTGGAGGCGCGTTTGGCGCCGGCGACCTGCGCTTCCAACTCGGCGATATCCAGCACGATGACCTTGCGGCGTTCTAGGCGGATAATGCCGCGGTCCACAAAGCGCCGCAAGTTGCGCGAAACCAAATCGCGCACGGTGCCGATTTCCGCGCCAATTTCCTGATTGGTCTCCTCCAAAGGAAACTCGATTCCGCGCCGGGTGCGCACGCCCAGCTTCAGCGCCCGGTCACGCAGGAACCGCGCCAGGCGATGGCTGACTTCTTTGAGGGAAAGTTCTTCCACCAGGCTGGTGAGGTAGCGGAAGCGCCAGGCCAGGGAACGTATGACGGCGAAGGCCACCTCGGAATTCCGTTGGCACAACTCCAGGAATTCGCGCTTGGGGAGAAAGAGCAGCGTGGAATCCTCGGCGGCCAAGGCGGAAGCCGGGAAGGTTCCGCCATCGAAAACCGAGAGTTCGCCCACCGTCGAGCCGGCGCGCTCGATCACCAGGACCTGCTCGCGGCCGTTTTCCGCCATCTTGAAAAGTTTGATGGTCCCCGATTGCACCACAAACAGGCCCTCGCACGGGTCGCCCTCGCCCACCAGGATTTCGTCCTTCAGGAGCCGCCGGACCACACAATGGCCGGCAAGGATCTTCAACTCCTCCAGCGGTAGCACGGCAAAAAATGAGACCCGGCGTAGGGCCTCCACGGCGTCCAGAGCGGACATCGCCATCGTTTTAAGCCCGGCGGGCATAGCTCGCGACTCAACCTCAATCGTAAGAATTAGCAGGAGCCCAACAGAATCAGCTTATCAAAACCTCCACGTAAAGGCACGACTTAAGTCATCGCGCCGAGCGCGGCGGCCACCTATGCTGGTAATTACGAGGGCTGACCTCGATCGGCGAAACAAACGGGCCCTCCGGAGGAAGCTTCATGGCGTATATCATCGCTGAACCTTGTATCAACACCAAAGACACCGCCTGCGTGGACGTTTGCCCGGTTGACTGCATCCACCCGCGCAAAGACGAGGCGAACTTCGCCGAATTGCCGATGCTCTACATCGACCCGGTGGAGTGCATCGACTGCGGCGCGTGCGTCCCGGTCTGCCCTGTCTCCGCCATCTTCCCCTTGGATGACCTGCCGGAAAAGTGGCAGAGTTTCACCGAGGTCAACGCGCAGTATTACCAGAAATAAAGCGTGCCCCCTTGCGACGATCGGCGCCGAGCGGAACCTCGCGCGGCGCCCTTCGCGGGGATAATCGCCTGCCCCGAGTGTCCGAGTCTGCTTGCGCTCGCGCGCGCGGTGCTGGGCCGCCCTTCCGCCTCTCCTCGGTGATCTCGCCTTACTCTCGAAATTCGATGAATTAATCATGTTCGCGGTTATAATGCCTCGGCCGTGACGATCCTTCCCGGTGGGTCGTGGGCTGGTGGCGCGAGGACGCCGAGGTGCGCGCCGCTGTCCTTCCCCGCCACGGCAATGGATCTCCGGATCAATCGGAAAGGCCAGACCTCGATGACTACACAGAATCAGACTTCCACCCCTTACCTGATGGGGACGGCGTGCGCGGGTCTTTTTACTTTCGGAGTGATGACTTCCTTTCTGGGCGCGACGCTGCCGGAGCTGAGCGCGCGCTCCGGCTTTGATTTGGCCCGCAGCGGAACGCTTTTCAGTTTTCTCTACTTCCCGCAAGTGCCCATGGTCTTCCTGGCCGGGCCCTTGATCGACCGCTTCGGGAAGAAGCTGGTTCTGGCCGCGGGACTTCTATGCAGCGCGGCGGCGCTGGTGGGAATGGCTTACGCGCCCAGCTACGCGGTGCTTGGAGCGCTGCTGGTGATGCTCGGCCTGGGCGGCTGTTCCGCCATGGCCGCCGCCAACACGCTCATCCCCGACCTTTACCCGGCCAATCCCTCTTCCGCGCTCAATCTGGGAGGCATCTTCTTTGGCGTGGGGGCGGTCTTCTTCCCTTGGCTGGTGGCGCTGATGGCGCGCCGCCTGGGCCTGGTGGCCACGCTGTGGTCCATCGCCCTGCTGGTGGGATTGGTGGCCGTGGTGGCGCTGGCGCAAAGGTTCCCCCCCGCCAGCATGGCGGGAGGATTCGACTGGGATCAAGCGAAGTCGCTGGTGATTAATCCCGCCGTCATCATTCTCGCCTGCGTGCTGTTTTTCTATTCCGCCCTGGAGGTTTCCACCGCCGGCTGGATTCGCACCTTCCTGGAGAAAGATCTGGACGCGACCTCCGAGAGTTCCAAAATCATCCTGGCATGTTTCTGGATCATGATGATGCTCGGCCGCCTGATCGCCAGCCAGGTGGTAAAGAAAGTTCGCGGCCCGCAATTGCTGTTGGGTTGCTCCGTCGGGGCCATCGCCGGACTCACCCTCATGGCGCTCGCGCCCAACGTGTGGATGGCCACCGCCGGCATCATTATCTGTGGGCTCTCTTATGCGCCGGTATTCCCCACCACGGCGGGAACCGCCTCCACTTACTTTGCGCGCATCTTTGGAACCGTCTTCGGCTTGCTCATGACTCTCGCCCTGCTGAGCGGCGCGGTGGTTCCCCCCGCCATCGGCTACGTCGCCCAGCATCAATCGGTGCGAGCCGGCATCTGGATTCTGGTGGGTATCGCGTTTCTGTTCATGGTTACGCAGGAAATCTTCTGCCGCTACGAGCGGCAGCATTTGCTCCCCGCGGCGCCTGGACCTGCGTGACAGGGTCGCAAGCCGATTCGCGTCTAATGGCATAAGTCCCTTTACCTTGCGGTTCTTACCTAAGTTCACGCCTCCGAATGCGGGGGAAGCCACTCTCATCGAGATTTGTGGTCATTTCGCAGGAAGAGCTTGAGACGCGACGGCTTGACGAATAGTAAGTAGCGCAGCCACTCCTGGCTGTGCGGAAAGAAAGGCACAGGCAGGAGTGCCTGTGCCACGTGCCACGCTACAGGCCGCGATAAACGTCGCGACGGTGCCCGATCCTGATCACCAACACAATCAGCCGAACATCGTCGATCGAGTAGATGATCCGATAATTTCCGCAGCGGAGACGAAACAGGTCCGACTCACCCTTCAATTTCTTCACCCCGGGCAGATGCGGATCGACTCCCAACCGGTCGATGCGTTCTTTGATCTTCTTCTGATCATAGCGGGGAAGTTCCGCCAACTGGTCGAGCGCGGACGGCAGGATCGTAACCTTGTAGGTCGCCACTAGAGGCCCAGCTTCTTCTTCGCTTGTGCCCAGGGAATCGGCTTCTCGCCCTTAGCCTTCGCATCGGCCAGGGCCTTCCGCGCTGCTTCCGCGTCCTGGCGATCCTCAAGTTCCTCGAGCAGCGCCAGATCCTCGAGGGGAATCAGGGCAGCGAGATTTCTGCCCCGGCGATGGAGGACGATCCGCTCACCGCCATAGGCGACGCGGTTCACCGTCTCGGCGAAATCCTGGCGTACCTTCCCGGCCGGGAGATGGGCAGCGGAGCCGGACATCTTGTTCGTTTTGTACATCTGGCCTTCCTGTACGATAATAGAAGTAGCTCCGATTTTTGTCAAATCCGACCATACGACGGCAGAACCACTGACCTTGAGCGAGTGTAGCGCGGACCTGTTCTGTAGGTCCGCGGCTTTTTGTTGTTAATGGGGGACGAACCGCGGACCTGGAAAGCAGGTCCGCGCTACGTTTGTTCATGATAAGTATCATTTCTTTTCGGCAAGCGCACCTGCTCGCCCGCGGTTATAATTCCTAACCGTTCGTCTCCGCGAAAGGATGAATCATGGCGAATGAACTCAGTAAAGAGCGTCCTTGGTCCGTTGTCCTTTGTCCGTTGTCCCCCGCCAGTTGGATCGGGGACCCTTGGCCGCTGCATCTCCAGCAACGGACCACGGACGACGGACCACGGACAAATACCCATCGTCGTTTCATCGGCGCTGTCGCTGTCCTTGCCCTTACTCTCACGATTGGCATTACTCCGCTTTTGGGGCAGGGGGGGACGTCCTACGAGATCGTCGCATCGCAGAACGTGATGGTGCCGATGCGTGACGGGGTGAGGTTGGCCACCAATATTTACCGGCCCGGCGTCAATGGCATTCCCGTCCCCGGCAAGTTTCCCGTCATCCTCGAGCGTACTCCCTACGACAAGGACCACTCCGAGTACTGGCCACGGTATTTCGTGCCGCGCGGCTTCGTGGTGGTAACGCAAGACGTGCGCGGGCGCTACGCGTCGGAAGGCCGCTGGCGTCCCGACCGCGACGATGGGAACGACGGATATGACACCGCCCAGTGGATCGGCGAGCAGGCGTGGTCTGACGGCGGCATCGGCACGGTGGGCACGTCCTACCCCGGTGGAACGCAGCACGCTCTGGCCCTCGCCAACCCGCCCTATCTCAAGGCCATGGTGCCTATTGATGCCATGTCGGATTACGGACACTACGGCGTTCGGCACGACGGCGCCTTCGAGCTGCGTTGGTTCAACTGGATTTTCACCATTGGCGTACCCAACGGCGGTCCGCCGCCGGCGCGCGACCCCGGGGTGCGCGATCAGCTTGCCGAGCTCGCCCAGCACGTGCGCGACTACGTTCGCGGGCTGCCGCTGCGTCCCGGCATGACCCCGCTCAAACTGGCCCCCGATTACGAATCCTGGCTGGTGGAAGCGATGAGCCACGGCGACTACGACGACTTCTGGAAGAACTGCGGCGTCGATGTGGTGGAGCACGTGGCCGAGTACAAGGACATTCCGGTTTATTTGGTGGGCGGCTGGTACGACTCCTGGGACCTGATGACCTCCAACCTCAACTACGTGACCCTGGCGAAGAACAAGAAAGGTCCCATTCGCCTGATCATGGGCCCGTGGACGCACGGCGGCCAGCAATCGAGCTCTGCCGGCGAGGCGGAGTTCGGCCCCGAGGCCAAGCTGGACCTTATGGCCTTCCACCAGCGCTGGTTCGACCGCTGGCTCAAGGGGATCGACAACGGCGTCGACCGGGAGCCGCCCGTGCGCATCTTCGTGATGGGCGGCGGCGACGCGCACAAGACGCCCGAGGGCCGGCTCTTCGTGGGCGGGCATTGGCGCAACGAGAACGATTGGCCGCTGGCTCGCGCCGTGAGCACGCCGTATTACCTGCACGCGGACGGCAGCCTCTCCACCGCGAAGCCGGGGAGTGACGAAGCCGGCGTCGCCGAACCCACCCACTACCTGTTCGACCCGCACCACCCGGTGCCCACGCTGGGCGGCAATATCTCCTCGGAAGGCGTGCTGATGTTTCGCGGCGCCGCCGACCAGCGCTGCCGCAAGGACTTCTGGTTGTGCGACGATGAGCGCCCGCTCTCCGCCCGCAACGACGTGCTGGTATTCCTGACGCCGCCGCTCGCCGAGGATGTGGAAGTGACGGGCCGGCTGATCGTAAAGCTCTGGGCATCGTCGAGCGCGCCGGATACCGACTTCACCGCCAAGCTGGTGGACGTTTATCCGCCCAATCACGATTTCCCGGGCGGCGTCGACTTGAACGTGGGAGACGGCATCCTGCGCGCCCGCTATCGCGATTCGCTCGCCCACGCGAAGCTGATGAAACCGGGTGAGGTGTATGCCTTCACCATCGAGATGTATCCCACGTCGCTCGTCTTCCAACGCGGACACCGCATTCGCGTGGATATTTCCAGCAGTAATTTCCCGCGCTTCGATCTCAACCCGAACACGGGCGAGCCACTCAACAATAATCGGCGCTGGGCCGTGGCGGACAACGCGGTGTATCACGATGCCGCGCATCCGTCGCACATTCTGCTGCCGGTAATTCCGCGAGACAGGTAGGGGGGCGCAGGGGTCAGTGGTTTCCTGACCGTGGGTTCTTCTTCATATGATCCAGCTCGGAAGGAGAAAAGCCTGCGAGCAGAATTGCGCTGACCGCCGTTACCCGCTTTCGTCAAAGCTCATCGGCCAACGCCGTGCTCCATGCATGACGGAGAGGACTTGTATTTCATCTCGGGTTGGGCGATAGACAACAATATAGGGGGTACGGGCAATGCTGAACTCGCGGGTCGTGTGGACACGGCCAGCGTGGCCGGTGGACGGATAGCGACTCAACATTTCTACTGCTTGGAAGACGCGGGACACGAGTCGTGAGGCGGCTTTCGGATTGTCCTTCGCGATGTATTCATAAGCCGCAGCGAGGTCCCGTTCGGCCAGCGGCATCCAGCGAATTCTCATGGCAAAGGCTCGAGGCTCATCGCAGGTGGCGCCGCCACTTGGCGCGCACTTCCGCGTGGTCCGCGCCCATCCCCGCGTCGGCCTGCCGCAGGCCTTCCCGGATGTGCTCGATCTGCCAGCGCTGCACATCCAGGTAAGCGTCGACGGCCTCGTTGAGAAGGAAGGTGCGATCGCGAGTTTGAGCTTCGGCGAGTTTGTCGAGGACGGCAACCTTTTCCCGCTCAAGCCGGAAGGAGACGGTCATCTTGTTGGTGGCTCCGTTTTGCATCATCGAATAATACGGCGTATGATGTCATAATGCAAGCGCCGGGAGCATGTGTAGCGCGGACCTGTTCTGTAGGTCCGCGGCTTTTTGTTGTTAATCGAGGACGACCCGCGGACCTACAGACCCGGTCCGCGCTACGCTTGCTTTGATAATGCGGTGTTGTTCTTAAGCTCCGCTGCTTGTATACTCGCCAACCATCGAAGTGCTTCATAGGATTACAACCATGCAGAAACATCACCCGAAAACTTTCATCACGTGCGATTTGGGGCAAAACTTTCGGCACGCGCGGCCGGAACAGAGCCCAAAATGGAAGTTCGCGTTCATTCTTCTTGTGGTGTTGGCTTGGCTGGCGGCCGCACCCGCGCGGGCCGCGGAGGCATTCCAGCCGCGTGCTGTGCCCTTGGTGACCACCGACCCTTACTTCAGCATCTGGTCTTTCACGGACCACCTCACCGACGACGTCACCCGCCATTGGACCGGTAAGCCGCAGTCCCTCGAAAGCATGATCAGGATCGACAGCGCCGTTTACCGGCTCATGGGGAAGCCCGTGGAGGAGGAGTCCTTGCCCCAGGTGGGACTGGCCGTTTTCCCCACCCGCACGGTTTATGATTTCGAAGGAGCGGGGGTGCACATCACTCTGACATTCCTCACGCCGCTCCTGCCCCGCAACCTGGACGTTTATTCCCGCCCGGTCACTTATCTCATTTGGGAAGCCCGCGCCGTGGACGGCCGCACGCACGCGGTTTCCATCTACTACGCCAACTCCGCGCAGCTTGTGGTGAATACGGAGGACCAGGCGGTGGAATGGTCGCGCGAAAAGACCGGCGATTTCACGGTGCTGCGCATGGGATCGAAGGCGCAACCGGTTCTCGCCAAATCGGGCGATGATCTTCGTATCGATTGGGGTTACCTCTATGCTGCCGCGCCCGCGAGCACGGTGGCCGCCAGCGCCATCGCGAACGCTTATTCCCAGCACGTGGCGTTTGTCGAGCATGGCCGCCTGCCCAGCCAGGACGACACCGCCATGCCTCGCGCGGCTGACGATCACGATCCATTCATGGCCTTCATGTTCGATCTGGGCCAGGTGGGCGCGGAGCCGGTGGCCCGGCATCTCATCCTGGCTTACGATGACCTCTATTCGATTGAGTATTTTCACCAGCGCCTGCGCCCCTATTGGAGGCGCAAAGGCGCCCAGGCTGCCGATCTGCTCGCCATGGCTGAGCGCGATTACGACTCGCTGCGGAGTGAAAGCGAGAAGTTCGACGGCCAGCTCATGGCGGACCTCACCCGAGTGGGCGGGGAGAAGTACGCGCGTCTCGCGGCGCTGGCTTACCGGCAAAGCCTGGCCGCGCACAAGCTGGTGGCCGCGCCCGACGGCCAGACACCGTACTATTTTCCCAAGGAAAACTTCAGTTGCGGCTGCATTTCCACCGTCGACGTCATCTATCCTGCGGCGCCCGTGCTGCTGCTCTTGAATCCGCACCTCGTGGAGGCATCGCTCGCGCCGGTGATGGACTATGTCATGACGGGAAAGTGGCCTTTTCCCTATGCCCCGCACGACCTGGGTAGGTATCCGATCGCCAATGTAGGCGACCCCACCAAATTCGAATCCATGCCCGTGGAGGAATCGGGCAACATGCTCATCCTGTTCGCGGCCATCGCCAAGGCCGAGGGCAGTCCAGCGTTCGCGGAAAAGTACGCGTCGATTCTCAAACAATGGGCCGATTACCTGGCGGAAAAAGGCCTTGATCCCGAGAACCAACTCTGCACCGATGACTTCGCAGGACACCTGGCGCACAACACCAATCTCTCCATCAAAGCCATTCTCGGCTTGGGCTCCTACGCGCGGATTCTGGAAATGCAGGGGAAAAAAGATGCCGCCAGTCAGTACCGAACCAAGGCGCAGGAATTCGCCACGCGCTGGGTCGAGATGGCCGGCGACGGCGACCACTATCGCCTGGCCTTTGACAAGCCCGGCACCTGGAGCCAGAAATACAATCTGGTGTGGGACAAAATTCTGGGCTTGAATCTTTTCCCTGAGGAAGTCGCACGCAAAGAAATCGCCTTTTACGAGAATCACCTCAACCGCTTCGGCTTGCCCCTCGACAACCGCAAGACTTACACGAAAGTCGATTGGGAGCTTTGGACCGCCACCCTGGCGGAGTCGCCCGCAGACTGGGAAAACCTGATCGCGCCGATCTACGACTGGGTCAGCCAATCGCCCACCCGGGTTCCCCTCACCGACTGGTACTGGACTCGCGACGGCACGCAGGTGGGATTCCAGGCGCGCTCCGTGGTGGGAGGGATCTTCATCAAGATGCTGTCTGACCCGGCCACTTGGAAGGCGTGGGCCGACCAATCCAGCCATTAAGCTGATTCTTCCAATGCGCCGTTGATACAAGGAGATTGGCAATCATGTCTAAGTTGAATAGATACTCTCGCAAAAATCTTTGTTTAATCCTGGCGGCAGGGTTCCTGCTGTTCACAGGGGCAGAGCGCCTCGCCCAGGCAACTCCGTCAAATATCACTTTTTCTCAGTCCGCCGAGACCATTGAGGCTTACGACTTCGTGGAAATCACTCTCAACGTGTCGGCCCCGGACGCGAAGAATCCGTTTACGGACGTGGTTGTGGAAGGCCAGTTCGGGAAGACCGGAAGCAGCCAGCGCCTTAACGTGAGCGGCTTCTGCGACTCCGCGGATGGAAGCGTCTTCCGCATCCGCTTCATGCCTTCGTCCCCGGGCGAGTACAGTTATTCCCTTGTCTACCGGCAGGGGAGCTTCGAAAAAACCCACACGGGCGCCTTCCATGCGACGGACGGTCACCGGCGCGGCCCCATCCGCTTGGACCCCCAATACCCCTGGCATTTCATCTGGGAGGGCACCGGCGAGCATTACTTCTTCAACGGCACCACCGCCTTCTGGCTCCTGGGGTGGCGCGAGGATCGGATCATCGATTACAGCATCGAGCGCTTGCACAACCTGAAAATCAACCGCATGCGCGTGTTGCTCTCGGGGGCCGCGAATATGTTCTGGGGCGATGCGGTCATGACCGGTGATAACTTCACCCTGCTTCTGCGCCCCTGGATCGCTCAGGACCCGGAAAGTTTCGACCACCCGGGCAATGACTTTACCCGTTTCAACGTTCCTTACTGGCAGAAGTGGGAACGCATGTTGCGGTTCGCTCGCGACCGCGACATGATTATTTCCGCCATCCTGGAAATCTCCACGCACAAAACCCAGCCGGAAGCCGGCAGCGAGGACGAACGGCGATACATTCGCTACGTGATTGCGCGCCTGGGAGCCTTCTCGAATTACACCTACGACCTGGGAGATGATCTTGACAGCTTCCGCGACGAGAAGTGGGCCCACGAAACCGGAACCTTGATCGAGAGCTGGGACCCTTACAAGCACCTGGCCTCCAGCCATCCGGTGCATCGCGAGCACCAGGACCGCGCCTCAGCGTGGATGGGCTTCACTTCCATCCAGAACTGGTCGCGTGAACAACACTCCCTAATGCTCGAGGAGCGGCAGATTCAACTGAAGACCGGCCGCATCATCCCCCAAACCAACGAGGAGTACGGCTACGAGGACCATTACCCGCATTGGGCGCCGACCCCGCCCGGAGATTCCGCGGAGGTCTTGCGGCAGACGGCGTGGCAAATCGCCATGGCCGGAGCGTATGGGACGGCGGGAGAAAGCGCGCGCCGCGGCACCAACATCTGGCCGGATACGGGGGGAGGCTGGATCAACGGGCGCGGCGACGACAGCATGGTCATGCTCAAAGGATACGAGCACATGGTGGATTTTTTCACCAGCTTCGAATGGTGGAAGACGGAGCCGCACGACGAACTGGTGAACAACGGCGCTTATTGCCTCGCCAAGCCGGGCGAGATTTATGCCGTGTATCTGCCCATCCGCCCGCCGTGCGGGAGCGGGGAAAATTATGATTATCAAGAAGCCTGCCGCGATATCACCCTCAAGCTCGAGCCGGGGACTTACGATGCAAAGTGGTTTAGCGCCACCACGGGGGAAGTTGTCCCACTGCCGGCGGTCCAGGGACCGGTCTGGACGCTTCCCAAGCCTCCCGGCTGGCTGGATTGGGCGCTGCTGCTGAAGAAGGTCAACTAGCTTCGGCAATATGTGGATTGCGCCGGGGGCTGGTAGGCCACCTTGAGATGGGGTGTTTCCAGGCGCTGGTGATTCTGCACCTTCGAGGTGAGGCAGCTTTCCAGAATGCCGCTGGTCAGTAGAGTACGTTCGATGGGGTACGGCGCCACGCGGGTTCGAAACATCTGTTCGATTCCGTGCGCGAGGCACGCCGAATAGGTCACGTTGGGCTCGGGGGTCAGGAGGAACTGCGTCGCCTGGATGGTGGACTCGCCTTTCACGCGGGCGGCAAAGTTGAAATCCTTCAAGGCGCCGTCGAGCATCAGCAGCGTAGCTTTCAGGCCGTCGTGGTACTCGATGAAGTAAGCGGCGGGATTGGCAACGAGCTTAGGCAACTGGCCCGATGACACCAGGTCCTCCGGCCGGGACTCCGTCTCGCCCGTGCCCAGAGGTGTGTCGCTGCGCGAGAACGCGGAGACGAGCAACTCCTTCGACCAGCGGCCTTCCTCGCCCGCCTTCCACACCGCATCGCCCTCGATCAATTGCACGGCCTTTACACCCGTCTCCCCGCGCCCACGCCTCTCCACCATGCATTGCAGGGCTTCCAGCGCGTGAAAATCCATCGGGTCGGACCCGCCTTCGCCCACCATCAACGCCTCTTCGATCTCGCATCCGAGGGGCAATTCGAGTTCAGGCAAACGAAAAGTGACGGGCAGGGACGAACCGCCGAGCATGGGGAAGCGCAGGCGGCGCGCGGTCTCCACCATGCTCTGCGCTTTGGTAAAGCTATAGGAAAGGTGCTTGTCATTGTAGACCGGCACCGACCGGCCGCTGCGCCTGAAGACCTCCGCGCACTGCTGGAAAAACTCGTAGCGGGGATAAAGAATTTGGCCCTTTTCGTTGCGGGGATAGTCGCCGTGCTCCGCGACGATCAGCACAGCGTCGACCGCCAGCTCCTTGCCGCCGCAGCACAGCGCCTCGGCGATGGTGGGATAAACCTGGAAGCCGAATTCCCGGGCGCGCTCGCCGCTCAGGTCGCCCTCCGGTTTCTGGTCCACGTAAAGCGAGACCACCTTGATAGCGGGTTTGTGCCAGGCCCCGCCGTAGGGATAGCCAACCAGAAATCGATCGCCGATGTGCTGCGCGTGAGAGAGGTACTTGTAAATGGTAGCGACGATGGCCAGGCGCCGGGGCGGGGCGTCAGCGCCGCGCAGCAGAAGCCCGGCGGCCGCCGCACCGGTCTGAAGAAACTCCCGTCGAGTCAGCATCGGTTAAGCCCTCTCAAACGTCGATTCGCGAGTCGGCTGATAGGTGACCGCCAGGTGCGGCGTTTCGTAGCGCTCTTCGTGGCGGTACAAGCTCTCCACCCCGGCGGCCGTCAGCCCCGTGGTCAGCAGCGTGCGCTCGATGGGGTAGGTGGGCTTGCCGGTCAGAAACATTTTCTCCATGTTGTTCACCAGCGGGCTGAAGAAGCTGGCCAGCGTGGTGCGCCCGTCGGGCATGGGCAGATACATTTGCGTCGAGAAGGGTTCGCGCCGGCCCTCGACGTCCGCGGCAAAGTTGAAATCCCGCACCAGCCCATTCAGCAGAATCATGGTGCAGGCCAGGCCGTCGGCGTGCTCGTAGTGGTAAGCGACGGGGTCCTTCACCAGCCGGCGCAAATCGTCATCGGTCGGAAGAATATCGTTAAACCCCGGCCGCGCCGGAGTAAGCGTGTGGCTGCGGCACAGGGCTGCCTCCATCAGGCGGCGCGACCAGCGGCCCTCACGCAAGGCATCCCAAAACTTTTCGCCCCGGTACGCCTGGATCCATTTCACTCCCGTTTCACCGCCCGCGCGGCGCTCCACCATGCATTGGATGGTTTCGAGCGCGTGAAAATCGTAGCTATCCACGCCGCCGTAACCCACGCACAGCGCTTCGCGGAGGCGCGACCCGAGCGGCATTTCCACCGAGGGAATCCGCCACGTCACCGGCAGGCTTGATCCCGCCATGTAAGCGAAACCCATGGCGCGCGAGGTGTCCACCATCTGCTTCGCCAAGTCCCAGTTCCACGACAGATGCTTGTCATTGAACATGGGGACCGACCGCTTGCTATCTTTGAATACCTGGATGATCTTCTGGAAGAATTCCCAACGCGGGTATTGCGTCTGCCCCTTCTCATTGCGCGGGTAGTCGCCGTGCTCACCCACCACGACCACGCCATCCACCGCCAGCTTGCTGCCTCCCAGCGTCAGCGCCTCGGCGATGGTGGGGCAAATCCGCATGGAGGGAAATTGTTCGCCGCGGCTGCGGCTGAGATCACCCTTCCCCACCTGGTCGACAGAGAGCGAGACCAGGTCCATCGGCGGCCGATGGTGCGTGCCCATCCATCCATAACCGTAAAGGAAGCGGTCCACGATGTGCTGGGCGTGCGAGAATTTGAAATAGGTGGTGACAACGGCGGCAAGCTTGGGGCGATCAGTGCTCATGTGTTGAGGCCGTGCTCCGGGCCGAAGTGGGTGTAGCGCGGACCTGTTCTGTAGGTCCGCGGCTTTTCGTAGCCAATAGGGGACGAACCGCGGACCTACAGAACAGGTCCGCGCTACACTTGCTAAATCGGGTGACTTCCAATCCTTTGCCGACGGGCAAAGTCATGGATTCCACTCCCGACCGCGAACGGACATGAGCGACGTAGCTCGTGAGCGAGTGGGAGATCACATTATCGGCAACGACCACGCCCCCGGCAGGAACATGCAGCATATCGAAGAAGCGGATATAGTCCTCTTTTTCGCAATCGATAAAAACGAGATCGAATTCGCCCGCGCTTTCCAGCACCGAGCCGGCGTCTCCCAGGACGAACTCGACGTATGGAGCGAGATCGAGCTGGGAGAGCGTCTGCCGCGCCTCGGCCTGCCGTTGCCGATCCTTTTCAATGGAAGTAACCCGCCCTGAAACCTGGCGCGCGGCGGCCGCCAAGGCAATGGTGGAGAGGCCGCTCGAACCGCCAATCTCGAGAATGCGCTTGGCGCCAATGCCCGCAGCCAGGGCGCAAACAAATTCCGCGCTGGCCGGCTCCAAATTCCGGTGACGTTCCGCTAGGGGAAGCTCGAGGGCATCCTGACGGAGCTTGCGCTCCCACAAGCGCGCGATTTCCATCCGCTCGCGTTCGTTCAGCATGGCCCTATAAATTTAACACAAGCAAGTGTAGCGCGGACCTGCTCTTTAGGTCCGCGGCTTTTCGTAGCCAAGAGGGGACGAGCCGCGGACCTAAAGAGCAGGTCCGCGCTACACTCGATTTTTGCTATCATTCGGGGTACTCTTTCATCCGAGGAGGGTTCCATGCGCTTCTCGACCAGGAGTTTCTTAATGGGCCTCGCGGCGGGGGCGGCGGTGATGCTACTCGTTCTGGATGTCTGGGGTAGGCATTACTCGAATGAATATCTCTTCAGCCTTCAGCCTCGCCTGCTTCGGCCTGAACTCCAACAACATTTGGAGGACTACATTAACTCACAGCCTGCTGCGCATCTGCCGGAGCCCTGGTTGCCCGGACTCAGCAGCGCGCGGCACGACGGCTGGCAGTTGAAGAGTCTCGCCGGAAAGCCCGTGACGCTCGGCGACTTCAAGGGGAAGGCGGTGTTTCTCGATTTCTGGGCAACCTACTGCGGCCCTTGCGTGAATGAGATGGCCGGCATCAAGCGGCTGGCCGGCTCACTCAAGAACGACAATGTCGCCTTCTTGCTGGCCGCCCGCGATGATGAGGCGCGCGTTCGGGAATTCCTCCACAAGAACCCACTCGATTTGCCCATTTACCTCGCGAGCGGAGCCGCCCCCGACATGCCCGACGCCGCCATCCCCGTCACCTACCTGCTGGACCGGCGGGGCGCGGTCGTCTTCCAACACATTGGCGCGGCGAAATGGGACACCGATAGCGTGCGGGTTTTTTTGCGGAGCGTCGAAAACCGGTGACCTGGAGAGGGTCCCAGTATGTGTAGTGCGGACCTGTTTTGTAAGCCCGCGGCTTTTGATCGCCAATGTATGACGAACTCTCCCCTCATCGAACCATACGTGCGGATTTCCCGCATCGGGCTCGCGTCATGGGCTAAACGATGACGTCCGCAACGGGGCCTTTCGGCTGCCCAAAGGTCGGTGCCACGATGCTGAAAGAAAATCATTGACACAACTGCTGTCCTACTGTATTAGTACAGTATGCCGCGTAAACGCTTCCTCGGGCGTGCCGGTTTACCTGCAAATCGAAGTGCGGTGAAGCACGCCGTGGCGGTCGGCGGGACGTACGTTGCGGACTGCCAGCCCGGCCTGCTGAAATCCGAAATTATGCGGCGGCTGCGCCCGCTCTGCCGCCAACTGGCTGTGGAGGGAGCCCAGACATGCCTGACGACGTAAGAAGTGGTGAAGCTGTTGGAAGATGAAATGAACGGTTTGGGTGGGGTGTTGAGGGGTGAATGATGGATAGACTCCGTCAGGACTTGGTTTACGCCGTTCGGACTCTCGCTTCGGACCGTTTGCTCACCTTAACCGTCGTCCTCTCGCTGGGATTAGCCATCGGTTTAATAACGGCGGTCTTCAGCTTCGTCGACGCGGTGCTCTTGCGTCCTCTCCCTTACCGGGACGCCGATCGACTGGTTATTCTCTGGGGTTCCAAGACCACAACAGTCAAGCGGGGAATTTCGGGACCGAACTTGGCTGATCTACGTGACCAAACTCCGGGATTCGAAGGCGTGGTCCCCTTCGTGAATGCCGAAATACCTCTCGAATTCGGGGATCAGAGCTCCCGGAATGTAACCGCCTTCAATGTGGGGTGGGATTTCTTTTCCCTTCTCAGCAATCGACCCTTCCTCGGCCGAACTTTCCGTCATGACGATAGCCAAGTCGGCGCAGAAAACGTCGTGGTCCTTTCCTATGCGTTTTGGGAAAGCGCATTCGGTGAAAATCGCCGGATTATCGGCCAAAAGATCATCTTGGCGAGCCAGCCTTACGTTGTGGTCGGCGTAATGCCCCCGCAATTCTTCTTTCCTGACCGCATCGTGCAAGTTTGGTTGCCGATCACCCCGGCGACGCTTCCCACGGGGAGAGGAGATATTTCCTTCCATGCCATGGCGCGGCTGAAGCCCTCGGTAAGAACGGCGCAGGCACAAGGTGAAGTCGACACGGTAACCCAGAGGTTGGCTGCATCTTACCCCGATACCGACAAGAATCTCAGCGTCGGCCTGTTTTCACTCCCCGAGCAAATGCTGGGAAACTACCGCGCGGCCTTCACGACTCTATTCGCAGGTGTGGGATTGCTACTCCTCATTGCATGTGCGAACGCTGCCCATATGCTTCTGGCGCGCGGGATGCGACGCGGGGGGGAAATTTCAATTCGCTTGAGCCTGGGTGCAACACGGAACATAATTATCCGCCAACTGCTCGCTGAGAGCATGCTGTTGAGCGTCGCCGCCGGAGTGGCGGGAATTTTCATTGCCCTATGGGGGGTGAAAGTCCTTCAGCGGCTGGGCATGACGGACATCCTCCGCTTTGATGAGGCTAGCATCGACCACCGGGTACTGCTCTTTGCGCTCGGAGTTTCGATATTGACCGGCGTATTGTTTGGGCTGATGCCCGCGTTGCGGACCTCCCAGCCCAAGCTGGTGGATTCGCTCAAACAAGGCGGCACGGCGTATTCCTCCGGTGTGCGAAGTAATCTGCGCGACTTGCTGATCGTCAGTGAAATCGCTTTTGCCTTTGCCTTGATGGCTGGCGCGGGATTATTGATCAAAAGCTTCGTTCGCTTGGCGAGCCTCGATTGGGGGTTCCGCCCTGATCACCTACTGGTGATCGACGTTGATCTGCCCTATTTTAATCGGGATATGGCTCAGCATACAGCTTTCGCGCAAGGTTTCCCCCGACAGGTCCTTCCAAGGCTCAAGGCGTTGCCCGGTGTGCAATCAGTCAGTGTCGCTCGCGGATCACCGATCAAGTTCATCTTTGGGGGGGGACGAGGCGTTACCGCGGACGGCACTCACATCCTTTTTCCCAGAGATGATGCCGTTGGGCCCGGCTACTTCCAGACCCTGGGGATACCTCTTCTGCGAGGGCGCGAGTTTAAGGAAGGCGATGACTCCGGGGCGCCTAAAGTCGCAGTCCTTGAAAAACGTCTGGCGGAGCAACTCTGGCCGGGCCAGGACCCGGTGGGAAAGAAGGTCCTGATACTGGGGCTCAAATCTTCAGTGTTGAAGGAAGTGTTCAGCCCTTCCGCGTCTCGTCATAGCGGGGCAAGCGGGCTCTTCGATGATCTTAATAACTGGGACAGGATCCCTTATCAAGTCGTGGGGATAGTGGGGCACGTTCGCACCTACGGCCTTCTCGAGGTTCCTTTGTGCATCTACGTGGACTATCGGCAACGTCCGGATGGCATTCCGATGATCGGCGAAAGCTTTTTTCTGCGTACTTCGACGCCACCGTCGAAAATAGCGACGGTGGCAAGCGACGTCATTCGGGCCGCCTGCCCGGAATGCACCATCTATGATACTGACACTTTGGAGCAACGTGTCCGTGGAGAAATAGGCGGGCGAGGATCGAACCGCCTGCTCTTGGTGGTGTCTTCAGTGACCAGTGGACTGGGCCTTGTCCTTGCGGCGGTCGGAATCTATGGTGTGTTGGCCTTTCTGACCTCGCTCCGGACACGCGAGATCGGAATCCGCCGGGCGTTGGGCGCCCAGCGAAGCCAGATTTTCCGAATGATCTTGCGTCGGGGATTGCTATTGACCATCGCGGGAGTTCTGATTGGGTTGTGGATCGCGATGGGGACGACCAAGATGCTTGCAGGCTACCTTTTTCAAGTTTCCCCAAACGATCCTGTGACGTTTACCGAGACATCCATTCTATTCCTCCTGGTTGCGTTTCTGGCCTGCTACTCCCCGGCACGCCGGGCTATGAACGTTGAACCTACGGTTGCTCTTAAGTATGAATAAGGGGTGAGCGAGTGTAGCGCGACCTACAAATGGGACCCGCGCTACGCCTGCTTGCCATAATCTCACAATCGGCTAAGCTGAAGGCATGGCGGCGAAAACCAGTGCGCGTGAAGAGCGGATCGGGCAGGTAGGACAGCGGCGGCAGTTGATCATTCCGCGCGAGATTGTCGAGAGCCTCAATCTTCGGGAAGGGGATTTCGTGGAATTCAGCCCGCGAGCCAACGGCGTCTTGGTCAAACCCAAGCGCTTACTGGACCCCGATGACGTGCTCACGCCTGCCGAAGCCAAGCGCGTTCGCCAGGGAATGGCGCAGATCAAAGCCGGCCGGTTCAAGCTCTGGCGGGACGTGAAACATGCCCTGGACCATTCGGCCAGACCTATCATGGCGTCCGAGTCGTAATTCGTCAATTCTTCCCTGTAGCCTCTTTTCGCTTGACAAGGGAAATAGCATGCGTAGCGCGGACCTGCTCTTTAGGTCCGCGGCTTTTCGTTGCCAATCTGGGACGAACCGCGGACCAACAAAACAAGCGCGCGTTACTCGCTTTTTACATAAATAGCTGGAACGACCGCGGGCCACGATCAACGCAGTTCTGACCGTGGCTCACTGGCTAGGTGGCGCTACAGCAGCAAGGGTTGAATCAATCCAAGACCTCAGGGTACCCCAACCTGGGCCGCAATTACTTGCCGTGTCAGGGGGCTTCCGGGACATCATAACTCGCCCATAAACGACCCGAGCGAAATCTTCCAGAAACATCAGGAGATGCGACATCAGGTGTGCTGCGTACCTATCAAAGAAGACAACATTTTCGTTGTAAACTAGGGGGGCGTCTTTCACGAGGCGTTGATACCTTGCTCCATAAACTTGAAACAATATTCCCTTGGACGGGTCTTCAAAGAGCATCGTGTGTCCGCCAAGATGAACGATCGCGTCCCGCACGGAGACGATTTGATCGAACCACGTGCTGCTCTGTAAAAGTGCCAGCCATTCAGGTCCCAGTTGCTTGCCGAAAGCTGCGCTCTTAGGTGTGTGAAGAGACGTGGAGCATGATTTGTTGTACAGCTTCCGAAAAGACTTCTTTAGTTTCTCGTTTTTGATACCTGCCAATTCCGAAATTACCAAAGCTACCTGATCAAGAAGAGATCTGAAATTGACGTGCCAGAATTCGATGTCCGCGCTCGCGTAGGAATTCCATCGAGACCTTAGGTGTTTGTTTGAATCTGCTTGGTTCCGCGTCCAATCCAACCGCTCCATCGCCGTGAGCATACTCCATTCATGCCGGATAATTGATCGCACGGCCAATGTTAAACGGTCTAGCATGCCAAGTGTGGATATGTTCGGCGTTGGCATGTCACTGCTGAGCGAAACGAAGATTCCCTTCTGACACCAGTCCCCGCTGTCCTCGAACAACATCGCGCGAACATTAACGAGATGAGTGACGTCCATCATCAGCAATCGATCCCAACCTCGCCTCCGTTTAAAAGAGGTCCGACTGATCGCTCTTGCTTTTCCGTTCGGCTTTGGCAAAGGTTTCGTCTCGGTGGGCGGGGTATTCGAGTTTCTTTCCTGCCAGCAACTCGGCGATAGTGAGGATTTGGAGGCTGGGATAGCGGCCCGGAAAGTCCTTTGACTCGTAAAAGCCCGTGGCGGCGGCTTCCGTAAGCATAGGTTTGGTGGGTTCGCGCAGGGTGATGAGCGCACCGATGGCGGCTTTCTCGCGGTCGAGCACGCCTTTCAGGTCGCGCACATGGTTTACGCCGATGTAGCCGCTTTTCACCTGCACAATCACCTGCTTGGCCTTGTCGCTCTTGTCGTCGAAAAAGTTGATGTAGCCGTCGATGCCGGTGTCCGCGCCTTTCTTGTGGTCCTTGGCGGGCCGGGCGTTCACCAGGTCCACCGCCCACCACTCGAACTGGTGCGGGCTGATTTCCTTTAGCGCCATGGCACTTTGTAAATCCTTTGGCGCACCAACGATTTCGTAAGGGCTGAGGTCGTTGTGGAAGCTGTCGCGCAAGCGCCGCTGGACAAGGTTGATGGCGAGATAAGTGATGTCAATCCCGATCCAACGCCGCTTCAGCCGTTCGGCAACGGCGATAGCCGTTCCGCATCCGCAGAAGGGATCGAGAACAACGTCGCCTTCATTGCTGCTAGCCTTGACGATGCGTTCGAGCAGCGCTTCGGGCTTCTGCGTGGGGTAACCGAGGCGTTCTTCAGCTTGGGAGTTAATCTCGGGGATGTCTGTCCATAGGTTTTGGATGGGCATGCCTTTCAATTCATCGGCGTAACTCTTCCTCCGTAACCGCCCTTTTTTGTCCTTGGGAAAGTAAAGCTTCCCCTCCCTGTCCCACTGCTCCATCTTTTCTTTCGTGATCATCCAGCCGTTCTTCGGCGGTTTGTAGCCCTTATATTGGTAGATTAGATTTGGCCGATAAGCCGGGTTCACCAGGCTGGTAGCTTGGAATCGACGCCCGTCGGAGTCGACCATGGTAAAGCGCTGCTCGATGTATTCCCTGTACTCTGGGCTGTCCCTGTTGTACTGGGGACAAAACCGCGCTTGCTCTGTTTTTGCATAAAAAAGAAGAATATCTGTGCAAATACCGAAGCGATTTGATTCGTGCACCGCGCTACTCATCCCCACTCGGCGCTTCCAGGTGATCTCGTTCCGATAGTTTTGTGGCCCAAATGTCGCGTCCATTACCATCTTGAGATAATGGCTCGCCGTGGGGTCGCAGTGCAGATAAATGCTGCCTGTAGGCTTGAGCACGCGGTGCAACTCCACCAAGCGAATGGCCATCATCACAAGATAAGCCATCATGTCGTTGCGGCCAAGAAACGCCAACAACGCCTGCATAAGGTCAGCGAGCTTGCGCGGGCCGCTGGTGACGATTTCCTTGTACACCGCCTCCGCTTCGATGCTCCATTGCCAGGTATCCTCAAACGCCGTGATCTGCGCGGCGGATTCCTCACCGCTCTTTTCCTTGAAGAGCACGTTATAGGTGGCATTGGAGTTAAAGGGCGGGTCGAGGTAAATCAGGTCAACGCTGGCGTCCGCGACGTGGTCGCGAAGAATCTTCAGGTTATCGCCAAAGTAAAGCTTGTTCTTTCCGTCCATTTGCCCAAAGCATACCACAACCCGTGCGCCTGGCGCATCCAGAGACGCCATCGGTTGGATGACCAGTTGCCCGGGCGCAGCGCCTCGGGTAAACTAATCGAATCTGGCAGTCAAAGGGCGAGTTATGAACTTGAATTCAGGCAACGACCTTGACCGGCGCAGATTTTTGCTTACCGGCTTGCGCGGCGCGGGCGGGGCGTGGGCGGCTCTCCACTGGCCGGCCATCGTGGCGGCAGCGGAACACGCCGCGCACATGCGGGAAGCTATTCCTCCGGCCAAGCTGGAAATGCTGAGCGCCGAACAGGCCGCTGAAATCGAGGCTGCCGCCAGCCGCATGATTCCCACCGACGACACTCCGGGCGCGCGCGAGGCCGGGGTGATTTATTTCATCGACCGCGCCCTTGCCACTTTTGCCGCTGACAGCCGCGAGGACTACGCAAAGGGGCTGCCGGTCTTGCAGGCCAAGACGCGCGAGTTGTTCCCCAACGCGCCGAAATTCTCCCAGGCCACTCCCGACCAGCAGGACGCGGTGCTGAAAGCGCTGGAAGGACAGCCGATTTTCGAGTTGATCCTCGCGCACACGGTCATGGGCTTTCTCGCCGACCCGGCGCGCGGCGGCAATCGCGGCGAGGTGGGGTGGAAACTGATAGGGTACGATGACAGGCCGGCGTTTGCTCCGCCCTTTGGCTATTACGACCGCGAATACCCCGGCTGGCACCCGCCGGGGGAGAAATAACCAGGAAGAGCAAGTCAAAAGGCAAAGTGCAAAAGTCAAAATGCAAAAGTGAAGAGCAAGTAAGTGTAGCGCCCCGATGCATCGGGGCGGTTCTTCCCTTGACTCGAGCTCTAAACCTGAGGTCATGCGTCCATCTTTGAGATTAGTGGCGTTTGCAAGCGAAGAACTTAACAGTTTGGGGTGCCCGAAAGCCCGCGTAGCGGGCGTCGTCATGTAGCCCACGGCGAAAGCCGTGGGATCGGGGGTCCACAGCGCGTAAGCCACGGTAGTGGCGACATCAGGGTCCGGCTCGGCCGGTCTTGATGATGTCGCCCCTACCGGGGCTAAAGAAATCATTCCGTTTCCGGATCTACCCACGGCTGGCGCCGTGGGCTACATGATGGCGCCCGCTACACGGGCTTTCGGGCGTCTGGTCAGGGCGCGAAGGCAGACCATGAATCCTCAAATCACCTACAAGCCGTCGGAAGAAGTCGACTTCGCCATCGTCGGTTCCGGCGCGGCGGGCGGCGTGCTGGCCAAGGAACTTTCCACGGCGGGCTTCAAGGTGGTGGTGCTCGAACAAGGGCGCTGGATTCCTCCCAGCGAGTTTGGGCACGATGAAATCGCCCAGTGGCAGGAACGCGCCCTGACGAATAATTTCCAACGCCAACCCCAGACCTTTCGCAAGACCCCGCAGGACAAAGCCGAAAAGCAGTTCTCCGCGATCTACGGCCGCTGCGTGGGCGGAGGCACCGTCCACTTTACCGCCAACTTCTGGCGGTTCCACGAAATCGATTTTGTCGAGCGCAGCCGCCGCGGTCCGGTGGCGGGCACGGCGTTCGCCGACTGGCCCATCACCTACGCGGAGATGGAACCCTACTACACCAAGGTGGAATGGGAAGTCGGCGTTTCGGGACTCGCCGGCTCGAGCCCTTTCGATCCGCCCCGGACCAAACCTTACCCCGTGCCACCGATGCCGGTAAAGTCCTCAGGCGTGATCTTTGAGCGCGCCGCCTGGAAGCTCGGTTGGCACCCATTTCCCGCCCCCATGGCGATCCTCTCCCAGCCTTACCGGGGCCGGGCGGGGTGCGTCCATTGCGGGCGCTGCCTGGGGTTCGGCTGCGAGGTGGGAGCGAAGTCCAGCACGCTGGCGAGCGTCATTCCCGTGGCACAACAAACCGGCCGCTGCGAAATCCGCACCGAGAGCTACGCTTTCCGGGTGAACACCAATCGCCAGGGCCGCGCTACAGGTGTCGCCTATTTCGATGGCCAGGGCCGGCAGCATTTCCAGAAAGCCCGCGCCGTAATTTTAAGTGCCAACGGGGCCGAGACCCCACGCCTGCTGCTTCTTTCCAGCTCCGGACAATTCCCCCAAGGGCTCGCGAATTCCAGTGGGATGGTGGGTAAGCACCTGATGATCAATGGGTTTAGTACGGTGCTGGCGGTTTTCGAACAGCCGCTCAATGATTACACCAGCGCCGCCGTCAGCCGTGTGCTGCACGATTTCTACGAGATCGATCCCAAGTTGGGCTTCTATGGCGGCGGAGGACTCGACGCGCGCTTTGGGCAGACTCCCATTGGTTTTGCGCTCGGATCCGCGCCTCCCGAGGTTCCGCGCTGGGGCAAGGCTTACAAGAACTGGCTTGCCCAAGGCTTCTCGCACTCGATGTTTGTGTCGTGCCACGCGACCTCGTTGCCCGTCGAGGATAACAGCTTTTCCCTCGACCCGGATTTGAAGGACGCTTGTGGCCTGCCGGCGCTCCGCATGACTTATCGAGACCATCCCGATGACCTCAAGACGGTCAAGTATCTGCAAGACCGCGCGCTCGAGCTCGTGGCTGCAACCCCAGCGACTCACGTATGGGCGCGCCCCGTTCGGGAGCAAACCCACGCCGTACACCTGCTGGGAACTTGCCGCATGGGGAACGACCCGAAAACCTCGGTGGTGGACGCCATCCACCGCACCCACGATGTGCCCAACCTCTTCCTCTGCGACGGAAGCAGCTTTGTGACTTCCGGGCGCGGACAACCCACCATGACCATTCAGGCCCTCGCCTTTCGCGCTGCCGACCGAATCGCCGCCGCCACGCGCCGCGGCGAAGTGTAAAGTGACCCAAATGTCCCGAGATCACTCTCACCGCAGATTCCCATGAGGTTGGGATGCGACGCGTCAAGGCCGCCTTCGGCACATGCATTTTTCCACAGCCGACAGGTTTCGGACATGTTGTCGCACTTGCTAAGGGAGGTGTTTTCAATCCGCCGGTCGGGGTGTACACTTCGTTACCTCATATTGCGGGTTCGGAGGATCTAGACAAATTGTCCTCCGGCACTCTCAGCAAGCCAGCCCCGCCTGGAGGGCACATGAGGCTTTCATGCGTATTAATCACCATTAATGCTTTGTCAACTTTCACTCTGGCCGTTTTCCCTCTCGCCACCCTGGCGCAAACTCGTGCTGTGCGCGCGCGCGTGACGCAACCCGTGGACGTGCATGACTTGGTCACCCTACAAGGAAACGTCCACCCGTTGGCGCGGCCGGAATTTGACCAGGGCGTGGCGCCCGACGACTTGCCCATGGAGCGAATGCTGCTGGTCCTGCGGCGCGGGCCGGAGCAGGAAGCCGCCTTGCGGCAACTGCTCGATGACCAGCAGGTGAAATCGTCGCCGCGGTTTCATCAATGGCTTACCCCCGAGGAATTCGGGCAGCAATTTGGGCCCGCCGATTCCGATCTTCAGGCGGTCACCGATTGGCTCGCATCGCAAGGTTTCGAGACGCCGAAGATTTCGGCAGGCCGCACCATCATTGAGTTTTCCGGCACGGCCGGGTTGGTGCGGCAAGCCCTGAGTACGGAGATTCACCGATTCCGCGTGAACGGCGAGGACCACTGGGCGAACACGAGCGACCCGCAAATTCCCGCCGCACTGGCTTCCGTCATCGCGGGCTTCGCGTCGCTGAACAACTTCCCGCGCAAGCCCCTGGTTCGCCCGCTGGGAACCTTTGCGCGGTCAAAGTTAACCGGAGAGGTGCGCCCCCTGTTTACTTTTTCTCCCTCTGCCGGCGGCGAGTTTTTCGTCGTGGGCCCCGCCGATTTCGCCACGATTTATAACGTGCTACCCCTTTGGAATGCCGCCACTCCCACGGATGGCGCCGGGCAGACGATCGCCGTAGTGGGCGAAACCAATATCAATCCCCAGGACGTGGCGGACTTCCGCGCCATGTTCAGCCTTCCGCCCAATGTGCCGAACATCATTTTGAATGGTCCCGACCCCGGGATCACCTCCGCGGACGAGGTCGAAGCTGACCTCGACGTCGAGTGGTCCGGTGCGGTCGCCAAGGGCGCGACGATTGATCTGGTGGTCTCGGAAACCACCGAGACGACCCCCGGAATCGATCTCTCCGCGCTCTACATCATTGACAACAATCTGGCGCCCGTCCTGAGCGAAAGCTATGGTTCGTGCGAGGCCATTTTGGGCGCGGGCGGAAATCAGTTCTACAACACCCTCTGGGAGCAGGCCGCCGCTCAGGGAATCACCGTCCTGTTGGCGGCGGGAGATACCGGCTCGGCGGGATGCGACGGCTACCCCGAAACCGCGGCGCAATACGGGTTGGCGGTCAGCGGACTCGCGTCCACGCCCTTCAACGTGGCCGTGGGGGGAACGGACTTTAACGACGCGAGCGACCCGCTCACGTATTGGTCCCTAACCAACACTTCCCCGGCGCAGTCCTCCGCCAAGTCCTATATTCCCGAGAGCACGTGGAACGATTCTTGCGCCTCCTCCGGGGTCCTTACTGGCTGTAGCACCGGTCAAAACCTTTATCTGACTGCCGGCAGCGGTGGGGCCAGCAGTTGCACCAACCCCACGGGCGCGTTTCCGACCATTACCTGTAGTGGGGCGTATTCGAAACCTCCCTGGCAGAGCGGGACCGGCGTGCCCTCGGACGGCGTGCGGGACGTACCGGATGTGTCCCTGTTCGCGGGCGACGGCTATAACTACAGTTATTACGTGATATGCCAGATGGATGCCAATGCCACTCGCGGGGGCAGCAGCACCTCGTGTGATTTGAACGTTCCCTATTCGGACTTCCAAGGCGCGGGAGGCACATCAACGTCGACTCAGGCCTTTGCCGGAGTCATGGCGCTCGTGAACCAACGCTACGGCCGCCAGGGCAATGCCAATTATGTTTTGTACCCGATGGCGGCCCAGAGCGGGGCGAGCTGCAATTCCAGTACGGGCGTAACGAATCAGGGCTGCATCTTTTACGATGTGACGGTAGGGAATAACTCGGTGATCTGCCAAGGGGGCTCGCCGAACTGTAGTAACACCAGCACCGCTTCCGGCCAATACGGCATTATGGTTTCGGGCAGTCCTGCGACGGCGGCGTACACCACCACCACCGGATATGACTTGGCCACGGGGTTGGGATCCGTCAATGTCGCTAATTTGGTGAACAACTGGAAATCCAACTTCACACCGTCCTCCACCACCCTTTCGCTTTCTACCACCCCCGCCACCAGTCCCATTACGTTGACGCACGGCCAACCGATCAACTTCACGATCAATGTTGCCGCCAGCAAAGGAACACCCGCAGGCGATGGTTCACTGATCGCGCAGACCGGCAGCAGCCCGAGCAATGTTACGGGCATCGGTCCCTTTACGCTAAGCGGCGGCAGCGTTTCCGGCTCGACCATCATGCTCCCCGGCGGGTCTTACGATGTGACGGCCCATTACGCGGGGAATGGAACCTTTGCGGCGAGCGATTCCACTCCTGGAATTCCGGTAACGGTGGGCAAGGAAAGCAGCCAAACCGAAATTCGGCTGGTGACCTTCGATCCCGTCAGTGGGGCTCCCGCCTACGGCGCCACGAGCACCGCTTATGGGTCACCCTATGTGCTGCGCATGGATGTGACCAACAGCAGCGGCCAGCTCTGCACTAATCAGAATACCGGATTGATTTCATACCCCTGCCCAACCGGCAGCTTAACCGTGTCTCCTGCGCCCACCGATGAGAATCCCCCACCGCGCACTGTCCCCGGAAGCTACACTCTAAACAGCCGGGGGTACGCGGAGGATGAGCCCATCCAACAAACTCCGGGACAGTACAATTTCGTGGCCAGCTATGCGGGCGACAACAGCTACACCGCAAGCGCGTCCCCCACCGTCCCGATCACGATTACCAAAGGCCCGACTACAACCACGTTCACTGGCTTGCCGTCAACACCCATCGTCGGGGGGATTTATAGTGGCCTAACGGTGACCGTCAACACGACGAGTAGCGGCATCGCACCATCGTGTTGCCCCCAGTTTCTCATTAATGGGACCACGGTGATAACTGCCGGGGGCGACGTTACGGGTACTGGCGGTTCGGCCACCGCCTACGCCTCCCTACAAGGTTCGCTCTACCCAACCCTGCCCGTGGGGCCCATGACCCTCGCGGCGCAATACCCCGGCGATAGCAACTATTTAGCCTCGACTTCGGCCGCGGTCTCAATAACGATTACCGACTTCAGCGTGTCGTCAAACCCAACCAGCGTTAACATCGCGGCCCCCGGCCAGTCCGGGACGGCAACGCTCAGCATAAGTCCTCTATATGGATTCACGGGGACCGTTAACCTCCTTGTTGAGGCCTGCCCGACCGGGGGAACTTGTACGGTTTCGCCCTCCTCCGTGACCGTGACAGGCTCTTCGCCCGTGACCGCTACGTTTTCGATCGCTACGACGGCGAATGTCAATCCAAACCCGCCCACTCCCCAACCCGGAATTCCTTCGAGGTTTCATCTTCCCTTTGGCCGGCCGTGGCTATGGGCAGGGTTGCTGGCCTTGGCCACGCTGCTGAGCTTGGCCGCAGGGCACCAACGTCCGGCGCGTTGGCTATTTGGGATGGCGTTGCTCGCGGTAGGAGTCTGGCTTGCCTGCGGTGGCGGAGGCGGGGGTGGCGGGGGCAATCCCCCTCCTGCGCCCCTCGCGAGCCTTTCCGCAATGAGTCTTACGTTTAGCCAGCAGAATACGGGCACCACCAGCGCGGCGCAGAACGTGACGCTAACTAACACCGGTACCGCCAGCTTGAGCATCACCAGCGTCACCCTTTCTGGTGCGAATTCCACGGATTTTTCCGAGACGAACACTTGCGGCAGCGGTATTGCAATGGGCGCCACCTGCTCGATCAGTGTCACGTTCACGCCAGCGGCGCCGGGTTCGCGTAGCGCATCCATCAGTATTGCCGACAATGCCAATGGCAGCCCCCAAACAATCAGCTTGAGTGGTACGGGCACCTCCGTGCCAACGCCGGCGGGCAATTATTTTGTCCAGGTGAATGCATCTCTTGGCAACGACGAGCATACCCTGACCATTCCGGTGACCGTCCAATGAGCACCACGCAGCAGGAGGATTTGGTCACGGCCCGGCGTGTATATTACTCCGGAAGAAAGCCGCCTACGCCGCCCTCTTGGCGTACCGCTCCGGTTTTGAGACGACTGACACCAAATTCCGGCCCAGCACGGCGGAGGCCGTCAGAACCCCACCCATCATGGCTCCGGTGACGCCTAACGAACAAACGTCCTGGCCCGTGAGGTAGAGATTGCGCACTGAGGTGTGGGGGGTAAGGCAACGCAGGCGGAAGCGCGCCGGGGTGACGCTGACTCCGTACGCCTCCCCATGCTGGTAGTTCATAAAGTGGCGAGTGGAGAGCGGCGTCGAGAGCTCGGCGATGTCCAGCTTCCCGCGAACGGCCGGCACATGCTCTTCCAGACCGCTTCGCAGGCGCTCCGCCAGCCTCTGCTTCAATTCGTCGTAATCCTGCCCCCGTCGTTTCCAGCGAGTATTCTCCCAGGGCACGAACCAGTCGTAGGGGGCGGGACAGATCACTTCCAAGGTAGCGCGGCCCGGATGCCGCCGCTCGAAATCGGGATCCTTGGCCGACGGAGAAGAGATGAACATCAGGGGCAAAGGTGCTGAGGGATCGCTCACGAAGCGCGCCAGGTTTGCATCATGATCGGGTGTGGGATGAATCCACAGATTGGTTCCTGTTAACCCCAGTTCCGCAGGGCTCTGCTTTACGCCCGCGTAGAGGCACAGGTGGGCCATCGAGGCCGGGACGGTGCGCAATTCGGCGAGAGCCGGCGCAACCCCGAGGGCTTCCGGTGGTAGGAGCGACGCGAAGGTGTTCCAGGCCCCGGCATCGCTGATCACCGTGCCGGCTCGCAACTCGCGGCCGTCCTGCATGCGCACTCCCACGGCCCGTTGGGCGCGGTCAAGCAGGATTTCGCGAACCTCGGCGCTGGAGGCAATCTGCCCTCCCGCCGATTCGATGATGGGCACCATGCCGGCGGCAATGCTGGGTGCTCCGCCCACCGGAAAACTGGCGCCTTCGAAATAGTGTTCGGCGATAATGGCGTGCATAGCGAAACTGCTCTCGGCGGGAGGCAGGCCGTAATCACCCCACTGCGCCGCAAGTACCCCTGCCAGTTCACGGTTGGTTGTGATCTCCGCGAGGACATCGGCCGTGGTGCGCCGCGCCCAGCGCAGAAAGGGAGCGCGCATCAGCGGCCCTGCCACACGCGCAATGGGGCGCGGCAGGGCTTTTTCCGCAAAGTACATCGAGCTTCTGCCGGCGCAGGATTGCACGGCGCGCAGGTAACGGTCAATCGCCGCAGTTTCACTGGGAAAATAAGATTTCAATCGGTCGCGAAATCGCTCGAGCCCGGCCACCAATTCATACTCGCGTTCTCCGATGCGAATGCCATCGTAAACCTCAGGCATGGGGTTCCACTTCAGGCGTCCACCGGTGAGATGGTCGAAGGTTGCACGCACGGGGGAAGCAGGGTCTTGCACCTGGCCGATGTAGTGCACGCCCACATCCCACTCGTAACCAGGGCGATGAAAGGCATGGGTGAATCCCCCTGCCACGTAATGGCGCTCCAGGACCAGGACGCGCTTGCCGCCATGCTTCGCCAGCAGCGCGGCGGTGGCCAATCCGCCGATGCCGGAGCCGATAACGATCGCGTCCCATTGGTCGGCAATCGGGCTTTGTTTGTAAGAACTCCCTATGGTCGTAGTTGGCATAGACTCGGTCCTCCGTTTCTGTGTGTCGCTCGATGTGGACACTGTCCACATTATGCTTTAAGAATGTTGCGCGTGTCAACATTTTTTTGTTATAAAGAAATGGCCATGCGGACGCCCCGATCCTACCACCACGGAAACCTGAAGCAAGCCCTGCTGAAGGCTTCGCTCGATCTCGTCCGCCAGGCTGGTCCCGGCGCGTTCACTCTGCGCGAGGTGGCAAGGCGCGCGGGGGTGTCGCACAATGCGCCCTACCGGCATTTCCGCGATAAGGAGGAACTGCTGGCAGCGCTGGCGGCGGAGGGGTTTGATCGCTTGACCGCCGCGATGACCAAGGCCGCAGAAGCCGCCACCGGCGCGTTGGATCGGTTTCGGTTGAGCGGGCGCGGGTACGTCGAGTTCGCACTCCGTTATCCTCAGCATTTCGCGGTGATGTTTGAGGTTCCCTGGCAATACGATTTATACCCGCAAACCCAAGCCGCAGGCGCGCGCGCTTTCGGAACCCTGGTCCGCTACGTCGAAGCGTGCCAGGCGGAGGGAGTTCTGCCGCCCGGAGACGCCAAACCTTTCGCCTTGCTCGCGTGGTCGATGGTCCACGGCGTGGCCAAGCTCGCCATCGGCGGACGGCTTCCCCTGTCGGGATCTGCCGACGTGTTGAGTTTTACGGACGTGGCCACCGGGGCGCTGGTGCGGGGCCTGGCGCGCGCTTTCGCGTCCGAACCCTGACGCCCTCGAGGGCAGGGCAAAGGTATCGTTTCTAAGTTTGGGTCCCCAAGGGTATAATTCGCAGCGATGTTGCGATGATGGCGCGCCGGCGGGAATGCAGAGCCATTTTCGCTCACGAAGTTAAACAGGAGATCTCGAATGAAGGTTATGACCAGCGAACAAGTTCTCAGAGTCGGAAAGTGGATCTTGAATATCACCTTGGTGGCCATGGCATTGTCTATGTCCTTTATTGGCGTCTTTGACGGCGCGCAGGCAAAAGCCCAGACAGCGGAACAGGCGGCGGAGATCGTCAAGTCTCTCAGTGGCCCCTCCCAGGCGGTCGTGGCGCGCCTGACCGCGCTCAACCGGCTTTCGGCGGATGAGTGGCGCTTTCACGCCGGCGACCTGGCCCATGGAGAATCGCCGGATCTGGATGACTCTTTGTGGCAGTTGGTGAAGCCGCGCATGGAAGCCCCGCAGGATGCGGTGTGGTTCCGGCGGTGGATCGAAGTTCCCCAAAGTCTGAGTGGCTACGACCTGACGGACGCGCGGATATGGTTCAGCTTCTCGGCCGACGCGAACGGCCCGATGCCGGAGATTATCTATTTCAACGGGCGGCGCGTGGCCATGGGCGATGACCTGGAGCCGATTGTGCTTTTCGACAAGGCGAAGCCCGGCGATAAGGTGCTGGTGGCCGTCAAGCTGCTGCACACGGTGGACAAGAAGACATTTGCCGGAACGGATCTGAAGATCGATTTCGCCGAGAACCGGCCGAATCCCGAGGATATGAGGCTGGAGATTCTGTCCACGGCTTTGTTGATTCCGGGTTTCTCCAAGGATGTGGCTGCGGACACGGCGACTCTGGAGAAGGCCATTGGCCAAGTCGATCTGGCGGCGCTGGACGCGAAGGATCAAACGAAGTTTGATGCCTCGCTGAAGCAGGCCCAGGCAACCATCGCAGGCCTGAAGCCGATGCTCCAGCAAATGACCGTGCACTTGACCGGAAACTCGCACATTGACGCGGCCTGGCTGTGGCCATGGACCGAAACGGTGGACGCGGTCAAGCGAACTTTCGGCACCGCCTTGCAACTGATGAATGAATATCCGGATTACACCTTCACCCAGTCGGCCGCGCAGTACAACGCCTGGATGGCGGACAAGTATCCGCAGATGAACGAGGAAATCAAGCAGCGCATCAAGGAAGGGCGCTGGGAAATTGTGGGCGGCATGTGGGTTGAACCGGACCTGAATATGCCCGATGGCGAGTCGCAGGTTCGGTCGCTGCTGGTGGGCAAGCGCTGGTTCCAAAAAGCCTACGGCGTGGATGTCCGCATCGGCTGGAACCCGGACTCCTTTGGCTACACCTGGCAACTGCCCCAGATCTACAAAAAATCCGGCATGGACTACTTCGTAACCCAGAAGATGGCGTGGAACGACACCAATCAGCTCCCCTTCAAGCTGTTCTGGTGGGAGTCGCCGGACGGCAGCAAGGTACTGACGTATTTCCCGCATGATTATGCCAATGACAATCTGAACCCGGTGCGTCTCTCCGCCGATCTGGCCACGGCGCACAAGCAGGCTCCGGGCATGATGGAGATGATGGACCTTTATGGTATCGGCGATCACGGCGGCGGGCCGACGCGCGCGGTTCTGGATGAGGGGACGCACTGGATGCAACCGGACAAGGTTATGCCCAAGATGCATTTCGGCACCGCACAGAGCTACTTTACGGGGATCGAAAGCAAGCTGGCGGCGGATTCGCCGGTGTGGGATTACAGCTCGATCTCCCAAGGGTACAAGCCGCCCGCCGTTCCCCCCGAAGGTCAGGTGGCGATTCCGACGTGGAAGAGCGAGATGTACTTCGAATACCACCGCGGGGTGATGACCACGCAGGCCAACCACAAGCGCAACATGCGGGAGAGCGAAGAGTGGACGCTCAATGCCGAAAAATACGCGTCGCTGGCGTGGCTGGAAGGCAAGAGGTATCCGGCCGATGAGCTGACCGAGGCGTGGAAGAAAATCACTTTCAATGATTTCCATGACCTGGGGGCAGGTTCGGGAATCGGAATCATCTATAAGGAAGCCCAGCAGGATTTCGACCAGGTGCGCTGGGCGACCAATGAGATTTCGCAAAAGGCCCTGAAGACCCTGGCGGCCGGCGTCAACACGCAGGTGGCCGGCGGCGTACCCGTGCTGGTCTTTAACCCCCTGGCTTGGGAGCGCTCCGGGGTGGTGAGAGTGGACGTGCAGATGCCGGCGCCCGCCGCGGGCGGCGTGAGCGTGCTGGATGCGGCGAACCGCGTGCTACCGTCGGAGGTCCTCGAGCGCGACGCGAAGACCAATAGCTATCGGCTGCTGGTGGCGGTCCGGAACGTGCCGTCGCTGGGTTATAAGGTGCTGCACGTCGTCCCCGGCGCCAAGCCGTTCACGAGCGATCTAAAGGCCGAGGGGCTGACCATCGAGAATGCCGCGCTGAAGGTCGTGGTGGACAAGCAAACCGGCTGCATAACCAGCCTCTACGACAAGAAGACGAAATTCGAGACGCTGGCAGCAGGCGCGTGCGGCAATCAGTTGCAGACTTTCAAGGATCTGCCCAAGGAATACGACGCGTGGAACATTGATCCCGGCACGCTCGATCAATTCACGCCGATTGAGAACGCGGATTCGGTGGAGCTGGTCGAGAAAGGGCCGCTGCGTGCTGCGATTCGCGTAACGCGTACCTGGCAGAACTCGAAGTTCGTGCAGGACATTACCCTCGAGGCGGGTGCGGACCAGGTGGATGTGGCGAATGACATCGACTGGCACGAGACGCATGTCCTGCTCAAAGCCGCATTTCCGCTCGCCGCCACCAGCGACAAGGCGACCTACGAGATTCCTTATGGCAGCATTCAGCGGGCAACGACGCGCAACAACACCTGGGAAAAAGCGCAGTTCGAAGTGCCGGCGTTGCGTTGGGCCGACCTGGGCGATGGACAACATGGTTTCAGCCTGTTGAATGAATCGAAGTACGGGTACGACGATAAGGACAATGTGCTGCGCATCTCCTTGCTGCGTTCGCCGACTTGGCCTGATCCCGACGCCGACCGGGGACACCATCACTTCCGTTACGCCCTGTATCCGCACGGCGGCGACTGGAAGCAGGCGCTGACGGTGCGGCGCGGCTACGAATACAACTACAAGCTCCAGGCGATGCAGGTGGAAGCGCACACCGGCAGCCTGCCCGCGGAACACGCGTATATCACCGTGAAGCCGGAAAATGTGGTGCTGACCGCACTTAAGAAGGCTGAGGACGATAACGCGCTGATCTTCCGCGTGTATGAATGGGGCGGAAAATCGGGCGACGTCGAAATCCATGTGCCCAAGGGCGCTACCGGAGCCACTCTCACCAACCTGATGGAAAAGCCGGAGGGGGCGGCGCTCAAGATTACGGAGGATACGGTCACCGCGCCCATTCATCCGTATGAAATCCTGACGGTGCAAGTGAACTATCCCTCGAAGCGATAGTGCAAACGATCGGCGTTGTAGGGGCGGCTCGCGAACCGCCCCTGCTTGCATTTCCAATCACCGCGACCGTTCAGATCACTACGCAAGCTCCGTCAGAATTGAAAGAAAAACTGGCTCTGAATGCGATACTGGGTTGCAGCGCCAGCCTGAAGAGGAACGTAAAAGTCCTGGGCAGGATTGTCCTTGCGAATTTCGTCCTGGATATACACGAGGGTTTGCCACTGTAGGAAGCTGGTGAGCCCCAGATCAAAGCGGACGTGCTGAGTTCGGATGTTCACGCCCGAATTGGTTCCCATCTTGGCGTCGGTTACTTCGGAGAGCATCGAATTGGCGTCCTTATAGGCGAAGGCGTAAACGAAGCGGACCTGCCCAAGTTTCTTCACCTCCCCGACGCTGACCCTGGTCAAGAAAGCGTCGCGCGCAAAACTCGTGCCCACGTTGCGCGACCCTTGCAAATCCCACCAGACCGGAAAGTTTTCCCAACGGGTCTTCCAACCTTCATGGACAAGCCGGTAATTCAGGCGGACAATTTGAAAGCCATGGGCCCAAAACTTGTAACCCGTCTGGTCCGTCGCCGTCCCCACCCCGGAAATGGGGCCCGTCAAAGACACGCCGTAGAATCCGTTATCCACCAAGGGGAACCCCAGGGTTGTGGTGGCCAGAGCAAGCTGATTGGCGTTTCGGTACCACTGAAAGTCGCTGATGAAGTGGTGCGACCAGCCCTCGGTAAGGTTGCCGTAAATACCGAAGCCTTGATGGAACAGGTCGGTATCTCCCACCCTACCGCCGGGTTTATAGCCTGCGGCAAGGTACAGACAGTTGCCGGTCAGCGCGGCGGACCCCGTACAGTCGGCGGCGGAAGGCAGCACGGAGACATTGGGATTTGTGAAGATGTACTGGCCAGCGCGAAACTCGATACGCGTGATTCCCGCGAAATTGGCAGAGGTTGGAACCTTCGCCACCTCTTGCAGTCCGTCAAAACGTATCTCATCGTCGAATTCAAAGCGGGAATCGTCCGCGAATACCTCTTCCATTCTTCCGCCGCGGATATCCCAAAGCGGGTTGGGGTGGTAGGCGGCGGAGTACTCACTAAGAAAGATGGGCCCCTGGTGGGTCGTACCGGTAAAGTCGGTTTCATCGCTTAGTGGATTGCTAAAAGTCCCCGAACCCAACTGGGCATGGAAATCGAACTGGTCGCCGAGCGGCTTATCCAAGTTAAGACGCAGCCGGTAGCGCTCGCGCACATTCTGAAGGGAGCCCGCCACGGCATTGCCGGAGCGAAGTTCCGCGTCGCTGCGGAATCGTAGGTCACCGCTTATGTTAATGCCCAGGGGATTCTTTTCCGCGGTCTTGACAACTTTGCTCAGGAGGTCAGCCTCGTCCTTTTTCGCTGGGGAACTTCCCTGTGCCTCCGCCGCGGCGAGCATCTCAGGATTCGGCGGGAGTGCGGGCGTCGCGAGGGATTCTTTTACAGGAGAGGGAAGAACTGCTACAGAGCTTGGCGCCGGCCCCACCACCAATGCTGTGGCTGCTGCGGAGGCGAGCTCGATTTTGCCCCCCAGTTTCGCCAGGATTTCCGCGACCTTATTTTGCAGTTCGGCGATTTGTTGCTGCTGTAAGGCTACTTGCCTCTTGAGCGAGGTGATCTCGTCACTCTTTATATCCCGGGGGCTTTCGGTTACGGCGCCCGCGGCGGCGCGGTTTTCGTCCGAAGCGCATAATCCTGCCTGCCCGGAAAGGGATACCAGTAATACGACGTAGGCAAAAAAGTACCGCATGGTAACTATATCTCCTGTCTACGGCACACAATTCGGAATGGGCTGCAAATTTGGAATTCCGCCCTGGATACCTGTAGTCGATGGGGGTTGAATAACTAGTATACCACAAGCGGGCGCAGCGTAACTGCAAACAGACATATCATCTCAGGGTTTCGTCAAAGTCCGGCGGGGGTTGAAAAGGACCCCTCACCCCCACGACGTGCAAAACGTGGGGGTGAGGGGTCTCTTCGTGTCCCGGGACTTTGACGGAGCCCTGCTTCGGGGGGCAAAGCTTGCCGTGCGATGCCGCTTCCGTTACGATGTCGCGTCAGGCTTGGTTCGTTCGGGCCAGTCTCCGGACTGGTTAAAGACGTATGGGAGCGAATATAACTTACAGGAGTCGATTCATGGTAAGCCGTACGGCGCGAAATTTCGCGTTGTTTCTGCCCGTGCTTCTTGCTCTGCTTTCCGGCAGCGCCGGTGGGCAGGATTCCTCCCTTGACGCGACTCTCGACTCGCTGGCGGGGGCGCACGGCGTCCGGCAAGTGGCCATTTCGCCGGATGGCCAACGCGTGGCATGGGTTGAATCCGAAGGCGCTCCCCCGCACGGGATTTTTGTTTGCAGCCTGGCTTCGCCTGCCACCACCAAGCGCCGCATCACGGCGGGCAGCGACGATGACGCATCCGATGAGCGCGAAATCGCCTGGTCTCCGGACAGCCGCCAACTGGCTTTCTTGTCGAATGCGCAGACCTCGGACCAGTTGCAACTTTACGTGGCCAAGGTTTCCGGCGGCGAGGCGCGGAAGCTCACCGACCTGAAGGGCTCGCTCGATGCTCCGTCGTGGTCCCCGGATGGCAAGACGCTGGCGGTGCTTTTCACGGAAAACGCTCCACGCCTGCCCGGACCGCTCGAGCCCATGCCGCTTCCTTCCGGGGTGATTGGTGGCAAAATCTACGAACAACGTCTGACCACGGTGGATGTGGCCACGGGAAGGGTTCGGCAACTCTCTGCCCCTGACCTCTACGTCTACGAATATGACTGGTCGCCGGACGGAAAGAAGTTTGTATTGACAGCAGCCCACGGCGCGGGCGATGGCAATTGGTACGTCGCGGAAATCTACACCCTCCAGACAGAAACCGGAGAGATGAAATCCCTGTATAAACCCGCGCAACAGGTCGCCGTGTCGCGCTGGTCTCCGGACGGCAACAGCATCGCGTTCATCGGCGGGCTGATGAGCGACGAAGGCTCTACCGGCGGCGATATCTATCTTCTTCCCGCCACGGGTGGCGCGGCCCGCAACCTGACACCCGGCCTCCCGGCTTCTCCCAGTTGGCTCGGTTGGCGGCCGGGGGGCGGTGAAATTCTCCTGCTGGAAAGTGCCGATGGCGTGAGCAGCATCGCGACCCTCGAAGTCCGGAATGCCAAAGTCACCCCCCTGTGGAGCGGGCCGGAAACGCTTTCCCTCGGCTGGTGGAACATTGCCCTTTCCGTGGCGAATGACGGCAAGACCTGTGCGATGCTGCGCGAGAGCTATTCCAGTCCCCCGGAGGTGTGGGCCGGCCCCCTCGGGGCGTGGAAACAAATGACCACCTCTCGCCAAGCCGAGCGCCCGAGTTGGGGGAAATCCGAGAGCATCCACTGGACGAATGAAGGCCTCAAAATTCAGGGTTGGCTGACCTATCCCCAGGACTATGACCCGGCGCGGCGCTATCCCCTGCTGGTGGAAGTCCACGGCGGGCCCGGCGCCATGGCGCGTCCCTCCTGGCCCAACTCGCTCTTTGACTTCACGCTTTTTTCCCGCTATGGCTATTTCGTGTTGCGCCCTAATCCCCGTGGCAGCTTTGGCCAGGGTGAAGCTTTTACGCGCGCTAACGTCAAGGATTTTGGTTACGGGGATTTGCGCGACATCCTCGCCGGTGTGGATTATGTCGTGAAGCATTTTCCTGTGGATAACGATCGCGTTGGCATCGGCGGCTGGAGTTATGGAGGATATATGACGATGTGGGCGGTCACCCAGACGCACCGCTTCCATGCCGCCGTGTCCGGGGCGGGCCTCGCCAATTGGCAAAGCTATTACGGCGAGAACGATATCGACCAGTGGATGGTTCCCTTTTTCGGCGCGTCGGTCTATGACGATCCGGCGGTGTATGCGAAAAGCTCCCCGATCACTTTTATCAAAAACGTGAAAACGCCGACCCTCATCCTGGTGGGCGACCGCGACGGCGAGTGCCCAACCCCGCAATCATTCGAATTCTGGCACGCCCTCGAGACGCTGGGCGTGGAGAATCAATTTGTGGTTTATCCCAACGAGGGCCATATGATTTATGACCCGGCGCACCGCCGCGACATCATGCAGCGCACCCTGGAATGGTACGACCGCCACCTGAAATAACTTTCCAGTTGACGCCGGGGCGGCTGGACTATAAATTTAGCGTCTTTTCGGGTGGAATTTGATTTCGGAACGGTAGACAGGAAAGGAGGAGATACACCATGAAGGTAGGACTCTTTACGGCACTGTTGGCAAATCTGAGTCTGGATGAAGTGATCCAAAAGATTAAGCCGCTGGGCATTCGGACCGTGGAGCTGGGCTGCGGGAACTATCCTGGCGAGCCACACCTCAAGCTCGAATGGCTGGACCAGGCTTCCAAGCTCAAAGAATTCAAGCAAAAGCTAGAAGACGAGGGAATCAGCATCAGCGCCTTGAGTAGCCACGGCAACCCTCTGCACCCCAACAAGGCGTTGGGGCAACTCCATGCCGCCACCAGCAAAAAAGCGATCCGGCTGGCGCAAAAATTGGGCGTCAAGACGGTCATCGATTTCTCCGGCTGCCCGGGCGATTCGGACAGTTCCAAATACCCCAATTGGTCGCCGACCGCGTGGCCTCCCGACTTTCTGGAAATCTTGAAATGGCAATGGGAGAAGAAAGTCATCCCTTACTGGACCAAGCACGCCAAGTTTGCGGAAGACCACGGGGTGCGCGTCGGCATCGAGATGCATCCGGGCTTTTCTGTTTATAACCCTGAAACCATGCTGCGCCTGCGCGAGGCGGCGGGGCCCGCCATCGGCTGCAACTTCGACCCCAGCCACATGTTCTGGCAAGGGATTGATCCCTGCGCAGCCGTGCGCAAGCTGGGGGAGGCGGTGTTCCACGTACACGCCAAGGACACGCGCCTGTACGACGTCAACATCAAGGTCAATGGCGTCTTGGACACCAAGCCCTATAGCGACGAGAAGAATCGCTCCTGGATCTTCCGCACCGTGGGTTACGGCCACGACGCGGATTTCTGGTGCGACTTCGTCTCCACGCTGCAAATGGTGGGTTACGACGATGTGCTCTCCATCGAGCACGAGGACAGTCTGATGTCGGTTGATGAAGGCCTGAGCAAAGCCGCAGCCTTCCTCGGCCAGATCGTGATCAAGGAAAAACTCAAGGAAATGTGGTGGGCGTAGAAAAACGTCTTTTGTCCGTTGTCCGTTGTCCGTTGTTGGTAATTGGTGATTTGTGATTGGCGATTGGTGATTGTTCTATGTGACCTTACGGGTCAGCAACATTTAGACAGAGTACCACCCACAAATCGCACATCACCAATCCCCTGATAACAGGCAACGGACCACGGACAACGGACAACGGACATTCCCTCTGGAGGCAAAACATGCCAGAAATCAACGTTGCATTGATAGGTCATCGTTTCATGGGTAAGGCGCATTCCAATGCCTACCGGCAGGTGCGGAGATTCTTCCCGGGCAACCTGGTTCCGCGCATGAAAGTGTTGTGCGGCAAGGCGTGCACGGAAGAACTGGAAGAAACCGCGCGGCTGTTCGGGTGGGAGGAATCGGATTGCGAGTGGGAGCGGGTGGTGGAGCGCAAAGACGTCGATATCATCGATGTCTCGACGCCCGGCTATCTCCACCATCCCATGGTCATCGCCGCGGCTCAGGCGGGCAAGCACATTATCTGCGAAAAGCCGCTTGCCAATACGCTGGCGGAAGCCAAAGACATGCTGAAAGCCGTGGAAAAGGCCGGCGTGATGCACATGATCAATTTCAATTATCGGCGCGTGCCCGCCGTGGCCTTCGCCAAACGCTTGGTGGACGAGGGCAAGGTCGGCGACGTCTACCATTATCACGGCTCCTATTTGCAGGACTGGATCATGGATCCGGAGTTCCCGCTGGTTTGGCGGCTGGAGAAGAAACTAGCGGGCAGCGGCGCGCTGGGGGATATCGGCGCGCACGCGACGGACCTGGCCGAGTACCTGAACGGGGAAATCCAAACGCTAACCGGACAGATGACAACCTTTATCAAAGAGCGGCCTCTGCCCGCCGAAGGTGAAGGCGCCTGGGGCGCGAAAGGCCAGAAGGGCAAAGGCAAGGTCACCGTAGATGACGACGCGAACTACCTGGCGCGCTTTAAGAACGGCAGCGTGGGGGTATTCGAGGCGACGCGTTTCGCGGGCGGCCGCCGGAATGCCAATACCTTCCAAATTTACGGCAGCAAGGGAAGCCTTGCCTTCAACATGGAGCGCATGAACGAGCTGGAATTTTTCGATCGCACCGAGCCCTCGGAGGTCCAGGCCTACCGGACCATCCTGGTGACGCAGCCTGAGCACCCCTACGTCGGCGCCTGGTGGCCCCCGGGGCACATTATTGGTTACGAGCACACCTTCGTTCATGGCGTCCACGATTTCCTCACCGCCATCGACGAGGACCGCTTGCCGGAGCCGAACTTCCGCCACGGCGTCCGCAATCAAGCTGTGCTCGATACCGTCGAACGCTCGGCGAAATCCGGGCAGTGGGAGAAGGTTAAGATCTAAAGCATTGGTGATTGGTGATTGGTGATTGATCAAAACGCTCCCCGGCGGACTTCCAGCCCTGAGGAATTGCCGCAAGCGTCGAGGACAACCGCAAAATCACATTGAGCAATCGCCAATCACCAATCACCAATGATGGGGGTAAGACCATGGCCTATATGATGGGAATCGATGTTGGGACCACGGGCACGCGCGCCGTGATCGTTCGCCCGGATGGGCACGTGGTGGGAGCGGCGACCGGTGACCATCAGCCGATGCGGATGGCCAAACCCGGTTGGGCCGAACAGGACCCGGAAGACTGGTGGCAAGCGACGCTGGTGGCGGTTCGCGCGGCAATCGAACAGTCCGGTGTAAAGGGCTCGGACATCGCCGCCGTAGGTTTTTCCGGACAGATGCACGGCGTAGTGCTGCTCGATCAGGGTCTCTCCGTGCTGCGGCCCTCCTTGATTTGGTGCGATCAGCGCAGCCAGGCGCAATGTGACTGGATCACCGAGAAGGTGGGGGCGGAGCAGCTCATTCAATATGTCTCCAACCCCGCGCTCACCGGGTTTAGCGCGCCGAAAATCCTCTGGGTTCGCGATAACGAGCCCAAGCTCTTCGAGCGCGCCGCCCATTTCCTGCTCCCCAAGGATTTCGTCCGCTACCGTTTGACGGGGGAGTTTGCCACCGACGTCTCCGACGCTTCCGGGACTTTGCTTTTTGATGTCACCCACCGCCGCTGGTCCGGGGAGATGCTCAGGGCGCTGGAAATCGATCCGCAAATCTTACCACGGGCATTCGAGTCACCCGAGATCACGGGCGAGATCAGTCGCGAAGTGGCGGTGCTGACGGGCCTCAGCGCCGGCACCCCGGTGGTGGCAGGCGCCGGAGACCAGGCGGCCAGCGCCGTCGGCAACGGCATCGTTCTCCCCGGACTGACCTCCGCCACGCTGGGCACTTCGGGGGTTATCTTTACGTACACCGCCGCCCCCAAGCTCGATCCGCAGGGGCGCATCCACACGTTCTGCCATGCGGTGCCGGGAAAATGGCACGTAATGGGCGTCACGCAAGGAGCGGGACTTTCCCTGCGCTGGTTCCGCGACAATTTCGGTTACTCGGAATCCTGGTACGCCCGGCAAGCCGATGTGGATCCCTATGAGCTGATTATTCGCGAAGCGGAAAGGGTTCGTCCCGGCAGTGATGGCTTGTTGTGGCTGCCTTATCTGATGGGCGAGCGGACTCCCCACTTGGATTCGCAGGCGCGGGGCATGTGGTTCGGTCTCACGGCGGCGCACACGCGATCCCACCTGGTCCGCTCCATTCTCGAGGGCGTGGCCTTCAGCCTGCGCGATTCTCTGGAGATCTTCCAGGAGTTGGGAATCCCAGTCGAGCAAATCCGCGCGTCGGGCGGCGGCTCCCGCAGCTTTCTATGGCGGCAAATCCAGGCGGACATCTATGGCAAGGAACTCGTCACCCTGCGTACCTCGGAGGGGTCAGCCCTCGGCGCCGCCTTGCTGGCCGGTGTGGGAGCCAAGATTTATGCCTCGGTGGAAGAGTCCGCGCAGGAAGCCATTCAGGTGAAAGAGTCCATGGCGCCGAAACTGGACAACGTAGCCGTCTATGATAAGCACTATCAGGTTTATCGCCGCCTTTATCCGGCCGTGCAGGAACTCTCGCACACGCTGGCAAGGTTGGGAGCGGGTGAGGCCTGAGCTGGGGCCGGGAACATTCCGCGCAAGATGTTTAAGGCGAAGCGCCGCGCGATTCCGGTTGGTATCCGAAGGAAAATGTCCCCTGAGGTCTGCGCCATGAAACGACCGCTTCCTTTGCTCGCTACGCTCGCTTTTCTTGCCACCCTCGGGGGCGTGGCGGCCGCCCCATCGCCGCGCGGCCCGGGCCTCGCCGGCTTGGCAGGATCGATCATATCCCATTTCTCTGTGAGGTCCGTTATGGCAGCCCCTGCAACGGAATACTCCGCCCAGCTTGAGCAAACCCAATACCGCAAGTGGAACGTTTACAAGCTTAGCAATGGCTTAGTCTCTTTGTTCATCGCTCCCGAAATCGGCGGCAGGGCGATCCAGCTTCAGCTCGGCGATCACGAGTTCTTTTTTGTGAACAAGTCTCTGGAGGGAAAGGTCCTGCCGGAGGCGGAGAACAATCTCCAGTCCGGCTGGGCGAATTATGGCGGAGATAAGGTCTGGCCGGGCCCGGAAGGTTGGATGAACGATAACGAGTGGGTGAGCATTCCCTACTACATCCTGGACGGCACGCATTTCAAGACGGACGTCGTCACCAACACACCCGCCGAAGTCGCCGTCCGCGTGACCAGCCCGGAGGACCCGCGCACCGGCGTCCAGTTCATTCGCACGTTCCATGTTTACGCGAACACCACACGGATCAAGGTGGATCAAGTGATGCGGAACATCAGCCGGCGGCAGATTCGCTGGGGCATTTGGCACCTGATTCAGAACGACGCCGCGGATGTCAATGATCCTTCCAAGCCCAACCCCGACCTCTACATGTACATTCCCCTGAATCCACACAGTAAATACCCGGAAGGTTATTACAAACCTTATGGAGACGCGCGGCACCCCAGCTACGAGGTCCTGGCCGGGGGCCGAATGCTCCGCGCCCACTATTTGTACCGGGTGTGCAAGGCGGCTGCCGATTCCAGCGCCGGCTGGTACGCCGTGGTCAACGGGCAGGGGAACTTCGGCTTGGTGGAGAGTTTCAAATACTTCCCCGATCAGGAATACCCCGACGGGGCGTCGGTGGAAACCTGGAATGACGGGCCGGGGACCATTTCCCGCGGCCCCTTTGACCAGACCCTCGCCGCCGACCCGGAAAAAACCCCTTACTTCCTGGAGTCCGAAGGGATGAGCCCTTACGCCCAACTCGAGCCGGGGGAAGAATACTCGTACCCAATTTACTGGTCGCCCACGCGCGTCCCCAATCCCATTTCCAGCGATCCTACCTCGGGCGGAGTCGCCAGCGAGTCCCTCAGCGGGAAACTCGACGGAACCACGGTCACCTTGAAAGGCACGTTTGGAGTGTTTACGCCGGGGACGCTACAGGCGGATTTTTTCGGTACGATGGGCGAGGAGTTGGGCCACGTGACGCTTCAGGCGGTTGACCCGCGCGAGGTGGTCCGGTTGGACAAGACGGTCCCATGCCCGGCCAAGGCCTTCCGCGTCAGCCTGTCCGCGCGTGACCGTGACGGCGAGAATCGCGGCTTCCTTGGAAACTTCATTCTGCGGCCGCGAGATGGTAGGTGGTAGGTTGCAGGTGGTAGGTGGGAAGATGGTAGGTCGTAGGTAGCAGGTGGTAGATGGGGGCCTTGGGAGGGTAAGTAAGCGGTAGTGGGGAGACGCGAGGCTCTACGGGCGCTGCCCATCTACCACCTACGACCTACCACCTACCTCAGCCCCCACCTACGACCTACCACCTACCCCAGAGAGGAAAACCATGACCAAAGTAAAACAGATTACCGCCTGGGTGGAAAGCAAGCCCGGAGAACTTGGCCGCATCGCGGAGGCATTCGGCAAAGCAAAAATCAACATTTCGGCTATTACCTGTTGGAGCGCCGACAGTGAAAGTCCCGTGCACCTCCTCGTCAGTAGTCCCGCCAAGGCTAAGAAGGTTCTTCAGGAACTCGGCGTGCGCGTAACGGAGGAGGAAGTGCTGCGCGTGAGCTTGCCGGACAATCCGGGGGCGTTGGGTGAGGTGAGTGTGCGCCTGGGGGCGGAGAATATCAACATTGAATACGCGTACGCCAGCGTCCCCACCGGCGGCAAGAAAGCAGACCTTATCTTGTCAGTCTCGGACGTGGTGGGAGCTTGCAAGGCATTGAAAAAGTAGGTGGTAGGTCGTAGGTGGTAGATGGGGGTCTTGAGGTGGTAGGTGGGGCAGGTCGCCTAGACCCTTACGGAATTGATCAACCCCGTCAGCATCCGGCCGACGCGCTCAGCCTGGTCAGCTAATGATTCATAATCTACCTTGTATTCCAAGTCCCGGCAGAGAATGAAATAGTAACGCAGTTCCTCCAGGGAGCCTTGTGCGATATTGTAGAAGTGAACCTTATCGGCGCGTCCCCTACGCTTGAAACCCTCGGCAATGTTGGCAGGGACAGATACGGCAGCTCTTTGCATTTGGGTTATGAGCCCAAACCTCTGATCCCGTGGCAGCTCTTGGGTCGTCTTGTAAACGTTCAGGACCAGCCGGTGCGCCCACTGCCAGACTTCCAGTTGCTCGAACCTTTCAATTGGCATCTCTCACGCCCCTCACACTGCCCCATCTACCACCTACGACCTACCACCTACCTTCCCCAAACCCCCACCTACCACCTACCACCTACCATCCATACGGATAGCGGCTCAACTCCAGCGCTCGATCCGCCAGTTGCCGCTTTAAGCTTATCGAATCCGCTGGCGTTCGTCGCAGGAATCGCCGCAGGACGGAGAGGTGGGTGCGGAGCGTGTCGCCCTCCCCGATGCGCGCAAGCGCCCGGCGTGCTTCCATTTCGATATGATCCGCTGCCTCGTGGATGCAGACGCGCGCCACCGCAATTCCAGGGTCTTCGCGAGGCGTTGAATCCTTCGTCAATTTCTTTCGGGTGCGAAGCAGGACGCTTTCCATGGCGTACACCGCCATCACCAGATTGCTGATGACCCCGATCACTTCCTGTTCATGCTCCAGCGCCAGCATGTAACGCTGCGCAGCGCTTCCCGCCACCAGCAGCACGACCTTCTTGGCCCCTTGCACCAGCCTTGTCTCCTCGGCCAAGGGGTCATCGTCATCGGTCTCCTCGAGCGGCGCCATCCCCAGAATTTCGTCGGTCAGCTTTTGTGCGGCGGCAAGCAAGGGCAATTGGCCCTTCATCGAGCGCTTCATCAGCATGTCGGTGATCAGCAGGCGATTGATCTCGTTGGTGCCTTCAAAGATCCGGTTGACGCGTTGGTCGCGGTAGGCGCGCTCGACGTCGTAGCCGCGGCAAAACCCGTACCCGCCGAAGATTTGCACCGCCTCGTCGGCCATGAAATCCAGGGCCTCGGTGCCCATAACTTTCAGGATGGAGCACTCTACGGCATATTCTTGCAAGGCCTCCAGGATTTGCTTGGGGGCGGTCGTCGCGGCCCGGTCAATCCCCTTCAGCATGGCGTCGATCATTCCGCTGGTACGGTAGGAAATGCTCTCGAGGGCGTAGATTTGCGCCACCATCTCCCCGAGCTTTTCCTTGATCATGCCGAAGTCGGCGATTTTACGCCCGAACGCGTCGCGCTCCTTGGCCCACTTGAGCGCGTCGGCCAGCAGGTATTTGCAGCCGCCCACGCAGCCCGCCCCCAATCGGTGCCGGCCCATGTTCAGAATGTTGAAGGCAATCAAGTGCCCCTTGCCGATATCCCCCAGAACGTTTTCGACAGGCACGGGCACGCTCTCAAGATTGAGCGGGGTGGTGGAGGAACCGCAAATTCCCATCTTGTGCTCTTCCGCCCCGGGTGAGACTCCGGCAAAGTTACGCTCCACAATGAACGCCGTGAATTTCTCTCCGTCCACTTTGGCAAAGACCACGTAAACGTCGGCGATGCCGCCGTTGGTGACCCACATTTTTGTGCCGTTCAGGATGTAATGCTTTCCCTCGGCATCGAGCGTAGCGCGCGTCTTGCAGTTCAGGGCGTCGGACCCTGACGATGCTTCGCTCAGACTATAGGCCCCCGCCCACTCCGCGCTCGCGAGTTTGGGGAGATATTTCGCCTTCTGCTCTTCCGTACCAAAAAAGGTAATGGGAAGAATACCGATGCCGGCTTGCGCTCCCACCGTGGTGGCCCAGGAACCATCGCGCGCCATCTTTTCAGCGACGAGGATGGAAGATATCTTGTCGAGCTCCAACCCGCCAAACCTTTGCGGCACGTCCGTGGCGCAGAAGCCCAGTTCCGCCGCTTTCTTCAGAAGCTCGCGCAACACCCCAGGCTTTTTCTCTTCGATGTCGTTCAGGCGGGGCACGATTTCCTGGTCGATAAATTCCTCCGCCGTGTGCGCAATCAAGCGATGCTCTTCCGTCATGTCCTCCGGCGTGAACACCTCATGCGGCGCACGCGATTCAATCAAAAAGCTGCCACCTTTGATACGCTGCGCGGCCATTGCAGTTGCTTCTACCATGTTCCCCCCTGGTCTTTTGCGCTATGAACACTTGTGTGCGAAGCACCTTGGACTGCGGCGGTTTGCGAACCGCCCCTACGCCTTGTCAGGCTCCCCGTTATTGCAAGTTTTCGAAGATTCCCGCCGCGCCCATCCCGCCGCCCACGCACATGGTTACCATGCCATAGCGAGCCTTCCGGCGCTTCATCTCGCCGAGCAGCGTGGCGGCGAGCTTCGCTCCCGTGCAACCCAGCGGGTGACCCAAGGCGATGGCCCCGCCGTTCAGATTCGTTTTCTCCAGGTCGAGCCCCGCCAGCTTAATGACCGACAGCGCCTGCGCGGCAAAGGCCTCGTTCAGTTCGATCACATCCATATCCGATAATTTCAGCGCCGCCAATTTCAAGGCCTTGGGAATGGCGTACACAGGACCCACGCCCATTTCCTCGGGCGGGCAGCCGGCCGTGGCATAGGTCACAAACCGTGCCAGGGGTGAGAGTCCCAAAGCCTTGGCCCGGTCGAGCGACATCACCAGCGCGGCCGCCGCCCCGTCACTCATTTGCGAGGCGTTGCCCGCGGTCACCGTGCCATGCGCGTGAAACGCCGGCTTGAGTTTTGCCAGCGCCTCCACGGACGTATCGCGTCGCGGCCCTTCGTCCGTCTCAAATGTGACCTTGCGCGTTTGTGGTTTGTTCCCTCCGTTCAAGCTGACGTCAATGACTTCCAGGGGTACGATTTCTTCCCGGAATTTCCCCTGGTCGATCGCGGCCATCGCCCGCTGGTGGCTGCGCAGGGAAAACCGATCCTGTTCTTCCCGGGTAATGCCGTATTTCGCCGCCAGATTTTCCGCGGTCAGCCCCATGCTCAAATAGGCGTCGGGGTAATGCTCGATCAGGTAAGGGTTCGGAGAAAAATGATATCCCCCCATGGGGATCATGCTCATGGTTTCAGTGCCCCCCGCAACGACGACGTCGGCAAAGCCCGCCAGAATGCGTTCGGAAGCGAGGGCAATCGCCTCGAGGCCGGAGGAACAGAAGCGATTGATGGTCATCGCCGAGGTGGTGACGGGAAGGCCCGCACGCAGCGACGCCACGCGGGCCACATTGTTCCCCTGCTCGGCCTCCGGCATCGCACAACCCAGGATGACATCTTCGACTTCACTGCGGTCGAGCCCCGGTGCGCGCCGCAGGGCTTCCCGTATTGCCGCGGCCGCCATGTCATCCGGCCGCGTGGAGCGCAAAACGCCGCGCGGCGCCTTGCCCACCGCCGTGCGCACTATAGAAACAATGACCGCGTCCTGCATGTTAAACTCCTCGTTTAGGGTGCCCGTGGGCAGCACTAAACCTAAGAATTATTCTTCCCTCGCCCCGGTGGGGGAGAGGGGGGACCGCAAGGCGGTGGGTGAGGAGGTCAGGAACAAGATGAACGCCCTCGGCCATGTAGCGACGACCGTTCGGTCGGCCCGGACTGAACTAAGGTTCAGCGCAATAACTGCGATTTGGACCCCCTCACCCGTCCCGCCCCGGCTGGTGAAAGCGCCGGTGGCGGTCCACCCTCTCCCCCAAGGGGGCGAGGGGAGTAAATTCGTTTCACCTCGTCCTCGACCGAGTAGAGGAACTATCTTTGCAAACGACGCCCTGCCCGCGTTCGCTTTTACTGATGACTGAAAACTGACGACTGACGACTTCTTGCATCAATTTCTCAGCGGCTTCCCGCGCTTCAGCGTGAACTGAATACGCTCGACAGTTTTCTTTTGCCCGCATAGGCTGAGAAAGGCCTCGCGCTCCAGATCGAGCAAATACTGTTCTGACACGAGTTGCGGCGAGGTAAATTCGCCGCCGCCGGAAAGCACCTTGGCGAGCTGCGTTGCCACCACCACATCGTAATCGGAGATGTACTCGGCGCGGCGCATCAAGTGGAGTCCTAGTTTCATCTTGGTGAAGGCAGGCTGGCCGAGGGCGCGAATATCCTGGCGCGGCTGGCCGGGGCGATATCCCAGGCGGACCAGGTCGAGCGCCACTTGCTTGGCGTCCGCGATTTGCCGGTCGCGATTCATGCTGATGGAATCCCGCGGGGAGAGGTAATGCAACCGGCGCGCTTCCTCGGCGCAAGTCGAGACCTTGGCCATGCCGATGTTAAGAAACACTTCCTTCACATAGGTGAAGGGGTCGGCTTCGGGATCAACGGGCACGCCGTCCAGCGCGCGCAGCAGCATTTCTTTCGACCCGCCCGCCGCGGGGATCAGGCCAACGCCCGCCTCGACCAATCCCATGTAAGTCTCCGCCGCGGCGCGCACGCGAGTGGCGTGCAGGCACATTTCCGTTCCGCCCCCCAGCGCCATTCCGGCGGGCGCCGCCACCACCGGCTTGGGCGCGTACTTCAAAGCCATGTTGGCATTCTGAAAAGCGCGCACCGCGTGCTGGATCTCGTCCCAATCACCTTCCTGAATGGCGGTGAGGACCAGCATCAGGTTGGCGCCCACGGAAAAGTTCGGCGCTTGATTGCCGATGACCATGGCGTCAAAACTCTCTCCCAGGGCCTTCAGCCCCGCGTGCACCATCTGGATGGTGTCGCCGCCAATGGTATTCATCTTGGAGTGAAATTCCAGGCAAAGCACGCCGTCGCCCAAATCGATCAGGCTCGCTGCCGAGTTCTTCTTCACTTCCTTCTGTCGCGCCTTGAGGGCAGGCAGAAGGATGACGCCCGGCCGCTCCGGGAGCGGGCGATAGGTAGCTGAGGCGGCGTCAAAGTAAGTGGTGGTTCCGCCGTCCTGAACATAAAAGGACTTGCCTCCCGCCGCTTGCAGCTTTTCCACGAGGGATGGAATGGGCCGCCTCTCGCTGATCCAATCTTTGACGATGCGCTCGACGCCCCGCGCGTCCCACAATTCGAAGGGGCCCATTTCCCAGCCAAAACCCCACTTCATCGCGTTGTCGATGGAGACGATGTCGTCGGTAATCTCCGGCACGCGCATGGCCGCGTAATGGAAGATGTCCGAAAACAACTTGCGATAAAACTGGCCGGCTCGATCGGGCGCCTGGAAAAGTATCTTGAGGCGCTCGCGCAGATCATCCTGAGTTCGGGCCAATTCATAAGAGGGAAAAGTGGCGCGTTGGCGGGCTCGGTACTCGAACGTCGCCAGGTCGAGGGTCAGGATTTCGCTTTCATCTCCGCTTTGCCCCTTAACCTTTTTGTAAAAGCCTTTTCCGGTCTTGTCGCCCAGCAGGCCGCGTTCGATCATCTGCTCCACAAAGTCAGGGATTTGGAAGAGGGCGTGGCGCTCATCCTGGGGCAATGACGCGCGCAGGTTTTTCACCACGTGCGCCAGCACGTCCAGTCCGACGATGTCCATGGTGCGAAAGGTGGCGGATTTCGGCATACCCAGCACGGGGCCCGTCAGCGCCTCAATCTCTTCGATGCTATAACCGTCCTCCTGCATGATGCGGAGCACGTCCAGGGTGGTAAAGACCCCGATCCGGTTGGCAATGAAGTTCGGAGAGTCTTTGGCCACCACGATGCCCTTGCCCAGCACCAGGTCACCGAAGTGCGAGACGGCGTCGACCACGCCGGGCAGCGTTTCCGGAGTGGGAATGATCTCCAGCAGGTGCAGATAGCGCGGGGGATTGAAAAAGTGGGTGCCCAGAAAGTGCCGGCGAAATTCCTCGTTGTTTCCTGCGCTCAATGAGGAAATAGCTATGCCCGAGGTGTTCGAACTGACAACGGCGCCCGGAGAACGAACCCCTTGGACTCTTTCCAGCAGCGAGCGCTTTACGGTGAGATCTTCCATCACCGCCTCGATAATCCAATCGCAATCCCTGAGCCCGCCCAGATCGTCTTCAAAGTTGCCCAGGGTAATCAGGCGAGCAGCTTCCGGGACGAAAAACGCCGCCGGACGCGACTTAAGCGCCGCATCCAAGCCCGCCCGCGCCAGGCGATTGCGCACGGCTGGGGCATCAAACCCCAACGCCTTGACGCGCTCGTCGGGTGTTAACTCTTTAGGAATGATGTCGAGCAGCAGACAGGGAACAGAGGCGTTGGCGAGGTGGGCCGCAATGCGCGCCCCCATCGTCCCAGCCCCCAGAACAGCCACTTTGCGGATGTCGCGCACGGTTTGCCCCCAGCGGATTGCAGGTTAGAAGAGAAACTCATTATCGCGGATGCCCGGAGGAGGGTCAAGTTATGACGAGCTAGTAATCGTCTGCGTCCGCAGTTTCGCATTTCTAAATCATTGTAGTTCAGTCGGCTGCCGGGCCGGCAAAGAGGATGAGATTCTCATCTAGATCAGAGATGATGAAGGTTCTGGCATCCCATGGCACCTTCTTAAGTGCCTGATGGAAGGAGACTCCTGCAGCTTGATAACTTAGAAATAGTTGTTTGATTTCGTTCGCGGTGCCAACCGTGATTGAAGCTGAGAGCAGATGTTCGCGCTTGCGAACATCGCCAGCGAACACAGGTTCACAGACCAGCCTCAAGTTGAGTCGTGCATTGTCGCGGATGACTTGCGCGTAGTATGGCGGATCGCCGTAGATGAATTGGACTGCGAAGCCGAGCTTGTTGGTATAGAAGTCGCAGGAACTCTTGATGTTCGCAACGAAGAGTTGCGCCTCAATTGACTTGAGAATGGGACGTGGCGTCGTCTGTTTGGGTTCATCGGTCATGGCATCTGCTCCTGATTTGAGCGCCTGCCATCCGTCGAACCCCATTTGCCGTGCGACAAGCTCCTGAGCGTCCGCGAGCTTGAAGCTTGACTCCAGTATCTGCACGTCCCCCATGTGGCGAAATCGGGGTAACGCGGCCCTGATTTGGGCTGCGACGGGATAGTACCGTTCACGATGCCAGCGCAGATACTGTTTGGCTTGCTTCTTGAGGTTTTCGATATTCGGCATAGGCGCAGTGGTATTTACTTACCGTAGGTGGGCGTTGCCCTTTCGATCTGCACCGATGCTCCCTACCCAGCAGTTAAAGATTGCCTCGACCAGCGCGGGATTGTCAATAGCCGGTAGCCACGGAGCGCTTTTTTGACCGTGGGCTTTTCTCATGCCCGATGCTCCCGCGGCAGGTCGTCAATCGGGATGGAACACGCCGCAACCGTTGCCCTGTCCAACGAAAGTTTGCTGTAACCTGACCGCCGCCAGAAGAACCCACGGGACTGCACTGACCGTGGCTACCCTCGCTCCCATCGTCCCTGCCCCCAGAACAGCCACTTTGCGGAAGTCGCGCACGATTCGCCCCCAGCGGCTTGCAGGTTAGAAGTCAAGAAATGGTTCCTGACACCGTTTCCCCCTGACACCGTTTCCCCTCACCGTTTCCCCTGACACCGTTTCCCTGACACCGTTTCCCCTCAGCGCCGCGCCCTGGCCATTGCATTCGGGAACCACTTGGCGTATGTTCTTGCTCAAACCGGAGCGCATCATGCAAATTCGGGAGTCGGTCAAACGCGCAAGCCTTGTGCGATTAATTTACGTTACAGAACGCTGGAATGCCCGCAGCTTCTGTTCCCCGGCGGCTCGCGTGCCCGCGATCATCCCCGGTGGGGGGCCGCACCCCTCATCCTCAAAAAATTGGAGGTAAGTCGACATGGCAACGACGCAGGGCAGTGGTGCTTATGTAAATGTCCGCGGGATGTCCGTCGTGGGATTGGCTCTGCTGGCATTCGCAGGCTGGTTCGGCCATCGCCAATACGCCATCGTCCACTCGTGGCCACCCGTGGAAGGCGTGGTCACAAAAAGCCAGGTCAGCACCCACGGGAGCTTTGACCGTCGCAGCGGTGGAAGCTCAACGATGTACAGGACGGAAGTCGAGTTTCGCTACACCGTGGACGGAAATGAATTGGTTGCAACGACAACTCCCGGATACGACAGTTCAAGCCGTTCAGATATGGAAGACCTGGCGGAAGCCTTTGGGCCTGGCACCCACCACACGATTCGGTATAATCCCGCTCAGCCGCATGAAATCCTCATGAATGCGGGGTACAACTTGGGATTCTTTGCCCCGGCGCTGCTTACGGGCGGCTTGGGCGTCCTCTTCCTGGGTATCGTTGTTCACCACCTCCTACCGTCGCGGGGGATTAAAGCGCCGCAGTGCCCTGGTTGCGGACAGCCGTTTGCGGCGAGTCAGAGCTTTTGCCGAAATTGCGGCGCTCCGCTCCAAAGCAAAGCGGCGTAACAGGATTAATAGGTATTTACCAACCAAAACATCCGGGTCCTATGAGTTAGAAGCACTGAGCACACAGACTAAGCTAGTCACTGATGGCATAGTCGTGAGGTCATAGCTGGCGATAACAGCCCTTCCCACCAGCAATCCCGCCAACTCCCCGGATAACCGGAAACCACGCTGGCGGTGGCCCGGTTTTCCGGCGCGCCAACACGACCCAAATCAGAAGGACCTCAAATCCGCCACCAGCCAGGCGGCCCCGGTAATCAGGAAAGTCAGGCCGAATTCGGACCAGTTCAGATGCGACTCGAGGTGAGCGATCAGGCGCGGAATCCACACCAGCACCCCAAACAGCGCCAGCATGAGGGTCATCAGGCGCAACGCCAGCCGTGCCTGGCGATTGATGAGAATGGCAATCGCCGCGAGTGCAAACGCGACCGTCGTGAGCACGGCCCAAAACATCGGATCGGGCGGAATCCACTTTGGAACCAGGTAAGCTGTGAAACGAAGGTAGATCATCTGACTCAGCGTAAATGAAATGGCGCAGACTCCCAGTCCAAGGCGCGCCACCCGGCCCCAGGCTGCAGCCCGTACTTCCTTCGCCTCGGTGGCAGCGTACAGGGCCATCGCGCCGCAGAGGCAGGAAAACTGCTCGAAGAAGCTCCCGTAATGCTCATAGCTGGCGGGTGCGGCAATGATGGCGGGAATGCAGGCCAGCGAGAAAAGCAAATAGACGACGCCGAGAATGATCGACGCCCAGCGCGCGGTCCGTGGGTGCTGCATCCCCACCCCACCGGCGATCTGAGCGGTCATGAGACACCCGCCGAGGATGGCGCCGAAAGGCAGGCTCCAGATCTGACGCAGGGTTTGCCAGGTGTCAGCGTCGTGCCACATCAGTGCGATCGCGCCAAACAGCACCGCCGACGCACCAAAGACGATCCGCCCGCACCACGCTGTTTTCATCAAGAAAAGGCTCCGCTCGCTCTAATGCGCCAGCCGCCCCTATTTCTTTCGCCGCTCCATGTACTTGGATAGCCAGCGGGTAGCCACGCTCAGCGTTTTTCTGACCGTGGCTTTTCTCATGCCCGACGCTTCAGCGGCTGGTCGTCAATCGGGATGGAACACGCCGCTACCGTTGCCCTGCCCAAAGCAAGTTTGCTGTAACCTGACCGCCGCCAGAAGAACCCACGGTCAGGACTGCACTGACCGTGGCTACCAGCTTTTACAATGAGCGATTTATCTGGCCCATTGGCACTGCGCTGCCGACGGGGTGGCAAGCTTTCTGCGGCGTTCACCGTGATCTGCGAGGAATCGATCGTGGGGATGACGCTTGGCGCAACTATCGGTGGTGCTTCAATAACCAGTCGTAAATCTCGCACCCCTCGTAGAAATCAGCAATAAAGTGGTCTCTCCCCGGAAGAACGGTAAAATCGATGGTGCATTTGGCTTGGCGCGCGGCATCAACCATTTGCTTGCTGTCACCGATTGGTGCGGAAGTGTCTTTGTCGCCATGCACAATCAGCACGGGGGTGGCGCCGAATCCCCTTGCCCACGCCGTGATCGGAGAAATCGGCGCCAGAGCTGCTACCCCTGCAAATCGACTCGGATATTTGTATGCCAGATACAATGCACCTCTTCCGCCCATACTGATGCCCGTCAGATAAATCCTCCGGGAGTCGATTCGGTACTCTCGCTGGACCAGGTCAATCATGGCCATCAACGCCTCTGTATCTGTCCATATTTCACCCTCAGCGCATTGCGGCGAAACCAGAACAAATGGGAAATCTGTTCTCTTCTCGGCGACAACTGGCGGACCGTAGCGCTTCACTAGAGCGATATCCGACCCACGCCCGGATCCACCGTGCAGAAAGACGAGTAAGGGCCACCGCTTCTGCCGTTCGGTCTGGTATTGGC
>Ga0326727_10000384_pt1 | contig 183469 bp, 111 predicted proteins | sample MB2enrmetagenome_FD_207643 | JGI IMG/M metagenome (GOLD analysis project Ga0326727, IMG submission 207643) | Lab enriched peat soil microbial communities from McLean, Ithaca, NY, United States - MB29MY | ecosystem: Environmental > Terrestrial > Soil > Wetlands > Peat | place: USA: New York... | reverse complement strand
CGACTCGCGGAGGATGGAGATTTTCTCGGTGAGTTGTTGTTTGAGGGAATAGATTTCGGATTGGAGTTTGGTGTGGTGGCGGTAATTTCCGGCGATCTGGGCGACTTCGAGGAGCATCGATTGCAGGCGGTCGGGATCGGCGAGTTGGGTTTCCTCGGAGGCGTCTTCGGTCGGGATCGCCGTAGTCGAGATCGCCGTGGTCGAGATCGCCGTAGTCGAGATGGGCGCGGTCGAGTGGGGTGGGGTCGAGTGCGCGGTGGTTGAAACGGCGACCGGGGAAGACGGCGGGGTGGGGCTGGGCTGGGTGTTTCTGGCGGCGGTCTGGAGGGCCTGGAATCTTTGTTGCAGTTCGAGGGCGGCGAAGGGTAGGGCGCTGGCGACGGTTTCGAGGACGCTGAGGGCGGCCTGCGGGGAGTGGACGGTGACCAGCAGGCGGGCGTCGCGCAGGGCCATTTCCAGTTGGCGGTTGGCGGCTTCGGTTTGCCGGGCGGCGATTTCTTTTTCGAGCAGGGCGATTTCCACCAGCGCGGTTTCGGTGGCCTGGTCGGACTGGCGAAATTGCTGGCACAGGCGCTGGGCGGCGGCGGTGTCGGCCTGGGCCAGCGCGTTCCGCACTTCTTCCTTGAGCACGGACACGGCATGCACGGTCTGCTGCCGCTGGCGGATGGCGGCCAGCGTCTGCTGCAACCGGGGCGCGTTGCCGTACTGCGCGCTTTGACTTTCGAGCAGTTTGATGGCTTCGGCGTAGCGGTCCTGGCGCAGCAGGCGTTCCGCCGTGGCCAGCGCTTTTTCCACTCCCGCCTGAAACTCGTCCACGTGGCGCTTGATGTCGGCGAGAATGATCTGCAATTCCTGGTCGGGAATTTCCTGCACTGTGGCCTGCAGCAGCGCCATGGCTTCGGGATACTTGTCTTCCGCGGTCAAGCGCCGGGCGGCTTCGGCGACGGCATCGATTTTCTGGCGCCGGGCCTGATTCTCGGCCTCGTTCTGGGCGAACTGCAGCAACTCGTCATACTCGCTGGAGGGCCGCTTCTTGCGCGCCTCCTCGAGGATGGCAATGGCGATGGCATAGGCCTTGCGGCGCAGAGCCTGGCGGGCGCTCTGGATCACCTCCCGCGTTTCCTGTTCCTTGCGGGCGCGCTCGATGCTTTCCTCGACCATCGCCAGCAGCGCTTCCAGCGACGCCTCTCCGGGATACTTTGCCAGGGCGGCGCGCAGCACGGTCAACGCTTCCGCTCCCTGGCCTCCGTCCAAAAGCCGCCGCGCCTGGGCCGTTTGCCGTTCCAGGTAGGCGCGCTTCTCGGTTTCTTCGCGTTGCTTGTTCACCACCGCCTGCAACTTCAGCAGCCCGCGATCTTCGGGATAGCTGCGCAAGCCCTGGTCGATGCGCGCCGCCGCCGTCCCGTAATCCTCCTTCACCAGCGCTTCCTCGATGCGCGCGGTCAGGGCTTCCAACTCCAGCCGCCGCCGTTCCTGCCGCTGTCCGGTCGAGGCCAGCACGATCAACTCCCGCACCACCGGCACGGTCGGATCCAGGGCTTCGGCCTGGCGCAGCGCTTCGAGCGCGGCGGTGAAGCGCCGCGACGAGATCTGCTTCCGCGCTTCTCCCAGAAACTCCTGCACCCGCTTCTGCTGGTCGCGACCCGCCAACTCGCGCGTGATCGCCACCTGCAGCGCGCGGAAATCCGTGTTCTTCCCGTCCAGCGCCAGCCCGTCTTCCACCGCCTGCCGCGCCGCCTCCAGATCGCCCGCGTCCTGCGCCATCTCCGCCCGCTGCCGCAGCGCGTGCAGCTGATCTTCGCGCGTCTTCTGTTGCTGAATCGAATCGCGGAACTGCACTATCTCCGGGTTGCCGCCGCCGTCCAGTTCCACCGCCTCGTTCAGATAGCGCAACGCCTCGACGACGTCGGCTTGCGCCAGCGCGTGTTCGGCCTGCGCCTGCAACTCCCGGGCGCGCTCGCCGCGCTGCTGCTTCTGCATCTCCTGCTGCACTTCGCGCAACCGCAGGTTGGCCCGCGAGTTCTGCCGGTCCCGCTTCAGCACCTGCAGCAACTGTTCTTTCGCCCGCCCCCATTGCCGTTGCGCCGCCGCCGTCTCGGCTCCCGCCAGGTACTCCGAAACCCGCTCCCGCCGCCACTTCTCCAGCACATGCCCGAGATCGAAGCCCAGGTCCTCCGCGCTCTGATAGCGCTCTTCCACATTCTTGGCCAGCGCCCGCTGCACCATCCCCTCCAGTTCCGCCGGACAGTCCGGCGCCAACTCCCGCAACGACGGCGGCGCCTGGTGCAGAATCTTCAACAGCATCTCGCCCGTGTCTTTGCCTTCGAAGGGAAGCCTTCCCGCCACCAGTTCGAACAGCAGCACGCCAATGGAAAAAATGTCGGTGCGCGCATCCACCGGGGCGGCGTTGATCTGCTCCGGCGACATGTAGGCGAAACTTCCCACCAACTGTCCCGGGCGCGTCAGTTTCTGCATGCCCATCCGCGCGATGCCGAAATCCACGATCTTGGCCGTCCCGTCTTTGAGGATCATGATGTTGGCGGGCTTGATGTCGCGATGCATCACTCCGCGCCGATGGGCATACTGCACTCCGGCGCAAATCTGCATCGTAATGTCCAGTTTTTCTTCCAGCGACAGGGAACGGCGGCTGCGCTCCAGCGCCTCCAGACTCTCGCCCTCGAGCAACTCCATCACCAGGTAGGGATTCCGCCCCTCGACGCCGAGGTCATAGACGGTCACAATGTTGGGATGTTGCAACTGGCCCACCGACTGCGCTTCCCGGCTGAAGCGCTGCAGCATCTCCGGATCTTCGCCCACCGCCCCGGTGGTCATCTTGATGGCCACGGCGCGCCCGATGCCCGGATCCACCGCCTTATAAACAATCCCCATCCCTCCCCGACCCAGGATGTCGAGCACCTCATACTTCCCGATCTTCTTCCGTTCCCCGCTCGCCATGGAGTGATGTTGACCTTGCGATGTTTGGGTTCCCGGGTGCCGTGTCGATTCGCTGTGCGGGCGCGAAGTACTCGGCCCAGGCATTCTGTCTGGCCGTGGGCAGGACAGCCCGCTCCCCGATCATAGGTCTACGGGGACCGAATTATGCCATATTCCGGGGCGTCTCCCAAGCAAGTAATGGTCCACTGGGCGGGTCGGAATAATTGAAATGATGAAGGGAAGTTCCGGCAAAAGATTTGTTTGACAATCCCAGCACCTTGATCTAGAAAGGTGGCCTCGCGTTGGACTGTCAGCTCGACTCTTACAGTTCTCCTCCCCGCGTGCGATCCGGCGTTTGGCAACCGGGCCCCTGCAAGAGATGTGGAGTGGTAAGAGACTGAGGAAGTTATGAGAACCAGGAGACTCTTCCCGGCGGCAATCTTGCTACTGGCATTTGGTTTTGGGACGCGGCCTCTGGCGGCACAATCGGTGTATGGCGGGGTTTGGGGGCATTTGACTTCAGCGGCGGGCACGCCGGTCTACGGGGCGTCGGTGAACCTGGTATCGGTGCAGACGGGGGCGCGGGTCCAGACCAAGAGCGACGCGAGCGGAAATTTCTCCGTGAGCAATCTGGCGCCGGATCTCTACCAGATTGAGGTGCGGGCGGACGGGTTCAAGCGGGTGCAGAGTAACGTGGGCGTGAGTGTGGATTCAACCGCTGTGGTGAAGGCGGCGCTACAGCCGGGCGATCCGAACGCGATTGCCACACCCGGCCCGGGCGAGATCAGCATACTAAAGATCGACCGGACGGATGTTTCGACGCTGTTTAATTCGCAGAGCGTCGACGAACTTCCGCTGCTGGACCTGAATGTAACGCAACTGGAGTTGCTGGTGCCGGGGGCGGCGCGGGGCAGACTCTTCATCCCTTCGAATCAAAATCCACAGGGCGGGCAGCCAGTCAACATTAACGGGCAGCATTTCAGCGGGAGCTCGTTTGAACTTGACGGAACGGAAATTCGCGATCCGCTGGAGGGCATCGCGGTGATCAATCCGCCGCTGGATTCGGTGGGAGAGATGAAGGTCACGACGCAGGGTTACAACGCGGAATTCGGGCAAGCGACGGCGGGCGTGATCACGGTGCAGACCAAGGGCGGAAGCAATTCGTGGCATGGAGACGGGTTTGGATTTCGGCGAACCGGATTTGGACAAGCGCAGGATCCGTTTGCTCCGGCGGGCATTCCCCCCGGCAAAGACATCATATTTGGAGGATCGATCGGCGGGCCGATGGTGAGGAACAAGCTGTTTATTTTTGGCGATTATCAGGGGACGCGGACCTCGGAGGGGGCGAACGTGTTGCTGAGCGTGCCACCCGATAGCGTCAGAATGACGTGTCTCGGTCCGGCCGGAAGCGCGACGCAGTCATATTGCGATTTGTCGGCATACGGTGGCCTGCTCAACGGCACGGCGCTGACCGATGCGGAGGGTCATGCTTTTCCGGGCGATCTCATCCCGAATACAAGTCCGATGTACCCAAACTGCCTCTCCAACAATAGTTGCGGCGACCATTTTGTTTCTAGTCAGGCGGCGGCGATCCTCGCGCTCCTGCCGAAGCCCACACCGGGCCTATCGACCACGACTGATCCAAGCTGTCCCGATCCGGTGATATGCGACAACTATCTGGCCACCGGGCAAGATATGTTCAGCGGCGACCAGTTCGACGTTCGGAGCGACTACAACGCGGGCGCGCGCATGCGTGTGTTTGGCCGCTATAGTTTCGGTGATTTCTACGACAGCGGAACACCGGCGTTTGGGGCTATGGCGGGGGGGCTTGGCACCAACCCCGGGGGATTCGCCGGCGTGGCCCGAACGCGGAACCAGGGGATATCCTCGGGGTTCACTTATTCGCTAAGCCCGAAATTGCTTACGGACTTTCGCTTCGGGTACTTTCGCTACCGGCTGAACGTGAATGCTCAGGATTACGGGCAAACTCCTCCGATCGGAATCCAGGGAATTTTTGCCGGCGACACCGGCAATCCTTTCGCGACGGGTACGCCTGATTTCCAGATTCCGGCGCAGTCTGGGCTTAAAGAGGGTGTTAGCGATTATCTTCGGCTCGGGTACTCGAATGTAGCTAACTCTTGTGAATGCCCTTTGCGGGAACTGGAACAACAATTTCAAGTAGCCAACAACTGGACGCGCGGCTTGGGCAATCACATGATCAAGTGGGGGGGCGATCTGCGCTTTTTGCAGAACTATCGCTTCGACAGCGGGTATCCACCGACGGGATACTTCAGTTTTGCTCCTAACATCACAGGGCAGGACCCCACTCCCGGGCCCGGATTGGGGCTGGCGACTTTTCTCATCGGTGACGTAACTTCCTTTGAGAGAACGGTGAGTAGTTCAGCGGCCACGGAAGCTGGCGAACACCAGAGGAGGTTCGGCTTCTACGGGCAGGACACGTGGCGGATCAACTCGCGCCTGACGCTGAATTACGGTTTGCGCTGGGAAATCTACTTTCCGCAATCGGTGACGGGCGCGGGCGGATTTCTGATACCGGATTTGAGCAACTACGGGCCGCAGCAAGGGAACCCGGCAACCACTCTGTTCAATGTGTCGCAGACGGGGGGCGTGACGGGAGGCGTGAAGAACTTTGCCCCGCGGCTGGGGATCGCCTATCTGATCAATTCCAGCACGGTGATTCGGGCCGGATATGGGCGGAGTTTCGACGCGGGCTATGCGGGCGACATCTTCGGGATCGCGGCGACGCAGAATCCTCCGATAACCGTGACCCAGAACATTCAGGCGGGAGGATTCAACCTGGCGCAAGGTCCTCCGGCCTTCAGCTTCCCTGCCACGGGCCCGCATTTTTCACTGATGGATCTCGCGGCCGCGAATCAAGGGAATCCCAATGCGTCTCCGAAGGTTCCCCCGAGTGGCGCTGTGCTCTACGCTCTGCCGGCCCGGGTGCGCGTCCCGACGGTGGACTCGTGGAATTTAACGCTGCAGCACGAACTCAGTTCCCATCTCTATTTTGAGTTGGCTTACGTGGGAGATAAAGGGACGCATGTTTTCGCCGATCTGGGAGGCGGGACGAACAGTTCCGGGACTTACTACCTGCTAAGCCAGCCATTTCTGCAAGACTTGATCCAACCCGCCGGGAACGGCCCCCATTACCCTAATTGCAAGGGTGGGAAGAAAGGTATTTTCAACGGCAACTGGTGTCTTACGCAGCCCGAGGGGAGGGGCTTTTACCCAGATGTTTCTGGGGAGTTTAATCCCACTCTCTTCGATATCCGTTACTTTGGCAATAACGCCGGTGACAACTACAACTCGCTGCAGGCGAAAGTACGCAAGAACTTCAGCCGGGGATATTCTTTCCTGGCGCACTACACCTGGTCCAAAGGGCTCGACTATAGCTCGAACTTCTTCGCGAACGATCCGGGAATAGGATACGGTCCGGACAGCTTCGACATACGGCACCGGTTTGTGATGACGAACATCTGGGAGTTGCCGATCGGGCGAGGGAAGGCGTGGTTGGGCGGCATCGGACCGGTGGCGGATCGCTTTGCCGGGGGCTGGACAATCAGCGCGATCACAATCTGGCGGAGCGGGCTTCCATTCACGCCGTCATATTCCTCGTGTGCGGCGGACACCGATTCTGGCGACCCGTGCATCCCTAATCGGGTGGGCCCGGTGGGCATTCTGGGGACTCGGGAACAATATTTTGTAACCGCGGGCGTCGTGCCTCTGCCGGGGATGAAGTGTGCGCCAGACGGCAAGTATTGTGGAGTTGATTCCGACGGACAGCCAATCGCGGGTCCAAAGATGGGTCCGTGGCAGCGGCCGGGGGCGGGGCAGATCGGAAATGCGGGGCGAGATTCCTTGACGGGGCCGGGTTTTTTCGAAAGCGATATTGGTCTGGCCAAGATCATTCCGGTGACGGAGGGGATTGCTATGCGTTTCCGGGCGGACGCGTTTAACGCGTTCAACCGAGTGAATCTGGGGCAGCCGAATGGTTGCGTGGATTGTACGGGCGGTGGTTCCATTACCGGGCTTGCCGAAGGCGCGCTGCAAAGGACGTTACAGTTCTCGGTGAGGGTGGAGTTCTAGGGGAGGCAGCAGGAGCGGTATCGGTGAGATGGATTTTCGCGGACAGGAGTGTCCGCGCCACACTTGTTTCTATTCCTTACTTGTTTCGATTCCTTACTTGTTTCGATTCTTTGGACTGGCCATCTTTTTTTAAATCAGGTGCCGGCCCAGGTATTGTTCATACAATTGGCAGCGCAGTTTCATGTCCCGGGCGCAGTCGCCGGCGACGATGCCGGAACTGCGGAGGCGGTAGAAGGACTCGGTGCTGGAGGAATGGCGTCCGGTAATGACGCTGCGGACTACGTCGCAGAGTGCGGGGTCATGGTTCAAAGAGACAAAGATTCTGCGCAAGTGGTCGCCGTAGGGACCTTCGTCGCGGGAGGCGCCCGCCGCGAAGTCGATGAAGGAAAGACCGCGCTCGACCATCTGGTGCAATCCGCGCTGCGTGAGGAAGGGTTGTCCGCCCAAGAGGGCGAAGAAGCGTTCCAACTCCGCCTCGTTGGCAAGCGGAAAACCATAACGGCGGTTTAATTCGCGGACCTGGTCGAGGGAGAAGTCGGACAAGACGAGGCGGGTGCCGACGTTGAAGGGGGACTGGTTGACGTCGGTGATGAAGAGGTGAGCCTCGCTGGCGTAGGCGATGGCAAGGGAGAGATTCTGCCAGGGTCCGGAGGGATCGAGCGAACGCTCGTTGTGCCAGGAGCGAAAGAGTCCGAAGACTTCGCTGCCAAAATCGCAGGCAAAGAGGCGGTCGACCTCGTCCATACCCCAAAGCAGACGGCCGTTGATCTGGCTGAGGATCTGGCGTCGAAGAAAGCGTTCGAAGTTCATGCTGGGGCCGCGGCGGGCGTTCCAGTTCTCCTCGGGGTCCACATCGAGATCGAGTTGTTCGGCGATGGCCTGGGCCAGACAGAGGAAGAGACTCTCGACTGATTTCAGGTGGGTGGCGTTCAGTTTCTGGAAGTCGGTGAGCACGACTCGGGCTCCGGCTTTGCGCGCCTGTTGGAGGCCGCGCGCCATGAGGGAAGTCTTGCCCATCTGGCGGGCCCCCTTTAGGAGAATGATGCTGTCGTTGCGACCGAGGGCGGAATAGAATTCCTGGTCGGTAGGGCGGACGATGTAGAACTTGGAATCGAGGGGCAAGGCTCCGCCGACGGGTTCGAGGTTGGGCTTGCGGCGGAATGCCTCCGGCGGGGCCTGCAACGCTCGCGCGAGATCCGCGACAATGCGATCACTATCGGCGTCGTCGTTCCAGGAAGCGTAGTGGATGCCGTCGAGGGCGGAATGCAAGGGATCGGGAAATTCATGGTCAAACTGAACTCGCACCGGCAAAAGGCGCGGACGGCCGTTTTGACGTTCGGAGAACGAGTGCGCCAACTGAACTTCATAGGCGAGCATCTCGCTTTGCACCGAGGCGGCGGAAAGCAAAGCGATGACGGCGTCGGCGGTCGCGATTTTTTTCTCGATCTCGCGCGCCCAATCGACCCCTACGGCGAGGTGGCGGTCGACGAAGACGCGGTAACCCTGGAGCGACAATTTTTCCTCGAGGGCACGCATGATCTGCTGGTCGGGCTGAGCATTGCGGCGGTAGAGGAGGACGACTTGGGTGGCTTGCGGTTTCGCATCAGGTTGGGGAGCAGGTGCGCTGAAAGCAAGCTGGGAATTGGTGGTGGCGTCGGGGGCGACGGCTGCGCCGGAGTTGGCGCGCATGGCCAGACGGCGCAATTCCGCGCCCATGTCGGCGGCGGACTGGAAGCGCAGGTCGCGATGTTTTTCGAGGGCGCGAGCGATCACGCGCTCCAACTCGGGTGAAACTTTCGGGTTCACGCCCCGGGCCGGCGCCGGGAGCCGATTGAGGATCGAATCAAAAACTACGGCCGAGGTATCACCGCGGAAGGGGAGCACTCCGGTCGCCATTTCATAGAGCACGACGCCGAAGGAGAAAAGGTCGGTGCGATGATCGAGTGGTTCGCCGCGGGCCTGTTCCGGGGACATATAGGATACGGTGCCCACGAATTCTCCGGCGGCGGTCACGCTCTGGGTGGGCTCATCGTCGCTGGGAGGATGGTCGGATAGAACTCGCTCGCTGCGGTCACGTCCGGTCAACTTCGCCAGACCGAAATCGAGAATCTTCACGCGCTCGCGATCGATGACAAACAAGTTGGCGGGTTTGACGTCGCGATGGACGATGCCGCGTTTGTGCGCGGCTTCTAAACCGTCGGCGATCTGGATGCCAAAGGAAGTCAATTGTTCGGCCGGCAGCGCGCCGGACAAGACAACATCCCGCAAGTTCCTGCCTTCCAAAAGCTCCATCACAATAAAGTGCCGGCCGACATGTTCGCCCACGTCGTGGACGGTACAGATATTGGGATGGTTGAGGGAAGAGGCGGTAGAAGCCTCGCGCTGAAAGCGCTCGATGGCAGCCGAGCTTTTGGAAAATTTCTCGGAGAGAAGTTTGATGGCAACGTGCCGTCCGAGGCGGGTATCTTCCGCTTCGTAGACGACTCCCATGCCGCCGCTGCCGAGTTTGCGCAAAATGCGATAGTGAGAGATGGTTTCGTTGAGCAGGCCGCCGGCCGCGTGTTTCTTCCCGGGAGACTCCGCGTGCTGTGGAGTGGCCGGGCGAGTAAACTTTTGCGGAACCGCCGGATTGCCCGTCTCCGCATCGTAGAAGTTAAAGAGATGGATGCGGACGCCCGGTTGCAGTTCGATCTCACCCAGATCGTGCAGGGAATCGTTCCACCGTCCGAGTTGCTTTAGGAGGGTGACAACCGGCTCGGTAGCCAGGATGTGATCCTGGTCGCCGCAATCGGTCACTCGTTGGGCGAGGTTGATTCCGTCTTCGCCGGCGGGGCAGTCGAATTTCATGTTGTCGATGGGAGGGGCGGGCCAGCAATGGAGGGCCATGCGCAAGCGGACGCTGTTCGCGCCCCGAGCGCCCCGGCTGATTTCCAAAGCGCAGCGCAACGGCGCCTCAGGATCGCCATGGAAGACAAATGCGAGACCGTCGCCGCTCGGGAGCACAGTGATCTGGTGCGCTTGGGCTCTGCCGAACTCCTGGGTGCGGCGGACGATCTCCTGCAAGCCTTCCAGTCGGGTAGCGGGCTGAGATGGCACAGCAGAGCCCGCCACGTTCACAAAAAGGACATGAGCGAGATCGAGTTGCTGCGTTTGTGGTTGAGTGATCGCTGCCATGCGCCGGTATCTCACAAATCTGCCGTGGCTTGCGCCGGGGAAAGGAGTGCGATCGCAAGGCGCAATTCCAGATCTGTTTTGAATTCGAGCCGCTCAACCTGCGAATCGGGAAGCCAAGCCGGAATCCGTTCCCTCATTCGTCAGGCCGATGCGGACCGAATTATGCCACATTCGCGGCGGCGGCCCAAGTAGGTAACAACTCGATTTGTTTCGAATTGCCCAGGCGGGAGATGGATTGTAGACTCTGAAGGCTTAAGCGGACGCTGAAGGAAGTGGCCTTTTCATGAAGATGGCGCGGGTAATTCTTTTTACTGGTCAGATCGAAGCGATGAGCCAATTCTACGGCGAAGTGCTTGGCCTCAAGCAGGTGACGGATGAAAAGGGCTGGCGGGAGTTTGCGGCAGGCGGGGCAAGGATCGCCCTGCATTCCGGTCCGTCATCACCTGGTCGCAAGGGTCCAAAGATTGTCTTCCACGCGAAGGATGTCGCGGCGTTGCGGGCGAAACTTGTGTCGCGGGGCGCGAGTTTCGGCAAGATCCGGGAGGGGGAGTTTTGCCTTTGCGACGGCAAGGACCCGGACGGCAATCCGATCCAGTTGTCCAACCGGTGAGGAGTTTGAGTCAAAACGCGGGAGTGGTGGCATGAACCAATTCGAATGCGTGGTCCCGATTTTGAATGTGAAAGATTTTGCCGCAGCGATGGACTACTACGTCAGCAAACTGGGATTCACCAAGCCGTGGGGCACGAGAGAAATGAATGTGGAAGATCCGGATGGTCACCGTATCCGGATGGGCAGTGATGCCACGGGGCCAGCCGACAAGGATGGGTGGGAGCGATTTTCGGAGATGGAACAGTCCTAGCATTAAAGCCGGGGCATTAAGGGTCGGGCATTAAGACAAGTCCTCGTTTCATGATGAGAAGGCTTGGGCGAGCTTTAAACTGCTTGTCCGGCGCAAAATCCTGATGCCCAAGCCCACTGGAAATTGAAGCCGCCGAGTTGGCCAGTGACGTCGACGAGTTCTCCAACGAAAAAGAGGCCGAGCACTTTTTCTGATTCCATGGTCCTGGCGGAAAGCTCGCTGGTATCGACGCCACCGGCGGTGACTTCGGCCTTTCCGTAGCCCTCAGTCCCTTGCGGTGTGACCTCCCAGGTATGCAATCGATGCTCGGCGTCGGCGACGGCAAGCTCGGAGTGGCCCGTTAGAGGATAAGTTTCGAGCCAGCGATCCGCGAAACGGCGCGGCAGAACTTCGCGCAGCAGTGATTTCCAAGTTGCCTGATCGCGACGCTCGCGGGATCGAAATTCAGCGGAGAGACTGCGTCCGGGTGCAAGGTCGAGATGAATCGAGTCCTTGGCGTCCCAGTAAGAAGAGATCTGGAGAATGGCAGGACCGCTGATGCCGTGATGAGTAAGGAGCATGTTTTCGTGGAATGCCTGTTTCGGATTGCGATTCGCGCCGTGAGTGGAAGCGACGACTTCGAGGGAGACTCCGGCCAGATCGCACCAGCGATTGCGGTCCGGTTCATTTAGTACGAGAGGAACCAAAGCGGGCCGCGGGGGAATGATGTTGAGGCGGAATTGCCGGGCGAGGTTGTAACCAAACGGAGTGGCGCCGATTTTCGGAATCGACAGACCTCCAGTGGCGACGACCAGACGGGGCGCGCTAAGACTGTTGTCAGCGGCTTGAACGGTGAAATGGCTGCCAGGCCCATCGCCCGTGATCGCGGTGTTCTTGCACACTTCGTCTACTCGTATATTGCAGCGGACTTCGACTTTGGCGTCGCGGCATTCCTGTTCCAGCATCGCGGTAATGTCGCTCGCGGCTCGGTCGCAAAAGAGCTGGCCAAGCTTTTTCTCGTGATAAGGGATGCGATGTTTTTCCACCAATCGCAAGAAATCCGACGGAGTATAACGGGCGAGCGCCGACTTGGCGAAGTGACGATTATGCGAAAGAAAATTATCCGGGGTGGTGTGCAGGTTGGTGAAGTTGCAGCGGCCGCCGCCGGAGATCAGAATCTTCCTGCCGATTCGATCCGCGCGCTCCAGCACGAGGACACGCCGACCGCGCTTGCCGGCTTCGATGGCACACATCAGGCCGGCGGCACCAGCTCCGAGAATGATGACGTCGAATTTCTGATCCACGCAGGAAAGAGCTTAGCAGGGTGAGGGACATGCGGTCCCGGCATCGGACCTCTGATACATCGAAGGCCCGCCATCTTCGCTCGTCGGAATCAGGGCTGAGCTTGTTTTACCGGGCTCGTGTGCTCTGGTTCTGGGGTGCGGGCCGTGGATTTGGCGGCCGCAGCTGCAACGACTGCAAGAAGGTGACAATCTGCCAGCGCTGCGGTTCCGGCAACTTCGACCAAACGGGCATACCATGGCGGACAACTCCGTTGGTCAGAATCCAGAATAGCGTTCCGGGCGTCGACTGCTGCACCTCTTCCCGCAGCAAACTCGCGCCGTGTCGAGTGCCTCCCGCTTTTGGTCCATGGCAGCCGGCACAGTGCTGTTCGAAGAGCTTACCTCCGGCAGCCATGGCCTGGGTATCGCCCTCGAACGGATTTCTCCTTTGTCGATCTTTCTCGGGGACCTCGGCCAGTGCGGCATCCGCCAGCCGATTCGTCCTTGAGGCCGCATTTTCCTTTTGTCTTTGGGCGAGAGACAAACAGGCGCCGAGGACGATCACGCCGGCGGTTGCCAGAGTGACGCGAGCGAGGGCGAAAAAGAGAATCGAGCGCTTCTTCATCGCCTCCCTCCCAAGAAATGTTCCAGCAACTCACCGAAGCCAGAGAACTCACGCGAGAGCCCCCAGCGCAGCAGGAGGCGATGGCTGTTCTCATTCAGCCCGAAGCCGCCGGAAAAACGAACGGTCCAGTCCGACGGAAGGTTCCACGCCAGTACGGGCGCGAGGTAGTGAGACGTGTGATGAAGACCGGCGCTCCGCGCATCGCCCAGGCCTCCGTAGATCTCCGCACCCGCAATGAAATTCTCTGGACAAAAATTGCAGCGGTTGGGTGAAGCCTTCAACGCGAGCGGACGGCTGGCACCAAGCGCGTAAGCAAGTTCCCATGGCTCGCTGGGCAGCAGGTTCCTGGTGACGATGGGATTCAGGGCGACATTCCAGCCGTTGAAAGTGCTGGAAAGCAGAAGCTTCATTTCGAGTTCGTGGTCGTGTTCTTGCCGGAGTATGCCATTGCGATTGGTGTAATCGGACTCTACATCGTGGCCTTCAACCTCTTTCAAGATTTTATCGGCCCCGTTGGTGTTCTCGAACTCGAGGTAGAGCACTGGATTAACGATGTGCTCGCGTTGCAGCAGACGAAGGCGGTTTTCAAAGCGGGTCCCGGTAAGGATGGTGCTGTCGTTGAAGGTGGTCTGTCCGGCGAGGTAGAGTTCGGTCGTCCACCAGGCGGTGACGCCATATTCAAATTCCATCCAGAAGGCATCGAAGTCGTTGCCGCGACGCTGGGTGCCGAATGTGGAAAAATATTCCACCTCCAGGCTGCCTGGTTCTTCGAGGTAGTGGTCGTAGGTGACGATGTAAGGACTCTCCTGCCCCCAAACTGCGGAGGACGCCCATAGCGGTAGTGACAAGATGAAGATGAGGGCGCTGGGACACATCCGCGGGATGGACTGAGAAAAAATGCGAGCGACCATGAGCTCCTTGTCTCTGATGTCTTTGTCAGACTGTTCGGAGGCAAATATATTTGCAAGATTGTGTTGCGACTGAGTCGCATTACAGATTACAATTTCGAGCGTAGAGCGCGTCTCGGTGAGTTGTCAACGGGGGCGCGACGATTTCGTCGCAGGTTATTTGCGAGCGAGTCGCAACACGAAAAGGGAGATTGCCCAATGCCCCTGCCCCAGACGGAGATTCCCGGCCGCTTGCAGATGCAACTGGCCGAACGCGGGATCCGGATGACTGGTCCACGGCGCGCGATTCTGAGTGTGATTGAGACCGCGACCAAGCACCTGGATGCGACTCAGATCCTGCGCAAGGCGCGAACGCTGGACGCTTCGGTCGATCGCAGCACCGTCTATCGGACACTCGATCTGCTGAAGCGCCAGGGGTTGATCGACGAACTCGACCTGATGCATCTGAACGGCGAAGGTCATTACTACGAGCGCAAGTTGGGCCGCGATCATATTCACATGGCGTGTCTGAGGTGCGGGAAGATTACCGAGTTTGTCAGCAAGACATTTGAGTCGCTGAAAAAGCAGTTGGAGCGCGACTGTAATTTTCACATCGTGGTAGCGCGACTTGAAGTAGGCGGATACTGCTCCGCATGCCGGCACTAGATGGTGGCGGGAAGCAAAGGAAGTAAGAAAAGCGGTAGTTAGGCCGACGGGCAGATTCTAAACTTGACGAAGGACTCGCCTGATGGGGCAGCAGAATCGACGCGCTGACTTTTCGCGGACAAGAGTGTCCGCGCCGCACCTGATCAGATTCGCTAACCGCCCGAGTTCGCCATCATGAGTGCAAACAACGCAGGAAGATAGATGATCGTGGCGCGGAGCAGGCGGCGAGCCGAAGGTTTCGACGCAGGAGCGGTTGCGGGCAAGCGCTGAGAAGCCATTCCCATGGACACGCGGAACAGTGCGGCACCCATCAGGATGGCGCCAACCAGATAAAGTCGTCCGGCCATACCCATTGCAACCGGCAAAACGCTCACTGGAATCAAGGCCGCGGAGTAAGCCAAAATCCGCCACAGGGTGGACTTTCCGTCGGACTGTACCACGGGCAACATTCGAATATCGCCTTGGGCATAGTCCTCGCGATAAAGCCACGCTATCGAAAGAAAATGCGGAAACTGCCAGACGAACATGATGGCAAAAAGAACAAGGGCTTCGATTTCCAACTTGCCGCGCACGGCGGTCCACCCGAGCACGACCGGCATCGCCCCGGGGAACGCTCCTACAAATGTGCAAACCGGGGATACTTTTTTGAGTGGCGTATAAGCCGCGAGATAGACCAGTGCGGTGAGAAATACTAATAGCCCAGTTAGTAAGTTGGAATAGACTGCCAGATACGCTGACCCGCCCAGAGTCAGAGCCAGACCTACGATCGCGGCATGCGCCCTGGTCATGCGTCCTGAAGGGAGGGGGCGGAGCGCGGTGCGCCGCATGCGCGCGTCCACGGCAGATTCAAGAACTTCGTTGAGGGCTGCGGTTCCGCTTGAAACCAGCGCGACACCAAGCAGGGCGTGAAGCAATCCCAGCGACCACGACGAAAGGCCTGCCCGGTGAGCACCAAAGAAGTAGCCGCACCACGCCGTCAGGACGATCAACGTTGTAATGCGCGCTTTCGTCAGTTCGGCGTAATCGCGCAGAAGAGCAGAAAAATGTCGCAACATGGACCCCACATTCGCTTTTTGCTCCTTTCCGCCTTCATCGGGCGGTTGGGTTCAAAAGGCCATCAGCAAAGAAATCCAGACGGACCCGAGTAACGTCACGAAGACCAGTATTGGTATCGCGCCATCGTTTCCATGTCAAGGTAAAACTTTTTGCTTCCAGTGTCGCCACTCGCAGGCTCTCGCAGCCTGGGGCAAGCAGCAGGGGGACCTAGCGGCCAGCGGAAGGACTGGACGCAACGAATGTCTCGGGCGGATCAAAATAGCACTGATGCCAAAGAGCGGCGTCGGACAATTTGCCTGCCTTCCATGCCTGAACCGTGGGGAGGGTGGCCCCGATCATGCCGCCATCCACGGAGTCGAAGATCAATACGATTCCGGACAGATCTTGTGGTTTTGCGGCCAGTTCAGCGTAGCTTTTATCGAGCAAGCTTTTGGCGAATTCCAGTTTCGCTTGAGCGCCGCTGTTGGCTTCGTTTTCCTGGATCTTTTGCACCGAAATAATCTTGACGTTTTTGCCCCGCAGCGGCTCCCAGTCGCCGGGGAAGGGCGCGGTCTCCTCGCGTGTCACCTGAAACAAATCGGCCACGACTGGTGCGGCGGTCGGCGAGGCTGGCGGAACATCGGAAATTCCCTCTGGCATCTCCAGACTGGTGCGCCAGATCCATCCGCGCGAGAGGCCGGAGATCCGCACATGAACCCAGTCCGCATTGAAATCCAGCATTTCAAATTCATCGTGGGCGCTGGCAAGAAAAAGAGTCTTGCCACTGAGGCTGGGCGTCGCAACAACCGGAGTTCCCGATTTTTTTACCGCCACCAGATTCTTCGGATGGGCCTGGTTTTTGAGCACTTCCTCGAGATTCGCGGCTTCGGCTCGCAGAGGGTTGGCGGACTGGTCGGGGGGGGGCAAGGAATTCCTCGAATTCGCCAACTGCTGACTCGACAAACCCTGGTCAGCTAAAGACGAAAAGCCGCGTCCATTTTCCGAAGACTGCGGCAGCGGCGCGGAGAGGGCTGGCTCCGCAGCAGCTTTATGCGCAAATACTGACGGTACTGCTGCGTTGGACGAAGGTGCCCCAAAGCCGAGAGCCGAACCTTGGCTGGAACCATGACCAGAACTTTGCCCGGAATTTTGCCCGGAATTTTCGCCCGCAGCGGCGCGAGAATATGCGACCGCATCCGCAGGACTGGACTTGCTCGCCAGCAGATCGGTCAGTTGGTCCAGGAGGTCGGATTCGAGGCGCCCATTGGAAGCGAGGAGTTGGTATCCAGAGTGGGACGGATTTGAATCGGCGTACCAAGCCGTGACTTTTGTGGTCACCCGCACTAAGGTTCCGCCCGCGGCGGTCGAACTCATCTGAACCGCAGATTGGTAATAGGCCCGCTGGTAGCGGTTGAGGGGATGATCGCCGGGCAACGCGAATCCATCCAGCACGGGCAGGTGACCGGCGAGCGAAGGTTGCAATTCCTTCAGCGCTTTTTCAACTGCGACCTTCGGCTGATGGTAAGTGCGCTCGACGGCGGCGGCCTGAGCTTTTTCCTGAGCAATTCCGATCTGAGTGACAGCCAATGGAATCGCGGCCAGCAGAAGCGCAGCGCAACGTGTGGAGCGCAGTGGTGGGCGACGAATTGAGCAGGGAACTCGGGTCATGGCACCTGCTCCAACTGGTCTCGCCGAATCCAGCCGTGCTCTCCGTCATGGGTTTCGACGCCGAACCAGTAAGGTGTTGAAATCAGGATGAGAACTTCGGCGCCAGGTTCCAGAGACTTCAGCGTGCTTGCGGTGTGGAAGGGAGCGGATTTGAGCGCTGCTCCGGGCTTACGAACCAAGCGCTCGACCTGCTGACGCAGTTCCGCAACGTGCTGGGCCAGGGATTCAGGAGAATCGTCGTATGCCTGCGCCGGTTGCGAGGTGGAGGAAATCGGCGACGCAGAGACAACGTCGGCGGTCGCGTTTTCGCTGGAATTGGCCGTCGGAGTGGGAGTGCTCAGTAGAACCGTGTCAGCGGTTGTGCCGATTTTTTGTTTCGACAGTTGCTCCTGTTTTGCCTGGAGAGCCTGGGCGGTTTCCTTCTTTACGAGTTCAACCGCGGCAAGCTTGTCCTGGATGTCCTTGTACTCGCTGGTTTCGACCGATCCGTTCGACAGATGAACGGTGTGACGAAAGTCTTCGACAAACAGGGCATCAATTCGCAGAACCGTGTTCTGGTCGCCTTGCGGTTGTACGACGTAGCGAACGGCGAGAGTCCCGACGTCGGCGCTCTGCTTGAAATTTCTTGGATCAAGCGCCTGTTTCCGCACTTTGTAGAATACTTTGCCGCCTTCGGTCCAGGGCGGAAACACGGGCGTCGAGGTGGCTGCGACCGCTCCCGCAATGTACTCGTCTTTGTTGTATTCCTTAGTTCCGCGGATGATCGTATTCTGTGCAACGTCTTCCACCGCTTGCGCGACTTCAGGTTCCGGCAAAGGAACATTAACGATCAGGCCCTCGCCGTATTGCAGAGCGTCTTTCTCGCGGGCGTGCGACGAGGTCGCGGTGGAAGCGAGAAGAAGAAACAGAAGAAAGGGTGCCGCCACGACACGGAGACGAATGCGTTCGGGTCGAATTCGATGAAAAAAGAGCGAACGCTTGAGCCTCGCACCGCCAAAACTCTTGTGCCAGATCACGACCAACTCCGGTGTTCCTGTTGCAAGAGTCTCATACGCTGGGTTGATGACTGTCAACTAGCTCGGGGAACACTTCGAACGCCATCCCGCAGTCACGCAAGATGTAAACAATTTGTAAATTTTTTTTTTGAGCCCTCTTGCAGTTGAGTCCGAGCGGTAGTAGTATCCAGCGCCGGTGGGGTGTTTGCAATTTTTTATCGAAGAAGCGCGGGTGGATGCGAGCGTTTGACAGGGGTGTTACGACCGCAATCCGCGCGGTTCGTTGTCGCTAGAGGGCTCCGGGGTTACAGCTTTTGCAAAAAATTGAGTGAGGAGCGCAGCATGCGTATGTGGGCGCAGTCTCTTCTCATCTGTCGGAGGTCGCCGCGGAGACATTCCGTCATGGCCGCGGCTTTCGCGTTCATCCTTTTGATCGTTGTTGGCGCAAGTCCGCGGGCGAGCGCGCTGCCGGCTTTCGCCCGGAAGTATGGTCTGCGTTGTTCGGCCTGTCATGAAAGTTGGCCGATGTTGAATTTCTTTGGCCAGAAATTCAAAGACAACGGCTACCAGCTCATGAATGACCGGGATGCACCGATCTGGCAGAATCCCGGTTATTGGCCGGTGACGTTCCGGATCACTCCGATCTGGCATCGGGTGAGCACCAACAAGGTCGCGACCGACCAAAGCCTCAGCGGTGAACAGAAGATTACCTCGTCTGGCTTCGACCTGAGCGGCCTCGACTTCCACACTGGGGGAACGCTGGAAAAGAACTTCTCTTTCTATGTGTTGCCTTCGTCCGATCCAACCGCCTCGTTTCACTTCGAAACGGTCATGGCGCGGCTCGACAACATCGGGAGCAGTCCATGGCTCAATGTGAAGTTCGGCAAGTTCGAACTTGACAACCTGCTCTCCGAAAAGCGCATTCTGACACTCACAGGAAATGGCGGGATTTACCAGCTCTACCACTTTATTCCGGCAAATGACGGCAATATCTTCGGGCAAATGGGAGATAACCAGCTCGGCGTCGAAGTGATGGGGCACTCGGCCAACGACCGCACGCGCTATTCGGTTTCGCTGCTGAGTTCGAACGACGGACAAGTCGGATTGCCGTACGGTGCTGAATCGTATTCCACATTCATCACCGGCAGTCAGGCCTTCGACGCTGGCAAGCTCGGAGTGGATCGCCTCGGCTTTTACGTTATGGCTGGGGAAGCGCCGACCAGTTGGTTGACGGGGCCTTCGGGCGGCGGACCGAATGGAGTGATTCCGGGTTCGGGTGGCAATAACCGGGGTTACAGCCGCGAGGGCTTTGTGGGGCAGTTCTACTTTGGCCCGCATATCGATGCCACGGTGGTGACGCAGCACGGCGAGGACAGCGCATGGTTTGGCCAAGGCTATGGAGACTACGCAGACGGGATGGCCCCGAACAACTACGTTCCGGGCGTTTCCGCCTTGCCCGCCGGCTCGCGTAATCCGACCTGGAACGGAGTTCTGATCGAGCCGCACTATGTAGTCAATCCGCAAATGATATTGCTGGGGCGCTATGAAACGATCCGGATGTCGCAGCAGTCGACGCCTGGGACTCCATCCAATCTGGGCAATATTACGTCGTACACGGTCGGCTACCGCTACAACCCGTTTATGACGAGCCGTGCTGGCTTTGCCTACCATGGCGAGTACAACTGGTGGCACCAGGACGGAACGGCGCCTGACAACACGACGAACCTGACCAGCAGCGAACTATTGTTTGGAATTGACTTCGACTTCTAACCAGCGAGATGGCCCGCCGGCGAAGTCGGTTCGCTGGCGTTGACTTTTTGAAAGGGTGCTGACTATGAACAGCTTGAGGCCAAGGCGTTTGACGGGAGCGATTTTGTTTACTTCGGTGATAGCGGTGCTCTTGGTGGCTGGGTTGGCGACGCTGGCGTCCGCTCAGGATGAGCCCCTGGTCGGTCCGAAGCCACCAGTCGCAGTCAAGCCGATGGAGAGTCACATCGGCAATCTTACGGGTCACGCGGCGGATGCGAAGTCCGACTACCGCCGGTATTGCGCCGGATGTCACGGCGTGTACGGAGACGGCAATGGCGAGAATGCGGTATGGCTGGATCCGAAGCCGCGGAACTTCACCCTCGCCACTTTCAAGTGCCGCTCAACGTTAACGGGCACGTTGCCGATTGATGAAGATCTGTATAACAGTATTGCGCGGGGCTTCACGAATTCCAACATGCCGCCATGGAATACGTTCACCAAGCAGCAGCGGGCCGACTTAGTCGCGTATATCAAAATCTTCTCGCCACGATGGGAGAAGGAAAAAGCCGGCGAACCGATCAAGATTCCGCCTGAGCCCCCGGTCACCATCGAGAGCATTTCGCACGGACAGGCACTATTCGCGAAATTGGAGTGCTGGAAGTGTCATGGCACGCACGGAGAAGGCGATGGACCCTCGGCGGCGACGCTTACCGATAGCCAGGACCAACCGATCCGCCCCTACAACTTCGCGGGTGGCGGAAACGATTCGCGCTTTAAGTGCGGCAGTACGAATCAAGATATCTACAAGATCTTTATGACGGGCGTGGACGGCACGCCGATGCCTTCTTTCGCGGACGTGATTCAGCCGAACGACGCCTGGGATCTCGTCCATTTTCTGCGTACGTTGCAGGTACATCGCCACGGCAAGGAGAACGAAGTTCTAATGGCTGCGCACGGAGTCATACCTCCGTACGTGGATAAGAACGCGGCGCCAACGGCTGCACCGGCCGACAACAAGGCGCCTGGTGGCGGCCAGTAAGTGGAGATACTCGGTAAACGAAGACAGAACCCGAGGAGGGGTTTTACTCAAATGCGCACCAAGAAGACTCTGTTGGCTCTATTGATCGTGTTGGTCTGTTCGTCACTGATGTTTGCCGGAACGGTTAGCGGCAAGGTGACGTACACGGGCACGCCAGTAAAACAAAAACCTATCGATATGTCGAAAGAACCGAGTTGTGCCAAGCAGCACGCGACTCCCATCACCAACGAGACGGTGGTAACCGGGCCCAATAACGGACTGGATAACGTGGTGGTGTACCTATCGTCGGGTGCTCCCGACGACGGCCAGGTTCCGTCGCAGACGATCACCTACACACAGAAGGGTTGCCAGTACATTCCGCATGTTCTGCCAATGCACGTCAACCAGGAATTCGAAATTCTCAATGACGATCAGACTTCGCACAACATCCACCCGCTGCCGAAGGTGAACACGGAGTGGAACAAATCCCAACCACCGGGCACGCCGCCGATTAAAGAGAAATACGACAAGCCCGAATTCATCCCGGTGAAATGCAATATACATCCGTGGATGCACGGCTGGTTCGTGGTGTTAAAGACGTCGCACTACGACGTGAGCAAGGATGGAGGGGACTTCAAGCTACCGAACCTGCCTCCGGGTAAGTACACGATCACCGCCTGGCACGAAGACTACGGCACGCAGACGGCGGACGTTACCATCACCGGGAACGAGACGAAGGACGTCAACTTCACGTTCAAGGCGAAGGCTTATTAACGGAATGCGGCGGAGTCCACTTATTCCGCCGCTGCATTCCAGGGCAAGTGACACGCACAAGTGGCAGCGGGAGGGCACGGCATATGGCAAAGTTCTTTGCGGTCACGATTATCGTCATCGCGATTCTTTCCGCGATTCCTATCGTGCGCCACACGTGGGTTGCGCCGGAGGACATTTCGACGCATGGAGCTCTGATCGATGAGCAGATGTCGGAAACCATGGCGGAGGCTGGAATCTCTTTTCTCGCGGCGCAGTTTGTTCTGGCGATTTTCATCTGGAAATTTTCCAACCCTGGTCCGGATGCGAAGCTCAAGAATTTTCCCGGTGGCGCCAAAGGACTTGTGATCGCGGCAATTCTGGTAGTTGGAGTCGAGGTGATGGCCCTGGGGATCTTTGGAGTGAAGGCGTGGGCCAACGTGTATCTGACGCCACCGTCCGCCGACGCGTTGCCGATCCAAGTGCAAGCGGGACAGTTCGCCTACTATTTTCGCTATGCCGGAGCAGATGGAAAATTTGGAGCTACGCATCCGGAGATGATCAATGAAGGGACGCAGAACATTTTCGGTCTTGACCCCGAGCACGATGTCGATGCCAGAGACGACATCATCGCGGCCGAAATGGCGATTCCGGTGAACAAGGAAGTACATCTGCTGATGCATACGAAGGATGTGGGTCATTCGTTTTATGTGCGGGAATTGCGGGTGCAACAGGACTTCGTGCCGGGATTGGATGTTTCGCTGCACTTCACGGCCACCAAGGTTGGTAAGTACGAGATCGTCTGTACGCAGCTCTGTGGTCTGGGACATTACAACATGAAGGCGTATCTGGAAGTAATGTCGCAGCCGGACTTCGATAATTGGCTTAAACAGCAAGCAGGGCAGTAGTTTGTTTTTGCCGTTCTCGCGAGATCGACGGAGTGAGGAACAAGCTGGATCGAAGCGAGTCTGATCGACAAACATCTCTGAGGTGAGGATATGCACGACATGTCAGTGCACGCGGGGCAACACCACGCTCCTCCGACGAGCTTTATCCGGAAGCACGTGTTCAGCCTGGATCACAAGGTCATCGGGAAGCAGTATTACGCGCTGGCTTTGGTGGCTGCTTTTATCGGGATGTTCCTGTCGTGGCTGATGCGCATCCACCTGGCATGGAACAACGCCGCGATCCCAGGCTTGCAGTTGCTTTCGAAAACCGGCGCTCCGGGCGGAGTGATGACGCCGGAGTATTACCTGCAATTGATGACCATGCACGGCACCATCATGGTCTTCTTTGTGCTCACGACGGCTCCCTTTGCAGCTTTTGGCAACTACTTCCTGCCCATTCAGGTAGGCGCGGAAGACATGCCATTTCCGCGCTTCAACATGATGTCATTCTGGGTGACATTCACGGCTTTCCTGGTTCTGATGTCGTCGTTCTTCCTCGGCGACGGGCCCACTCTTGGGGGCTGGACGCAATACGCGCCGCTCAATGCCGTGGGTTCGGTCGCAGGGCCCGGGCAAGGTTTGGGTGTGGTTCTCTGGATGGCGTCGATTGCGTTGTTTTGCGTCGGGCAGTTACTGGGTTCGTTGAACTTCATCACGACCACGCTCGATCTAAGGGTCAAAGGCCTGAGCCTGATGCGTCTGCCGCTGAGCGCGTGGGCATGGTTCATCACCTCATGCATGGGCCTGACGGCATTCGCGGTGCTAATGCCGGCATGTATTCTCGCCATTCTCGACCATGTGGCGGGCACGAGTTTTTTTGTGGCATCGAATCTGGTGATCAACGACCAAATCCAGCCGCACTCGGGCGGATCGACTTTGCTTTGGCAGCACCTGTTCTGGTTCTTCGGACATCCTGAGGTCTACATCGCCATCGTGCCTGGCATGGGTATCGTTTCGCACGTACTGCTGGCCAACATGCGGAAGCAGATGCTGAGCCAGCGAACATTGATTTATTCGATGGGCGCCCTGGCCTTGTTGAGTTACATGGTCTACGGACACCACATGTTTGTCAGCGGCATGAATCCTTACTCGTCACTGGCATTCTCTTTTCCCACGCTGGTCATCACCATTCCCTCCACCATCGTGGTGCTGATATGGACCTTCAGTCTTTATGGTTCGAGACTGCGCATTAACTCGGCGTCGCTGTTTGCCCTGGGCTTTATTTCGATGTTTGTCAGCGGAGGAGTGAGCGGTTTTTTTCTGGCGCAACCTTCGATCGACATCATGCTCCACGCCACTTACTTTGTGGTCGGTCATTTCCATCTGGTGATGGGCGTCGCGGCCATGTTCGGTATCTTTGCCGGGACCTATTTCTGGTTCCCGAAGATGACCGGACGAATGATGAACGAGACCTTGGGAAAAGCTCATTTCTGGCTCAGTTTTGTGGGCGCCTATTGCATCTTTATGCCGTTTCATTATCTGGGCATGGCTGGGAATGTGCGCCGCTACGCGTCGTTCGTGGACGACTACCTGCAACCGCTCATTCCAGTTCATCGTTTTATTACGGTAGCCGCTCTGTGCACGGGCGCGGCGCAACTTATTTTTCTGTATAACCTGATTCACAGCCGGTTCCGGGGCGAAGCCGCAGCCGATAACCCCTGGGAGGCTACGTCTCTGGAGTGGAGCACGGCTACGCCGCCACCTTTTGACAATTTTGGTGGGAAGCATCCAGTGGTGTACCACGATCCCTATCAGTATGGCGTGCAGAGTTCTGTCGGCGACTATGTGATGCAGGCTTCGCCGGAGCAGGTGAAGAGCGACAACGAAGAGAAGTAGGTTCCTGTTTCCCGGCGGCAACGCTAAGTCGCAAAGAAGAACGGCGTCCGGTAAGGAGTTTCATCTAACTATGGCAACCACGGTACATGAACCGCCGCAGATTGATTCGCGCCGCTTGGCTGGCCAGAGGCATTCGGGAAACGGCGCTGGGGGGGGGCCTGTGCCGGACGGTGACCTGCGTGTGGCTGTCGAATACTCGCCGCCGCCCTCTTCGACCGCCATTTGGGTGGTGCTGTTCGCCATTACGATGATGTTTGCGGCGTTCACCAGCGCCCTGGTGGTTCGCAAAGGCTCATCGCTGGACTGGCAGACTTTCACTTTACCGTCAGTGTTGTATTTCAACACGCTAGTGCTGGTCATCAGCAGCGTTACTCTGGAGTTGGCGCGTCGACGGATCGCTAGTTTCATGGTGGTGCTGAGGAGTCAGGGGGAGAGTCCGGCACGCTGGCTGTACGTAACGCTCTTTCTGGGCGTGCTATTTGTGGCAGGTCAGTATGTCGCGTGGTCGCAGTTGAGGGCGGAAGGGCTGTATCTGGCCACGAATCCAAGCAGTTCTTTTTTTTATTTGCTGACGGTTACGCACGCGCTCCACGTGTTGTGCGGACTGGGTGGATTGATCTACGTGATTCGGAAGCTTAGCAAGTCGGTGTTGCGGCGGAACCAGTTGGATGCCACAGCGCGTTACTGGCATTTCATGGGCATTCTTTGGTTGTACCTGCTTTTGCTGCTTAGGATGAAACTGTAATCGACTCGAGACAGTTCGGAGATAACTTCGGAGATAACTCAGGAGGGGCCGTGAGCCAAGCGGATTTGACTATTGGACATCCCACAGGCCAGACGTTGGGGCCGGCATTTGCGATTCCGACAAAGAAGTTGGCCATGTGGCTGTTCATTATCGCCGACACCATGACGTTTGCGGCGTGCCTAGTGGCATATGGATTCCTGCGGAACGGCACTCCGGACTGGCCGAGGCCTTTCCATAGCATCACGAACGTAGCGATCATGACGTTTATTCTTTTGACCAGCAGTTTGACGATGCTGATCGGACTGCGCTCGGCGCGGGCCGGAGACAAGGCTGCGGCCTTCCGATGGACGATGATTACCGCTGCCCTGGGGATTGTGTTCGCATTCCTGCATATTCGTGAATGGATGGGCTTGATCGATGAAGGCATGACCATGTTTAAGAACCCCTGGGGCACGGGGTTGTTTGGCGCCTCGTTTTTCAGCATCACCGGATTGCATCTTACGCACGTTACCGGCGGCGTGATCGCGCTACTGGTCGTGGGTGTGCGGTACAAGGGCGGCCGCTACAATGCGGACGACATCGAAGTCCTGGGGCTTTACTGGCACTTTGTGGATTTGGTCTGGATGTTCGTCGTACCGTTGGTTTACCTTTTAAACCTTACCCATTAGACAAAACACCTGGGAGCAGACTGCTTATGACGACGGCGGAAGACCACAAGAGCGACGGAATCGGGAAAGACTTGATCGTGTATGTTTGCCTGCTTGCGCTTGCGGGCTTGCAATTTGTAATTGCCTATCAGAACATTGACGCTTCGCAAATGTTCACGCGCATGCTGGCGGTGGCATGCATCGAGGCGGGTCTAGCCGTGTTGTTCTTCATGCATCTTTGGACGGAGAAGCGGGCGTTTCTGCTGTTTGTGGTTATCTTTACTGTTGGTGTCCTGTTGGGGATGCAATATGGGTGGACTGACAGTTTCCGCATGGTTACGGGCACGCCATTCGCGAAATGACCGAAGCAGGGAGATAAGGGAAACTCGGATTAACCGGGACTTAATCACAGTTTTCCCAGACGGGGAAAGTCAGGGGCGATGTTAAGGGGAGAGTGGAAACGAAAGCTGCGAGTTGGAAGACCGTACCTGCCGGTCGCGATTGCGATAGTGGGACTGGGGTTGGTTGCTGCTCCGCTGCCGGCGTTTTCCCAAAGTTGCGCGCTCTGCTATACGCAGGCAGCCTCTGCCGGCAATCGAATGATCCAAGCCTTGCGCAGCGGGATTCTGATTCTTGTGGCTCCTCCCACGCTCGCCTCGGTGGGCATGGTTTTTATTGTGTATCGGAAACGCAATCAGGTGAGGCAGTCTGACGACGAGCGGGGCTCTGACCGCGGGTGGTAGACGGTCTTACTTCGCACTCCTTTGCACCTCTCCGCCTGTTAACACCATCCATAAGGCATGAACCTTTTCGATTCCTTCCAGATTCGCGATATTACGTTTCGTAACCGTATTGCTGTTTCCCCGATGTGCGAGTATTCCAGCGAGGACGGATTCGCCAACGATTGGCATCTAGTCCATCTCGGCGCTCGCGCGGTCGGCGGCGCAGGTACGGTCCTTAGCGAAGCCATCGCGGTGGTTTCCGAGGGCCGCATCAGTCCTTCCGACCTCGGCATCTGGAAGGATGCGCACATCGAAAATCTCGCACGTGTAGTCCGGTTTCTCCGCCAGCACGGTGCCGTCGCCGGCACTCAGCTCGCCCACGCTGGCTTCAAAGCCTCCACTGCGGTTCCCTGGCGCGCTCAAGGCGGGTCGGTAGTATCGATTGCCGATGGGGGCTGGCGTCCCATTTATTCCTCCACCGCAAAGGGCTTCACCCCGGAATCCATTCAGCCCGAAGCGCTGACACTCGAGGGCATTGCGGGCATCGTCCACGCTTTTACGGAGGGCGCTCGCCGCAGTCTCGAGGCTGGCTTCGAGCTGGTTGAAATCCACGCTGCGCATGGCTATCTCATCCACCAGTTTCTCTCGCCGCTGGTCAACACCCGCACCGATCAGTACGGCGGCAGTTTTGAGAACCGCACGCGCATCCTGCGCGAGATCATCGCAGCCGTTCGTAAGGTCTGGCCCGAACGGCTGCCTTTGTGGCTCCGCATCTCTGCTTCGGACTGGACCGAGGGCGGTTGGACCATCGAGGATTCGATCGCCCTGGCCCGGCAGGTCAAGCCGCTCGGTGTCGATCTTATCGATTCGTCCTCGGGAGGCATCGTACCGAAGGCCAACATCCCTCTTGGCCCCGGCTATCAGACTCGTTTTGCGGAGCGGATCCGACGCGAGGCTGGAATCCTCACTGGAGCCGTCGGCATGATCACCGCGCCGGAGCAGGCGCAGCACATCATTGCCACGGGGCAGGCCGACATAGTCCTGCTGGCTCGCGAACTGCTGCGCGATCCCAACTGGCCGCTGCGCGCGGCGCACGCCCTCAAGCAGCAGACTGCGTGGCCCAAACAGTACGAACGCGCACGCTTCTGAGTGAGAAAGGCCGGTGTGCCTCTCGCGGGGCGCGGGAACTCCATCCAGTCACTGCACGCCCGTTACCTCACGTTGGTTACTACACGTTGGTTACTACACTCCGGTTACTACGCTCCGGTTACAGGAGCGCTGATCGGCGTCGGGTCGATTGCGAGTGTCGTGGATATCCCCGTGTATTCATGGGCATGACCACGCACATAATGGAGTCTTCACGATTTTAGGGAAAGCGGCCAAGGTGAGGCGCGCTGATCTGCCCTATCAGCGGCAAAGGTGGGTTTTTGTTGACGTTGAACCGCGGAATGCATTAAAGTAGAGGCCCGCTCCGAAATTTCTGCTCCCCCCTAGATGCGGCGATATAGTCGTTTGAGCGTGGCACGTAGACAACCAAAGACTGGGAAACAGAGGGCGCCAGAACCATGCCTAAAGGACGTCGACGGAATTACCGTATGGTCAGGAAGATCGCGTTGGCCATTGGTTTTCCCATTGTGCTTATCAACATGAGCGCTTTGTTGGCTGTAGGTCAGACTGCAGTTACAACCTACCATTACGATAACAACCGCACTGGCTGGAACCGGAATGAGTCGCAGCTGACGCCCACCCAAGTGGCGAGCCCATCGTTCGGTCTGCTGCAGAATGTGGCTGTCGATGACCAGATTGACGCTCAGCCGCTGGTGATGCCGGGCGTGCAGATCACAGCCGGTAACTATCAGGGGCTCCACGACGTGGTGTATGTAGCGACGGAAAGCAATTCGATCTATGTCATCGATGTGCATAGTGGAACGGTGTTGTTGAATCGGAATTTCGGCTCGCCGGTGGGGTATCCCCTGGGATGCAACATCACCGGGCCGAATGCGGGGATCAACTCCACGCCGGTGATTGATCCGACCAGCAACACGTTGTACGCGATGGTTTACACGAGCATTTCGGGCAGTCCGACGTACCTGCTTCACGCCCTCGATTTGGGAAGTTTGAGCGACCGAGTGACGCCTCAAGTGGTGTCGGCGTCCCATACGTTGAGCGACGGATCGATCTACAACTTCAACGCGACGTACCAGCGGCAGCGGCCAGCACTGCTGCTCGAAAACGGCAGTATTTATGCAGCGTTTGGCAGCTTCTGCGATGGCTTCGGGGCTTATATTTCGCGCGGCTGGCTGTTGGGGTGGACGGCAGGTTCGCTGGCGCCGTTTCCGTCGAGCGAACTGACCGACGAACTGGCAACCGACGTCAACGGTTTCTTTCTCTCGTCGATCTGGATGTCGGGCTACGGGCCGGCGGCCGATGACGAGGGCAACGTCCTGTTTATAACCGGAAACTCGGATCCTGCGGGGAACACATACAACGGTGTTACCAACATTCAGGAGAGCGTGGTCAAGGTTTCGCCCACGCTGAACTCCATGGTTGACATCTTCACACCGGATAATGTGTCGAGCATGGATCAGGGCGATGTGGATTTCGGTTCCGGCGGGGTGTTGGTGTTGCCCGATCAACTGGGAACGATACCGCATCTGGCGGTGGCTGCGGGCAAGTTTGGAACGATGTATTTGATGAACGAAGACAATCTCGGTGGATACTCGCCCACGACTAATAATGTGTTGGGCCAATACCCGGTGGGCGCTTGTTGGTGCGGGCAAAGTTACTACGTAGATCCAACGGATGGAACGGCCCGGGTAGTGAGCAGCGGCGGCAATACCGTGGAAGTCTGGGAAGTGCAGACGTCGCCAGCGGTTATGTTGACCCCCGTGACCAGCGCGCAGATCGTAGCCAGCAGTGTGCAGGATCCGGGATTTTTCACGACGATTTCATCCAACGGGACTGCTAGTCCTATCATCTGGGCCGTGTCACGCCCGCCGTCGAACAATGGCGGGGCACCGATTCAGCTGTATGCGTTCAATCCGGATTCAGGCGGAAGCACGATGAGCACGTTATACCAGGCGACTGCGGGCTCATGGCCGAATATAGGAGCAAACGCAAATGTGGTGCCGGTGGTTGCAAACGGGCTGGTCTTTGTGGGCAGCTACAAGCAACTGCAGATCTTTGGATTGATCGGGACGGGCGGGGCTACACCGACCATCACCAGGGTGACTTCGTCGGTGAATCCCTCGGTGCTGGGCAAGAGTGTGGTTTTCACTGCTACAGTTTCTCCGCAGTCGGGTGGAGGAGTTCCGACGGGCACGGTTACGTTCTATGACGGCGTGTTGGCGCTGACGACAGTGAGCCTTAGTAACGGAAGTGCACAGTACAGCACGAGCGCGTTGCCGGCGGGTTCCAATAGCATCACAGCCGTTTATAAAGGCACCTCTCCTTATAGCGGTAGCACATCGACGCCGCTCAATCAGGTCGTGCAGGTAGTGACGACGACCACCGCTACGTGTTCCCCGAGTTCGGCCGTGGCTGGTCAACCAGTGACTTTCAGCGCCAGCGTCAGTTCGAGCATCGGCCCTCCGCCCGACGGAGACACGGTCACGTTCATGCACGGCGCGAGCGTTGTGGGAACAGCCATACTGAGCGGCGGTGTAGCGAACTTGTCGACTTCTTTGGCAAAGGGATCGTATGCGATCAATGCAGTGTATAGTGGCGACGCGATCTTCATTTCCAGCACATCCAAAGCGGTGAAGTTGTTAGTCGGCAAGGCCAGCAGCACGACTTCGCTGATCTCGACGCTGAATCCGTCGACTTTCGGACAGTCGGTGACCTTTACGGCAACCGTGACGCCGGAGTTCAGCGGAACGCCGACAGGACGGGTGGTTTTCGAGAATGGCACTGTAGAACTGGCGGGAGTTGCGCTCAGCGGCGGTGTGGCCAGTTACACAACCACGAAGTTAGCTGCAGGCACGCATTCCATTACGGCCATCTACAAGGGGAGCACATCGTTCGCGGCCAGCACATCAGCCCCGCTGAGCCAGGTGGTCAACCCGGCCAGCAAAGGCAACGCGCTTGGTTCGCCGGCGAATCCGTCGAGCGATCAGCCGACTTTGAAGGTAGAGTAAACGCGAGCGAAGTGGCGGCGTCTGGCAGTGCAAAGCCCATTCTGTGGAAGTCTTCCAAAACGGCAGAACCCTAAAGATCAGAAAGATCCTTCGACGTAAGCGGCGCTTGGCAGCGGCTGACCACCGCCTACGCTGATGAGGAGTTTTGCGGGCGAGTTGTTCTCTCCAGCGGATGTTTCGGGCAGATCCGCCCGATCGAGGTCGAACTCGACCATCTTGCTTTCCTTCGGACTCAAGTGAATGCGCTGAAAGGCGCGCAAATTGCGGATAGAATCGCCGACAGCCGGGGTTTCGCGATTCACGTAAAGTTGGACTACCTCGTCGCCCTCTCGAGTCGATACGTTTTGGACCAGGGCAGAGACGTGGAAGTGGGTGCCGTCATGGTCAGATGGAACTGCGCGCAAATCGGAATAATGAAACGAGGAGTAGCTGAGGCCGAAGCCGAACGGGTAGAGGGGATTTCCGGCGAAGTAGCGATAGGTGCGGCCACGCATGGCGTAATCTTCGAACGGAGGTAGGTCGGCAACCGAGCGGTAGAACGTGATCGGGAGGCGGCCCGCAGGATTGTTTTGGCCGGCAAGAGTCTGGGCGATGGCCGTGCCGGCTTCTTCTCCGCCATACCAGGCGGCGAGCACGGCGGCGGCATGCTCCTGGGCAAAGTTGATGGCGACGGCGCTTCCGCTCAGCAGGACGACAAGCAGGGGCTTGCCGGTTCTAGTGGCGGCCTCGATAAGTTTTTCCTGCGGTTCGGGAAGATTCAGAGAGGTGCGATCTCCGCCGGAAAAGCCGGGAATGCTGACCGGCATCTCTTCGCCTTCGAGTTCGGAATTCAGGCCGACAAAGGCGACGGTCAGATCGCAGCTTTTTATGGTCTTCACCGCTTCTTCGAGGAGCGGCTTGGCGGGAGGGATCCAGACCAGCTTTACGCCCACGCCCCCACGGCGCTGGCGATATTCCAGTCGCAAACGGTAGTTGTGGCCTCGTCGCCATTGGAGTTGCAGCATCTTGACTGCTTGTGACGATGAATATGGAGATGCGTCTTGGAGGACCGGTTTGTCGTCGATGAAAAACTGGACGGAGTCATCCGCCGGGCAATCCTCACAGCGAACGCGGACGACACCAATCTGATATTCACCGGAGTATGGGGCGCGGATGGTGCCACTCCAGCGAACTGAATAACCGTTGCGAGGGAGGTGCGATTCGACGTCGGGAGCCTCGTTTTCGCGTTGCAGGTAGACCTGGGGCTCGACGCGAGACAGAGCGGGCTCGCCTTGAAGGTCAGGATCGGCGAAATACTGGCCGAGCAATCCATGAATGGGGACACCGGATTGCATATCGTTTTGCGGCTGGCGCGGAGGCGAGAGGACGGCGGGCGGGACGGGGGTTTCTGACACGCTGGAGAACGTGCTTCCGAGCGCGAATCGAATCTCACTTTTATCGCCAAATTGTTTTTGCATTCCGGCCAGCGGAGTTACGGTGTGGGAAGGGGTCCCGTGATAGTTCGCGAGAAGCATGTCGGAATCATCGGCGGAGGGGCCAATGACGGCAATCCGGCGCGGCGATTTCAGCGGCAAAATATTATTTTCATTCTTGAGGAGCACCATGGATTCGCGCGCGGCTTGCAATGCAAGCTGGCGATGTTGCGGTGAGTCGTTATCCGATTCCGGGATCGCGGAGTAGGGAACGCGTTCGGGTGGATCGAACATGCCCAAGCGGAAGCGGGCGGCGAACAACCGGCGGAGCGCGGCGTCGATTTCACTTTCGGAGATGAGGCCGCGATGCACCGCCTCGATCAAAGAAGAATATTCATCGCCACAGGTGAGATCGGTGCCCGCCTTGACGGCTGCCGCGGCTGCTTCTGCCAAGGTGGCCTTGTACTTGTGACCTTCGACAACGTCGGTGACGGCGCCGCAGTCGCTGACTACGTAACCGTGAAATCCCCAGGCGCCGCGGAGGTGATCCTGGAGAAGAAAGGAACTGGCGCATGCCGGGGCGCCGTCGACCCGGTTGTACGAACACATAACCGATCCGGCATGGCCCTCGACGATACTCGCGCGAAAGGCGGCGAGATAGGTTTGATCGAGGTCGATCGCTGAGGGACGGGCGTCAAAGGAATGACGAGAGGGCTCGGGGCCGCTGTGAACCGCGAAATGCTTGGGAGTGGCGACGGTTTTCGAATACTGGGGGTCGTTCCCTTGCATGCCCTGGATGAAAGCCACGGCCATGTGTGAGGTGAGGAAGGGATCTTCGCCGTAGGTTTCCTGGCCACGACCCCAGCGTGGATCACGAAAAATGTTGATATTCGGCGACCAAAAAGTGAGCCCGTGGTAGCGGCCGGTTTGGCCCTGGCGGATGGACTGATTGTATTTCGACCGAGCTTCGGTGGAGATCGTCTCGGAGATGCGGTGCATGAGGTCGGTATCCCACGTAGCCGCCAGTCCAATCGCCTGGGGAAAAACGGTGGCCCGGCCGGCACGCGCTACTCCATGGAGAGCTTCGTTCCACCAGTCGTATGCAGGAATGCCCAGGCGCGTGATGGCGGGAGCCGAGTTCTGCATTTGCAGCACTTTTTCCTGCAGAGTGAGTCTTCCCACGAGATCCATAGACCGTTCTTGGGGAGTACGATCGGGATCGCGGAACGCGGGAACGGTCTCATAATTCGTCGATTGCGCCCAGGCAAGGGGCAAGAGGGAAATCACGGCCAGCGTCGTTAATATGTTCTTCAGCGGGAACGGCATTGAGACCTCAATCGGCTTCGCCGAGCGATTTTAAGAGGGTCTACGCTACGTCGACTATCAAATATCTATTTAGCAAGCATCTATCTATCAAATCGAAAACTGTTTGAGACGTTACCTGCAGGCGTTTCCGGAACGGCGTTGACCAGATCTCGGAGCGGCTGGATCACGGTGAATGTTACCAAGGCTTGGGGCTTTTCAGCATCGTCCAGGAGCCCGAGTTTTCCAGCCTTCCAACCGGGGGACGCGGGCATTCCGGAGGCCAGGTAGGAAATGGCTTCCAGGCCTGTGGTTCCCAGTTCGGCGAGCTGGCGGGCCCGACCCTGGGTCTCTGCGAGTTGGGGCGAGGCGGCGATCAGCTGCATGACCCCGGGCTCGGCTGCGATCCAGGTGTTGAATTCCGCGGTCAGTTCGGCCTGTTGCTGTGGGCGCGTGGAGGGGGACTGAAGATAGTTGCGGACCAGGACCGCGAAATCATGGCCTGATGGCGGATCGGGCGGAAGCGCGTCCACGAAATGATTGAGTGGCGTAAGTTGATTGGGCCGTTGTAGGGATGCCTGCTCGCCGAAGGTGACGGGTTTGAGCACGGAAGCCAGGACGTGCAGGGGGCCGATCTGCTCGGTTGCGGCCAACTGGCGGAGGCTCAGGTCTTCGTGAGAAATGTGAGTGAGGCCGAAGGCTTCGAGGCGGAGCGATGCAAGCGCCAGACGGCGGTACATGTCGTCCACGTTATCGACGCTACGAGGGGACCAGAGGCGTTCAGCGATGACTGCGGCTCGCGGCCAGATGCGCGAGTCGATGGTTTGGGGGCCGGCCTGCTCGGTCCACATGCAGGCCTCTCCGCCAAGGATGCGAGACTGCTCCTCGGGAGTGAGGTTGCTGGTCGCGGGAAGCGGATCGACGAGATAGTGGGACTCAGCGCTGTTCTTGTGATTCAAGTAGTAGCCGGCGGAGAGGATGCCGCTATATCCATTCCGGGCTCCGGCGGCCAGCGAGTCGAAGCCGCGCCAACTTTGGACGACCACGCCTTTAGGCAAGTCGGGAGTAAGAATCTCGTCCCACCCGATCATGTGCTTGCCATGCTTATCGAGGAGCTTGAGGAGACGCTGGTTGAAGTAGTTTTGCAGCGCGGCGGTATCCTTGAGGGTGTGTTTGCGCATGAACTGCTGGATGCGCTGGTTGGACTTCCACTCCACGCCATTATTCTCGTCGCCCCCGATGTGCATGAAGTGGTCGGGGAAAATGGAGGCCATTTCGCCGATGAAAGTATCGAGAAACTTGTAAGTAGTTTCGCGAGTGGGATCCATGACGGGATCGAAGACACCGAATTCGCGCTCGACATGAAAGGGACCGGGTGCGCTGGCGAGTTCAGGATATCCGGCAAACCAGGCACCGGTGTGGCCCGGCATGTCGAACTCAGGTACGACTCGGATGCCGCGGTCGCGAGCGTAGGCGACGATTTCACGGGCTTGCTCCTGGGTGTAAAAGAGTCCGTCGGAGCCCATTCCGGCGAGTTTGGGAAAGGCCTTGCTTTCGATACGGAAGCCCTGGTCTTCACTGAGGTGCCAGTGAAAGACGTTGAGTTTCACCGAGGCCATGCCGTCGAGAGTGTGTTTGAGAACTTCGACCGGTATGAAGTGGCGTCCACAGTCGACCATGAGGCCGCGCCAGTGGAAACGGGGCGAATCGTGGATGGAGATGGCAGGAATGAAATAACCGGTCGCGTCGGATTGAATGAGCTGCTGCAAGGTTTCCAGGCCGCGCACAGCTCCGACGACGGTGGCGGCATGAAGACGGACAGCCGATGTCGTGACGTCCAGCGAATAGGACTCGTCTTCGTCGACTGATTGGATGGTCTCTCCCGGGCCATCGACGCTGATAAGGATGGTTGGGGAGGCGTTGTCGGTTACCAATGCTGTGGAAATCAAGATCGCGGCGTGAGTCTTGATTCGTTCCAGGCTGCGCGTGACGGCAGCTTCGAGGCGGGCATCGCGAAAGTGGTCGGCGCTAGCGGTGAAGGATGAGGTGATCGCGAGCCGGCCTTTGCCGGTATTGAATTGCGCCGGTTCGGGCATGAGGGTGTTGATGAATCCGGCCGCGCTTGGCGAAGACGTTGCCTGAATCTGCGCGATAGAAAATGTGGTGAGACATGCCAAGGATGCTGCCAGTGCTAGTCGACGTGTCACGCTACCTCGTTTCATAGGCTGGGGGAAAGCTGGTGGTTCATTGCGAAATTCCGAAGTTGGTAGCCGCGCGCGCGGTCGGAGGCAAAACGTCATACAGGGGCTGCACCGGCGTCACCACGGGATTCTCTTCGGCGACCGAAATGGCGAAAATGCGGATCCTGTCATTGTCGGGCAATTTGATGGTTGTTGCGCCAGCGGGTAAATCGAGCCCATAGGCGAAGAGATAGGAGTATTGGTAGGGCACATTCTGGCCGGCCGCGTTGTGGTGATGCGAACAAAACCAGGCGAGGTCCGCACGCTTGATGAATCCGGGCTTGAGCCCGGTCATATCGCCGTAGTTATCTTTGGATGTGTCCGTTGAACTCCACTGCCGATCGTCCCATTGTCCAATGAAGCCGGCCCAATCCTCGATGTTCAGGGAGTGTTCGCTGTTCCCCAACTGGAAATTCGCCGACTGGTCGCCGCCCGTGGCGGCAGCGAGAATGTAGACGCGGTTGTAGCGACCATCCGGCAAAGAGATGGACTGTCCCTTGGCGACAACGGCATTCGGGACACCAGTGTTTGCTTCTGCCAGATGGAAGGGCACATCGTTAAAGGTAATTTGTTGGGGGAGCATTTCCGCCGGTAAGGCATTGCCGTGGCCGTCAAAGCCGCCGGTCGAGGGCGTTCCGTCGGCGGTGGCGGTAGCCAGATCGAAGTTCAGGGCAACTGGTGTTGAACGAACGCGAGCCACCTTGTTGGACGGAGCCGCCAATTTCACGGCGAAGGTGCGAGGTTGATAGGCGGCGAATGAAGTGACCAAGGCTCCAGCGACGATGCGGGCCGGACCAACCGGTTGTTCCTGGCCGTTTACTTCGCGCGCGGACGACAGGGCAGACGCGAAAGATACGCGCACGTCGCGCTGCGGTTTTCCGTCCAGTTCCACGAGGCGCGCGATGACTTCATCGGACTGTTCGGCTTTCTTCAGAGCCAGCAAGCGGATTCGGGGATTGTCTACCTTGAGCAAAGAGAACTCGCGGCCCAGCGCTCCGGAGTGTTTTGTCGTCTGGAAAGCGACGAGCGGATCGTTGAGGCGCTGACCTTGCCAATCGGTTTCAGCCTGACGCCAATCGCCGGCGTGTCCGGCGAAACCGAAAAGGAATTCGTGGTGCCCAATATCCTGCGTGCTCTGATCGGCAAAACCGCCGCGCGTGCCGGGGGTGCGAAGCAAGGTGAGCCGGATGGTATTGTCGTTGGGTTTGTCGGACCCGTTCTTGCAGTCGGTGAGGATAGTGGCGCCAAATTCGCCGCTCAAGTCCGTCAGATCGATCCACTGGTGGGAGGGCACTTCGAATTTTTTGGGCGCGGCCGTCGGGCGCTCAATCGTTCCGATATCCCAGTTATAAGTGGCCGTCAGGTTGGAAGCAGTGAGGGGAAAGGTAGCCTTGAGGTTGGATTCGCGAGTGGACCAATCGATGATATTGCCGAACTCGACGCGTTGACCGGCATCTCCAGCGGAAAGGCGAATGGTCTGGACGAATTTGGATCCCGCAGTTTCCCGGGATACTTCCACAGCCACGCGCACGGGCCCATCTTCCACGACTCGGACGCGGGCTGGGCCACCGACATATGTTTTGGGCGCTGCCTGTTCCTGATCCCAGTCCATGTTCCAGGCGGGATACTGCTCGGGGTTGTCATAGGAGATGGCCAAGCGCGCCGGAGACGAGAGGAGTTCGCGGCCGGTCGACGCATTGTCGGCGGGCTTATAGAAGATGCTGGAGACGTCTCCGGCCGAGTTTAGCTGGACGCGGTAGTAGTGGTTTTCCAGCGAACGGTCGGACACTATCAGCGCCGAACGATCCCGGACTGATTCTGCACGGGGCTGTACATCGTACACCGCATAGCCCACCGAAGGCACATGCGCCAGGAACAGCAACTTGCCATTGGAGAACTGCGCGGCCACATCCTTTCCGTCGGGACCAGTCACGCGCACGGATTGCGGCGTGCCTCCTGGAAAGTCGATGGCGGCTTCCACGACGTCTTCGCGCGCGATGTTGAGCGGGTTGAAGACCACGATGGGCACGCCCATGGTCTCGGTGTTCAAACCCGCAGCCACCGCCTCGGTCGCGTTGCTGAGCACGCCCGCGAACTGGTTCATGGCGATCACGTCGTCGTTCCAGGCGAACTCGTAGGACTTGGGGGTGGCGGTTCCGGCCGCGATGTCATGGAAGTGACCGCCCATCGCCAGAGTCCATGCGTTGTTCATGCGGTCGAGCGGATACGTCCTGGCTCCCAGCCACTCGGCTGCAAGCGAAGACTTCTCGGCGGCGTCGGCCAGCAATTCCTGCTTTCGCAGCCAGCGCTTCTGATAGGCCTGCGATGTGAGGGAGCCGGCGGAGTGGTTGGTGAGTTCCATTTCTCCGGTGTAGCGGGGAAGCTTCGCGGCATCGCTCGTCGTGATGTCGAGAAACATCTGATCGGCCGCGGCCGAGATGACGCGCACGGGACCGTCGCCCGCCTTCACCAAGGGGCCGACGGTTTCATTTTGGCCTTCAAATAAGCGTTGGGGCAGGGGAAAGCTGGCGGCGCCATGAGTGACGATTGCTTCCAAGCGTTGGACGGTACTTTCCTCAGGGCCACCGCCGATGTCGCCCGTGCCGTAATAGCGATAGTCGGTGAAGACGCCGGTGACCTTGCCATTTTGTTGGACGCGTCCGGCCCAGTCGACTTGATGGCGGTCGAACTCACGGTCGCCCTGAAATTTTGCCCAGGCTTCCTGTTGATCGCTGAGCTCGTAGAAACGAGCGACTTCGCTGGGATCGAGGGTTTGCCTGGCTTGCTCGGCCTTTTGCAATTTCTGCTGAAGTTCCGCAACTTTTATCTTCAAATTTTCCCAAGCTGCGTTGGGCGGTTCGCCGGGCAGTGGCTGGCTGAGGTCGGTATCGATGTTCCCACCGTAGTTACCGGGGTTGAGGGCGGCCAACACGCTCTCGCCATCCGGACCTACCCAGACGCCGACGTTGAAGGGCACGCCCTCAGGCGTGAGTTCCCGGGACTGGAGGCCGCCTCCGGGGGCGGAGGAGCCCCAAGTCAGCTTCTGAGTAGAAAATCCTCTCACGCCGGAGTGGGCGAGAATCGTCGGCAGCGATGCTGGGAATCCGAAGCAGTCGGGCAACATGTATTCGGCACTGGCTTTGTGGAACTCCTTGCGGAACCAGTTGTTGCCGTAGAGAATTTGCCGGATGATGGCTTCGGCGCTGGGGGAATTAACGTCACCCTCTTCCATCGACGACCCGGCAGGAAACCACTGGCCTTGGGCTACATATTTTTTCAGTCTGGCGTAATCGGCGGGGAAATACTCTTTCATCAGGCGGTAGCGATTGGCGCCACTGAAATTGAAAATGTAGTGCGGATATTTATCGAAGAGCGGGAAGTTGTATTCCATCGTTTTGCGCAGATACTCGTCGATGACCTGCGGGTATTCCCAGCGCCATTCAGTATCGAGGTGAGCGTAGCCGACGACATAAAGAGTCGGTTGCCGGCTCGAGGCGGGCTTTTCGCCGGTGGGTGATTGCGCTTGCATGTACCCTAGACAGGCGAAGAGAACGAAGATGGTCGCGGCGCGGAATGGTCGCATGGAAAACCTCCCTGACTTTGTCCCCGAAAGTGATTGGATCTGGTTCATGTTGCTTCGCTCCAACCGGCGCAGATAAGCTCTGTCGCGTCCCGGCTTGACTCAAACTCGAATCACTCGGATTCCCTTGCCAGTGAATCTGGCAACCATCTCATCGGAAGCGCCAGCATCGGTTACGAGCACGTCGACGTCGGCGATGGGACAAATCAGAGAGGGAGTGACGATGCCCAGTTTACTGGAATCGGCCACTACGATGATCTGCTTTGCCTGTTTGACCATGGCGCGAAAGGTGAGCGCCTCATCCGATTCATTGGTGGTGGTGCCGCGGACGGCGTCGATGCCGGAGACGCTGAGAAAAAGTTTGTCGAGAAAACTATCGCCGAGAAAACTAATGGCGGCCGCGCCAATCAGCGAGAACGACCAGGGCCAGTGCACATAGCCGCCGGTCAAATGGATCTTGAGGCCGGGCATGTTGCACAGTTCCATACCGATATTGACCGCGTTGGTCACGATAGTGATGTTGCTGCGATGACGCAGGCTGCGCGCCACCCAGGTCGTAGTCGTCCCGGCGGTCAGACCGATGGTGTCGTTTTCCTGGACGAGTTCGGCGGCGGCCACACCGATGTGCCGTTTTTCTTTTACGAAGCGATGTTCACGGTTCTGAAACGCGGTGTCATAGCGAAAGGGCTCATAGAGCAGTTCCTGGACTAATGCGGCGCCGCCGTGGGTGCGGCGGATCAGGCCGCGCTCTTCGAGGCGGGTGAGGTCGCGGCGAATGCTGGGCGCGGAGGCTCCCAACAAAGCGATCAGTTCCTCCACGGTGACCGATCCCTTGCTCAGCAGAAGTTTGAGGATTTGATCGTCGCGGGTTTCCTGGCGCTTGGACATGTAGGCTGTGCTTCGCCAGGTCGAAAACCAGAAGATAAAGATATCGATGGATACGGAATCCGGCGCAGCAACGGGCTTCATCGTACCAAAACTTACAGATTTCGATAACAAGAAACTAGGCAGACACTCACTTCTTGAGGTGTTCGGATGTGGTAAAGATCATAAAAAGTGATCGTTTTAGAACCATTCAATCATTTTTGGGTTGACAACGGTTGAGAATCCCGCCTATCCTCCGGGCGCTAGGCGGGCAGGAAGTTCGTAACGAGCCCCAGTCCATTTAAGGAGAAGCATTATGATCCGCAGGATTCGAGTTCGACCCGACGTGGCATCTCGTGTCAGCCTGTGTCTGATTTTGGTTCTGGTTCCCTTGCTGGCGGGGCATCTGCAAGGCCAGAATTCACAGGGAACAATCCTCGGGCACGTCAAGGACGGATCGGGGGCGGCTATCGCAGGGGCTAAGGTGACTGCCACCAACGTCAGCACGAATGTGACCCATCATTTCACGACCACAGCCGGCGGCGACTACGTGTTTGTGGACATGATTCCGGGAAGTTATGAGGTCAGGGTCGAATCTTCCGGGTTCAAGAGCGAAGTGAGCTCGGGTCTGATTCTGGAAGTGGACCAGACATTGCGGCAGGATTTTATTCTGCACATCGGTCAAGTGCAAGAGACGATGACCATCACGGCCGATGCCCAGATGGTGCAGACGGACAACACTACGACCGGCAATGTTCTCGACCAGAAAACGATTGAGGAACTGCCCTCGAGCGGTCGCGATTTCAATAACCTGCTTGGTTTAGGCGCGGGTGCTTCGAACGTTAGCGGCGGCTCACAGCTTTACTTCGCAAATCACGGGCTGAACAACAGCTTTACCGAAGTGAGTCTGAACGGCGCGCGACCGGAATCGGTGAGTTTTACAGTCGACGGCGTGGCCGACACGGACAATTTTTTTACGACGGCATCTGGCCTGCCATCCGAGTTCTCGATCCAGGAAGTCAAGGTGCAAACTGGGCTCTATTCTGCGGAATACGGACAAGGGTCGGGCCAGGTCAACGTGGCTATCAAGTCGGGATCCAACCAGTGGCACGGGCAGGCGTACGACTATATTCAGAATGACGCTTTCAATCCGAAGAGTCCACTGGCTGAAGAACACTACCTGTTTGAAGGTGGCTCAGTCCCCAAGGTAGCCCCGTTCAAGCAAAACCAGTTTGGTGGAACGCTGGGCGGACCGGTGCGGATCCCGTGGCTCTATAACGGACAGGACAAGACGTTCTGGTTTTTCGCCTACGACGGGGGCAGGCAAAGGACAAGTCCCATCCAGTCTGCGATTCAAGTTCCGACAGCCAAGGAGCGTACGGGAGATTTTTCCGATTGGCCCTACCCGCTTTATGACCCGAGCACGACCGTGTGCAACCCAGCGTGCGATGCAAGTACACGGACGGCGTTCAGCAATAACCAGATAGGTCCGATCAACGCGATGGGGCAGAAGTTACTCAATCTATATCCCCTCCCGAACATCACTTGCACGATGCCCTGTAACAATTATCTGGTTCCGGTTCACAACTCCATCACGACGAATAACGAGACCATGCGTGTAGACCAGAATCTTGGCAACAAAGACCGCTTCTACTTTACTGGGAATGTAAGAGGCGACGATGAGCCGCACCCGAACATGCTTCCTTATACCGGTTCCGTAAATTCCACGACGGCACAACTGTTCGCTTTGAACTGGGAGCACGCTTTCAGCGCCAACACCATTAACTCGGCGCGCATTGGCTACAACCATTTGTTTTTCGAGACCGCTTCGCAAACCGCCTATGGTCCCAATCTGCAGGCGAACCTGGGTTTTGCCAACGCGCCGGAGACTCCCGCTCTGTACGGGATTCCCAACGTCAACTTTGGGCAGACCTACCAGGGGATCGGCAATGGCAACAACGGGACATCCACTAAAAGCGGGACATACCAGTTTGTAGAGAATCTAAAACTGATTCGCGGCAAGCACTCCATAACTGTCGGGGCAGATATTCGTCGTTTACATGAGTTCGAGCAGGACAACTACCTAGGCACGGGCAATATCAGCACGAACGGGGAGTACACTGCGAACTGCAATCGTGGTGACAATGGTTGCAATCTGGGATCTACCGGCACGGGACTGGGCAACTCAGCGGCAGACCTGCTGCTGAGCGACCCCAGTAGTCTCTCCGGACCGTATCCTCTAGGAGTGGACTACCTGCATACAGTGGGCACGAACTGGAACTTCTTTGTGCAGGACGATATTCGAGTCACTCCGCGACTCACGGTGAACCTCGGCCTGCGTTACGAGTTACCCCCGGCGTTTCACAGCATCGACAACAGCGGCTGGGGATTTAATCCCGCGAATGGCGGGAGCATTGACTGGGTGAGCAAGAGTTTCGTGCAGAGTATCGACCAACTGGCAGCGTCTCAAGGAGCCACGGTCAATCCGGCGTTCCTCAACTGCTGTATTCAGAACACTCTTGTGCCCCAGGACAAGAAAGACTTTGCCCCCCGCATCGGCATTTCGTGGAGACCATTTGAAACGGACCGTTTCGTGGTACGCGCCGGATATGGCATCTTCTACGACGCCTACATGCGTTATTACGACCAGGTGCAGAACTACGATTCCAATAGTCTGCAATATACATTGCCCGCGAGCTACCCGACCGGAGGCGAAGTGGGCAACGAAAAAATGTCTTTAGGGCCGCGCCTCGATCAACTGTGGACTGCTCCGATTCAAGGGCTTGGAGTATTTACCTTGCCATCATGGGATAGCAACGACTTTATTAACACCAACTACATTCTGAATCAGATTAACTGGCCCCAGAACCACAATCCCTATAACGAGCAATGGACGCTGGGCATGCAATACGCGCTGCGGCCGACGCTGTTGTTGGACGTTGGCTATGTCGGCTCTCGCGGGTTCCGTCTTTCGACGTATCTCCCGTTCAATGCAGCCACGCCGCCAAAAGTGCCAAGCGACAACTGCAATTACTTGTTCGATGCCTCTCAAGCCACCGGAAGTCAGATCGCCTGCGCCACCGATCCTAATTTCCAACCCATCGACACGCGCGTGCCGTATCCCGGTCTTCCGTCCATGATGTATGCCAACGCGAACGTTCTGAAGTCGAACTACAACTCGCTCCAGGTTCAACTGCGACAGCGCTTCCACCGTGGCCTGACGTACTCAGTTGCGTATACGTGGTCAAAGTCTCTCGACGAGCTTTCTGGACTTAACCTCAGTGGCGGGAATGCGTTCGTGCAGGACCCGCACAACCCCAGAGCCGACTACGGGCCTTCCAGTTTCAACCAACCGAACCGTCTGACCGCGAATGGCTCCTGGGAGTTGCCGGTGGGCAAGGGTAAACGCTGGTCCCTGGGGCCGGCCAACTATATTCTTGGCGGATGGAAGGCAAGCGGGATCTATACCATCACATCGGGCCGAACGTTGACAGCATATGGCTGTTCAGTCTGCGGATTTGATGAGATGGGCGTGGTTTTCAGCAGCCGCTATCGACCCAATCAGTCAGGGAATGCGGAGTCCGGCTTCACCCGGAGCTACACCCAGTGGTTTAATACCAGCGTTTTTTCTCTCGCTCCGCAAGGTACGTACGGCGATGCGGGCAAGGGCGAACTGCGTGGCCCTTATTACGAAGATCTCGACCTGAGTTTCGCGAAGTTTTTCAACATCACCGAAAGACAGCGAATCCAGGCGAGGTTTGAACTCTTCAATGCGGGGTCAACCTGGCACCATGGCGCGTGGCTTCCGGACGGCGGCGTTACAGATCCAACCTTCGGGTCTCTGGTACCGCGGCAGGGTTCGGCGGACGCAGTATCGCCGTCGACCTGGGCTCGTGACAACTTGTGGCAGGGGCACACGATCCAGTTGAGCGCCGTCTATTCTTTCTAACCGACCAGTGGGCCGCGGTGGTGGCAGTTCACTGCGGCCCTTGGTGTCCAGTATTGTTGTTCGGATGTTCAACTCATGTCCACTCGTTGTGTTCTGGAAATCTGCGTGGAATCGGTGGATCACGCCGTGGCGGCGGCACGGGGTGGCGCGGATCGCCTGGAGCTTTGCAGCGAGCTATCGTCGGGAGGAATCACTCCCAGCGCGGGCTTGATGCAAACGACGCGGCGCCACGTCGGCATTCCGATACATATTCTGATTCGACCCCGGCCGGGGGATTTTTGTTACACCGAGTATGAGCTGGAGATGATGCGCGACGACATCCTCGCGGCCAAACAGATTGGGATGAACGGGCTGGTTCTGGGCGTGCTTCACGATAACCAACGCATCGATGTCGAGCGCGCCAGGATGTTGGTGGAAGCTGCGCGGCCTTTGCCCGTAACCTTTCACCGCGCTTTCGACCTTTCGAAGAATCCCGTGGCGGCGCTGGAGGAAGTCGTTCAGACCGGCGCCTCGCGGATCCTGACTTCAGGAGGCAAGAAGCAGGCGACGGACGCCCTATCGACGTTGAAGCGTCTGGCGCACGCGGCGAAAGATCGGATCGTGATCATGCCTTGCGGCGGCATCGGTTCCGCGAACATCATGCGCATCGTGCGGGCGACGTCGGTTCGCGAAATTCACACTTCCGTGGGAGTATCGCGGCTGCGTTCGACCGGCAACGGCACCCGGCGCTCGCCCGCGAATGGCTCGGGTCCTGCCGGTTTTCGCTCGGAGTTGTTTGAGAAGAAGGTCGGGGATCTGGTTCGGAAGCTCAATGCTGTTGCTCAGGGAGGGTGATGGAGAAACCCGGTCCTGTCGGGTTGCCGTCCGCAGTTAGACGTCTGCGGTGCCGAACTCTGCACACTCACCGAACCTTCTCCTACTCCAATATGATCCCGGTCATTCGCAGATCGCTGCTCTTGACGCTGATGCTGTGGTGCACGGCCGCAATCGCGCAAAATTTCACCGATGTGAAGCCGAGTCCGCAGCAGGTGGCATGGCAGGATCTGGAGATGGGGGCGATCATTCATTTCGGACCGAACACTTTTCTCGATCAGGAGTGGGGGGATGGCACGGCGGACCCGGCGGTGTTCAATCCCTCCCAGGCTGATCCGGAGCAATGGATGAGGGCGGCGCAGTCGGCCGGAATCAAGTATGTGGTGTTTGTCGCAAAACATCATGATGGGTTTTGCCTGTGGCCAACGTCCAAGACCAGGTACAGCGTGAAGTCGAGTCCATGGAAAGGCGGCCAGGGAGATCTGGTTCGCGATGTTGCCCGGGCCGCGCGCAAGTATGGATTGAAGTTTGGCGTCTATCTGTCGCCGTGGGACCGGCACGATCCCAGTTATAAAGACAGCGCGGCTTATGACGGATATTATCTCGCCCTTCTGAACGAGTTAGTCACGAGCTATGGAGAACTGGTCGAGTTCTGGTTGGATGGTGCGGGCAGTGAAGGTCATGTCTACGATTTTGACCGCTATGTCGATAACCTGCGAGTGTATCAACCGAACGCAATGATTTTTGCAGATGCGGCGCTGCTTAAATACGGCGACATACGCTGGGTAGGCAACGAAGACGGCAATGCCTCGGAAGACAACTGGAATGTGCTGGACCTGCGGGGCTATCTTCGCTACCGTCCCGCCGAGGCGGATACTCCGCTTCGCAAGGAGCATTGGTTCTGGCATCCGAACGATGAAGCGAGCGTGAAGACTGTGGGCGAACTTCTGGACACATATCACCGGACGGTCGGTCGCGGAGCGCAATTGATGATTGGACTGGCGCCGGATCGCCGGGGCCTGCTGCCGGATACGGATGTAAAGCGTCTCAGGGAGTTTGGGGAGGCACTCGGTTCGACCTATGCGGCGGCGAAGAATCTTGCCGCAGGCGCGACCAATGCTTCGGTGTATCGCGCGGCGCTTGATTCCGATGCGGACACGGTCTGGTCGCCCTCCGAAGGATCCCACGCGGCGACGATCGATTTAGGGTTTGCGCATCCGACTACTTTCGATCGCGCGGTGACGATGGAATGGCTGGTCGATGGCCAGAAAGTGCAGAAGTATGCGATCCAGGTGATGCAGGGGAAGAGATGGAAAACGATCTGTTCGGGGACAACGATCGGGCATAAGAAGATCGATCTCTTTGCGCGCGTGAGCACGCAGCGTGTGCGACTGAATATTCTCTCGGCGTCCGCTACGCCGCGGATTCGGGAGTTTCAGTTATTCCTGGGAACGGATGCCAGGTAGTCGGTCTTTGGGCGGACTCGGCGGAGCATTCGGTGAAAATCGGACGTTTTGGGCGAAACGGGAGAAAGAGGCCGGAATCGAATAGCGCGCTCATCCGGGGCGTGGTTCGCGAGGCCAAAAGGCTGTCTAGAATCGAGTTTGACTCGACTGAGATTGGACGGTTCATAGCATCGTCACTTCGGTGAGGATGCCATCGTTACCATCGACTGCGACTGCTTCTTGACGGGCGGCGCTGTTGTAGTGCAGGAACGAGGTTGGCTGTTGTTGGAAGTTCCCTTTTGTCGTCCGCAACGATCATTGGCCCAACGGTCATTGGCCCAACGGTCATTGGCCTTGCGCCGCAGCCTTTGTCTTAGATACTGAAATTGTGACCGAATCAGGCTGGGTCCACATCGCTTTGCCGCTGGTCAAATCCAAACGGTTCATTGTGATTTTCAGCGTACCTTGATCGTCTTCCACCTGCAGGTAGTGGTAGTTCACTTCCTTGCTCTGGAACGGATCATCCTTACCACGTTCAATTGGATAGGCATGTGCTCCCGCGCCGCCCGTCACAAAATAGGTGACACCACCGTGCTCATGGCGTTCATAGTTATGCACGTGTCCCGAGAAAACGACAATGCGGGCGCGGAGGTTCTGCTGCCGCGCTTCGAGCATTGTGGCCAGGGCCTGTTCTTGCGAGCGGGCGGAGTGACCACCGCCGAACATTTTGTCATCCGACGAACTGGTGTAAGGAGGATGATGGAGCACGACAAGAACGTAGTCCACGTCGCCCGGAAGACGATCTAACTTCTGAGTGAGCCACTGTCCCTGTGGACCAGAAATTTCGTCGAGCGCGCTGTCGAGCACCAACATCAGCGTGTTCGCGGCGCGGACCGAATAATAGACGCTGCCCTTCAGATCGGGGAAGCGTTCGAAGTAATTGCCCAGTGCAACCTTCTCGTTGCCGTGCAGATCGTGGTTGCCCAGGGCGGGGTAAACGGGAATCTTTTTCTCCCGCCATACCGCGGTTTCCGCATCGAAAACCTTCCAGTCGTCCTTATCGTAGCCGTTGTAGACGATGTCGCCGCCGAAGGAGATAAACGCAGGACTCGTCTGGGCGATCGCCTGCACCAACGCCTGGCGAGCAGTTGGATTCGCCGCTTCCGTGTCCTTCGGATCATGGAAGCGTGAATCTCCATAGACAACGAAGTGGAAGGGCGGGCTCACGAGCAGTTGCAGTTCCACCGGTTCAGAGTGCGTTGCGGCCTGCGAGTGCGAACGTGAACAGGCAGTGCCGCCCAGAAAGAGACTGAGAATGACAATGGGCAATCCTTGAAAAAGTCTCATTTATTGGCTCACCACCAGCACTTCAAATTGTCCCGCTTCCGCGGTGGAGAGGAACAGTCGATGCGTTTTCGGATCGAGCGCCATCGTCTTTGCCTTGGGCAAAGTCTTCACATTTTCGACAACGGAGTATTTGTCGGGGCTGTCCTGGTGAATCACGGTGATGGTGCCTTCGCCATTGGAATTGAAAACCAGCTTTGAGTTGGGATCGAACGCCGTAGCATCGACATGGTCGCCGATGGGCAGCGTCGCGATCACTTTTCCGGTGTCCGCATTCATGACGGCCATCACCTTGCTCCGGCAACCGATGAACAACCGCCGATTGGGGCGATCCATCGCCAGGCTGGAAGGCGAAGCACAAGGAGTTGTGGGCCAGCGCTGCTCCACCTTCAACGAGCGTGCATTGATTTTCAGGACCTCGCTTGCGTCTTCCACGTTGTCGTAAACATACCCTGAAGCGTCGGCAACGGCAAACTCGGGACCACCACCGAGATCGACCGTTCCCGCTACTTTTCCGTCCGCTGCCTGGATCGCGGTGGCGCTGTTGCTGTCGCCATTGAATACGAATACCCTGGACGTGGCGGGATCGTAAATGATGGCGTCGGGTTTCTTGCCGACCGGAACTTCCGCGATCGTCTTCAGCGTCTTCAGATCGAAGATGGTGACGGTTGAGGACTGCCCGTTGCTGACGAATCCGCGTCCCAGTTCCGCAGCGATTGCAATTCCGTGAACACCGGGAGTGTTCTCGATCTGGCCGATAATCGCGCCCGAATCGACATCAATCACTTCCACGCGGGTGCCGTGGGAAACGTACAATCGTCGTGCGCCTTCATCGACCGCGGCGCGTCCGGTAATTGTTCCGTGTCCGCCTTGGGCTACCGCTACCGCCCCCAGCAGCGCGCAAAGGGCGAGCAGGATTAACGTCCTGAAGATACAAGAGAGATTGCAGCATGAGTGCTTTGGCTTCATGAACTTCAGCTCCCTGAAAATCGAGTACGTCGAAACCGGATGAGGCATGGAGGCGGCTTCTGGCGGAGTGCAGTTCATTCAGAGACTGCGATCTCTCTGAAACAGAAGTTTCCGCCGCTCAAGGGTGTCTCTAGCAATCTTAGGTGGGCGTTGTGAAGCCGATATTAAGGTAAGGTTAATACTTTCAGATTCTATTCTCCGCGTTCTACCCGTGTGTTTAGCTCATTGAATTCCTCGAGCGATCCCACGAGTGTCGAATGGAATTGGCGAATAAGATCTTTAGCCGAAATGGGGCTAATTTTCACTCCCGATTTCCAGGGCGCATTGCTAAGCTGATCCGACCCGGGGTCCTTTTTTTGGGTCGACATAAGACCACAATCGACTTTGGAGCCAGCAGGTATTTCGTCCGCCGTAAGGGCGAAACTCATTGCGCAGTGCTTGCAGCGCGGATGGTGACACTATGCTTCTGAGCGGAAGGTCCGGTTCAAGAACGGGAGGCCATCGAATGCCACGGCCTCGGGCGTGGGCGCAAGATCTCGCCAGATTGCGGCGGCCGCTGCGAGTTCCTTGTGGCTGTAGCCAAAGCTCTCGATGGTAATCCAAGCGGCATAGCCGATATGTTTCAGTGCTGCAGCTATGCCCACGAAGTCAACGTGCCCGGTTCCGGGAATGCCTCGGTCGTTCTCACAGGCGTGGACATGTTTCAACATGGTCCCGGTCTGGTGGAAGGCCGCGGCAACGTCTTTTTCCTCGATATTTGTGTGGAACGTATCTAGAAGTACTCCGATGCTGGGATGGTTAATCTCTGTACAGAGTTTTATTGCGTCGGCAGCGATATTCAAGAAATACGTCTCAAAGCGGTTCAGAGGTTCGAGTGCCAGAGTAATGCCATTCTGCTGCAGGGGTTCTCCGAGAGTCTGAAAGCACTCAACTGCCCATTTCCACTCATCGGACGTCCGGCGGCGACCGGGGAGGTAGCCGACGGGCGAATACACCGGCCCCCCCATAAGCGTGCTGCCCAGATCGGCAGTGACCTTGATGGTGTCCACCAAATGCTGGCGGGTTCGGCGGCGTATCTCGGCGTCGTCGCTGACGGGATTCATGCCCTCGGGAAGGATCGAGCAGACAGTGCATTCCAGTTCGTTCGCCGCCAGAGCTCGACGGATCGGCTCCGCGTGAATAGCTGCAGGGTGAAACACGGGAACTTCGAAACCGTCAAAGCCGTGTTGGCGGAGGCGAGGCAGAAGAGAGAAGCTGCGGTGATCGAATTCCGTCGTCCAGATCAAAGCGTTCACGGCAAATTTCATCGTGTATCCTTCATGGGCTTCCAGACTGGGCGGCTGCCGTCGAGCGCACATTGGTAGTGCAGCGGTTCGACACCCCTAGGGTGTGAGCCGTCGGCCTCCATGATCCAGACCGGACGTTTGTCGGCTTTCTTCTCACGATATGCATACTCTTTGGAGTCTGGATAATTCCAGTAATCGTAGTCGGTGAGGCGGAAGGTAATGTGTCGCATGTCAGGAGACCACGCGGCGGAAGCGGCGAATTGCTTGAGATGCGTGAGTTGACCTTGGTTGCTGCCGTCGGCATCGCAAGTGAAGAGTTCCAGTGTCGTCCCGACCTGGTCGCTGTAGACCAGTTTTCGTCCGTCGGGCGACCAGGCTGGGGTTACAGCTCCAATCGCATTTTCGTGGGCAGTGAGCTGGCGGATGGCAGTGCCGTCAGCTTTCATGGAGAACAGGCAATAGCCCTTCCCGGTGTGCTGAGTGAACGCAATGGTCTGCCCGTCAGGGGAGATGGCTGGGTCGCGTCCGGGCCCGATTACGTGGAATCCGGATCCATCGGGCTTAACGCACGCGATGACTGCCTGGGACCCATCGCTGGAGGCGTATCCGAAGTAAATCAGGTCGCGGGTCCAAGTCGGAAAGTAACAAATACCACGGTCAGCGACGGCGGTAAGCCGACGCACGTTCCTGCCGTCGGCATCCATGACATAAAGGTCCCAAGTTTGTGCCGCGTCGCGGTTCGATGTGAAAACAACGTTCGATCCGTCGGGTGACCAGATCGGGTAACGGTCCTCAGAGTGGGGGCTTCGGGTAAGGTTCCGCATATCACCGAATGCGAGATCGACGGCAAAGACCTCCGTGTTTCCGGTACGGATGCTGGTCATCAGAATCTCGCTTCCGGCAGCAATCTCGGAGGGAGTCGAGGGGCGATCGGGAGCCTCACCGATGGGCATGAATATGTCTCCTGGCCTAGTGGAACACGGGCAGTTTTACGATTTCACCCGCGCGCATCGCGGACTCGTGGGCACAGATTCCGGCGCACGTCCAGTTTACCGACTGGAAGACATCTGGAAAGGAAGGACGATTCTGCACAATGCTGCTGACGAATTCATGGACGAGATGGGGATGCGAGCCACCATGTCCGCCGCCCTGGATGAAGGAGAGATGAGCGTGCTGTTCATCATAAACACCTTTCGTGGTAAAGCGCTGTATGGGTTCGGGCAACAGACGGGCAAAATCTGGAATCGTGACTCGGTCAGGTTGCTCCCCGATGTGTAGCATGCAAGGCTCGTTTTCGATTCGTGTCCACTCAAACGACTGCTTCTCGGCGTATACATCGAAGCTCTCGATGTACTGGCGCGCAGTTTCAAAGAGCGAGCGGGTCACCTCGAAAGACAGTTGCTGGCCGCGGATCTTGAATAGCGCGCTCTCCACCGCAAACGGAGAACCGTATTTGTCAGCCAGGTTCTTCGCGATACTTCCAGATCCGAAACAGGCAACGTATTCTGCCTCGCCCTTTACCAGCGCCAAGCAAGGACTGACGGCATGAGTTGCATAGTGCATGGGCGGAAGACCTTCCCAATATCCTGGCCACCCGGCCATCTCCTGCTGGTGGCAACCCCGCATGAACTGGATTCGTCCGAGTTTGCCCGTATCGCGCAGTTCGCGGATGAAAAGGAATTCACGGGTGTAGATAGAGGTTTCCATCATCATGTAGTTCTTGCCACTGCGTTGGGCCGCGGCGACGATGTCGGCACACTCACTGACCGTCGTGGCGGCAGGCACGGTGCACGCTACATGTTTGCCGGCGTTAAGTGCGGCAATACTCTGCGCGGCGTGAAGGTGAATGGGGGAGTTGATGTGCACCGCGTCGACTTCAGGATCGCGCAGAAGTGCCTCATAATCGAAGTAGCGCTTTTCGACACCGAACTGGTCGCCGACTTCGTCGAGACGAGACTGGGTCCGTTGGCAGATGGCGTACATCTTCGCGTCGGGGTGACGCTGATAGATGGGGATAAACTCCTTGCCGAACCCCAAACCGACAATGGCTACATTGACTTTTCGTCGAGGCACGTTGCTCTCCTTTGCCGCGTTCAAAACGGCTATCGACTCGATCGCTGATGGGCCTACAGCGAATTCAGAAACGACGGCAACGAAGAGAGCCTATCTCGAAACCCCGCGAGCATCTGTAAGGATGGGTAGGGTTTTTATGACAAAACTATCGTCTTCAGCGCGGGGTTTAGCGCAGGGTTAGCGCAGGTCAGTGCGCAGTCTTCGCTTGCAGCAGTGAGTGTTTCATCTGCTGGGCTGCCTGGTTGGTGGGATCCAGCTTGAGGAGCCGGTCAATTTCTTGCAGTGCTTTTACCGATTGATGGTTCTTGTAGAGCGCTTCGGTGAGCATGAGCCGGGCCTCTGGATGAATGCCGGGTAGCGCTTCGGACTTGCGAAGCTCAATGATGGCTTCATTGAAGTTGTCTTCGACGATGTACGAAGCCGCGATGCCGAGCCGGGCATCGGTGAGCAGGGGATCAATCGCCTGGGCGCGCAGGAACTCCCGGCGCGCTCCGTCCGGGTGCTTTTGGCGCAGTAGAATGTGGCCGAGGAGCAAATGTCCGGAAGCGGACTTATCTTGTAAGGAGAGAAAATGTCTGACATTGGCTTCCGCTTCATCGACTTGCCCGGCTGCCACCTGACACCGACCCAACTCCAGCCAGGCCTCGGATACTGCGGGATGGTCATTCAGGAGATGATGGTAAGCTTCCGCTGCTTCAGAGAAGTGCTTGTCGAGCATCAGAGCATGCGCATTCTGTAGCAGGGAAGCGATGTGATTGTTTGCTGTTTTTTGCGCGTCGTCCTCGCTCGAGAGTTTCGCCACCTCATCTGCGTATCGTTGCGCTTCATCGGTTTTTCCCCGGGCTCCGGCAACCTTGATGAGAAGGTTCAGTGACGCGATCTTCAGGTTCTCATCCTTCAAGCAAAATCTCAGGTCCGCCTCGGCGCGCTCCCAGTCGTGAAGGCGCACTAAACTCCGGGCGCGGCCGAAATATGCGTCCAGCAAATCGGGGTCTCGCTGCAGGGCGCGTCCATACTGTAATACGCTTTCTGCGGATCGAGTTTTGTCCTGAAGAAATTCGGCATAGAGGTAATTCACGGTGGCATCGGGTTTGGGCGCGGCATCATTGAGCCGGATGGCGCGAAGGAAGTTGCGTTCCGCCAGTGAATCCTGGCCGTGCTGATGGTAAGAGGCCGCCATACCCGCCTTGACCACGGCGTCGTTGGGTGCGAGAGTTTCCGCATGTTGGAAGGCTGCAATCGCCTCTTTTTTTCCCCAAGACAGATAGAGATCGCCGAGCTGTCTCCATACTTGGGCAGAGCGGGGAGCATACCGGGTGCATCGCAGCAAGAGTCCTTCGGCGGCTGATTTGTCATTCAACGTTCGCTCGAGTTCCGCGCTGGCGCTGAGCGCCTCGATGGAGTGGGGATGAATCAGCAAGACGCGTTGCAGAACCCCGTTCGCGTCGGAGAGCAGGCCCAGGCGGATCAGTATTTCCGACTGCAGAACTGCGGCGGTCACAGAATCGGGATGGCGCTGGCGGTAGGGAAGGACTTTCTGTGCGGCCAAGTCCCAATGCTTGAGGGCGCAGAGATTGGCAATGGCATCGAGCTCGGGATCGAGCTCATCGCCGCGACCAAGGGAAGCAGCTACGTACAAGGCGGAGAGAAGCAACAGCGTGCAGCCCTTCGTGTATGTGGCTGAGAATAGCAAAGAGCCTGCACTCCACTGTAAGGAACTTAGCTTCGAGAAGAAGCGGGATTTTGCCGTGGAGGCAGATGGCAGAATCCCGCTTCCGGTTCTACATCGGCGCGAACGGTACCACAATGCGGTCGATGTCGGGCGAGCCGTTCGGAGTTGCCTGCAACTCAATGGTATTGGGTCCGCCGTCGGCGTTGGAGTTGAGTTGGACGTTCATAATTACGTAACCCGGAATCGAATAATCCCCGGTATACGTGAGGTAGGGCGAGGTCACAGCGGCGCCGCCATTCACCGACACGTCAATGTAGTTCGGGTCGGAGGGGTTGCTATCTCCGTTGCCGTAGTAAATACGCATGGCGTAAGTTCCAGTAGTCGGCACCGTGACATTATTGAGAGTGATGGAGGAGCCGGGGGCTAAACATCCGACGCGGAGATAATTGGAATCCAGGGTTCCGGGATAGGTTTGAGCGCAGCCAGTCAAGACGCCATTCTCGGCTTCATATGTGGTACCGGCCGCTACAGGCATCACGACAATCTCTGGTGAGTTTGGACCGATTACACCAGTATCTGACTGCGCCGCAACAACGAAATAGAACTTTGTTCCATTTGGTTGCACTCCTACCTGGTTAAAGCTAGTAGTAAAGATACCTTGTGAGACGGGCGCATAAGGACCGCCGCTGGTTAGACTGCTGCTGAGGGTATAAGTGAGGGCCGAGGGCTCCGGCGACCAAGTCACCGTGAAGGCCTCGTCATCGGCCACGGACTCGGCAAAGCCGGACGGCGGAGGAGGCGGGGGAGGAGGCGCGGGAAGCGAGTCAGGCGCAAACCAGCGGTACATCAGGTACTTCGCCTGGAAATCCTCCTCTTGAATTACTACGTATTCGCCGTTGCTGCTACGCTGGAATGCGAAGTTGGAGTGGCTTTCGTCGGAATTGCCGATGTTGAATAAACCACCTACATTCTTGCCGCTGGCGAATCTGCCCACGTATGCCCCGTCTTTCGTGGAATAGACCAAGTTGTAATGAGGAACGTTGAAGTCCACGAAAAAGAAGTCCCCGGCGAGCGCGAAGGATTCCGGCGACCAGAAGTTATTCGGATCTAAATCGTAGGGAATGTTGACGACCCAAGTGGCTTTCCTATTTCCCAGGTCCCAGTGATCGTAGCGCGCGATTTGGACGAAGTTCTGCGGTGGGTTGGTATTGGGGATCGGAGTACCGGAAACAAACAAAGTTCCGCCCTTGCTGGCATGCGGCTGGAATACAACCTGTTGGATCGTCGTCAAATCCGGAATGTCCTGACCAACACCCACGTTGTAGATTTGCATGTGATTGAAATCGTAGATGGGCGCTCCGTACTGATCGAATCCCTGGAACTGATAACGCCGCAGGTGAATGGAAGTTTCAGTGTTTGAGTTGTAGTTCTGTTGCCAGACATCGCCGTTGTCATCCATGAAGAAGTTGGCGCCGTCACGATGGGAATTGTTGGCAGGCTCGGTAAATTCAGCGGGGTCGTAAATGAGCCCACCGAATGTGGTGGACATCTGACCATCGCCATTGACGTCTCGCCAGATCCACTCGCCATCGGTCGGCTGGACTACAAAGTCCTGGCCGCCGCCCGCGGAGCCGTAATCGAAGGCCACGCAGGGGATAGCGATCTCACTGTTGCCTTCAAAGCGGTAAATCTCAAGCTCCACTTCAATCTGTCCGCGGACGAGAAGGAATTTCTTACCGTGGATATACTTGATCTCCCCGCCACCCATGATGCTGGTTACACGCACGTCGTCGGGGTAATTGAAGCGGTTGTAAGTATCGGCCACCAGTGTGTCAACCCGGTTCGATTGGGTGTAGTCGATTTTGTAGTGATGATATGCGTCGTAAGCATCGGTGTCGGAGTGCGGATCGACCCCGGCGAGCGAAGTCCATCCGAGCCCGTCGCGCTCCCAATTCAGGGTTCCATACCAAGTGTAGCTTTGCAGGGTGAGGCCGTGGCCGACGCCCATATCCAGGCCAAAACCACTTTGGCTGACGTAGATGTTGCCCTCTGCGTCGGTTCCGACTCCTGTAATTCCGCGGAATCTGAGCGGGGAGAGTGGTCCCACGCGGCCAGGCACCGGTCCTGCGTAATTGCCGCCTTTTACTCCGAACGTGCTGATGAGAGTAGGGTTCCCCTGCAGATTGGCATAGATCTTGATATTTTGGTCGGGGCCATCGTCGGCCACGAGTAAGGCACCGTCATTGTTGATCGCCAGGGCGCCGACTTCTCCACTGTCGGGCAGAGTGATGGAATTGATCCAATTGCCGCTGCTGTCGTAATGGTCGACTGTGGGAAGACCCATTTGACCATTGATATCAAAGGGAATCACCGTCGTGTCCCGGTGACTGACCCACATGCCCCCGGCTTGATCGACGGCGATGCGGACGGGGTTATCAACTGGGAAAGTGCTTAGCAGCGTGAGGGTCTTGATGTCGAACACTTCGACCACGCCGATGCCGGTCGCGGTCGGCACGTCATTTTCGGTGACGTAGAGCTTACCCTTGGCAATCGTCATTCCGAAGATGCCATGGCTGCTGTCTAAGGTGCTGCTGCCGGAAAGGCTTAGACCTGTGTTGGTCATGTTATTGGCGTCCAAGATCGCGACGCCGGTGCCGCCGGGGGAATAACCCACGAAAATCTGGTTGCCGACCGCCGCCACAGCCACGCCACCGCCGTTGGCCCAGTTCGGGCTGCCGTTCTGATCGTTCAAGGGGCTGATCAACTTTCCGTTTTTATTGAAAACCGATACCGCTCGTCCGCCTTCCTCCCAAATGACGTTCGAAAAAATTCGACCGTCGGGAGTGACATAAATCGAGTCCATGTCTTCGGGGACGTGGTAAAGAGTATTGTTGGGGAAGTTGGGGTCATTCCCGCCAAACGTATTGCCGATCCAGCTGGTGGTGTAGTCCAGAGATTGATCTTTGGCAGCGGCTGCGGACTTGTCGGCTACGATGTTTTGGCGAGAGCGCAGGGTTTGCGTGAAGGCGGGCACTGTGATCAGCGAAAGTGCCAGAAGGGCAGCGCAAAAGGAGGGGGAGGGGTGTTTCTTGAGCATCGAGGCTCTCCTGCTAGTAGATACCTACTAGGTCGGATTGGAGCGTATGCCAAGCCAGGCGATCTTTCTGTAAGAATCGAACATTAGTTTCTGACAAAAATACCTAACTGGGTTGTGGCGCCGGGCGCTTGGCGCGCACGATCGTTAGATTCCGGGAGCAATGTCTTATAGGAAGCCGCTCCTCCGATGATCTAATGTTCTGGCATGTGCAAAACGGTCGACGGGACGCTGGCGGGGATCAAGAGGGTGGTAGTAATCAGCGTTGCGGTTTTGGGTTGCTGGGGAAATGCTCCAGCGCTCGACAATGGGCTTGCGCGGACTCCGCCGATGGGCTGGAATTCCTGGAATGCGTTTGGCTTGCAGATAGATGAAGCGAGAGTGAGATCCACTGCGGACGCGATGGTGAGAGGCGGGTTGAAGGACGCCGGTTACGAGTATGTCATCGTGGATGCGGGGTGGAAAGCGAAAAGCCGGGATGCAAAGGGCAGACTGAGAGCAGATCAGGACAAATTTCCTTCCGGCATGAAGGCTCTTGCCGATTATGTGCACAGCAAGGGCTTGAATTTTGGTCTCTATACTGATGCTGGGACCGAAGACTGTGTGTCAGGCGCTCCCGGCAGCAAAGGTTTTGAAGATAAAGACGCATCCACTTTCGCGGAATGGGGAGTGGATTACGTAAAAGAGGACTGGTGCAATACTGCCGGCATGAGCGCGCAGGAGGCGTATACAAAGATGAGCCGCGCCATTCTGGCGACCGGCCGTCGTATGGTGTTCAGCATGTGCGAATGGGGTGACAACCAGCCGTGGAACTGGGCTGCTCCGGTGGCGAACCTTTGGCGTACCACAGGAGACAGCAAAGACTGCTGGGATTGTGGCCGGAGCACAATGAACAAGCTGGGCGGCTATCCGCGGGGGTGGGTTCTCATTTTGGATGCGCAACGACCGCTGGAGTCGTTTGCCGGGCCCGGCCATTGGAACGATCCTGATCTGCTGCAGATCGGGCATCCAGGTTTGACAGTCGATGAATCGCGGGCGCAGTTTAGCCTGTGGGCAATTCTCGCGGCCCCGCTGATTGCGACAAACGATCTTAGGTCCATTTCACCGGAGACCCGCGAGATCCTCACCAATCCGGAAGTAATCGCGGTGGATCAGGATGCGAGGGGCATAGAAGGCACCAGAGTGCGAGCCGTGAGGACCAGTGAAGTTTGGATGCGTGTGCTGGCCGACGGAAGCCGCGCGATCGTCCTGTTCAACCGGGGCAAAGCGCCGCGGATTGAGACTGTGCGATGGACTGATATCGGCCGAAAGCGTACAGATGAGCTGCCGCTTCGCGACCTCTGGAAGCATCGGGACCTGGGAAGGTTGAAAGGTGCCTACTCGGCACTTGTGCCTCCGCACGGCATCGTGATGATCAAGGCGGCTCCGCCCACAAACTAGGAATATCGAGGAAAACCGGAAGCCATGAACTACTTATTCCGTTTCTGCTGTCTCATGTTCATCTGCGGTGCGTCCGTCTGTGCGGCTGCTTCGGAAATGCCGAGGCTTGTGCAGGAACATGGCCGATATAGTCTCTATGTGGACGGGCAACCCTTCTTCATTCTTGGGGGGCAAATTCACAACTCCAGCGCATGGCCAGGGGTTTTGCCGCAAGTTTGGCCAGCGCTGGAGTTCATTCATGCAAACACCGTGGAGGCGCCGATTTACTGGGAGCAGTTGGAGGCCCAGCCCGGACAATTTGACTTCGCCAACGTAGACGCAGTGGTGGCGCAGGCGCGTGAGCACAAGCTTCGAGTGGTGTTGCTCTGGTTTGGCACCTGGAAGAACGCGCGCTGTCACTATGTCCCGGAGTGGATCAAGACGGACACGGCGAAGTATCCGCGTCTTATCGACGCTAGCGGACGCTTGACGGATTCGCTTTCGCCATTCGGCGTGGAGACGCTCGAAGCTGACAAACGCGCATTTGCCGCACTGATGCGGCATCTGAAAGAAATCGACGGAGAGCGACATACGGTGTTGATGGTGCAGGTGGAAAATGAGCCGGGCTCGCTCGATTCCGTCCGTGATTTTTCGCCGGCTGCGCAGAAGTCATATTTTTCGGACGTTCCAGCCGCCCTGACACGCAGGTTGAACCTGCCCGCGGGTACATGGGATCAGGTATTCGGTTCAACGGCCGGGGAGCGATTTCAGGCATACGCTGTTGCGCGCTACATCGACCAGGTGGCCGCCGCGGGGAAACGCGAGTATGCGCTGCCGATGTACTTGAATGCGTGGGTGCGTACACCCGACGATTCCGAACCGGATCCGCCAAGGAGCTATCCGAGCGGCGGAGGCGTGGATACCGTGCTCGATTTGTGGAAGGCCGTTGCCCCGTCCATTGATCTGATCGCGCCCGATATCTATCTTTCTGGGGATACAACATACAGACGCGTTATTTCAGCGTATCACCGTCCCGACAACGCGCTTTTTGTTCCGGAGAATGGAAATCAGCCCGAGTTTGCGCGTTACCCGTTCAGCGTGCTGGGAGAGGGCGGCATCGGTTTCACGGTATGGGGGCTTGATCACGTCAACGATCGAACCGATATCGAGCCGGCGAGCGCATCGTCTTATCCTGAACTGGTTCCATTCGAACGCACATTCCGTTTGCTGGCATCGATGGATCGCGAAATCGCCCGTCTGACGTTCGAAGGCAAATTGAAGACAGCCATGGAAGGGGAAGATGTTTCGACTCACACTTTGAGTTTCGGAAAATGGAAAGCGATTGCTACGTTTGGACGGCACAATGACGGTGTGCGTTCTGCCAGTAGCCAGCCGACCGGCGAGTTGCTGGTCGCGGAAATTGGGCCAGATGAATTCCTGGCCACGGGGTTCGATGCGCGGATTGAATTCAATCTGACTCATCCCAACTTGAAAGAGCGCTGGCAATTCATGAGGGTGGAAGAGGGAGTTTATGAAGATGGACATTGGAAGGTCCACCGCTTATTGAATGGAGACGAGTGCGATTTTGGCGTCGATTTTGGCGGTGCCGGGCGGATTCTTCATATGAAACTTGGTACCTACTGAGTGGAAACACCGTCGCTTGTTGGTGGCGGGGGGCGCATTCTCGAATGTGCGGCAAATGCAAATTCTTGAAGGGGGTCAATCGATGATCTTCAGTTCCAGTCCCGAGCGGCTGTAAGGAGACAGAACAGAAACCGAGTTGTTGTCCGCATCGAATTGCCAGGGTTCGAAGGGCCGGCCGTTAAGCAGTACGCGGGTTGGCTTCCGGGGAGTGCCGAACACGGTGACCTGAACGTTCTTCCACCAGGGAGTATACGTTCCTTCCGCGCTTGACATGGTGAGCTGCAGAGAATCCGCATTTGCCGCGCACGAAAACTGAACACGAAAGTAGACGCCGCGTTGGTAAGCGAAAGTATCCCCATCATCTGCATACAACGAGCCGTGACAATCCGGACCGGGATAGACATTTAACTCAAGGGGACCCTGCGGGATCTCTTCGACATGTTGGATGACGGGCTGTCTGGGAATGATTGATCCCGCCCGGACGAAAACAGGAAGCTGGTCGAGCTTTGGATGAAGCGCAAGCGGGGATTTATCAAGCACTCGTATTCCCGTCCAATAGTCGTACCAAGCACCGGCGGGCAGTTCGACGTTGAGCGGATCCCGAGCCTCACTCAGTTGCGGAGCGACGAGCAAGTCATGCCCAAACATAAATTCCCGATCATTGGCCGCTAAGGTGGTTTCCGAAGGGAACTCAAGAAACATCGGACGCATGAGCGGCAACCCAGTTCGAGACGTTTCTTCCATGTTCGTGTAAATGTAAGGAAGCAACCGGTAACGATTTTCAATGTAGCGTCGGCGTATCGCTTCCTGTTCGGGTCCGTCTGCCCAGGGCTCGTGATTGGAGGTGTTCAAAGAACTGTGGCTACGGGCAATGGTGTTGAAGGTGCCGAGTTCGATCCATCGCGTCAGAAGTTCCGGGGTCGGGCTTCCACCGAAGCCGCCGATGTCATCTCCGGCGAGGGGATAGCCGGAGACACCAAGGCTCAAGAGCATGGGTACCGAGAGTGCCAATTGCGACCACGTGGGTGTGTTATCACCAGTCCATGTGGCAGCGTAGCGCTGGGTTCCGGCATAGCCGGCGCGTGTCATCACGACGGGGCGAATATCGGAAGAGAGCGCCAGCAGGCCGTCGTGGGTGGCGCGGACGTTTTCCATTCCGAAGACATTGTGGATCTCGCGATGATCGGCGACCCGATATTGTCGACCGTCTTCCACGCGATGCAGTGTGTTCAGAGGCATGGTGTGCTCGGCGTTGAAGACGGATGGTTCGTTCATGTCGTTCCAGAATCCACGGACTCCCATGTGGACGAAGTCGGTGAAGAGTGTTCCCCACCATTTCCTCGTCGCTTCGCGGGTGAAATCCGGGAAAACGCTGGGGCCGGGCCAGACATCGCCCACGAAGACTGAACCGTCTGGATTCTTGACGAATTCGTCGTTCGCTATGCCTTCGTCGTAGGGCTTATAGCCTGCCTGTTTCTTGATGTGGAGATCCGTGATGAGGATGGTCTTGAAGCCCTCTTGCGCCAAATCGTGGATCATATCCTCGAAGTGCGGGAAGGCGTCGCGGTTCACAGTGAAAACCGTGTGGTCTTTCTGATAGTCGATATCCAGCCAGATGGCGTCGGCTGGAATCTTTCGATTGCGAAACTCCTGTGCGACCTCGCGCACGCGGGTCTCAGGGAAGTAACTCCAGCGACTTTGCTGGTATCCCAGCATGAAAAGCGGCGGCAAGGGCATGCGTCCGGTCAATTGCGTATATTCGCCGATGACCGCTTTCGGATCAGGCCCGTAGAAGAAGTAGTAATCGAGTTCCCCGCCCTCGGCTCCGAAGGATAGCGCATCGCGATTTTCTTTTCCGAAGTCGAAACTGGACCAGTACGTATTGTCAAGGAAGAGTCCGTACGCGGAAGGACCAGACATTCCAATAAAAAATGGAATTGTCTTATACAGCGGGTCGGTGCCCTTTTCGAATCCTCCCCAATCGGTGTTCCAGTTCGTAAAGGCCCGCCCTCGGTGGTCGAGTTCGCTGGCTTTGTCTCCCAGACCGAAATAGTGTTCGTTGGGGGGCATTGCTTTCCAAATCCGAAACTGCTGGCCATTCCATGCCACCGGGTATCCGGGGTAGTCCTGGAGAATGATCTTTCCGGAAGTTTCCTCGAAGACAATCCGCATCGAAACTTTTTCGATGCGCACATTGAACTTACCAGTACTCAGCAAGATCGCTTCGGCAGAGTCCGTCACTTTAATCCGCGGTGACACAAAACCGGCGTCGGGAACCACCGCGAAGGAAATCTTTTCAGGGAATCCGCCGGTTGCCGAATAGCGGACACGGACGACGGAATCGCTCTGAGCGGTGACGCGAACGGCAAACCGGCCAGCGTGTGCTTCTACACCGTCAGGCAGTTGCCGAAACTTGGTAACGCTGCCGACATTGTCCCAACCAAGACAGAAGGTGTGCAGCAACACGACGACAAGTACTGAAATGTGATGTCGACTCATCGGATCGATCTGTCCTTTCCCGTCTTCAGTCCTTCCCCGTCTAGGGATTGCCCGCGGCATCAATGGCGGTCCTTTCGAGGGCCGCCTTGTCAGGGTTCTCGCTGCGCCAACTGCGGAACACATAAAAAAGCGCGAATAAATAACCGATCAATCCCAGACCATAAGACAATTGCAGGCCGATGGAATCCGCCAGCTTTCCTTGAAGCACCGGAATAATGGCGCACCCCAGAAAGCCCAGTGTGAGAACGCCCGATGCCTGGCCTGTGAGATCGCCCATATTCTCGATGGCCATGGCATAAAGAGTAGGGAAAAAGATGGACGCAAAAAATCCGATAGCGACCACCGCCACTACAGCGATGGTTCCTTTTGCGAACATCGCCAGCAGCAAGCAAAACATTGCAAAAACAAGGTGGAACGCTATGTGCACAGCTGGCCGCAGATGCTTCTGGATCCATGCCGCCATCATCCGGCCGAGAGCGAAGACTGCGAAGTAAACGGTGAACAGTCGCTCCGATTGATGGGCGGATAGTCCTGCGATGGAAGTATCTTCGAGATAATTGCGAAAGAATCCGAAGAGACAGGCCTCAGTGCCTAGCACCAGGAAGATCGCCACAAATCCGAGAACCACTTTGGGGTGCCATACGGATGTCGCTGAGAACCGAGCCGAAGAGGATGACTCCCGAAGGCTCTCGCGGATATCCACGTTGTTGACCATCAGGGTCACCAGCGTCAGGAGGACAAGCCCCAATCCAAATGTAATGAAGATAGCCTGCATGTACGGCAGTTTGGCTTGGGCTGAAAGCGCGGTGGCAGGAATGATGATCGTCAGGCTTGCGGGCGCGATGATCTGAGCGATGGCCCCCAGAGCATTGCCGAAATTCAAACGGCTGGACGAATCTTGCGGTAGTCCGAGTGCGCTGATCAGAGGGCTGCCAGCTACCATCTGAATCGTAAAGCCGCTGCCAATGACGACAAAGGCGAGCAAGACCAGGTTGTATTGGGCCATTCGCAAACCAGGAACCAGAAGAAGTGTTCCGACTGCGTAAAGTGCCATCGCAATCGTCAGGCAGTTCTTATATCCGACCTGCAATACTCTAGCGCCTACCAGAATCGCCAGCAAGAAAGCTATGTTCTTGGCGAACATGACGTACATTTGCTGCTGGTAGCTGAGGTGGAAATACTCCTTCATCTCGGGTAGAAACACGCTCTCGAAACACTGCGTCATCCCACAGAAAAAGTAAGTGAAGTAGACCAGGTGCAGCAGGGTATTTGTCGAACGAGTCTCGTTTTGCATGGGCGTCTCAGGCTCGATTTATATGGACCGTGATTTCATGGGTGGTGCTCGCTGGATGAGGTCGGATCGGGCTCGTAAAAGGGTTCGTTATCGCTAATAATGGCCCGGCTGCCGATTTCATTTTCTATCTTCACGCCAAAATAGCCATTGTTGCCCCGGATAATTGCGCTCCGAACACCCGGCGCGAGATGAATGCTCGGAGACTGGAAACGGTCTCCAGTCGCCGGTTGAGAGTGGCCCGGCACCAGTTGCTTTGGCACTGCGCCAAAAGTGCTGTTTTGAATCTGGACCTTGCCGCTCTCGACCAGCACAGCGGCATCGGAGGTCGAGTTGTCGTTGCTGAAATAACAGTCGGAAAAGGAAGTGAAGCCCTCGCCGCGCAGGACAACGTTGTGCTTAACCGGTCCCCAGAAGCCGCTATTCACGAAACGGACGTTTCCGCGAGACCCTTTCTCTACGATCACCTGGGTACTGACACCGGAGAGATGACTGTTGAATTCGCCATTCGTGATCAGCAGTCCCATCTGCTGGATGGCCTCTACCAGGACGGCATTTTCTGTTGCATCGGCGCCAATGCCGGAGAACTGGCCATTGGCAGTCCCGTTAGCAGTCTCGATAAAACGGTAGCCAACTTTGGCGGGGAAGACAAAAGTGTTGGTGACGTACTCCCAATCCGTGCGACCGAAGACGAAGGCTTCCAGATTGTGCTGCATGTAGGCGAAAACTTTGCCGAAATCTCCGTGGAACATTTTCGCTGCCCAGAAATGGCAATGAAACTGGATATTCTCCAATCGGCCAATGTCGCCGGTCCAGTCGACAAGAATTCCTCGCCGCAGAACACAGCCGTGGAGGTTCAAGATCCGGTGGCGTCCGTTTTCCGTGGGCCCGGTGCGAATTCCGTTGTAACTGTTGATTAAAGTTACGTCGGAGACAGTTGTGTCAAATGCTACCTCTTTCGGATGTGACGGGTTGCCACGAATCCGAATCGTCCAGGGATAGGGGCGGATGTCATCAACGTTCTGCTCTGGATAGTAGATCGTGACTCCGGTGAGCGAAGTGGAACTGCGCATTTCGATGAAGCCAGTGCCGTCCTCGTTGTCATTGTTCTTGCCTTCCGTGGGCATAAGAATCGATCCGGTTGCCGGTTCCCAGGATTGGGGAGCCTCGTTCAGACCCTTCAGGTGCACGCCCATCTTGATTTCAAGGTGGCCTTGGCACAGAAATCGTCCGATGGGGATCAATACAACACCGCCGTTGAGGCTCGCGGTGTCGATCGCAGCCTGGATCGCCGAAGTAGAGTCGGTCTGGCCGTCGCCGACCGCTCCGAAGTCGAGGATGTCGTATATCCCGTCGGCCGATTTTGATTTTGAAAGCTGTGACTGGGCGGGGAGACTCGGGCACGCCGTTATGAACAGAACGGCAATCGCCGTTACGGCAAGACCACGATTGTGCAGGCTTCTGAATTCCATATAAGTTCCGCAGTGATGACCCTCAGTTGCTCAGGATGCTCGCAAGACGAGCACGCGATCTCCGGGACTTCCGGTATCAATTGTTTCTTCGCTTTCGCCGTATCGCCGTTGCCAAAGCAGCGTCCCATCTTCTGGATTGAAGCATTGTGCCGTGACCGGGTTCGAGATAACGCCAAAATTAAGGTTGATCGGGCCGCCTTCCGGACAGTAAAACATCGCCAGGTCTCGATCCTGGGAACAAGCTGCCGAGATGAATCGCGCGGGTGATTCTTTTCCCGGTTGAAAACTCAGGAGTTCTGGACATGGGCGGAGACGCCACCAGTCGAACGTCGTGAAGATCGCCTTCAAGTGGGTCATGCAAGCACTGCCGGGCAGGGCGATCGCCTCATGCCAGGGCTTCGCGATCCCAGACTGGGGATGACTCAGCGGAAGTGCGGGGCTGGTCTCCCAACTCCAAACGCCGTGGGCTCCATAGGTGATGCCGGCGGTTGGTGCTGCAAGCAGACTCCAGTAGCAGGCTCGCCGCACATCTTGAGCGTCAATGCGCTTTCCCGAAGTCACCGCGATGTGGTCTTCGTAACAGGGCTCGAGATTCATGTGCGGGAGAACAGGCTCGGTTTGCCAGACTGTGCTGAGTGGTCCCTCGTTGATCCAATGGAATGTATCTTCATCAATCCCGTGGCTGCTCTGATAGGCGTTGAATTGAAACCAAGCCTCGCTGCGGAATTCGGGGGCGACCCACACTTTGCCGCCGGGGTGAATGGTGGCAACGCGGTTCGTGAAGCCGAGACCAGCGTGTCCGATGCGACGCCAGCGCTCGGCCTCGTCGCCTAAGTAGATTCCGTCGCCGGCCAAAATCCAGACGACCTGGTGGGCCCCGTAGCGGGCAACGAGATAGCGGACTAGCACGATCAACTGTTCGTCGGAGAGGGTGGTTCCGGGATTCAGGTGAACGCTGTCGGGATTCCAGGCGGCAGCCCAAGCCAGGACTGGCGCGGCAACCATTCCAAATTCGTTGATCATGTCCACGCGACGGTCAAGGCGCTGAAAAAATGCCGGTTCAATCCGAATTCGGTCGTAGCCCAGATACGCAGGACGTCCGGTGGCATCTCCCGCAGAGCCGATCCACTGTGTAGCGACAAATTGAATGACGTTGAACCCCTTCTTCGCGCGGTCTGCAAGATAGGTGGCCCAGTCGGATTCCTCCGATAGCAAAGGTCCGTTCCAGGCAGTGTCGGCCAGCCAGAAGAACGGTTCGCCATCCGCATGATTGAAGAATCGGCCTAGGGGAGAGACTTGAAGCGGTCCATGGTGCAGAGGAGATTTGAGACTGGCATTCTCGCTGCATTCGAATTCGCCGCTGCGGTCATGCAGTCCGGAATCCTGGCACTGGAAACATCGGGAGCGCCAGGTCCAATGGCCGTGAAAATCGGGGGAGAACCTGACGCGCCAGGTAGTTCCTCCGTCCCAAAACGCCTCAACCTTCTTCTTTTGGCCATTCGATTCGAACTCGACTGAGACTTGAACGTCTTGTGTGGGATTGGGATAGTCGAGTGCGCCTTCGAAACTGGTCTCGAATCGAGCGTGGACTCCGACCGTTTTCACCAAAGCGATGTTAGCTAGTAGACGTGTCTAAAACTATGACAATGTGACCAGTTTTTCTCAGGATGCCTGTGATTCTGTGCGGCTCGGAATTCAGTGACTCTGGCCCTCGCTCTTCTTCAATCGATAATGGCCTGATAGGCAAGATCGTGTATCTGATGATCCAGTGACAGATCGCCCGCAGGATGCAGTTGTCCCATGAAAACGACAATCATCTGCTCTTTGGGGTCCACGGAAAAGGCTGTGTAAAAGAATCCGCCCCAGTTGAATTCTCCCGGGGTACCGATCTCCGCGGGCGGGGTTTTCACGCCATCAATTCCGAAACCAAGGCCAAAGGCATTGTCGGGCGCAATTTTTCCCAACTGGTCATGAGTCATGAGTTCGACCGATTTGCGGCTTAGGAGCCGGACATCTCCGAGCTTTCCGCCGTCAAGCATCATCTGGCAAAAACGAGCATAGTCCATCGCGGTGGAGGTGAGACCGGCTCCTCCGGAGAAAAGCTTCTTCGCACCCTTGTAGGGATAGTCGGCGGAATATGTGAATGGTCCCTCGGTGATCGGAGTGTCGGGGAAACGGTTCAAGCCTTTGTCGGGATAGTAGGTGTAGGCGGTGGCAAGGCGGTCGAGTTTGTTGTCTGGTGGGTAGAAGGATGTGTCCTTCATTCCGAGTGGCTCGAAAATCCGGGTACGCAGGAATTCGTCGAAGGTCTTGCCGGAGACGACTTCGACAAGACGGCCGAGGACATCAACGCTCAAGCCGTATTCCCAGTGTTCGCCGGGGTTAAATAGAAGTGGAAGCTTGGCAAGGCGTTCGACGCTGTCGCCGATGGTTCCGTCGTAGGGAAGCATGCCGTGAGCAACGTTAGCCTCCTTGTACGTCGGACCCAAATCGAGATTCCAGTTGTAGGTGATACCGGAAGTGTGGCGCAACAGATCACGGATGGTGATTTCATGCGAAGCGGGAATGGTGTAGGACGCGCCGCCTGCGGGTTTCACCAGGATACTCGGGTTCTTAAATTCCGGAAGATATTTCGAGATGGGATCTTCCAGCCTGAAGCGGCCTTCCTCATACAGCATCATGACCGCGACGCTAGTGATGGGCTTGCTCATGGAGCAGATACGGAAGATAGTATCCGGCTGCATGGGCTTCGCGGCTTCGCGGTCCTGCATACCTTGCGCCTTGAACCATGCGATACGACCGTGACGAACGACAAGGGTGACGGCACCAGCAAGGCGCTTGTCATCAATGCTCTTTTGCACGGCGGTACTGATGCGTTCGAGGCGCTCGGCCGAAAGGCCGACGGTTTCAGGCTTTGCCGAGGGAAGATTCTGGGCAGAAGCGGCAATCGCCAGGAACAGCGTGCAAACGAGCATGAGCGGGTTGAATTTTCGAATCATGTGCAAAACACCTCCAAGAAGTCGTGGGTACCGTTTCACTTTTTCGAATCAATGCAGAACGACTTGCAGATTGCGTGCGCGATATAACCCGCTGCCGTAGCGAAGGCGCGGCCGTCGTAGTCCATCACGGCGGTCGAGGGATTGACTCCCTCGGTAAAGATTCCTCCATCCCACGCGCTGGCGCGAAGTATTTTGAGGGCCTGCTCGCGTCCGGCCTTCAGACCCAAATGGTCGGCGACGGTCCACACCGGGGAGAAGGGAAGACGATAACTTCCCGGCAAGCCATAAGGCTGGTCGAAGTAAGACCACTTGTAATTCTTCGAATGGAGCCACTCGTAAGTGCGAACAAAAACCGGATCGGATTCCGTCACAAAACCGAGCGCCGGCAATTTCATCAGCGAACCGGGGGGAACGTCGGCGAAGATGGGCGTGCTGCCATCGGTCGCGCTAACAAAGACCGCGCCGCTGGCGCCGGGAGCGCCGGCGGAAATGCTGTACTTCATAATGGCCGCGTGCAGCGACTCCGCGCGCTCCTTCAGTTCGCGTGCTTTGACGGGATCCATGAAGCGCTCCAGCATGGCGGAGAGGTCGAGCATGGTCCTCCACACCAGCACGTTATTGTAGGTGTTGAATTGCTGCTTTCTGTACTGGTCCTGCGCGTCTTGGAGGGTCCAGTAGAGGCCGGTCGCGGGATCGAGATGTTCGACGATGCGGTCGAAGAGTTTGATCAAGGCCTCGCGGTGCCGCGTGAAAAACGCATCTTCGTTCGTTCGCTGGATGTATTGGCCCATAGCGAGGATGGGCGCGGCCGCTTCGTCCAGCTCAAATCCGTCTTCGAGAATAACGCCGTCGATGAAACGACTGTGGGTGCCGGCATTGCGGAGTTGGGTGGTGAGGGCGTATTCCAGTGCGTCGCGAGCCCGTTGTCTGTCGGAGTCGAGCAGGCCGGGGAAACTCCAAAGCATGGCATCACGGTCCCAATAAGCGGCGGAGACGTAATAGCGCGGACTCCGCGAGGTGACACCGGCCAGTTGCTCGGTGTCGATAGCTCGGCCCCAGGCATATAAGGATGTGAAAAGAAAATTGCGATTCATGATCAGGTCGAGATCGGGCTGGCCCGTAGTGCGAGTGCGGGTGCGGCACCAGGCTGCGGTCTGCTCGACGATGGCATCGATGCCGCCGCGGTCGATCGAGTTATCAAGAACGTTAGCGGCTTGCGAAGCGCTGTACTCCTCCAACCCAACACCCAATACGAAACGTGCTTCCGCAGTCTCTCCGGGGGCGAGGAGGGCCACCTCACGCTGGGCATCGAGCGCGGGCGAGATCGACAGCGGCGGCGCGCTGACCTTTCCCTCAGAGCCGGGATAGTATATCGACCAGGCGAAATGGGTATCGGAAGTGACGAAGGTGAAGTCCTGCGCGGCCTTTTCCCATGGCGCGCCGACAATGGCGCGGTCCCCGCGGAGCACGACCGGAGTATAGGTGACTCGGCTCAGGGAGCCCCACGAAGCTTTCAGGCCCAGGCCCACGGGTACGGCCTTCGCCGAATGGTTCGTGAGCTTCATGGAAATGAACGCGCCATGGGCGCCGGGCGGGGCGCAATACGTGATGGTCGCGTCCATGCCGTTGACGATGAGGTGGGCCACTGGGATCCAGTACTCGATCAGGTCCCACGCCGGATTCAGGAAAGACAGCCGCTTCCCATCGGCCATGAAATAGGGTTCGAGTGCAGGAGTGCTGCGCTCGCCATCGACCTGCAGCAGGCCCCGGTCGCGCATGGAGAGGACATTGAAGTTTGTCAGCGCGCCGTTGTCTGCGCGTATAGTCGGCAGCGAAATCCAATCGTTGCCGGTAGCGATCACGTCGTTAGGCCCGAGCGCAAGCGAAAAGTGTCGTGGTGCATCAGCGGCCCCAGCGCTTGGTGACAAAGCGCAGGCCAGAACAAGGGCGGCAATGATCCGAGACGTCCAGCGAGCGAGACTTGCTTGAGCGGAAGAGGCGATTCGCAGCGTTGGCATGATCCTCCGAGGGCGAAGCAGCTTCGTCTTGAGCAGTTTCAGCTTCCTATAGCTGGCGAACTAATACGAGCGACCATGCTTCGAGCTTTCGTTCGATGGTCAAGCGCCCGGCATCATCGGCATGGAGCAGCTCCGACTTCGTTGCCCATGCCGCTTTGCGTAGCGCTTCAGTTTGTTCCCGGGTTGGAGTGGCGGACTGACCGATTTCTTTCCACGCTTCGGTGGCATTCCCGTGTTTTTTGTCCAGAGTCTCGATCAGAACAGGAGCGTTGGGCGGCAATCCAGAAAAAAAGATCGACAGTGGTCTTGCGCTTCCGGTCGCAGCCAAGGCATCGGCTTCCGCGAGTGATCCTGTGCCCGGCAGAGCGTAAAGAACCTCAGTTGGATAGTTGTAAGCCAGCGCCACCAGATGTCCGGACTTGGTATCGCGGGTAACGATTGCGCCGTCCGTTTGGCGGAGCATTTCGTCACCGAGTGCATTCAAGAATCTATAGGCATGAAAAACCGGCTTGGGAATACCCTGGTAATTGATCATCCCGAAGCCGCCGTGGAACATCGTGTCCCCCGCCCCTTGCTCTTCGAATACATCGGTGAAAGTCCAGTAGGACAATGAGTCCACCAATCCGATTGAATCCAGGTTGCACTTCACGACAAAGGCGGCCGCGGGCAGGGAATCATGAGTATGATCGCGGCTCGAGGAGCTCGAACTCCACTCCGTCAAATGAATCTCCGCGTGGGGGAAGGGACTGGCATCCACCATTTTGCGGAGGAGTCGCAGATCGTCGCGTGTCGAATTGACTCCGCGATGCAAGCTCTGGCCGTGGACGGTGAAATCGGAAGGATAAGGGTGGGTCGAGAGGAAATCGACGGGCAGATCATTTTTCTGGCAATACGCGAAGAAATCTTCGATCCAGATCGGATGCCAGGGTAGGTTGAGCAGATCGGCGCCCGGCGTAGCCTCGGCTTTCTTGACTACGTCGTCCGGAACAAAAAAATTGCTGGTCGCGGGACCGCCAACGCGCAACTGCGGGTCCACCTGCTTGAGAGTCTGGGCTGTGATTTTATACAAATCGAAATACTGCGCCTGCGTACCGGTGAAAAAGCCGTTGTCGAGGTTCGGCTCGTTCCACACTTCAAAGTACCAGCTGCGGACTTCCTCCAGTCCATAGCGCTGAATGCAGTGGTCGGTGAAATGACGGACCAGTTCCGCCCACTTGTTGTAGTCCGATGGAGGAGTGCCATTTCCTTTCCACCAAAATCCCGTGCTGGCTTTTCGCGTGACCATGTCGGATGGCGAGAATCCGAGTTCAACAAATGGTCGCACGCCATTTTGCAGCATGCGGTCGAAGAGATCGTCGATGTATTGGAAGTTGTAAACGGGGACGCCTTTCTCTTCGTGGTATACGAACATGTCATCGTGAAAGAGTCCGTGGAATCTCACGTAGCGGAAGCCGCCATTCTCGACCGCCGTGTGCAACTGCTCTTGCCAACTGGCGCGAAGACCCTCGTTTGCTCGGCCAGCGCCAACGGTAGTGCTCCAGAAGTGTTTGAGAGGCTTGGCTGCATCTCGACTGTCCGCCTGGATTTGAATAGAAGACGAAGCCCTGTCAGCCGCCCAAGCCCTGCTGCCTCCCATGCTCAACAGGACGAGAGCGAGGCTCAGGGTGGGTGCCGAGGCGCGTCTCCACGCCGGTTGCGCAGGTCTCATGGTAAGAACATAGCTCACGAGGGCACGAACTTCTATAAGCAATGTGGTTGCCGATTCAAAGAAAAGAGTCAGCAGGCAAGGGCGGCAATTGAGAGAATCTTTCTGTTTTTGCGTTGTCGAGGGTCTCGCTGATGTCGCGCTATGGATTGGCTACGGTTGTATGATTCGGACAATATGGTAAGAACGAGCCGCATTCTGAGCATCATCATGGTAGCGCTTTCTGTTATTCCGATGAAAGCGCAATCGTACCCACAGACTGATCTCTCCAATGGACTGTTGCGTGCGAAGGTTTATCTCCCCGACATGAAAAGGGGATATTACCGAGGGACGCGGTTCGACTGGTCGGGCGTAATTGCGAGTCTGGACTACAAAGGCCACAGTTACTTCGGACCGTTCTTCCAGAAGTTCAATCCTGATTTGCCAGATATTGAATTGGGGGAAGAGGTTGTTGCCGGAGCGAACGGCGCAGCCAGCGGACCGGTAGAGGAGTTCATGTCCCCGGACGGAACCTCGCTGGGATACCTTGACGCGAAGGGAGGAGACGGCTTTTGCAAAATCGGGGTCGGGATTCTGCAAAAGCCGCAGGAACCGAATTACAGTTCCTTCCAAAACTACAAGATACTGAGTTCCGGTACCTGGACAGTGCGGAGTGGCGGCGACTGGATTGAGTTCGTTCAGGAAGTCGATTGTGGGTCGGGATACAGCTATGTCTATCGCAAAACTGTACGTCTCGCAAGAAACAAGCCCGAGATGATTCTGGAACACAGGTTAACCAACACCGGACGAAAGGTGATCGAGACGAGCGTGTACGATCATAACTTTCTAGTGATGGATCAGCAGGCGCCGGGCCCTGATTTTGCCGTCACCTTTCCCTTCGTTCCCAAAGCAACAGCGAATCTCGATGGATTCGCCGAAATCCGCGGCCATCGCCTCGTGTTACTCAAGACATTGAAGAATGACGATGTTTTCTATAGCCCACTGGAGGGATTCAACGGGGGCGCGAAGGATTACAAAATCACGGTCGAGAATCATAAGACCGGGGCGGGCGTGCAAATCTCAGGCGATCAGCCCCTCGCGAAGATGGTGTTCTGGTCGATTCGAACGGTGTTGGCGCCAGAAGCATTCATCAGTATGAGGATTGAACCCGGCAGGTCGCACAAATGGAAATATCGATACCGGTTTTATACCGTCGCGCCAGAGTCTGGACGTTGACGAACTACTCTGCAAATGGAATCCGTATTCGGCGTTCACCCGTTCGTTGAAATTAGTCCGGCGTGCCCAGGTTCATCAATGTGGAAGTTGGTGTCGCTCTTTTTCCGCTACTCTTGGGTCCAGCCGGATGGCGGTTGCGAACTCAGACCGCGCCTGGCTTTCGCGGCCAAGGTTATGGAGAGCGGTGGCGAACCGCAAATGAAATTCCGCCACGTTGGGAGCAGTGTTTACGGCCTCGGCATAGTGGGCCGCGGCTTCGTTCCATTTGTGCTGTGCTGAGAAGCCATCCCCTAAAGCCAATTCCGCCGCGCCATGCCTGCCGGTGCGGTTCAGTAAACTTGCAACCATCGAGTAATAGCGTTGCAGTTGATTGGGGTCAACAGCGGCAGCTGTAAGGTACTGTTCCAGGGCAAGCTCCGGCTGAGATTGCGCCTCAAATGCCTCGCCGAGCTTCACATGGGCGTCGGCGTAAGCGAAATCCATCTCCACAGCCTTTTGCAGGTGTGAAATCGCCATCCCGATTGACCCCTGCCGCAGTGAGAGTTCGCCGATTCGATAGTGGGCCTCGGGCAGGGACGGGTTGCTTTGCAATGCCTGTTCGTAGGCATCGGCAGCCTGATCATCTTTTCCTTGCGTGAACCACGCGTAACCGATGCCGACCAGCGCTTTGGCATCCTGCGGATTCCGATCGAGAACGGCCTGGTAGTGATTCAGAGCTTGCGCCGTGTCGCCTTGTACTATGAGGAGATCGGCGAGACCCAAGTGCGCGTTCCGCGAGTCCGGATCGGCTCGAAGAGCTTGCTGATACTGTTCGTTTGCCCCAGACTCGCCGGATTTAGCGAGTGCCTGCGCCAATGCCACGTGTGGCCACGACCGGTAGGGAAGGAGTGCCACAACCGTACGGAACTGCTCCACCGCTTCCGGAGCATGGCCAGTGTCTGCCAGGAGAATTCCGTACTGATTACGGAGCATCCAGTCGGCTTCCGCGCCTTGCAGCGCTTGTTCGTACATCAAACGCGAGGAGCTTACGATCTGGGGCGTTCCCTTGCCTAGCAGTTCCGTCATTTGCTGCTTAAGTCTGGCAATCTGTTCGTCGTGATTCAACTGGCTGGTGAAGGGCTTCTGCTGCAGCAGAGGGAGCAAATCTTTCGCAATCGCGCCTCGATCCCAGTCGGTGAAAGCCAGTCGACTTGCGCATTCTTCCTCGGAGATTGTGCTCTTAGCAGAGCCGGATAACAGAACGTCGATCTGCTCGCCGACTTTTTCCGCGAGAAGATAGTTGCCGCTGAAATTCAAGTGCACATGGTCATAGAAAAGTTCGGCACCAGGCGTGGCTTTCGAGGCGCTTGTCTGCGCAACTTCATCCATATCGACCAGCGAAACACCTTTTGTGCTTTCGGATGCCGCCACATCGCGAATGATCCAGTTGATTTGAGAATCGGCGCGAAACCGGAGCGCGTCATCGTCCCGAGCTTCAACATAGTGTTTCAAGGCGGATGAGTTATCCCGCAAACTCGAATAGCACCGGGCCAGCCTGAACTGGAGGTCGGCAAACTGATCATCGATCTTGGCCGCATTCCCGTAGGCAACGACTGCCGTGGCGAAATTGCGTTCCGACTCCGCATCTATGCCGCGTTGGTATTGTCCCTCCCACTGGCGACGCTGCTCCGCGGAGAGATTCGCGCGGTGCAGGGATGCAAATGGCGCGGCATCCTTCAAATTGGTGGCGAGCGTGGCGAGGACCACCCTGGCGCCTGCGCGGCTCGCAGCCTGGCACATATCGGTGAGATTCGACTGAAAATGCGAGTACACCCTTTGCAAACGCGGGTCGTCATGTGGCAATTGATTCTTGACGACCATTTCCATGCCCCGCCACTCGGTAGTCCTCTCTTTGGTCAAGCGAAGACGAAGGTTCTCGAGTAACTGTCCAAGCTTCGTAGACTTAATGAAGATGGTGGAGCGGATCGCCGTTAAACTTCCGGAGTAAGGTACAAACATTGTCCCGGGGCCGAATGGACCGAGTACCTCGTTGTGCCCGTCATAAATGACGAACAGGTCGGGTTGATGGTTGGCGGCCTCCTCCACGATCGGCAGGTCAACATTCGAATTGATGGCGGTCGTCGCGGTGTTGATGATCTCAAAATGTCTCTGCGGATATTTTGCTTTAAGAATCACCTCCAGAATTCGGGAAAAACCGTATGCGGGTGCGGGAAAACCGGCGGCTGCCGAGCTGCCGATCACGAAGATTCTGTATGTGCTGGAGTCTTTACGATCCGGTATCGTGTAGGAACTTGGAATCCTCAACAGTGCAGGCGGGAAAAATCGCAGCTCGAATTTCGAATTCTCGATGAAGAACGTTCGCCCGCTGGCTTCCTTCTTCAAGAAGCATGAACTCGGATATCCGTACCCGACGACGCGCAGGCCACCCTCGAGGAGCATCAGAAATATGCAGGGGGTCAGAAACGCCAAACAGGCTCGCACGGCCCATTTTTTCCAGCCGCGGATTGCCGGTTGGGCGGGACTGGCATCGTCCTCCTGGGCTTTGATGGTCCTGCCGTTGCCGGATTCGGGGATTGTTCCACGCTTGCGCTCGTTTGAAGACATGGTTACTCCGGTCTAGTACAAGGGATAGAGGAAAGGAGCCACGACCGACCCAACTACCACGAACAACGTCAACAAGAGAAGAACGACAACCAGCGGAACGATCCACCAAGTCTTGTTCTGACGGGCGAACCCGAATAGATCTCGCATCAGCGTCCAGACGTGTTTCAACATCGCGGTTGCTCCGGCGATTGCTCAATCGAGGGCGTCAATGTTCCTCCGATCGCTCTTGTCTTGCCAGACGGGTTGTTGGGTTTTGTCCAACAGGAAACTTCCCAGCGCGAGATAGTCAATGCCGGTGCGCATGAAACAGCGGTAAGCATCTTGCGGCGTACAAACGATCGGCTCACCCCGCACGTTAAACGAAGTGTTGATGACGACACCACAGCCAGTGCGTTCCTCAAAGGCTTTGAGGAGGCTGTGAAACCTCGGCGCGACATCCTTACTGACGGTCTGGACACGAGCCGAGTAATCGACATGAGTCACCGCGGGAATGTCAGAACGCAATTGATGCACACGTTCAGCAAGCGTACCCGCGGAATTGGGCTTAACCTCAATGCGTCGCGATGCTTTGATATTGGCCGTGAGGAGCATGTACGGAGAAGCGCGATCAAGCTCGAAATAGTCGCCGCAGCGTTCCTCAAGACATGCCGGAGCGAAGGGACGAAATGACTCTCGATACTTGATCTTCAAATTCATCCGGGACTGCATCTCCGGAGCCCGAGCGTCGCCGACGATCGACCGGGCTCCTAATGCACGAGGACCGTATTCCATGCGGCCAACGAAGATAGCGACAATTTTTCCGGCGTCGATGAGTTTGGCCAATTCCGCTGCCCACTCGTCCTCCCTCATTTCTCTGGCCGGATAGCCACTGGTTCGAAGAAAGGCGCGAATCTCTTCATCGCGATAGCAAGGCCCGAGGCATGCGCCCTTCATTGCGTCGGTGACACCATTTGCCACTCGTCCGTTCCCTTTCGCCTGGTACCAAGTCATCAGCGCAGCGCCGAGTGCTCCGCCTGCATCGCCGGCAGCGGGTTGAATCCATAAATCTTCGAAGGGGCCCTCCCGGAGCAGCCGCCCATTCGCCACGCAGTTCAGCGCGATACCTCCGGCCAGACATAAATTCTTTTCGCCTGTGATTTCGTGCGCGTGTCTGGCGATGCGCATTACCATGTCTTCCGTCACCTTCTGGATTGAGCATGCGAGGTTCATTTCTCGTTGCGTGATTTCCGACTCGGGCCGGCGAGGTGGGCCGTCCAGCAACCGATGCAGTTTGTCATTGGTCATGCACAGGCTGTCAAGAAATCCGAAGTACTCCATGTTGAGTCGAAACGACCCATCTGCTTTGCAACGCAGCAGGCGCTCATAAATCAGTTGCTCGTATTTCGGTTCACCATACGGCGCCAGTCCCATCAACTTATATTCGCCGGAATTCACTTTGAATCCGCACAGATGAGTAAACGCCGAATACAACAAACCCAGGGAATGCGGGAACCGAATCTCCTTCAAGATTTCGATACGATTATCGCGACCTCGTCCGATCGTCGTCGTTGCCCATTCTCCAACGCCGTCCATTGTAAGGATTGCGGCGCTCTGGAAGGGAGATGGGAAGAAGGCGCTGGCGGCGTGTGATTGATGATGCTGAAGAAAAAAGATTTCTTTGGTTGGCTCCACGGACAAGTCCCGGAGAACCCTTTCGATTTGAAGAGGAATCCAGAGCTTCTGTTTCATCCAGACTGGCATGGCAGCCACAAACGGTTTCAGACCTCGCGGAGCGACGGCCAGGTGGGTCGTGAGAATTCGGGAAAGTTTGGTTAGCGGTTTGTCGTAGAAAGCAACCACATCGCACCGGCACTTCGCATTCCCGGCAGCTTCCGACAAGCAATAGCGGATCGCATTGATGGGAAAGCTGGGATCGTGCTTGATCCTGGTGAACCGCTCTTCCTGAGCTGCGGCCAAAATATCCCCATCGTGGATCAGGGCGGCGGCGGCGTCATGATAAAAGGCGCTGATCCCCAGAATATTCATCGGTCAGTAGGGACGCCTGAGGTCTTCGCCGGCAGAGCTCGCGGAAACGGGGAGCCAGTCGCTGGATTGAGTGGATTGATCGGAAGGAAATTTCAGACGCAGGGGGTCTCGATGTCTCAGCGCAAGAAGCGCGTGCCCGGCCGAGAAGAAGACTAAATAGAAGGGTGCAAGAAGGAGCCAACTGATGGCGGAAGCCGCGAGAGACGATGCCTTACGATTCAGATTTTCAACGGCGTGAGACAGCGCAGGATACAGGCATCCGGAAATCAACAGGAGCAGGGCGATGGCGGAAATCACCGACCCAAGAAGCCGCCGATGCAGCACAATGGCAAGAACCGTGCCGACGCATAGCAGACAGACACCCTGAATTCGCAGGCTCATTTCAGTCCCGTCGGCTTGTGCGCGTCCACTGTAGACAGCGACTTCAACCTAACCGAAGGTATCCAAGCGGTGATTCGCCGCGAGGAGTTTAGCACAAGGCGGAGAACGGCGAGATCGATGGACACACAGTTGAAGGGCTTTGTCAGTTACGACTTCATGGAGAGGCTGCTTGGCTAGGCTGCGAAGAAAGTAAGAGTGTTATCGCGATTTGTCGCAGACGAACTCAAGCCGCGCATATATCCTCAAGTGGAAGATGCTGCGCGTGGGGCTCCAAACATAAGTGGCACAGTGGCCTTGCCGGAGTGAGGAATGGGGATAAGGGTCCTGACAGCTCTACTGTGGAGACGGACGATCCAGAGTTGCTGCATCGTTGCCATTCTTAACATTTCGTCGGTAGCTGCGGTTTCGCCGGGTTACACGGGCAAGATCTCATTCGATGTGTCACAAGTCGCCTTCAGCCGATATGGATCCTACCTGGCATTTTCTCATTTGCATGAAGGTCCAATGGGCGATGGCTTATACCTTCGATCTCTACACCGTGGCGTGCGTTCGGAAGTGTTGCGGGTGGATTTGATTGACGGCGGGAGCGTTTTGCGGTTTCGCGAGATGGCTACGCCAACTATTTTACGGTTGGAGGCAGACGAAGGGTTCATCGAAATCTGTATCAGCGAGCCCGGTCTAATAAGGCTGCGCGGCCGCGGTGTGGGCATTCGATTGTCCAAGCCGCCAGACGCGGCTGGATTTGCATTTCAGAGAGATCAAACACATTGGGAGTTCAACAGCGCGCAGCAAGATATACGTTTCATGCTGACGTCTTTGCAGGGGACCCTGCGAGTGGAGCGAGACTGGAACGGCACATTTGCCAAGATCATGACGGCCGAGTTTCTTCCTGTTGTTCCTGCGCAGCAGTTTGACGCGGCGATCGAAGAGTTCCAATCAGGTTGGCGCGAACGTCTCTATGCAGATTCATTCGAAGGCGCTGCGGCTGGTGTTGAGCGCGAGTACCAGCGTTGGTTGGCGACGATGCCGACGGTACCGGAGGAATTCCAAGCGACCGCCGAACTCGCTGCTTATGTCAACTGGTCTGCCGTGGTCGTCCCGGAAGGGAATCTAACGCGCCCCTCGATGCTGATGTCGAAGAACTGGATGAATGCTGTCTGGAGCTGGGATCACTGTTTTAACGCCATGGCACTGATGGCATCGGATCCAGATCTTGCATGGGATCAGTACATGCTCATGTTTGACAGGCAAAGTGCTGAGGGTGCTCTCCCCGACAGTCTGACCGATCGTCAAATCTACTGGGCATACACGAAGCCGCCGATTCATGGTTGGGCGCTGGCATGGATGATGAGACACAGTGATTCGGTTGATCGGAAGCGGCTGGCCGAGGTCTATTCTCCTCTTGCACGCTGGACTAAGTGGTACCTTCAATTCCGCTACGACGACCATGATGGTTTGCCGGAATACGATCACGGCAATGATTCCGGATGGGACAACTCAACCGTCTTTCGGGATCGCCCCGCGATCGAAACGCCAGATCTTGCGGCCTTGCTTGTTCTGCAGATGCAGACGCTATCGACTGTCGCAGGCCGGCTGGGGTTAGTGCGCGAGAGCGAAGAATGGAAACGTCAGGCTGACGATCTACTCAGACGGCTTGTGTCGGCCTTTTGGCGTGGCGATCATTTTGTTGCGTTGGGATCTTTCGATGATTCCATCGTCGAATCGGACAGTCTGTTGCTCTACCTTCCCATCGTCCTGGGAAAGCAGCTTCCGGAATCCGTGCGGTTGAAGTTGATCGCCGACTTGAAGCAACCCGGGCAGTTTTTGACGGCGAACGGGTTGGCTACCGAAAGACTGAGCAGCCGGTATTACGAATCTGACGGATATTGGCGCGGGCCGATCTGGGCTCCTGCGACGCTGATGGTCGTGGATGGCCTCGAATCGTCTGGAGAGAATGAGTTCGCTCGAGAACTCAAGCTGCGATTCTGCCGAATGGCGGCCAGGAGCGGCTTGACCGAAAATTATGATGCCGTTTCGGGACGCGGGTTACGCGACGGCGCCTACACCTGGACGGCAAGCGTCTTCTTGATTTTTGCTCATGAACTCCCGCATTGAAGCCGCTCCCACGGTTGCATGCGCTTTGCCGCCGAACAATCATGAGACATTTGCGGGAGGAGTGCTGGCTCAGTCAACAGGCATGGGCAGGATGCGATCCTTTTATCAGAAACTTTTCCGTGATTCTTACAGATTCGCACCTAATCTGGAAATACTATTCGACAATGACATGAGGTTCCGAGTGTTTCAGACCTCTACTCGTGTCATCCGGTCGAAACCGAGACGTTGCTCCGGAGGAGCCTAATGAAGCTTCAGCGTGCGCTCTTAATTGTTCTTCTTGCGTCACTTTGCTTGTCAGCCACTTCCCTACTTGCCCAAGAGGGAACGGGGGGCATCACAGGTCTGGTCAGCGATCCCCAGGGAGCTGTGGTCGCGGGTGCGCAAGTAGCCGCCACCAATGTTGACACCCAGGTACGGACGGCAACAGTTACGAACTCCGCCGGAGTTTATGAATTGCTGAATCTCATCCCCGGGACCTATTCGGTGGAAGTGTCCGCTCCCAACTTCAAGAAAACTCTTCGGGCAAACATTCTGGTGCAGGTCGCGGACCATATCGGGCTGAGCTTCAAGCTGGAAGTCGGAAGCTTCAACGAGACGGTGACGGTGACGACTCAGGCGCCGCAGTTACGCACCGAAGATGCGCAGACTGGCGAAGTGGTGGCGGAAAGCATGATCCAGACCTTGCCGCAGTTGAATCGAGATCCCCTGCAGTTGTTGACTCTGGCGGGGAACGTGCAAGGCAGCGGGCAAGAAGCCGGCTGGAACCTGGGGCTAAACGGCGGGATTTTCAGCGGTCCGGCCGACACCCGCATCAATGGCGGAAGAACGGCGGGCGTTGAATACCTTGTGGACGGTGTTCCGGCCACCGGCGGTTTCATTCACAATGTGGTGAACGCGAGCCCGACGGAGGAAGACGTTCAGGAATTCAAAGTCATCACCAACGGAATCTCCTCTGAGTATGGGCGACTCTCGGGCGGCGTGGTGGAGGTATCGACCAAGTCCGGCACGAACGCCATCCACGGACAATTGTTCGAATATCACCAAGACGCATTTTTGAATGCCAACAGCTGGGGCAATGACAACCAATGCGCCGATGGGATCAAGGGTGCCTGCTCCAAGTCGAACTTTCGCCAGAATGATTTCGGTTTCGCGGTGGGTGGGCCCGTATTAATACCGCATCTCTATAACGGCAAGAGCAAGACATTCTGGTTTGCGAACGCCGAGTGGAAGCACTATAGCGCGTCGGGCAACTCCAACATTGGGGATACGATTACGGACTACGAGCGCAACACCATTCCTGATCCGTTCAACGGTGGTACAGTCAAGACCCCGACCCTTTGCCCATCCGGAACAGTTGCTGGGATCCCCAATCCCTCCGGCAACTGCGCGGACTTAACCGATATTGGAGTAGGTCTAAACGACCCTAATTATCCATGGGTGCAACTGGGTGATCCTTGGGCGCCAATCGATTCAAATGGAAACAGGACTCCCTCCGGCGGGGACGCCCGGCATATCCCCTTAAGCGAGGTTAATTCCGCAATCGAGCGCTACGTCTCATTGATGCCTCACGCGAACATTACTCCCTTGTACGGTCCAATTGGCGGCAACTATCAGTACCGGACCCCCTCCAGCACCAAGACGGTATCATGGGACGTTCGAATGGACCACGTCATCGATGACAAGCAACGCATCTATGGCCGGTTTGCCTATAACAGTCAAACCCAACTTACAGCCCCTTCCTATCCGAATTTTGCATCTTATGGAACGGAACTGCATGGCGGCTTTGGAGCATCTCTACATTACGACTATACAATTTCTCCCACGCTGGTCTTAGACTTGACTGCTGGCGGCAACTATAGCCCATCAAGTTTCGGCAGCTTCGTCTCAGGCAATGCAGCCAGCACGGCGAGTTGGGGCTTTGGCCCGAGCATTACGGATCTGGTCGGAAACACTCTCCTGAGCATTGGTCAGGTTCGTGGGACCGATGCTGAAGTCACCGGGAATACGATCGGAAGCGGCAACCTCAATGGTCCGCAGACCACTTCGCTCGCCACGACAAATTTTTCGTATTCCGCGTCGCTCACAAAGATCCTGAATCGCCATACTTTAAAGTTCGGTTATGATGCGCGGCGGTACTATGACAACTTCACACAGGCGGCCGGTTCAAGCCCAGCGGGCGATGGTTTCTTCATCACGGGGGCCGGAAGTTTCCTCAATGTCGCCGATGACGGAAATATCTGGGGAAGTTCCCAGGACGACGCCAATAACATGGGAACGTTCCTGTGGGGACTGGACTCATGGAGCCACGCCACGGCAGCCACGTCGCGGGCCATGGCTACGAACTACTACGCTTCGTATCTGCAAGACAATTACAAGGTGAACAAGAAGCTTACCGTCAACCTGGGCGTGCGTTGGGAGATGCAAACGCCGGTTACCGAGCGTCATAACAATCTCACTGTCTGGGATCCGCTGGCCCCGGCTCCGTTTACTATTAACCCGGGCTACAGTTTCAATCAGGCGCTCTTGAATGCCGGGCTTACTCCGGCCCAGGCCAATCAAGTCCAGATTCCCGAATGGGCAGCAAACGGCGCGTTTGACCCGGGGGCGATCGTTTTCGTAGGCTCGCCGGAACACCGTGCGCGAACGGCTACCGGTTATCATCCGTGGAACTTCTCGCCAAGATTGGGTTTTGCATATGAGGCGATGCGAGACACGGTGGTGCGAGGGTCCTTCGGGATCTTCTACCTTCCGATCGGAAACAACATCACCAACTACGGCGATACTCCGAATGTGGCTTACGCCACCACGTCGAGTACGGAGTTCGGCAACAATGCCATCAACTATCAACAGGGGTTAGGATTTCAGACCATTACCAATCCCTACCCCTTACCCGGCATTGAGACGGCCGTATTCGGCCACAACAGCCATGTCGCCAATCTGCAAACGGCCTCGTTTGGCAGCGGTTCCGGTGGCGTCCTCATGACCTCGCACATGCCGCACGAGTTTGACTGGAGCCTGGGAGTGCAGCGTCAACTGCCCCACAACTGGCTGGTCGAACTGACCTACAATGGTAATCACAGCAGTGATCTTCTGGGCCTCGAGTATCCCAGTCGGTTCCCGAAAGGCCTGTACAGCGGCGGTCCGAGCGGCGCCAACTGGAACCTATACTCGCTCAGTGCAGCGAATCCGATTTACGTAGGGTCTCCTACTGCGGGCCAGATTCCCGCGGGAGGCTTCACTGGAGGGGCTACGGTGCCTCTGGCGTCCCTGGAGTATGAGTACCCCTATTTCGGTCCGGTTAACATAGAGGACGCAAACATCGGCACGTCGAACTTCAACGCCGCCAATCTGCGAGTTCAGAAGCGGTTTTCGGATGGGCTTCAGCTTCTCTTTAACTACACCTATTCGAAGGCTCTGGACGATGTGGGCGGTGAAAATCAAGTCGCGGTCCCGAGTCAGGCAGGACAAGGCAGTCTCGGTAAGACATTCCAGTCGGTGAATACAATCAGCAGCGTTTACGGTCTGGCTGCCGGGGATGAGACCCACCGTATCATCTTTTTCTATAACTATCAGTTACCGTTTGGCCACGGCCGGCGGTGGATGAATTCTCCGCGAGATGTGGCCGGGTCGGTACTAGAAGCTGTGGCTGGAGGCTGGGAGTTCTCAGGCACGACGGGTTGGCACAGTGGTCAGCCGGCGACGGTCAGCTTCAATAACACAAATGTAGACCAAAACATCGATGTTTATTATACGACCGGTAATTTGGCTTCGGGCGAGACGCTGCAGGATATCAAAGGTTCGGGGTATGGTAACCTCAGGTCAACCCTCTGCGCTCTGCCCTGCTCCTCCAACATTCCCGCTGGCCACCCGGCGGCTCTCAATTTTAGTGCACTGGCTAACGGCGGAAATGCCCAAAGCTTCACTTATGGTGCCGTGCCGCCGACGATGACATTCATCCGGCAGCCCGGAGACTTTACGACGGATATGTCGATTTTGAAGAGGTTCGCGGTGCTGAGTAAAGACGGGGGCCGCTATTTTGAACTTCGACTGGAAGGTCAGAATATATTTAATCATCCAGGGTTGGGCAATTACGATACCTTGGCGACCGACACAAATTTTGGATTGATTAACAGTACCGCAAACGTCGAGCGGCATATTCAGATTTCCGGACGGTTCGTCTTTTGACAGAGTGCTTTGACTGACTTAGGGAGCGGTTTTGCCCGCTCCCTTTCTTTTTGCGACAATCCCAGGAATGAAGCGTGGCGGGCTAACTTCTTCTAAGAATGCGGTTGTTTTGATCTTGGCGGGGGTTCTGCTGCCGTGCGAGTGGTTGCTGGCGCAAAGGCCGGACGAGCGCACACCGCATCGTGCCGTGGATCATCTCCAACAAGGGGTGCGGCTGGCACGAAGCAAGAAGTGGATGGAGGCGGAACGAGAGTTTCGCATCGCTCACTTGCAGGATCCCAACTCTACGGATGCCGAGATGGGGCACGCGGAAGCGTTGGTGAAGATCGGGCAGCCCTTCGACGCAGCGTTGGAACTGCAGAGCTTCGTGCGCGACCATCCTGACGCAGCGCGCGCCCATGAAATGTACGCGGTGGTTACCCTGAGTACGAGCAACGACTTCCTCCTGGCGCAAAGCGAAATGGAGCAGTGCGTCAAGCTGGCGCCGAATAATGGTATGGCCTGGAAGTCGCTGGGCGACATCTATCTGGACCACACGACTCCTCAGGACGCCATTGAGGCCTACAAGAAGGCATCGCGATTACTTCCGCAAGACCCGTTGGTAGTCGCCTCTCTGGCAAATGCTTATTCGCAGGCGGGTGATAATCACGCTGCGGAAGCAGCGTTCGCCAGGGCCATAAAAATGACCGAGCCGGTGCCGAATACTCCAGAAGCTGGAAGGAACCGGGCGGGCGTGCAGTACATGTATGGGCGATACCTGCTCGGCCAAGGCCGTCCGAAGGAGAGTATCGAGGCTACAACTCGCGCATTGTCGTATAACCCTGGTTCTGCTGTGGCCCTCTACAATCGCGCGCGCGCGTACCTGGCAATCGAGGATTATCAACACGCCGAGGCTGACGCGCTCCACGCCTTCGAACTTGGGCCTCATGACAAACAGGGACCTTTGCTACTCATCGATATCTATCGCAAACAGCACGATTCGGAGAAGACCCAGAAGTATGCGGAACTGGCGCAGAAGTTGGTGGACGAGGAGCAAGAGAGGTCTTCGTTCGGTCGCGAAGTGCGACGGCTGCTAGGGCTTGCGGAAAGCGCTCTGCGCCAAGGGAACTTCAAGGACTCGATTGGGCCGTATGAAGACTTAATCAAGAAGGCTCCAAGGTTTTATGAAGCGTACTTTGGCTTAGGGATGAGTTACAGCCAGACGGGCCGAGTTTCCGACGCGGAGGCCGCCTTTCGGAAGTACCTGTCATTCCAGCCGGTATCGGGAGACGGACATGCGGCTCTCGGAGTGCTCTTGCTGCAGATGGATCGAGGCCCGGAGGCGGTGCCGGAGTTGAAGCAGGCACTTCAAATCGATCCCTCGCTCGATGAGGCTAGAAAGGCTTTGGCGAGCGAATACTTGCGTGAATCCAAGCCGGAGGAAGCTTTGCGCGTATTGCGCACGGCCAGAAATACTAATACTAAGGACCCACAATTGATCGTGATGCTGGCTGGCATTCTCCTGCAAAAGGGTGAGAAGGCGGAAGCGCAGCGGGAACTTCGACGGGCTCTCGCCATCCAGCCTGACGATCAGGATGCTTTGAGGCTAGAGCGGGAAATTCTCGGCACGAGCGCTGCCCCTAAGTAGGGAGCGAAGTGTACGCCCACCCTGTTTGGGCCGATCGAGTTTAGTTCACACAGGAAATACTGGAGGTGTTCGTTGAGACTCGTGAACTCGTGTGCGTGCCATCGGTCGAAGATTCGGCGCAGAACAGTAATGGCAATATGGAGCCTGGTCTGTTCCCTGTCGCTGACTACGCTTTGTTTTGCGCAAATGAAGACCGGGTCTGAGATGCCAGGATACGCGGAAGCATTTCGGCTAGAGAAAACGCAACAGGCATCGGGTTACAGGGTCGAAGAAATTGAGGTACAAGCCGGAGCGAGCACGATGGTCAACGTTCTATGGCCGGGTGAGAATCTAAGTATCACTCTGCATTTTGTGAACGAAACGCAATCGGAGTTAAGGGCGCACGGCAAAGTTGAGATTGTGAGCTACGGAACCAGCGTTCCGCCGGGAGATGTTTGGGTGCCGCATGTGTTCAAGATTGCAGACGAAGGCTCGATCCCGATCGACATCGACTTGCCTGCATCGGGATCGCAGGACATCAGCATTCAACCGCGCATCCCCGAGCGCTTCGGGGGATATGCACTGATTGCGGATGTTGAAGGTCACGGACGGTCTTTTGCCGCGACGGTGGTTCGCACGCTGCGTCCCGATCAGGGCAGAGTGCAGTTTCCCACTTATGCTCTCGATATGACGTGGGACGAATTTATGAACGAGGGCATTTTCGTCCTGTTCGAGAAGCTGGGGGTGAAAGGCGCGCGCATGGGTGGACCGTACCAGCTTAAGTCCGAGCGGGAGTACGAGCCAGCCGCGTCTCGACTGGATCGCTACATGAGCTGGGCCCAAAAACACAATGTGACCGTGATGTTGACACTGGGCGACGGCGACGGATGGGGAGACCAACCACTCGGCCGGCCGCGTCCCTGGCTCGATGGCGAGAACCGCATGCAGGATACCAAGGATGATCGAGCCTGGCTGCCAGCCTACGACGACGATTTTCAGCAGTGGGTGCAGCAAGTCGCGTCACGATATGGTTGGCCGAAAGGCAATCTCAACGCAGTCGAACTTTGGAATGAACCGTGGGAGAGTATTTCCATCTCCGGGTGGGGGGCGGATATTCCACGGTATCGAGAGATATTCACGCATATGGCCGAGGGAGTTGAGGCGGCGCGAAAGGAAGCAGGAGTCGAAGTACTGATCGGTGGCACGTGCTCTTCCTCGAATGCGCGAGACAAGCTTTTTTCGGACGGCTCCGACCACTTCTTGAAATGGCTGGATTTTGCGAGTATTCATTACCAGGCTCTGGCCGCTGATCCGTCGCTGGTCCCGGAATGGATGAATCGCAAAGCGCCGTCTGGCCCGGTTCGAGTGTGGGACACCGAAAGTTGGATCGCGAACTCCGAGGATCGCGTCGCTGGAATAATCGCTTCGATGCGTGCCCAGGGACAGAGTCGGACAGCGGGGATCTTCGATGGGAACGTCTACCAAAGCAAGAACATAAAGTTAGGGAATCGAACGTATCCCATCGTTCAGGCCTGGTCTCCGGCGGCCGCTGTCGCCGCGACGCAGAAATTCATTGGACAACGGCCATTCCGCAAGCTGCTCTTTCGAAACGGCCTCCCCTGGGTGTTCGTCTTTGATGGTTTAGCAAGCGAAGCGAGCGTAAACATTAACTCCGATGACGGAACCGTCGTGGTCGTGGGCGACATGCGAACGATCTACGATCCGGATCGAACGCTTTTCCGCTCGATTGAATTGAGTTCGGATGCACATCTTACGATTCCCGCTTCCGGCGATTTGTTCGAACTCTATGATTTCTACGGCAATCCGGTCCCGACGAAAACTGGGGAGATTACTGTTCCGTTGAATGGCCGGGGCTACTTCTTGCGGAGCAACGGCACGCCCGGTTCGTTTGAGAAACTGCTGGCGGCCATCAATACGGCGCGAACGGATGGATACAGCCCGGTTGAAATCGTCGCCCATGATCTGACTGGTCCCATCGAACACCATCCGGCGCTGAAACTAAGTCTCACGAACGTGTTAAACCGTAAAGTCAGTGGAATACTGAAAGCCCAATTGGGAAGTCTAGTTCTCCACCCTGCAAATGTGGCCGCCACATTGGAGCCAAATGAAACTCGGAATTTCACTTTTACGGTTGCCGGAGGCGAGACGGTAGCTGACAACCTCTACCACCTTGCTGCGGCATTTTCTGGAAAAGATGGGAAGTCAGTTCGGGAAGAAGACCTGCGGGTGAACTACATCGTGCGACGCAGCATTAAGGTGGACGGTGATCTTAGCGATTGGGAGGGTGTGCCGCCTCAAATTGTGCCTGGGGTTACGCTCGGTCCAAACCTGACGGAAGAAGCGTGGTTGCCCTTTAAGGACTTTGGAACATCGGTACCCAATGGCCTGGCCACGACCTATCTTGCATACGACAGCGACTATTTCTATTTTGCCGCCAAAATCGCGGATAGCACTGCCGATGCCGGTATGGTTCGATTCGCGAGCCGGGATGACGATTCCTACTTTTATCCTGACCAAGTGACAGGACGAGACGGTCAAACTCTGAGATGGCCCGCCGGAGTGCGGCACTATTCTTACAAGAAGAACTTCGATATCCCCTCCGGGAGTGGCGAGCACGACAATGTGTTGCTCGCCTTCAACGTTCTCGACCGCAAACCCTGGCTTTCGAACCCTCCAGGCGTCATGCCGCACTTCATTACCTATTGGGATACGGATTATGAGTTCGCATTGAACCCGGTATCGGACCAATATGGCGGCGGCACTGAAATGTGGCGCCTTCTGGCGCCGGGTATGCCGCGCAAGCATTTCTTTCCACGGCAACCGAAATCGGCGATTGACGGAGGGGCGGTCGCTAATGCCAAGCTCGTCATGCGGCGCGAGGGAAAAACTCGCGTCGTTGAAGCCGCCATACCCTGGGCCGAGATTCCGGAAGTACGCAGACGAATTCGAGCTGGTCAAACGATAAAGTTTTCGTGCCGCATCAACGACAATCAGGGACCCGCTCACGAACTGGCTGCTGGTCGCAGCGTATCCAAATCCAACAGTGTGACGTTCCATGACGACTGGCAGGAACATTGGGCTAACGAACTGGAATTTGGCGCGGAGAAGTGAGCGTTGAGGCTGGAGTCGCTCTACTTCCTTGGCGGCTCGCGCACGGTGAGGATTTGGTCGGCGGCGACGCCATGGAGGACTTGCTTGATTCCGCTGGGCCATTGCACCTCAAGCTGATCAACCCTGGTCGCCGCGCCCAGACCGAAATGCACGCGTTTATCACTGGAAGACCCGTAGCCGACGCTAGTCGTCGCGTGATTGTATTGAACGCCTTCGGCGGTAATAACTTTGATCCGCGATCCGAGTCCGTCACGATTGCTTACCGATCCGACTAAATTGATGAGCAGCCAATGATTGGAGTTCGCCGAACGGTTGATCAGGATTTCGGGCTGACTGTTCAGACAGTTGGTGACGATATCAATTCGTCCGTCATTATTAAGGTCTCCGAAGGCCGCTCCTCGATGGGCTGCGGGTACGCCGAAACTTGGACCTGCTGCTTTGCCGACGTCCGTGAAGGTTCCGTCGCGGTTGTTTCTGAGCAAACTGTTTGGCAGTGGATAAGGTGTGTGGCTCACTGCGTCAGAGTTGTCTAGAATCGCGGCATTTGCCGTAAACACATCTTTCCATCCATCGTTATCAAAATCAAAAATGCCCGTTCCCCAAGCGGTGAGATGGTGCGTGGCTAGCCCGATGTTGGATGTAATCGTTGCGTATTCGAATTCGCCCTTACCCCTGTTCACAAAAAATGGGAAATTGTCGTTGTACATCGCAGTCTCGAAGATGTCGGGCAGGCCGTCATTGTCGATGTCTCGAAAATCAACGCCCATGCCCGCGACGCTTCTGCCGTTCTCCGGATAGGCGACGCCGCTGAGTAGCCCAACTTCCGTGAAAGTACCGTTCCCGTTGTTGTGAAACAGGAAGTTGCGGAAGGTGTCGTTGGCTACGAAGACGTCGACGAATCCGTCGCCATCATAATCCGCGAAGGCGACGCCCATCCCTTTCCCCACGTGTTTGAAAATCCCGGACGTCTCGGAGACATCGGCGAAAGTTCCGTCGCCGTTGTTGTGAAACAGCAGGTTGGGCAGCCCTGCATAGCTGTCCGGCGAACAATATGCGTGAACGCCATTGGAGACACAAGTGGGCTCAGTGCTGACCGACCACTTGAAGTAATTGATGATGATCAGATCAAGATGGCCGTCATTGTCGTAGTCAAACCATCCAGCCGCCGCGGAAAAAGCGTTCGCCAGTTCAGGATGGCCGCGGGTGAGCCCAGCGCGGATTGTGACGTCGGTAAACGTGCCATCTCCGTTATTGTGGAATAGTTGGTAGCCATTGGCACCCGTAACCAGAAGATCCTGATAGCCATCGTTGTCGTAGTCGGCGACAGCAACGCCGATCGCATAGCGGGACCCCGCGACGCCTGCTTTTTCGGTGACATCGGTGAAGGTTCCATCGCCGTTATTGCGGTAGAGACGGTTGTGGAACTTGGGGTCCGTCTTGTTCAGGTCGGGCAAGTGCGCGCCATTGGTGAAGTAGATATCGAGAATGCCGTCATTGTTATAGTCAAGAACTCCGACTCCCCCGGCCATCGTTTCCGGCTGATACTTTTGGGGCTGCGTGCTGTTGTCGAGAATGAACTGAATGCGCGAGGACCCGATGACGTTTTCGAAGGCAATCGTCGATTTGGAGATGGTGGCTTTCGGGTCGCGAGCCAGAGAAGTCAACGCCGGGCCAGGACAACCCGCGGCCATCCATCCGAGGGCTGCAGCCGACTTCAAGAATTCGCGGCGACGCATTCTCCAATTGGGCATATTCAGTGGGCCGCCGGTGGCGTAGTCACGGACACAGCCTCTTTGCCGAGAGGTTCTTCGATCCGGGCGATCTTGTCGACCCCTGTCGGACCCAGGGTCTGAACGATGCCGCTGGGCCAGCGAATCTCAACGCTCTTGATGGACTTCTCCGCGCCCAGTCCGAAGTGGACACGGCGGTCGCTGGAAGACATGAAGCCGACGCTAGTGGTTGCATGATTGTAGAGGGCGCGGCCGTTGGCCGTAACGACTTTGATGCGCGCTCCGATGCCGTCCCGGTTGCTGCGATGACCTCGCAGGTCGAACATGATCCAGTGATTTCCGTTCAGCGCGTTATTCATCAGGATGCGGGGTTTCTCCCCGAGAGACGTCACCACGATGTCCAGGAACCCGTCGTTATTTAAGTCTCCGAAAGCGGAGCCTCGTTGATATCCCTGGATGGCAAAGGCAGGTCCCATCTGCTCGCTGACATCCACAAAGGATTTGCCCTCAATGTTTCGGAACATCGTGTCATGCTGCTTGGCGTTCGGGGCGAAATTGTCGACATCGCCATTGGCAGAGTACAGATCCTTCCACCCATCGTTGTCGTAATCGATAAACCCCATACTCCATCCGGAAAAAGGCAGACTCAGGGCTTGTAAATGGGTCTGTCGAGTCACATCGTCAAAGGAGTGCCCGCCGGCGTTTCGGAAAAGCCCGAAGACCTGTCCCGCCAGGTCGTTGTAGACGATATCGACCATGCCATCGTTATCGAAGTCCTTGGCGTCGCTGCCCATACCGGAGACCGTGGCTCCCAGTTCGTTAAAGGCGACACCGTAGAGCAGACCTTGCTCCTTGAAAGTGCCGTCCCCTTGATTGATGAACAGGAAATTTCGCTCGGTGTCGTTGGCGATGAAAATATCCATTAATCCGTCTCCGTTATAGTCGGCGATGGAAATTCCCATGCCTTTGCCCAGCGCGCGTCCTATCCCGGAACTATCGGTCACATCCTGGAACCGTCCGTGCCCCAGATTATGGTAGAGCCTCTGAGCCACGCTCTTGTAATTCATGGGAGCACAGTAGATCTCCTTGTTCCCCATCTGGCAGCGGCGGTCGTTCGCTGGCGTCCACTCTGTGTAAGTGGAAACGATCAGATCCAGCAAGCCATCGTTGTCGTAGTCAAACCAAGCGGCGCCGATACTCAAGACATTCGCCGGTTTGTGGTCGAGCCCCGAACCTTCCGTCACGTCGGTGAACGTTCCGTCACCGTTGTTGTGATAAAGAGCGTCTCGGCCAGCGTTGCAGATGAACAGATCTTCGTTGCCGTCGTTGTCATAGTCCGCAGCCGCGACACCCATGCTGTACCCAAGATTGGCCCCGGTCAGTCCGGCCTTCTCGGTGACGTCCTCAAAGGTGCCGTCCCCTTTGTTGCGGAGCAGGCAACTGTAGTAGGAACGGTCCGTCTTTGCCACTTCGGGTAGTTTCGCGCCGTTGGTGAAAAAAATGTCCATCTTGCCGTCATTGTCATAATCGAAAATAGCAACGCCGCCGCAAATCGGTTGGAGAAAGTACTTCCGAACACTGATGTTGTTGTTCGTCCAGTAGGCAAAATTCGACCGTCCGGCAATGTCGGTAAACCAAGGCTTGGCGAGTTGCTTTTGAGTGGAATTCCCGGACGACTGAGGCCCGGACTGCCATCCCAACAAAAGCACGCTCAACGCCAGCAACGCGCCGTGAAGAGTTTTAGAAGCAGTCATTCGTGACGGTCGCAATCTGGCGGTTTTTCCCGCAGCAAACTTGGCAAGGCCTATGCGTCCTGCAGAATCTTCCGGTATTCCCGTGGCGTCACTTGAATGAGCCTGCGGAACACAAGCCCGAAGTAGCTCTGATCGCAGAACCCAACATCCCGGCTAACTTCGGAGATTGGCTTGTCAGTCGATGCCAGTAAGACTTGAGCCTTGGCAATTCGGAAATGATTCAGATAGGTATCGAAAGAATGGCCAGTCACTTGTTTGAACAAGCGCATTAAATGAGCTTTGCTCATCCCCACAAGATCAGTGGCCTTAGACAGAGAGATCGGCTCAGCATAGTGCACTTCGAGGTAATCAAAGAGGGGACGAAGGCGATCGAAGGCCTTCCGCCGGCGATCAAAAACGCCGGCTAGCGCAAGATGGCTCTCGTAGTGATTAATGAGCAGCACGAGAATCATGGTCAAGTAGGTTCGAGCAGCAAGCCGCCTGTAATTCGTAATCGCGGGCAACTGCGCTTGGATCTTCTTGATGAGTTCAAACACCTGCAACGGGATGCCGGTGCGGCGCGAAATGACGTGCGGGAAATCCGAGTCCTGCAGCAGGAATGGCATCAAGTACTGGACGTCCTCACCGGTAGCTTCCGTCCCGCGAAGAATGTCGGGCAGGAAATAAAAAACCACCGCCTTGAAGGGCCGCACCAGAACTTCGCTCAAACGATGATAGATGGAGCCATTGATGACGATGAGATCATTTTCTTCGGCGAGAACTTGACGGCCCTCGAACTGGTAAAGAGCTTTTCCAGAATACACATACAGCAGCTCAAAATACTCATGTCGGGTGAGTGGCCGGTCAGGATCCGTCTCGAAGGTTAATGAGCGAGAGTCGATTGGGAAGGCAGGATCAAACGGCCAGATGTGCGAACCGTCGTCTTTGATTTGTGTTTTAACGAGTGAGCGGTCGTTTTCCCAACGCAATGTCTGGTTTGCTGGATTCCCTGGGCAGGATGTGGATGCCATGGAAGGCTCCTCGCCTGGATTCTTGCTCAATGGTCAGGCATAGTCTTTTAACACGAAAACGAGTGCTGCTTCAAGTGGCATTTCCAACGACAGTGAGGTTCGTTTCGGGAAACTCCATCGGGCATAACTATCACATATGAAATGACATATATGGTTTTACAGAGCTCGCGGAAAACTGCTGTTCCGAGGAACATTTTGGATGTGGGTCGAGGCAACGCAGGTGGAAAATGCTGGTTTTATTAGAAACCAAGAGTCGACTTGTTAGAGAAGAGGAAAGATTCCAGAAGGGACCCATAGCGCGAATCCGCGTTCTGCTCTGGGACTTAAGAGACTTAGTGGGCGTCCGGCAGAACGGATATGGATTCGAAAGATAGGTTGGGAGAAGCACAAGAGAAGGAGAGTTTGCTGGACTGCTCCGATTGCGAGGGTTCGACCTCGATGGTGATGATGCCGATGTCATCGTCTGGACCCGTAGGCGGGAACAGGATGTTTGTCGGAAGCTGCCCATCTACACTCAACTGGCCGATGACGGGAATCTCGCCTGGATTGAGGTAGCGAATTCGGACAAAACTCGATTGGTGGATGGGTTGAACTAGAAAGGTGAGTGATCCTTCTCCGCCCACTTTCACGCTTCTGCCGCTTCGACAGGAGTTACAGGGCTGCGGGGTAGCGGCTGCGGCCAACTGGTTAGTGGGGGCCGCGGCTTCGTAGGGCATTGGAATGGCGTCAGTGCCACGAACGATCAAGAGGGTGGCGTCGCCAGCCGGGACCGTGAGCGTGTAAGTAGACGAGTATGACCGCAATTCCCGGCCAGACCAGACATCCTTCACCGTGGCGGGCAGGGTCGAGTCAAGGCCAATTGCATTCCAGCGCACGGAAATGGGAGCCGGGGTTGCAGTTCGGTTCAGCAACAAGACGGCGTGCGCGCCAGCGGTTGACAAAGGTTTCGTCCACACTTGAATGCCTGGTTGGGGTTCGTCGACCTTGATCGCCTGAAGACCGAGGGAGTCGTGGTCCACGGCCAGAACGTCGGGGTTCACGAGAATCGCGCGGGTCGACTCCGTGAGGGTTCTTAGATCCGCTCCCACAATGAGGGGAGCACCAGACATGGCCCAGAGGCTCATGTGTGCGCGATTCTGGGCGTCCGATAATCCTGGCATCCCAACGACCATCATGTCTAGGTCATTGTAGTAACCCGTGTGTTGGGCGTGAGGGTGAATGCCTTGATCGAAGTTGGTGAGCACTCCGGCGAAAGTTGCGCGGCGAGAGCCATTCGGAGTGTTCGCGACGATTGGAGCAACGATATCGCCGCTGGTTCGCCAGATATCCGCGGTCACGCCGGAAATGCCGGGCGCCCAGGTCCAAGGACTGTTGTTGCCCCAGTTGCAGATGGAGAAGTAGAGGCGATGTCCCGTGATTGTCTCGGCCCGAGCGATGGCGCGTGCGACTGCCGCATACTGAACTGCGGGATCAAGATTCTCCCGGCTGCCGCCGCACCAATCCACCTTGACGTAATCGAATCCCCAGTTGGCGAACTGCAGGAAGTCCTGCTCGTAGTGCCCTTCGCTGCCGGTGTGAGCCATCGGAGGGCCGAGGTCCGGCCCGTAAAAGCTGCAGCCAGACTCGCCAGCATCCGTGTAGATGCCGGCTTTGAGTCCCGCGCTGTGGATGAAGCGCACAATGTTGGCCATGTCGCCGGCCGTTTCCCCTGCTCGGAGAGCGGGCCACTGATGGGGGTCGACGATCATGTTACTGTTTGCGTCGCGTTTTCCCAGCCACCAGCCTTCGTCGATATTGATGTACTCATAGCCGGCATCTTTCAAGCCGGAGGAAACGAGAGCCTTGGTCTGCTGCACCACAATGTTGGAATCGATGGTGTTCGAGAAGCTGTTCCACGACGACCAACCCATCGGAGGAGGCGACGCCGGAATCTGTCTTGGGGTCGAGGCGGCATTTGGTCGGAGGTTCGGCCCAGGTGCCTGGGCAAGCGCGCTGATGGACACAAGTGCGAGCATCACGTTCCTTGAAAAGGCTTTCATTGGATATCCGGTGTATTCAGTCGGGCGCGAACTTTACTGCCTTGGTAGGTTATTTCAGCATCGGGTCGAATCGCTGGGTCGAAACCGGTCCCGTGGCCGGGCCTGACGTAGACGATGTGAAACGTGGTGCTGCGGGGCATTCCGGGGAAACTGCCCTGCGTCGGGCCGAGCGTGAGGGTCTTGCTCGACTCGTCCCATTGGACTGGGATCGTTGAATGCGCGCCTTTCTCATAGTTGTAGTTGTCCCCTTCATCGTCGTAAAGGGCGAAGCTCGCATCGTGTCCCGGATAGATGCGCAACTCAATAGGATCCTTTGTTTCCGTGGCGTATTGCATGACCGGGCCCAGGGGGAGAATGGAGCCAGCCTTTGCGTAGACCGGGATTTTCGCAAGGGGCGCGTCCGCGGTGATGGTTTGTCCTCCAGTTACCCGTTGGCCGGTCCAGAAATCAATCCAGGCAGATTCGTGCGGCAGGTAGACGGATCGGTTGCTGGCGTTCGGTATAACGACCGGGTTGATCAGGAGGGAAGGGCCGAACATGAATTGATCCGCGATATTTGTAACTATCGGATCCGAGTGATAATCCAACGGTAGACTGTGCATCAAGTTGTCGCCTTGTTCAGTAATCCTCCAGGCAGTGGAATAAATATAAGGAAACAAACGGTAGCGGAATTCGTCATACTTCCGGAATGTTGTTTCCACGTCCGTTCCATAGTTCCAAGTCTCCGTCTGACTCTGGTTTCCGTGAATGCGGAAAAGCGGACAGAAAATTCCGTATTCGAACCAACGGGTTAGAAGTTCGTGATAGGCGGCGGATTGATATTGGTCCGCGGGACGTATAAATCCTCCTACATCGGTGGTCCAATAAGGAATCCCTGACATAGTGAGATTGAGTCCCGCCGAGATTTGCTTGCGGAACACTGCCCAACTGGCCTCAATATCTCCCGACCATGTAGCTGCCGCGTTTTTCTGTTGGCCGAGGTAGGCGGACCGGGTCAGAATCACGACGCGTTGATCTGGGGCGGTCGCGCGCTGCCCCTCATATACGGCCTCGGTAACAAACAAGGGATAAGCGTTGCGAACATAATTTCCCGCGCCAAGATAGGTTTGCTTGTCCTTGAGAATGTCGAATTCCGGTTCGGTGGCGTCGAGCCACCAGCCGTCTGTTCCGTGCTGGAAAATTCCGTCTCGCATTGAAGACCAGAAGAGTTCTCGCGCCTTCGGATTGAAAGCGTCAAACCACTCGGTATCGGGAACGAGAAACGATTGACTTTGCATCTTCTTGAAAATGTCGGTCTTGGGTTCGAATTTTGACCAGACCGAAATGACAAAGTGCAGATTCTCTTCGTGCAGCGTACGAATCATCGCGGAGGGATCGGGATAGTTGTCCTCATCGAAACGCATGGCGTTCCAGCCGTACTTTCCCCAGTATTGCCAATCCTGGACCATGACATCGACCGGAAGTTTGCGCTGGCGGAATCCGGAGGCTGCTTCCAGCAGTTGGTCCTGGCTGGAATAGCGTTCGCGGCATTGCCAGAATCCATAAGCCCACTTGGGGAACAGGGGTGCGGAGCCAGTGGCTTCGCGGTATTCGGCAACCACTCGATTCAAATCGGGCCCGTACAGAAAGTAATAATCGATGGCATCGCCCGCTTCCGAACGGAATCCTGTCGTTGTGTCTGACGGCGAACGAACGTACACTGCGGCTTCGTTCGATGCGCCCTGCATGGTAAGCGTGTATTCCGTACTTGCCTTCAGGTTCAGCACGCCGCTTCCAGCGTAGGGTGCAACGTACCCCTTCAAGTCGACGACAGTTTCGCCATCTACCTGAAGACCTAGCCGTTCGCGCCCAGTTCCTCCGGTAGCCATGAATCCATAGGTGCCCGTGGCGCCACTGGTGAATTTTCCGCTCTTGGTGATCGGATCGATCTTGACGACTTCATCGGTTGGGTTGAAATCCGTGATTGCGGCGTTGTTCCAAATCAGCCCGTAGCCTTTATTGGAGAGAACAAACGGCATGGAAATATTCGCATCAACCTGCTGCAGTCGCAGCGGCATGCCCCGCCAATTGAGAAAGCCTTCCTGATGTTGTCCCAAGCCGTAGAACGCCTCGTCAGGGGGAGAAAGGAATCTCTGCTCTGGACGCCACGTATTCTGACCGGCCACAACCGTGGGCGTAAGTGTCTTTCCTCCTTGGTTCGGTTCCTGCAACACGGTTAAGCCGTGGGCATCGATGAAGCGAATTCTCCCTGAACTGCGCTGAACCTCTACCGTGACCTTGCGTGTAGCGATGCGAATATTTTCGCGGTCTCGCGTCAGGTGGAACGGAATTGGTGCCCAATGGTCTTTTATGACAGCAATTGTTGGGGCGGGGATGTTCTCACGCAAGGTGTAAAGAACGTGAACAACACTTTCGGAACAGACCTCGATTTCGAGCAGACCGTGTTGCATGACGAAAGATACGCCAGCAGGATGCTTGGCGAAGGATTTGACCTGAATACTCTGTGCGGCACTGATCGGTTGCAATACAGATAGTGCTGCGAGGGCAAGCCAAACGGCTGTCTGTCGGTGTTCGCGCATGAGAGAATTCACCCGGGCGATGCTCAACCGAAAATCAAGGCTCCCTATAGTGCTTAGCTCATTTCGGCGGACTTTCCGCGAAATGCACCTCCCAATCGACCATTTCTTGCTGTCCTTCGAAAGAGACCCTGAGGGAGTTCCCCTGCTGCAGGTGTTTAACCGATAAGAGTTGGCTCCCGCCAATGGACGCTTTCACACTAGATGCGACTTGTCCTTCGGGAACTTGGATCCAGAGGGTGTAAGGAGCGCCAGACACGGTCTGAGACGAACCCTGCAGCGTCTTTTTCGCACGATCCCAGCGCTGAGTGCGGATCGAGTATGCTCCACTGATATGACGAGAAGTTCCCACCAACTGGGGCCGATCCAGGAGCGGGTGAAGTTCGAAGACGCGGGTATCGTGCGGGGCAATATCAACCTTCATGCAGTTTTTGAATACTCCGTAGACATGCTGGTTCCAAAAATCGAAAGCGACGTAGGAAGCGGCTGCATCAAGTCCGAGCTTTTCAGAGAAACAAAGTTCGCGCGATTCCTCCCAACTGCGCCAATTGGTCATAGCCACGACATCGTAAGAGCCAGAAGCGGCGTTCACTTTCAGATCCAAGATTTCGGGATAATTATGGATGTAATCGTCAGGAGTTGTGTGTTTGAATTTATCCCAGTCCATGTCGGTCCCCCGGCTGAATAAATCCATAGGAAAGATAGGCATTGTCGGCAGCGTCTTCTGCAGTAATTCCACTCTTTCCTCGGGGAGGTCTGGCATCACGCTCGCCAAAGAGTAGGCGACACCCGTTAGGGCCGCGAAACTGACAACGGTGCGAGCCTCAGCCAGCGTGGTTCCGTACCCGGTCAGCGGAGACTCGCGTTCGCGCGCGGTTTCGATGACCCTCTGATTTCGCTCCTTGGCACCCTGTTCAACGCTGATTCGCGGTTCTATGGCCATGCCTTCTCCGGGCATGGTGTAGGCGACGATATGGTTGAAGAAGACATTTGCGTTAATCGAACTGAACAAGGAATACATGCCCTGCCAATTGTCATACAGGTCGTGGCCATTGAAATAGGAGTTTACGTAGCCGATTCCATTCAAGGGTGTTCCGGCGATGTCGCCTTCAATGAAACGATCGGGACCAATCGTCTTGCGAATCAGGCTCAGGCGTTCGCGATACGCCACTAACGGATCAATCGACTTGTCATAAAGCCGATCGAGATCAATTCCAGGCACATACTTCGGCAATGCGTGCTCGCCGTCGAACTTGTAGTAATCAAAGCCCCAGCCGTCCAGAGTCGTCATTTCTTTCTGCAGGAAATCCAGAACCGCGGGGTTGGTTGAATCGAGCGCAGGTGTGTTGTAGTCCAGGACAATGTTTCCGTTCTTGTAGTAAAGGTACCAATCAGGATGTTGCGCAACAGCTCCGGCATAGGAGTTCGGAACCAGCCATATCCCAGGCCGCAGTCCTCTCGAGTGAATGTAGTTCGCCAGCCACCCAGGTCCATGGGGGAACTTCTGCTGGTCCCAGTTGGTGATCCAGAAGTGCTGCCCCGCGGCTCCGCGATCGTAACCATCATCTAGTTGGACAAATTGAAAGCCGTAGGGGAGTAAATGAGTGGCGATCCAATCGGTGTTGCGGACGAGGTCCTCTTCTTTGACTTGCTCGTAGTAGCTCGTCCAACTCGACCAGACCATGGGCGCAGCAGGGAAGTGCGAGTCATCGAACGGAATATAGAACGGCACACCCAGGTTCTTGGTGAAATAGTCGGGGATCGTCCGCACGAGCGTGTTGCCCGGAACCGGTATGGTTATATCAAGCATATCCGGGTTCTGCGCGCTTCTCGACAGCGTGGCATCTTCCGCGAAGTCGATTGCGATATCAGAAGCGCGGTCAAATAGACCGTGCAGCCCCGCGGCCGACACCTGCCCTAATGAAAAGTAAGCGCAGTCGGGATTTCGCCGCGGCAAATAGGAGAGGTTGTGAGTGTAACTGCCGCCGTAAGTCACTGCGACCTCGCCCGTCCCGACCCAGTCGACTGCCATTCCTTGCCGATCCAGAAGCCGAACAACCATTCTCTGGGGAGATGCAGGCGCCTGGCCTGTGAGTACCGCGCCTGCAGAAGAGCTGAAGATATGCAACTCGTTCGCTTGTAGCTCCAGAACCCACAGCATTCGAGGGTTACGTGTCTTAACGGACAGCTGGTTTGGTCCGGTCGTTTCGACGGTCCACGCCCGCGCAGGAGTCAGTATATTCGTGGAGCGGAGATTGAGTTCGACGTTCTGGAGCACAATGCCCAGACCATCGTGCGAAATCGTGAGTTGCGCGAGCGATTCATCGGCCGAGATCGTCCAGCCAGAGTTGGTTATGGCAACCGGTTTTGCCCAGAGCATGGGGACGGTCGCAACAATGGTTACGATACTCAGCACTAAACGGCAATGTCTGGCCATCTTTCTCCTTGAGTTACGTGCCCGAGGAACTAAAACAAAACTGATGCATTGAACCGTCGCCTAAGGGTGAAACGAAAGGTACATCTCGGGCACTGCCTGCTGCAGCGCCTTCTCATTCAAGGAAGGATCCCCTCGGTCATAGAGTCTGAACGAAGACTTAGATCCGGTGGGCGTGGTTGTGAACAGCCCATCGTCTGCGACAGTCACGACGATCGGCTGCAGACGGTTGACCAGTGCTGTGTCAGTCGGCAAAACGCTTCCCACCGGAACGATACTAAAGTGGCCGTCGCTGTGACGGACGAGCTTGCGGTCAGCCACTTCCATCCATAGCGCTGTTTCCCAGACATGATGCGGGTGAGAGTGGAGGTCCGACGACTCTGCGGGGGAATCTTCATCCATTGCGCGCAGGAAATCGCATCGGCAGACACGGCCTAAGGCGTAATCGAGATACCGCCGCAGCATCGGATCCATTTGCTCGACAAAATGCAGGTTCGGAAGTTTCCAGTAGGAATTGTGCGACTCATAAGAAAACGGGCCATCTTTGGTCGCGCATGGAAAAATATCGACAGGCAAATTGGATCTGAGCAGCCGCACCGTGGCCTTGGGATCCAAAGCGACATTCCATTCCAGAAACTTCCCCGAAGAGGATCCGGCGGAGAGCAAAATCCGTTTCACTTTTCGGCGGAACAACTGCGGTTCGCGGTTATAAGCCACCGCAATCGATCGAGCAGATCCGAAAGAAAGAATGGTGACGGCTTGTGAACTCTCTCGCAACACCTTCAGAATCAGTTCTACTCCCTGCTGTTGGAAGCCTGGGACATCCAACATTTTGTCCTCCGGGCTTTTCATCATAGTGAAGGGGCCCGCAGCAAAGGGCACATTGCGATTGAAGACGTAATTGAGTTGGAGAACGGAGATGAATCCGGGATCGCGTGGTCCGTTTTTGTCCGCATCATGGAGGATTGGATGGTCGGATACCGTCTTGCGAAACGGGTCGTGCGGATCGAGGATCACCGCCTTCAAATCAATTTCGGGAAGCGCATATGCCGTGACCAGGTCAAAATTGTCGCCGGGATCTTGAAACGGCTGGTAGAGGTCGGTAACGTCGATGACGGGTACGCGCCGATTCGCCCCGGACGAAGTTCTCGCTGAACGGGGTTGACTATAGCAAGGCAAGATCACGAGCGGCAGCCAGAGAGCAAAGCCGCAGAGCGCCAACATCGATCGGAATAAGACTGACGGCATAGTGAACCTCTAGATGCGAGATCAAGCAACGAACAAAACGTCATCGTTTCATTTTCGGAAGCTTCCCTCCAATCCATGCTATCCAGTCGCGATGGTCGGGTGGTGTGATCGACAGAGGCAGTTGAGACAAACGGACTGTGGCCGACCATTGCCCAGACCGCGGATTGAACCAACGCAGGAAGGTCGGACGAGCCAACTCTTCGGGCCGCAAGGATATGGTTTGGCCCACGGGAAGATATAGAAGTGCCCAGTCTTTGTTTATGGATCTGGCAGCAGACACATAGGCAGCGGTATTCTGATCGCCGGGCTGGTCAACGATCAGGGCAGGATCAGGCCGCAATTCCCACCATTCCAAAGAAGCGAACAACTCATGGAGGTACTCCATGTCGGTGCTGCCAGGCAGATTGATGGCTTTATACCAGGGTTGCGCCACGTAGGTGTTGGAATGATTCATGGGCAATGCTAGCTGGGTCTCCCAGCTCCACACACCGTGAGCTCCATAGGTTACTCCCGCGGGCGGAGAAACCAGAAGACTCCAGTAGGCGGCGCGACGCACGGCTTGGGCATCAAAGCGGCCGTCGCTGCCGAAGCTCCTATGGTTTTCATAATTCGGTTCCAGGTTAATGACAGGATGAATCGGTTGCGTGTCCCAGGCTGTGGCAGGCGGGCCATGCGAAAGCCATTTGAGGTCATCCGGCCTGTCTCCGTGGCCGCTTTGATAGCCGATGAAACTGAACCATGGTTCATTCGCAAATTCGGGGCCGACCCATTGCTGTCCACCGGGGTGAATGGTCGCGAGGCGCGATGGATTCTCTCCGAAAACAGCCTCACCAATCCGTTTCCAACGCTCGGCCTCGTTGCCCCGGTAATCACCGTCCCCCGCCAATATCCAGATGACCTGGTAGGCGGCGTAACGCGCCACCATGTAGCGGCCAAGACGGATGATCTGATCGTCGGGCAATGAATTGCCGGGATTGAGGAACCGTGAGGCGGAACTCCAGGGAGCGGCCCAGATCAATACTGGAGCTGCCACCATGCCATGAGAGTTCACAGACTGGAAATGCGGGTCCATCCACCGAAAGAAAACGGGATCAATCGAAATCGAGTCGCGGCCCTGATAAGCCAACCGCAAATCGGCATTTCCAGCGCCAGCAATCCACTGCGTCATCACAAACTGAACGACGGTGAAACTCTTTCCTTGCCTGTCCGTTAGATAAGCTTGCCAGCCATTGCGATCAGACTTCAGAGCGCCATTCCATGCGGTGTCAGCGAGCCAGAAGAAGGGCGTCCCATCGGCCTGCTCCAGGTAGCGTCGGCTAGGTGATACGCGGATACTGCCGTGTTGATAGAGGGTATTGACGCCCTTATACGGAACGCAGCGGAAGGTTCCAGTTTGTTTGTCCAAGCCATGGTCATCTTCCCGGGAAGCGTGGGTTTGGTAATTCCATTCCCCAATTTGTTCTGGCGAGAAACGTACTCGCCAGACATTCTCGCCGTCCCAATAGGCATCCACGGTGCGATGCTTGCCGTCCGGCGATCGAAAGTCCACAGTGACCGCAACGTCCTGAAAGGGATTGTCATAAGTGACCGTGCTGGCGAATCCGGCTTCGAAAACCGTCCATTGAGCGGTTCCGGCCAGTGCAACGGTGGTTCCAAACGCAGATGTTTTGGCGAGAAATGAGCACAGACAGAGGACGAGAGAAAACGCCCAGTGTGGTTTGAGGTAAAAGAATGCGGTACCCGTTGAAAATCGAGTTGACAATGCCCTGTCTCCGCCTAACAATGCACAATGGCTTGCCCGGCACGGCGATTAAGCTTAGCGAATCAGGATATGCCTGGGTAGGCTCAAGTTCTGTAAGGAATGAGCGGCATCTTTCTGATTAAAGTAGCACTAGGGCCTTGATGTCGAGGCTCCGGACATTGTGGCGAAGCAGTGTTAGTCGGACCTTTTTATGCCCACCTCGTCGTTGGGACGGTTGAAACGAAGTAACGGAAAGACGCGGGGAGTTCCCAGCGGCAAAGAGAAGCCGCGACGGGATTACCTCGTTCTAGACTCACAGGTAAATGCCGACGGGGTTCACGTCTGGCCCTTCGATTCCCGTTTTCCGATTGACGTGGTTCACCATCTACTCAGCGGGCGCCAGCCTTTCCGGATGAACCGGCATGATTACATAGAAATTGTCTACCTGAACGCGGGCGAGCTCGTTTGGCAAGTGCAGGACCACCTCGTGACCGAAAACAAAGGCGACCTCTTCGTGATCGGTGGTTCTAAGTATCATCGAGTCACTGAGCACTCGAGTTTGCAAGTTAGTGTGGAATCACTGTTCTTTCATCCCGATCTCATCTGTTCCGCGCTGGTCCCAAGCGACGAGTCAGAGTATTTGTCGCCCTTTCGATCGTATGATCCGGGATTCCCTCATGTGATACCAGCCAACAGCGGCGTGCCAGCGGAGGTTCGTGGTCTGATTGCACGTATTCGAAAGGAACTGCCGGCAAATTCCGATCGGGCCATGTTATGCGTGAAAACCTACGTGAGGATGATTCTTGTGTTGCTGTTGAATCACTACTCGTCATACCGTTCGATACCTCCGAAAGCCGACCGCAGGCAGCGGGCTCTCGAGCGTTTTAAGCCGCTTTTTCGGTTTCTCGATGGTTGCTATGCCGACATGATTACGCCTGCTGATGCGGCAAAAACCGTGAACATGAGTCCGTCTCACTTCAGACGGGCGTTTAAGCAAGTGACCGGCCAGTCTTTTGTTTTGTATCTGAATCATTTTCGCATTGCCAAGGCGCAGGAACTGCTAGCTTCCACGAACAAGTCGATCGCCGAAGTTGGCATGGAAGTCGGGTTCTGCGACCAGAGCTATTTTGGGCTGATCTTTCGCAGGTATGCGCAAATGACGCCGTTGCAGTACCGGAGTCGGACGCAGGGATCGCCTCAGCAGGAAGAGTCCACGGTCTTGCGCGCAGTGAATTCCGAAGCTCGATTGATTTCGAGCCGTGCAACTTAGGCTGGCTCCCAGAAGACCAATTGCCAGATCAGTTTCAGCCGTTCGTCACTCGCCCCAATCCTTCTGAAATGTGCCGCCGATGCTTTTCTTAGAATGACGGCCGCGTTTGTTATAGAAATGCAGCACTTGCATACACTAGTTTTCTTGTTTGAAGAAGGGCCAGAATTCGCACGGAAAAAGGTCCGCCCCGAGTCGTATTCAAGTCAGAGGAGCGACGGAAGATTAAGGTTGCGTAATGGGTAGATTAAAGTTCGCGATGCTCGGGACCGGCTTCTGGGCGAGGTACCAGCTTGCGGGATGGCGCGAACTGGATGGCGTCGAATGCGTTGCCCTCTACAACCGGACTCTTTCCAAGGCAAAAGCTCTCGCTCGCGAGTTTCATGTTTCCTCTACCTACGACGACCCAGAAGAACTGCTGAATAAAGAAAAGTTAGACTTCGTCGACATTGTCACTGACGTAGACCATCACGCCGTTCTTGTGAAGATGGCGGCTGCCCACAAGCTGCCGGTGATCTGCCAAAAGCCGATGGCGCCAACCATGACCATCGCAGAGGAAATGGTCCAAGCTTGCCGCAGCGTGGGCGTGCCTTTGCTAATCAATGAGAATTGGCGATGGCAGACACCTTTGCGCCGGCTAAAAGCGATTCTGCAGTGCGGCGAGATCGGGACGCCTTTTCGGGCGCGGCTCGATATGATTTCGAGCTTTCCCGTTTTCCAGAATCAACCATTCCTGAGAGACCTGGAGCAGTTCATCCTCATGGATTTGGGTAGCCACATCCTGGACGTCGCCCGTTTTCTATTCGGCGAAGCGGAAACCCTCTATTGCCAAACCCGTAGAGTTCATCCCGACATTAAGGGCGAAGACGTGGCGACCGTGATGCTGAGAATGGGCGAAAGAGTCACCGTGCTGGTGGAGATGGCATACGCCGAGAATCCACTGGAACGCGAATGTTTTCCGCAGACTTTGGCGTTTGTCGAAGGAGACAAAGGATCCATCGAGATAGCTCCGGACTATTGGATCAAAGTCACGAATGCCGGAGGTACCATCGCAGAACGCTATCCTCCCCCGATCTATTCCTGGGCCCTTCCTGCCTACCAGGCGGTTCACTCCAGCATCGTTTCTTGCCAGGCCAATCTGCTGGAGGGATTGAATGGCGGATCAGCCGAGACCACGGGAGAGGACAACCTGAAGACGGCACGACTGGTCTTTGCGTCCTATGAATCTGCCGCGAGCGGGAGAGCGGTTGCGATCTGAAAATTATGACTGCCCGATGGGTAGGGCACGGCCGCGATGTGGCGACTTTCTTCGATAGGTCTCGCCCCTCGTTCAATCTCGCTTGCTGGAGGCGCGGGTGACACTCAGCCGAAATATCCTGTACTACGGATCGGACGTGCCCCAGCCCGAGCCGATTGCGCTGAGAGCAGGGCCCCTTTCTCTAATTTTTATCGCCGGTGAGATCCGCAACATTCGAATTGGAGACCGGGAAATCCTACGCCGTGTGTATGTGGCTGTTCGCGATCGCAACTGGCGAACCGTTCCTACCTCGTTGCTGAATGTCCATAAGACAATCTCTGGGGAGTCGTTCGAACTGGAGTTTGAGGTCGAGCACAAGAGGGAGGGAATCGATTTTTGCTGGCGGGGCTCAGTTGGCGGCCGGAGCGATGGGACGATTGCTTTCACGATGGAAGGTTGTGCCAAATCCACGTTTTGGCGAAACCGGATCGGATTCTGTGTCCTACATCCGTCCGCGGAATGGGCCGGCACCTCGTGCTTGGTCGAGACCGTCGATGGGAATCGCATGGATGGAGAATTCCCGCGTGTCATCTCACCCGGCAAAGTGTTTTCCAGAATTCGCGCAATCTCTCATGAAGTGCTTCCGGGTGTCTGGGCGGAAGTGCGATTGGAAGGCGACACATATGAAATGGAAGACCAGCGGAACTGGGGTGACGCGTCATACAAAACTTATTGTCCGCCACTGAACCTTCCATTTCCCACGGAAATTTATGCCGGAGGCACCGTAGCACAAGCTGTCAAATTGATGATTCAAGGAGACACCTCGCGCATAGGATCCGCTCCGGCTGACGAACCGATTGTTGTCGAGTTGCGTGAAAAGAGCATTCCACTTCCCAGGATCGGTCTGGGAGTGTCGAGCGGAGTTAAGGAGCTCGGGGCTCGCTCGCTTGATCGCTTGCGCCATCTATGCCCTTCTCATCTGCGCGTCGATCTGAAACTGAGTTACAACGGCTACGAACCGAGATTGCAATCTGCCACCGAACAAGCCCTCGCTTTGGGCTCGGTTCTCGAGGTGTCTCTCTTTTTGACTGACAGTGCGCAAAAGGAAATCACAGAGTTGCGTGCCATCCTCGATCGCGTCCGTCCACCTGTGGACACATTTCTCGTTTTTCACGTCGCTGAAAAGTCCACAACTCAGAAATGGCGAGACATAGCCCGATCGGGGCTGTCCGGCTACAATCCCGCGGCACTGTTCGGAGTTGGGACGGACGCGTACTTTGCGGAACTGAACCGTTCCAAACCACCCGCTTTCGGAATTGATGTGGTGAGTTTTTCGCTTAATCCACAAGTTCATCTTGCTGATCATGCAAACCTAATTGAAAATCTTCAGGCACAAACGCCGATGATGGAAAGCGCGCACCAGTTTGCGCGCGGTGTCAAGTTGGCTGTAACCCCAATTACGTTAAGACCACGTTCCAATCCTGACGCGACCAGTATCGAGTCTCCCCCGGCCGATGGAGAACTGCCACTCCATATAGATCCGCGCCAAATGTCCCTGCTCTGTGCCGTATGGACCATGGGTAGTATCAAGAGCCTCGCCGAGGCAGAGACGTACAGCGCTACTTTTTACGAGACGGTCGGTTGGGGCGGCGTAATGGAAGCGGAAGGGGGCTCACCGCTTCCAGCGAGGTTTCCCTCGCTACCTGGTTATGTTTTTCCCGTTTATCACCTGTTCGCGGACATAGGTGAATTTCAGGGAGGCAAAGTGGTCGTTTGTGAGTCCTCAAGTCCCCTGAAAGCGCAAGGACTCGTGTTGAGCAAGAACGGTGGCCTGCGGATCATTTTGGCCAATCTGACTTCGGAGCCGCAGGTTATTCGCCTGCGGACACACGCTCATGCCAGGACCTTCCAAGTGAAGATTGTGGATGAGCACACCGGTGAATGGGCTATGAGTTCTCCCGAGGCATTCCGTGCGGCGGCGGGGGAATTGATGGCGATTGAAGAGGAGGGAACGGCTCTGCACCTTTCTCCCTTCGCGATGATGAGGCTCGACCGGATATGAGTGTTATGAAGCTCGGAATCGGGACGTACACATACATGTGGTCGATCGGGTTTGAAGGAGCACAACCTGCGCTACCCATGGATGCGATCGGTTTGCTTGCGAAGGGGCGAGACCTGGGAGTTCATGTAGTGCAGTTTGGACCGAACCTTGCTCTCGACGCTCTGTCCGAGACTCAAATGCACGAGGTTGTAGATTGCGCGAGAAGTGCGGAAATCGAACTGGAGATTGGTACCCGCGGACTCGATCTTCAGCACCTTCGCCGCCAGTTTGAACTTGCGGCTCGTCTCGGTTGCAGCCTTGTCAGAACAGTTCCGGAACTTTCGAACGGTGAGGTTCCATGTCGTGCGGAACTGCAGGACCGCCTCCGAGAGGTTGTTCCAGAGTTGGACCGCTTTCGTGTTCGTTTGGCTCTGGAGAATGGCGATATCCCCGCCCAGGACCTTGCCGACACTCTAGACGCTCTCGCGAACCCATGGTTGGGAGTCACCCTGGATACGGCTAATTCTTTGGCGATACCGGAAGGCACGCGGCAGGTCGTGAAAACATTGGCCAGGCACACCATGTGTTTTCACGTAAAGGATTTCGTGGTTCGGCGGGTCTGGCACCGAATGGGTTTTATCGTTGAAGGAAGACCTGCGGGCCAAGGCCAGATGGATTTGCCCTGGATCCTAGAGGAGCTGAAATCAGCAAGGTCGGGGGCAAACGCAATTCTCGAACTGTGGCCTCCGGAGCAAGCCGAACTTCAGTTGACCGGTGCGCTGGAGCAAGAGTGGGCTGAACAAAGCATTCGATACTTACGGCAATTCATTTTGAACTGAAATCCTATTAACGCGAAAGGATGAGGCCATGCAGCGGACAGTTGTGATTGTTGGGGCAGGTGGAAAAATGGGCGCACGAGCGGCCGAGAAAATCGGGAAAGAGTCCCGCTTTCGTGTGCTTCTCTGCGAAAGCAATGATCTACGGGCACGCCAGTTGGAGCGGGATGGGTTCCATGTCGTTTCCGTCGAGTCGGCTCTTCCGGAAGCCGATTTTGTAGTGATGGCCGTGCCCGACGCCTTGATCGGTCGCATCGCCCACCAACTTGCCCCGCGGATGAAAAGCGACGGCACCTTGATCATGCTGGATGCGGCTGCCGCCTATGTCAACGAACTTCCCGAGCCGGGAAGTTTGACATTCATGATTACTCATCCCTGCCACCCTCCGTTTTTTACCGAACAGGCAACGGAGGACCAGCGGCGCGACTATTTCGGTGGCGTGGCTTTGCAAGACATCTTGATATCCCTGGCCCACGGCTCCGAGTCAAGGTTCCAAGAGGGTACGGAAATCTGCAAGGCCATGTTCGCTCCGGTCAGAAAGGCATATCGCGTCACTCCCGGGCAATTCGCGCTGCTCGAGCCAGCAATGTCAGAAATCGTCGTTGCGACTGCGGCCTGTCTCATGAAGAAGTCGCTTGACGCGGCTGTAGAAAAAGGAGTACCCGCCGACGCGGCCATGGCGTTTATGGCGGGCCACGCTCGGATTGCGATGGCGATTGCCTTTGGAGCCGAAAAATCGCCATTTTCCGACGCCGCCAAGATCGCCATTGAATGGGGAATGAAAGAAGTGATTCGTCCGGATTGGAAGAAAGTGTTCGAGCCGCAAGCCCTGCGTGAAGCAATTGAGGTCATGCTCGCCGTGGATTCCGTTGAATCCACCAAGTGACAACTTCTCGGAGGGAAATCTCCTCAACAGGGCTTGACCGCAAGATGAAATCGGACGATAGCCAGCAAAGCGGATTCGCGGGATTCGGACCTGCGGCAGTCGTAATTGCCGGTTTGCTGCTGGCGAGCGCGACAGCCGCATCTCACGGTGGAACGCCCGCAGTTACAAGATTAGCTCCCACTCCGCCCATGGGATGGGCCAGCTGGAACCGTTACTTCTGCGCATACGATGAACAGACAATTCGGGATCAGGCCGATGCGCTGGTGACAACCGGCATGCGCGATCTGGGTTATCAATATCTGATCATTCAGGAATGCATTGCTCCAGGTCGGGACGAGGCCGGCAATCTGGTCGTCGACGCCAAGCGCTTCCCGCAGGGCATGAAACCGCTCGCGGATTACATCCATTCCCGTGGCCTGAAGGCAGGAATCTACACCGACGTTGGTCCTTATACTTGTTTTTCGACACCGCGATATCAGGGCAGTTACAATCATGAAAATCAAGACACCGCGACGTTTGCTTCATGGGGCATCGATCTTATCGAAGTTGATTTCTGTAACAAGCCGGACGGGCATACCGGTAAAGAGCTATACAGTCGCATCGCCGCCGGCATTCGTCAGACACACCGGCCAATGATTCTGTATATCTGCTCGTGGGGCAAAGAGAATCCCTGGGAATGGGCGCGCGGTGTGGGCCAGATGTGGAGGACGGATCAGGACATCAGCTACGAAAAGAATCACGTAAAGTGGGACGACATCGTTCGTAACTTTGAATCCAACGCGCGGCACGCTGCCCTCAGTGGCCCGGACAGCTGGAACGATCCTGACATGCTCGAAGTGGGTAACGATGGCATCACGCCGGTCGAGGCGCGATCTCATTTTTCGATGTGGGCGATCTCCGCTGCGCCGCTGCTCGCCGGAACAGATCTGGCTCATATGGATACGGAAACGAGGGCGATCTTCACGAACCCCGAAGTCATCGCCATCGATCAGGATTCGCTGGGAGCGGGGCCTCGTAGAATTCGGTCCGATCAAGAGGGAATTGAGGTCTGGGAAAAGCCTCTGGGGACTAAGAACAGCGGAACCAAGGCAATCCTGTTGCTAAACCTGAGTTCCAGGCAGGCTATCGCCTCGGTGCGTTGGAGCGATCTCCGGTTGAAACCGAACCCCCGCGTCCGAGATCTTTGGTCTCGAAAAGACTTGGGTGAATTCGGCGATCGTTACTCTACGGAGCTTCCTTCGCATGGCTCGGTCCTGCTGAAGGTATCGGGAAAACCAAAGGAAGGCGGTTTGTGAAAGGTGCTCTGCTTTTTTGTGGCCTGTTGCTTTGTGCCGGAGCTGGCGCACAGAACAGTGATCTGGCCTCGCGGGTCAACCCTTTCATCGGAACATCCACCAGTTGGATGTTGGACAACGCATGTTTCTCGATTCGGCAGGCGGTTTGCCGGGCAACGATGACCTGGGAGCCACATCCTCGTGGGCTGTCTTCGCCTATCTCGGACTTTATCCCGAGATTCCCGGTGTCGGCGGCTTGACCTTCGACACACCCACATTTCCGGACGTCACGCTGAAACTGGGGACCCGCGAGCTGCGGATTCGCGTCGCCGGGGCTCCAGAGAACGTATATATCCACGGCCTGGCGCTGGACGGAAAGCCAGTCCGAGCTTCATGGCTCGACTGGGAATAGCTACACCAGTCGAAAACGCCGGACTTCACGCTGGGTGCGGAGCCATCGAATGAGGTTCTGGAACTTCCGCCATCCTTCGCGCCGACTCAGCACTGAGGGCGCGCAAGTGTCATGGGGCGTGTTCCTGCCATCTGCGAACTTCCCTTTGGAGTCAGCCGGCTGTCCTTCTTTCTTCCCGTTCATTGCAGTGAGAAACTGCCTTTCAATTCGATCTTTGCCGAGGAACTTCCCACCAGAATCCCAAAATTTCCGGGCTCGGCTTTCCAGCCCGGCAAGCTGACGTCATAAAAAGAAAACGCCCGCCGGTCCAAAGGAAGAGTCACACGCTTGGTTTCTCCCGGCTGCAGGTGAATTTTGGAGAATCCCTTCAGTTCTTTGACTGGGCGGGGCACGCTCGCGTGCGCGTCGCCGACATAAATCTCGGCCACCTCAGAACCGGCCACGAGACCTGTATTCTTCACATCAAACGAGACCGTCACAGGAATACGCAAGTCGCCCGCAGCGGGCGTGATTTCAAGATTGCTGTAAGCGAAGGTGGTGTAGGAGAGTCCGAAGCCGAATGGGAAAAGCGGCTTGACCTCAGTGCGGTCGAAATGCCGGTAGCCGAGAAAGACGCCTTCTTTGTACTCCACGCGCCGTTCTCCGGACTTCGGGTAATAGCTGTCGAAGACGGCGTTGTCCTCCCAGCGCCGCTCGAACGAGACAGGCAGTTTGCCCGACGGGCTGTACTCGCCGAAGAGCAACTGCGCAAGGGCCAGCCCTCCTTGCTCTCCCGGATACCAGGCATGAACCAGCCCGGGCACTTTGTCGATCCATTTCGTCAGGTCAACGTTTCCACCCGCCGTGAGAACCACGATGACATTCTTGTTGACGGCGGCGATTTGGCGCACCAGTTCTTCCTGGTCGCCGGGTAGCCGGAAGCTTCGATCCGACGCTTCTCCTTCCAGAAAAGGACTGAATCCAACGCAAAGGATAACAGCATCGGCTTTGGCCGCCGCTTCTGTCGCTTTTACCCCCATTGGTTTGCCGCCAGAGCCGACGAGCGTTGGGCGCTCAGCCGCGACAATGCCGAAACGCACCGCCGCTGTGCGCGCGTTCTTGAAGTACTCCAGACGGATCTTACTGGCCACTCCTTCCTGCAGGGGAGCCGTGTAGAAAACCAGGTTCGTGGTGTGCGTGCCGGTGTCGTCGAGAACAAGTTGGTCGTTCACGTAAAGTCGGGCGCCGTCGTTCGGTGCCAGATAGAACTTGTAGGCAGTACTTACCGGCGGCACGAAATATCCGGTCCAACGCACGGAGAACGGATCAGCGCCTCCCGGATTGGAGTAGCTTCCCTCGCCCCAATCAAAATCGATGGCTTCGTCCGTGCGCGTCAGGGCCGGTTTGCCCTTAAGATCGCGATTGTTGAAGAATTCCGCCTTCAGACCCGGCGGCCCATCTGGCGTGACTCGGAACTTGGTGTGAACGACATCTTCGATCGTCACATCTTCTGGAGCGCTTAATACCTGCACTTCATTCCCCAGATAGTTGCTGAGCCCTTCGAGATAGCTGACTGCGTTAAACGGATCTACGTGTGAACTACCCCCGCCGCCCCACACAGCCGGATACGCGTCAGGGCCAAGCACGGCGATTGTCTTAATCTTTCTCTTGTCCAGCGGAAGAACGTGCCCCTCGTTTTTCAGCAAAACCATGCTTTCCCGGGCTTCTTCGAGGGCCACCTCGCGGCTCTGCTGGTTGTAGAGCGGAATGCTGGTGTCCATCTGCGGATGATCGAAGAACCCGAACTGAATCGCCTTCCGGAGAATGCGACGGACTTTGTCGTCGATCGTCGCCATCGAGACCCGGCCGTCTTTCAGCGCCGGCAACAAATTCGCCGCAGTAAAATACACTGCCGAAGGCATCTCCAGGTCCAGGCCTCCGTTGGCCGCTGCGACCGCGTCGTGGGCTGCGGTCCAGTCCGACATGATGATGCCGTCAAAGCCCCATTCCCGCTTCACGATTTCATTGTTCAAATGCACGTTTGCAGTCATGTAAGTACCGTTCACCAGGTTGTAGGCATCCATGATCGCGCCCGCCTTCGCTTCCTTCACAGCAGCCTCGAAAGCGGGCAGATAGATTTCGCGCAACGTCCGTTCATCGATGTCGGAGCTGACCTTCTGCCGGTCATACTCCTGGTTATTGCCGGCGAAATGTTTGAGCGTAGCCATCACTCCCCGGCCCTGAAGACCCTCTACCAAGGGCACAACGATGCGGGATGCGAGATAGGGATCTTCTCCCAGATACTCGAAGTTTCTTCCCGCCATGGGAGCACGATAGATATTCAGCCCGGGTCCCAAAAGGATGTTGACTCCGCGCGCGCGGGCGTCATCGCCCATGCTCTCCCCAACGCGGCGGGCGAGATCGGTGTTCCACGACGCGGCGAGCGCGATGCCAGCCGGATATGCCGTCGTTGGGCCGAAAACATGGACGCCAACTGGCCCGTCCGACATGCGCAATGCCGGGATGCCGAGTCTCGGCAGCGGCGTGGTGTACATGCCCTCGGTTCCGCCGAGCAGCTTGATCTTCTCTTCTGTTGACATTGAGCCGAGCAGCGTATCGACGCGGCGGTTGACCTCAGAAGCGGGAAGAGGTGTGATCTGCGCTCCTGCGAGCGCGGACAGCAAGATCGTCAACGTACATGACACCACCAGGTAGAACCTTACGCACCGGTTGTTTTCGCAACAAAACATACCGACAATCTCCTCACTCACAGACCTATCGGAATTGACGACTGCCCAGACTCCAGGAAATGTTATGGCGACTAAATGCTGCTCTACGACGGTATGTGGATGTTATCCAACTTGAGGAGGTATATCCCCATAGGTTTTGCAGACAGGCTATTCACCGACCGGTGCTGCCGATTTTCGACGGCATCAAGGACTTCCGCACTGCCGTGGATCGGGTAGTCGAAGCTTTTGTAGGCGAACAGTACCTCAGCATCGGTGCCCTTCCACAAGATTCCACGATCATCGTCCAGCACCCACATCTCTTCCATGTGGTCTTCCACACGCGCAAAGGCCCGATTGATCGGGACCATACTCTCCGGCTTCCACCAACGCACGATCGATCGGGCATCCGGGAAGACGTTAGGCTCGACTCCAATCTGATACGTGAGCCGCACTGACAGAGCTCGGAAATAAGCCATGACAACGTCGTCGTCAAACTTAGCGAAGCCCTCGTGGTCAAATCCGGAGTCCAGGTTGCTGTAGACATATTCATTGCCGCGGATGTGTGCATAGTCAGGCGTCGACCACGAGGTTCCCAGCGCTCCTTCCGATTCCACGTAATAAAAAAAGCCGTACTCATTTTGGAGGCGGCTCTGCAAGTGCAGCGCTGTGTCGTGCATGGAGAGGATTTGATCCTGACCCTGAGCGTCCGACGGGTAGTGGAACTCGCCAGGGGGGGCCGGTTGGCTTTCCTGGGAGTAGTCGATGTGCAGGAAATTGATGGTGTCCGTGGCGAGATTGAAATGGCTATCGTGGAAGATGCCATTCAGTCCGCAGTCCTTAGCTTTTCGATAGGCGGCCATCAAGTATTCCTGGTAACGCGGGCTGCGCTGATTCACCGCCATCAGGACGTGTCCATAGTTGTTGCGGTTGAACTGGCCATTCACATCGCGGCAGAACAGATCAGGAATCTGTCTTAGCAAAGGAGTCATCGACGAAAAATGAGAGGCGTGCCAGGTGAACGTTTCCATGTTCAGCGAGGCGGCATGTTGGTTGACAGACCGAAGGCCTTCCCAGCCACCGTAGCAATCGGCAATCTCGAGTTCGAGCGGACAGCAGAGATTCCCAAATATGCCGAAGCGCTCGCGATCTTTTTCGAAACGCGGATTGATATCGGAATCCGGGCTTCGCCAGATCGGCATGATGAAGGCGCGGTTGATTCCCCATTCTTTCAGTTGGTCAAGAACGGGCTTAAACTTCTCCATTTGGGCGAGACCCTTGGCCTCCATATGTGAAACCGGCCTCGTCTTGTCGTACTTCAGACCGTAGTACTTGCGATGCTGATCCTGGAGAAAATCGCGCACTCGCAGATAGTGATTGGCAAGTGTTGTTTCGCTCCGGTCCTTTCTTCGGCCCACGAGGATTTTCCGCGCAGGAGTTGTGTGACGTTCCGTCAAGTCAAAGCAGTATTGATTGAAGTGCAACAAGGCGGCCTGCCCGGGCGTCCTCTGAAACAGGGAACGTACATGCGAAGGATGATCATGCACAGTCAATAGAACATGGTCGGCATCGTACTGGAAGGTGAACCCCTGCATCTGCGTGTATAGCGGTTTGTGCTGAAACACGTGTGGGTTGGCGATACCGGGCAGGTCCCAGCCCGAATAGTAAGAAGTGTTCGGTGCGAATCGAGCGTGTGGCTCGCCGCCGCCGCGCATGATGAATCCATTGCCGACAATGTTCCCGCCCAATTCCCAGGTTGCTTTATCCTCAATCTGATAAATCGGATGCCCGGGCCCGTCGTAGCGGAACGCGTAGGAAAACCCGGAATACACAACACCGTCATAAGTCTCATCGACTTCGCGGAGAATCCAATCGAAGCGGCTGCCCGCCGGACTCGAAGGTTCCTGGGACCAGGATGTGGTGTTGGTAAGTGGATGCATGGCGTGCTCGGTCCACTCCATGCGATGGATCACTCGATAATATGGACGTGTGGATATGACGACCGCACCTGCTTCGCCTCGTACTTCCATGAACTCGAGACGGCACACCTCCGCGCCGTAGGGAGTTGCCATCTCTGGCCAGATATTCTCCGTAACGTCGCGCAGGGGCTTGCCATCGAGCGATACTTTCCCAACGCCTTTCAGCCACTTGCCATCCATTACGAAGGCAATTTGAACGCCGTTGGCTCCCATGATCCTGAGTCGACCGGGAGAGCGTTCGAAGCGAATGTTTTCGACCGAGCCCTGTCGGGGCGTGTTCTCTTCCGAAGTCGCCAGAGGTGGCGGCAAGGCGGCGATCGTTGCGGCGGTAGCGCCTCCCTTGAGGAAGAGCCGTCTTGATATTGTCACGCAACCCTCCTTGTGAAATTTGCATCGTCTCGGACTGACTCAAATCAAGGCAGCGCCGCCAGAACGATGGTACGGACCTTTTGAGTCCAACTTCTGTAAGGATTCTAAGACTTTTTATGAGCCGAGCATCATTGATCGAGTGTCTGCAATGCTGACTGGAATCATGGCGCTTGCACTTGGGCCAAGACTGTCGGGGCGGAACGGCAGCCTGTATCGCGAGAGGTTCGATTGCTCGCTGGTACTTTCCTCAGAGATTTCTTCGAAATCGTTACAGACCTTTCCCGCTGGGCGCAGAGTAAGATTGGTAGCCGATCGGAGTTTGTTGGCACGTGCAGATGCGAAGCGAGAAGGCGGCTGGCTCATTGCCAGCATGGCACCGGGCGATTTGTCTTTGAAGGAGGACCAATTTGATATCCCGACGTAACTTTATGGCTGCTTTGTCGGCCCTTCCGGTTTCACGTTTGTTCGGCGCACGCACATTGGCGGGTGGCATCCCGCAGAGAGCAGCCGTCGCGTCACTCCCCAATGAAGACCTGACCAAGAGCGTGAAGATCACGATTGGCACCGGCGGTCACGGACATACCTATCCGGGGGCCACTGTCCCCTTCGGCATGGTGCAACTCAGCCCCGACACTTTTAATGAGGGATGGGACTGGTGTTCGGGTTATCACTATTCCGACAGCTCGATCATGGGTTTCAGCCACACGCACCTGAGTGGCACGGGCAACTCCGACATGCTGGACTTTCTGCTGATGCCCGGCACCGGTCCTGCGAAGATATTTCCCGGCCTACGCCAAAACCCCGGCGAAGGCTATCGTTCGCGCTTTAGCCACGAAGAAGAGTTTGCCGAGCCCGGCTACTACTCGGTCCTGCTACGCGATTACAACATCCGCGCGGAGTTGAGCGCCACCGAGCGCGCCGGCATCCACCGCTACACCTTTCCCAAGAGCGACAGCAGCCACTTCATTCTCGACCTGGTCCATGCGTGGTCGAACTATCCGATTTTGTGGGCGAGTTTGAAAGTTGCCGGAAACAACACGATTGTCGGCGGGCGCAGCGTCCAGGGCTGGGCTCCCGGTCGCGAAATTTATTTCGCGATGCAATTCTCCAAGCCGTTCGTGTCCGCGGAAATCATCTCCGACAACAAGCCTCTCGCTGCCGGCGTGCGCGAAGCCAAGGGCACGTCGCTGAAGTGCCTGACGCATTTTGAAACCAAGGAAGGCGAAGTCATCCTGGTCAAGACCGGCCTCTCCGGTGTGAGTGAAGAAGGAGCGCGGAAGAACCTCGAGGCGGAGATCCCGGGCTGGGACTTTAACAACGTGCATCATGCTGCTCACGCTGCCTGGAACAAGAATCTCTCCAGGATCAAAATCGAAACCTCGAACGTACGGCACAAGAGGATCTTCTACACCGCTCTGTATCACATGATGGTCGCCCCAACTCTCATGGACGACGTTGATGGGCAATACCGCGGAATGGACGGCAAGAACCATCAACTCCCGGCTGGTTTCCACAACTACAGCACGTTTTCCTTGTGGGACACATTTCGCGCGGCGCATCCCATGTATACGTTGTTCCAGAGCGATCGCGTGGCGGATTTCGTCAACTGTCTTATCCGGATGGCGCAGCAAAGTCCAGATGGGGTTCCAATCTGGCCCTTACAAGCGAAAGAGACATTTTGCATGACTGGCTACCATGCAAGTTCGGTCTATGCCGAAGCCCATGCCAAGGGCTTCCAGGGAATCGACTTCACTCAAATTTATCCCGCGCTCAAAAAGCGCGCCATGGTTGACGACTATCGCGGCCTCGGCTACTACCGCAAACTGGGATACATTCCCAGCGACCAGGAAGAAGAAGCGGTCAGCAAGACCATGGAATATGCCTACGACGACTGGGCTGTGGGCAACATTGCGAAGGCTGTGGGCGAACTGGACGACGGCAAACTTCTGATCGAACGCGCAAAGAACTACAAGAACCTGTTCGACGCTTCCACCGGTTTCATGCGGCCGCGGCTGGAGAATGGCGAGTGGACAGAACCCTTCGTGCCGAACGAAATGGGTCATTCCAAGAAGTGGCGCGATTACACCGAGTCCGATCCGTGGCAGACCACCTTCACCGTCCAACACGACCCGGCGGGTCTGATCACACTGTTTGGCGGGCGTCAGGCGTTTGTCGAAAAGCTGGATGGCCTGTTCGCCGCCAGTTCCGAACTACCGCCCGATGCTCCGTGGGACATCGCAGGCATGGTCGGCCAGTATGCTCACGGCAATGAACCCTGCCACCACATGGCATATCTGTACTGCTACGCCGGGGCCGCGCACAAGACTCAAGCTCGTGTGCGCCAGCTTTTGGACTTGGAATACGACGATCAACCCGACGGCTTGGCCGGCAACGAAGACTGTGGGCAAATGTCGGCCTGGTACGTGATCAGTGCGCTCGGTTTTTATGCGGTCGACCCCGTAAGCGGCAACTATGTTTTCGGGACGCCTTTGTTCGACCGTGCTGAGGTTGAAATCGGTAATGGAAAAAAACTGGTAATCGAAGCGAAACGGAATTCTCCGGGCGACTCCTATATCCAGTCCGTTACGTTCAACGGCAAGCCATATCACAAGTTGTGGTTTAACCACGCGGATCTTGCCCATGGCGCAACCATGGTATTTACCATGAGCGGCAAGCCCAGCGAGCAGTTCGGTTCCGATGGAGATGCAGCGCCCCCTTCACTCGGCGATGCGGTCCGCGAAAATCAATCCAAAGTGTGATTGATGTTGAAGGTGATGTTCGTGAAGTTGCCGAGCTGCTGTGGAGACGACCGGATCATTGATGCTGTGATCGACCTTGATGCGGTGGAACGCGCACGGGCGCTGCAAGGTGAGGGTATGGGCTTGCGCGGGGTTGCTGGGAAGCTGGGCTGCTCCGTGAACACGCTTCGCGGTGCGCTGTCGGCGTAATCGGGCGAGGCCGCTGGCGATGGACGGCCCCGGCGCAGAAGGAAAACGGGGCTCCCCGCAGCCGTGGTGCTGGAAGAAATCCTCACGCGAGAGGCCCCTTCTCGAAGCAGGAGAAGGGGCGCACCCGGCAGGTTAGAAGTCGGCCACCCGCCAAAACGCGAGTTGCATTGAAGCCGTCTTCGGATTATAGTTGGCGCATTCTACTTCCCCATGGGCCCCGGTTCCAAGATCCCATACCTTCCGGAGGAAGATCGATGAACTTCAATCGTGGTTTTGCATTTTCCCGTCTTGCTTTAGTCGCGCTTGCCGCCCTGGGTGGAAAATCGGCGTTTACCCCCCAATGCCAGCAAGTTGGTTCATGTTCCCCCTAGCGCTCCTTTGCATACCTACACCGCGATCTAGGCTGCGGTAACGGCTTCCCCTGCCGGAACGGTTATCGAAATTTGCCCGGCACTTATCCGGAGCACTTCGCGATCGGCAAGAAATTGACTCTCTCTAAGGCGTGGGCAACACGAGCCATGACGCCTGGGTAGTCCTGCCTCCTGCGGGAGGCGTGGATGGCACTAATGTTTCAGCTCTTCCGCAATCGGTGACGAGTCGGGCCCCTTGTTTTCCGTTTCGTTTCGAAAGGATGGATGGAGCTATGAAGCGTTCCTTCTTGGTTTGCCTGATCCATTGTGCGTCGCTGGCACTCGTGACGGCGAATGGTCAAACTCTGAATTTTGGATCGGTCAGTGTCGGGACCGCATCCGCGGGCCAGACCGTAACTTATAACTTCTCCAGTGCGACGACTTTAGCGACTGTCGATATCCTGACGGCAGGCGCGTCAGGGTTGGACTACGCTGACGGCGGCGGCAGCACTTGCACGGCGGGTGCGGCTTATAACGCCAATCAAAGCTGCTCAGTGACGGTGGCATTCACGCCGTCGGCGCCAGGGCTTCGTTCCGGCGCCGTTACTCTTTTCGCGCAAGGCAGTAACCAGCCGCTCACGACGTGGTACTTGAACGGAATTGGCCTGTCCGGGGCGGTGACGATTGATCCGGGCACGCAATCAACGATTGCCACTTTGAGCGGGAACGGGCGGGGCTACGGCTTGGCGGTTGACGGTGCCGGCAATGTGTATGTGGTTGATCAGGCTAACAGCCAGGTCATCGAACTGGCGGCGGGCAGCTACTCTCCGAGCACGTTGGTCGCATCCGGTTTGCAGAGTCCAAGCGCCGTGGTGCTGGATGGCGCGGGAAATCTGTACATCTCCGACACGGGGAACAGCCGGGTGGAAGTGGTTCCAAATGAAATAGGCGGACTCAACGCCGCGGACATGTCCACGGTGAGCATCAATGGACTGGGTTCGCCGCTCGGTCTGGCCGTGGACGGCAGTGGAGACCTCTATGTTGCTGACGGCACGAATGGCAATGTAATTGAGGTCATGGCGGGAAGTGGCTTGTCGATCACGGTGGTTTCGGGTCTGGCGAATCCTAATGGAATTGCGGTGGATGCGGCCGGCAACCTTTATGTCGCGGGCAATAACCAGGTGTTGGAGTACGGAGCCAACGGCGCATCACCGATCGCGATGGGTGGGGGATACAACGATCCAACCAGTGTCGTCGTGGATGCTTCAGGTGCGGTTTATGTAGCGGATTCGGGCAACGCGCAAATCGTAAGGGTGGTCGCTGGAGGAGCGTCGCAGTCAACCTTGGCGATTGAGGGTCTGGCCAACCCGCAAGGCGTGGCTGTGGATGCCGCCGACAATGTGTATTGGACGGATGGCAGTAACGCTTACGAATTCAATCGCACGCAAGCGGCGGCGCTTGCTTTTGGCAGCACGAACGTGGGTTCGACCAGCGCGCCACAGACGCTGACGGTGACCAGCGCAGGCAACCAACCTTTGGCTGTTTCAACGCTAGCGATTAGCGCCAACTTCGCGCAGGTTCCTTCGGGCGGCACGGACTGCGCTTCCAGCACGCAATTGCCCGCGTCAGGACAATGTTTGATCGCGATTGCGTTGGCTCCCACAATCGGCGGACCCCAAATCGGCACGCTTGCGGTGAGTGATAACGCGCTCAATAATCCGGCGAGTACACAGACGGTGCAGTTATCCGGTAGCGGATCGCAGGTGAGCCAGACGCTGAGCTTCCCGGCAATTCCGAGCCAGACCTATGGAATTGGCCCCGTTGTCTTAGGCGCGACTGCAAGTTCGGGATTGTCAGTAAGCTACGCGGTCATCTCTGGCCCGGCTACGGCGAGCGGGGGCGCGCTGATCATTACAGGCGCGGGTTCAGTGACGGTGCAGGCTAGTCAGGCGGGGAATGCCCAGTACGCTCCGGCGGTTCCCGTCTCGCAGACTTTTCTGGTCACTCAGGCGGCAACGAGTGTCGTCTGGTCGAGTCCGGCAGCGATTACCTATGGGACTCCGTTGACGTCGACACAGTTGGACGCTACTGCCACACCGTTAAGCGCTGGCACTTACGTTTACACGCCATCATCGGGAACGGTGTTGAACGGGGGCAGCCAACTTCTGTCGGTGCAATTTACTCCGAGCAACGGCAACTACTCGGCATCTTCTGGCAGCGTCGCGCTGCAAGTGAATCAAGCCAGTCAGACCATCACATTCGCAGCGATCCCGACCCAAACCTATGGGGTTGGGCCGATTACGCTGAGCGCGGCCGCCAGTTCGGGCCTAGCCGTGAGCTATGCAGTGACTTCCGGGCCGGCAACGGTCAGCGCAAACCTGCTGACGATCACGGGCGTGGGTTCCGTGATCGTGCAGGCGAGCCAGGTGGGGAACACGAATTATGCCGCAGCTTCGCCTGTGTCGCAGACCTTCACGGTCAATCAGGCGAGCCAGAGCATTACATTGACTCAAACAGCCCCAAAGTCGGCGCCGTATAACAGCAGCTTCACAGTGACGGCAACGGCTAGCTCGGGATTGCCGGTATCGTTCAGCGCTGCGGGAGTATGCAGCAACGTGGGCGGCACGTTCACCATGACGAACAGTTCAGGGACGTGTACAGTGACGGTGAGCCAGTCCGGGAATGCCAACTATCTGGCGGCGGCGAAGGTCGTGGAAGCCACGACCGCAGCCAGTGCTACACCGGTAGTTACTTTCACGGGCGCCCCGGCCAGCGCTCCTTATGAGTCCAGCTTTACAGTCGCAGCAACTGCGAACTCGGGCATCAGTGCGACTATTACGGCGAGCGGGTCGTGTTCGATCAGCGGTGCGACGGTCACGATAACGAGCGGTACTGGGGCTTGTAGCATGCTGGCAAAGTGGGCAGGGAACAACTATTATCTGCCGACTTCCCTTTCACAAACCACAACTGCGACGAGGCTGGTTAGCACGGTCAGCTGGCCTGCGCCGGCTGCCATCACCTACCCGACGGCGCTAAGCGGAACCCAATTGAATGCGATCGCCAACGTAGCCGGAACCTTCGCCTACTCCCCAAAGACGGGTGCGGTGCTGAACGCGGGGAGCCAGACTCTGACCGTCACTTTCACTCCGACCCTGAGTCAGAATTACACGGTGGTGACCAGCAGCGTGGTGCTCCAGGTGAATCAAGCGCAGCCCGCTATTACCTGGGCAAACCCGGCAGCGATTGCCTACGGAACGGCGTTGAGCGGGACCCAACTGGATGCGACGGCCAGCGTTGGCGGCACGTTCTCCTATTCACCAAAGATGGGCGCCGTGCTGAACGCGGGGAGCCAGACTCTGACGGCGACGTTTGTGCCTGGTCAGAGCCAGAACTACGCAACGGTGACGACCAGCGTGGTGCTGCAGGTCAATGCCGCCCAGTCCGTCATCAATTGGCCCGCGCCGACGGCGATCACTTACGGGACCGCGCTCAGCACGAAACAACTGGACGCGACAGTCAAACCGGTCACCACGGGCACGTTCGTGTATAGCCCATCCACAGGGACCGTGGTCAATGCGGGTAGCCAGAATTTGACAGTGCAGTTTACTCCAAGCAGCAGTAACTACACCTCCGCCTCAGCTGGCGTCACATTGCAAGTTAATCAAGCAACACAAACGATCAAGTTTTCGACGATTCCAAATCAGGTTTATGGGGCGGGACCGATTACGTTAAACGCTACCGCCAGTTCCGGACTGCCGGTGAGCTACGCCGTGACCTCTGGTCCAGCGAGCGTCAGCGGAAACATACTAACCATGACCGGCGTGGGTTCGGTGACGGTGCAGGCGAGCCAGGCGGGGAATATCAATTATTCCGCGGCTGCGCCTGTCCCGCAAACCTTCAGCATCGTTACGGGGCAAGGTCAAGCGCCAAGCGTGCCTACGAACCTCAGGGTGGACATTGCGGACGGCAACACCGGACAACTGATGATCACGTGGACCCAGTCGGCGGTCACCCAAACCAATCCCGCCCCGAACAACTACATCCTGCAGCGCTCGATTTCTCCGAGTTCAGGCTACTCGACCGTGACGAACTGCAGCGGACTGGCGAACTTCAGCAATACGGCGACGCCCTTCAGCAGCGCGGGCGGCACCACATATATGTGTCGTGACAACAATGGCGGGCTAGGACTCATCCCTGCCACTACTTATTACTACCAATTGCAGTCCTGCATCGGCAGTTCGCCCTGCAGCAACCCGACGGCGATTGTCAGTGGCACGCCAATATCCTGTAACTGTACCCAAGGCTCAACCGCGGCTCAGATCCCCCCGATGATCTATAGCACGGTGGTCAGCGGTCAAACCGTCTGGCAAAACTTGGTGCCGCCAGCCCTGGGCCGAGTGGCAACAAGTGTGGTGGATCCTCTCGCCACCTATGCGGTTACGGATGCTAACGGAAACCCGATTAGCGAGCTTTACGCTCCAGCGAATCCGGGGCCCGTGGGGTGGCCGATTCCGGCTCAAAACAAATTGTTTGTCGATCTTCCGGGTTCAGGGGGCACATGCAGCGATTCAACCGCGATATATACGGCGCAGAATTTGGGCTTTGACGCGATCTGCGTAAACTATTCCAACCACACCGAGCAAGACACCGTGTGCAACGGCGATCCGGGATGCTATGGCATGATTTCGCGAGCCAAGTTCGACGGAGGCGGGCCGTGCGGGATTAGTAATTCGGACGCCGTAGATTGTGGTGAAGATCCCTATCCCGGGCCCAATGCTGCGCCGTACTACAACGGCGTCCACGATGCAGTCTATAGCCGGATTCTCACCCTGCTGGAGTATTTGACCGGCAACTCGGGCACCAGCCTTTGTAACACGAGCGGCTACTGGGGCCGGTATCTGGTCGCGCAATATCAAACCGAAACCGGTTCCTACTGCGCTCTGAACTGGAGCCAGATGATCTTGGGCGGTTGGTCGCAAGGTGGAGATATGGCCACCTATACCGCAGGATTTGAAGCTCAGAACGGGACCCCCATCGCACGAGCGATCAATTGGTCGGCACCACCGCAAGCGACCCAGGTCAACGGTACGTGGGAGGCGGCAGCCTATTTGAGTGGCTGGTTCCCAGGGACGACCATCCGCAGTATTTTCGGATTGGTGAGCGCCAACGATTTCCGGTACTCTCCTCCGGGTACTCCGGGTACCTTCCAGACGGTGTGGGCAGCCATGGGTTTCACTCCGGGGCCGCCAAATTACGACGGAGAGTTGGATCTTAACGTGTCCGGCAATTTGCAGGGGCTAAACTGTAATGTGGGGACGCCCTCCAACAACTTCGTCAACTTCGCCCCAGCGAATCCCTACTCTGGCGATGGCCACAACGACACGCTGTACCTCTGGAACCAGGACATCTATGAATTTATGCTGCTCGACAACTAGCCCACGGCGTAAGGGTGAGGACTGGAAAATTAGAGTGGACTTTCGCGCTAAGATTTCTCCTAGCGGCCTATCGAGTTTCGTAGAAGTGGGGACTACCTACGGTCGCACCGAAGGCACTGAGGCCGCTGGCCATCGCATCACTTTGTAAAGCATACTGCGCGTGCGATTCCGAATGCTCCGGGGGGGCGGGCAGTTGTCGGGTCGCAGTTCGGTCTCGAACACAACTGTCCCGCGAAGCTCCGCGCCGGGCAGAGTTCAGCATCGCGGTCTTATTCACGCCTGACGCAACTGGCCCTGACTCCGCCACCATCATCATTGTAACCAGGGACCCGGAAGCCGCGATTGAGGTGCCGAACACGGCGGCGGACACGCAAAGCAATCCGGGGAACTCGATCGAACGGATGTCGAACGGGCATCTTCCGCATTACGCTACCATAGCGCGAGAGAACGTCCAGCACTCCGTTTCTGAAAATGTGAGACTGTTTGCCCGGTGTAATCGCGATTCGAGAACGGATCCTCTTCACCCGACAACTCAATCACCCGAAGCAGCCGGTTTTCTTCAGGCTATTCACATACTCACCCAGATGAAAGGCGGCTAGTGCAACGTCGATGTTGCGCTAACTAGCTGACGTTCGTTCTTTTTGGCCTTACGTCTTGGAACGTCTTCTTGACGACCTTCGTTTTCTTGGTTGCCATACAGCTCTCAGCAGTCCGGGGGAGAGATCGTTTATCGCTTTCATCGTCATAGTTCCACGCATCGACAGAGTCAAATGCTCTCCCCGGGGGGATGTCGGTTCCGACGTGCGCCCGCGAGCACGATAGTAACCAACGCCTTGGCGGAATTGCTGAAGTTGGAAGCCCGGATGCCGATTATTCGCTGTTGAGGACTGCGCCGGGGCAGGGTTGATGTTTACGCGTCGATGAACTGACGAAGGTGCTCGGGCATGCCTTAACTTCCGAGAGCGGCGGGCACGAAATGCCGGAAAAGATACCTATGTCGAACGAAATTATCAACGAAACTCAGCTCTTGGAACGATTAGAAGGTGATGAGGAATTCCTCCTCGATCTGATCGACACCTACCTCGCCGAATCCGACCAGCTCCTGGAGGATGTTCTCGACGCGGTGACCCGCCACGATGTGGAGGGAGTCCACCGGGCGGCACACAAATTGAAGGGTACCTTAAGCATTTTTGGCAGCCGCGAAACCACCGAAGCAGCCCTGGCTCTGGAGACGATGGGTCGCGACCGAAATCTAGACAAGGCGGACGCCGCCTGTGCGCATCTGCGGCATCGAATGGCGGACCTGGGGAGTTCGTTGGCTGCGTTGAAGGAAAGGCACAGCCACAGTCCGGAGTGCGAGCCAGGCTCTTCCGTTGCAGGACCCGACTCCTTCATGCGGAAACAATAGGAGTAGAAAAGCAAGCTGGAGAGGCAAGTAAGAGGCAACCTAACTTCGTCGAATCATGAGGATCAGCCTTGATCATTAATGTGAAGAAGTTACGCGTAATGCTGGGAGCTGCATTACTTCTTGCGCTCGCCACTGATGGGATGTCGCAGCAGACCGCGCCTTACCAAAACTCCGGGACCGCGACTGCCGATCTGGCCTCCATGGATCTCGAGCAACTGATGAATCTAAAAGTGACAACCGCATCTCTGTTTAGCGACAAGCTCTCGGAGGCTCCGGGCATCATGTCCGTGGTCACCAGCGATGAGCTTCGCCGCTTTGACGGATTGACTCTCAACGAAATTCTGCAGCGCGTTCCAGGCCTAACCGGATCAACCCAGTACTTCGTCGATCGCAGTCTCGTGGCGGCGCGCGGCGACCAGACCAAGACCAACGGGGGCCATATCCTGTTTCTGATCAACGGACGCCCCACCCGCGAAGTCATGGAAGGCGGAGTCATCTCCGATCTTCTGGAGTCCTTTCCCGTAGAGATCCTGGAGCGTATTGAAATCATCAAGGGCCCCGGATCGGTGCTTTATGGCTCGAACGCCTTCTCGGCGGTGGTGAACTTGATCACCAGGAAAGCGGAGTCCAATCTTCTAACCGTCAAAGGTACGGCAGGAGCGGGTGGAGCGCTGGATTCCACGACCAACCTCCTCTACAAGCGCGGCGACCTCAGTGCCGTTGGTGCGGTCCAACTTCACGCATTGCCCGATTGGAACACGACTTATATCGTTCCACCTTCGCAGCGCGATCTTTCCTTTGCCCCGCACGTGCCTCCCGTTCAAAGCATCACCGACGTGGACCGAGGCGTGGGAGCATACCTGGGACTTAACTACAAAGGTCTGAGGTTCATGTCCTCGTTTACCGAATGGCAGTCCACCGGATTTATCGAGGGCACGGTTAGCGGGACTCGCCTGACTCGGGATTTCGGGAACTTGGGTTACGACTACAAGGTAAACCCAAACTGGAACATGAGCTTCGATCTGACCTTCACCCGAACCACTTTCGGAGAACCCGTCTTTCCTTACGTCACCCGAGATTCCAACGAAGCGGTCGCCGAGTGGACAAATCTCATCACTCTCACTTCCAAGGACCGCCTGTCGGCGGGCGGCCTGCTCAACCGGGTTGAAGGGCAGGAATGGTTCACCGCCACTAACCCTGCCACCGTCGACGCCCAGGGCAGACGCTACGGAGGCGCATTTTACGCCCAACTCGACCATCAACTGCTCCAGGACGTGAAACTGATCGCCGGTTTCCAGACCAACAAGATCGGCAGCATCCCGCTCAACACTGTTCCCCGCGGCGGCGTGATCTGGGCCCCGACGTCCCGGACCAGCGTCAAGGCCCTATACAGTCAAGCCTTTCGGGCACCGAGCCTGGACGAAAATCTGCTGAATAACCCTGGGCTCGGCGGGAACCCCAACTTAAAGCCGGAGAAAGTTGCTACCTTCGATGTTGGAGTGTATTACGACGGCAGCCACACGCAGTTGGGCATCGACTATTTCCATAGCAAATTCACCGATAACATCGTGAACCTTCCAGGTCAGACCCGCGCCGTCTATTTCAATCTTGGGGACGTCACGTTCAACGGATTTGAAGCGGAGGGCAAGTATTATTTCCGAAGAGATTTCTTCCTGCAGGGCTCGACCCTCTATCAAGTCAACGTGGATCAGACCGGAAAGTCCAACGTCTCGCCCATTCCTACGATTGGATTCAAGACCGGGCTGAGCTATGAGAACAGCCGCAAACTAACTGCCAGCCTGTTCGATGTCTCCGATGGTCCGTTCCCTGGATACGTCGCCGTTAACCCTCTGCAAGGCTGGCACCACATTCTCAACGGGAATTTCCGCTATGACCTTACGAAATATCTCCCCTTCGGCGACCGAACCGGCATTGCCGCCGTCGTTCATGCCAATAATCTCACCAACCAGGTGATTTGGCTGCCGAGTGGATTCAGCAGCGTGGATACAGTCCCGGTTCAGCAGGGGCGTGACATTTTCGCTGGCTTGGAGTTTTATCTGGGCAATAAATAGCTCGGACCCAGGGAAAGAAAAGAAAGACGAGCTTGAATGCTCGTAAGTCACAACTTAGCTACGGGAAAGGGATTGGCCTTGACTATTAATGCAAAGAAAGTCCGAGTACTGATAAGAGCTTCATTACTTCTTGTGCTCGCCACCTACGGGATGTCACAACAATCCCCGCCGCCTCGGAACTCTGGGGCCGCGACTGCCGATCTGGCATCCATGGATCTCGAGCAGCTGATGAATCTCAAGGTCACAACCGCATCTCTGTTCAGTGACAGGCTCTCCGAAGCCCCGGGCATCATGTCCGTGGTCACCAGCGATGAGCTTCGCCGCTTTGGCGGCCTCACACTCGGCGAGGTACTCGATCGAGTTCCCGGCCTGACCCAATCGAGCCAATATTTTACCGACCGGAACATGGTTGCCGCGGATGGAGACCAAACCAAGACCTCGGGCGCCCACATTCTCTTCCTCATCAATGGCCGCCCCACCCGCGAAGTCATGGAAGGCGGAATCATTTCCGATCTGCTGGAATCGTTCCCGGTCGACGCCCTGGAGCGCATTGAAGTGATTCGCGGTCCGGGTTCGGTTCTCTACGGATCCAATGCTTTCTCCGCCGTGATCAACCTGATCACCCGGAAGGCGGATGGGAACGAGGCCAGCGTTCACGGCCTCGTCGGACCCAATGGCGCTCTCGCTTCCTCCGGGCACTTCCTCTATAAAAAGGGCGCCTTCAGCATGATTGGAGCTTCGCAGATTCATGAAGCGCCCAATTGGAACTTTACCTATCTCGTCCCTCCTCCCCTGCAAAACAACCCGGATGCTCCGCCCGAGCCGCCCTTCCACGACGTCGACATGGTGGACCGGGGTACGGGCGACTATCTGGGCATGAACTATAAGGGCCTGAGTTTCATGTCCTCGTTCACCGAGTCCCAATCCACAGCCTTCGTGCAAGGCGCCGTAGGCGAAACCCGCACCACCCGCGATTTCGCCAATCTCGGATACGAACACAAGGTCCGAGAGAACTGGGACATGCAGTTCAATGGCACTTACACACGCACCACCTTCGTGACCTTCGCTTATCCTTATACCGACAGGGATGCCAACGACTTCGTTGCCGAGTGGACGAACCTGATCACGCTTACTTCCAAGGACCGCCTCACGGTCGGCACCTTGTTCAACCGCGTTGCCGGCACTGAAGTTGCCAGCATCGACCACAGCATGTTGATCGCTGGCGGCAACCGCCCGGCCGGCGGCTTCTACGCCCAAATCGATCACCAGTTGTTGCCCACCTTGAAACTGATCGGCGGATTTCAATCCAATAAGTTCGCCGACATTCCCTTCTCCACCGTTCCTCGATTCGGAGGGATCTGGAGCCCTTCGAAAGTGGTCAGCGTCAAGGTCCTCTACGGCAGGGCGTTTCGTCCTCCCAGCATTGACGAAAATTCGCTCAACCTGCCTGACATTCAGGGCAACCATCACCTCGTGCCAGAAACTGTCGGGACCTTCGACTTGGGATTAAACTTGCAGTTCACCCATCTGCAACTTGGCGCCGACTACTTCCATAGCCAGCAGACCAACAGCATCGTCACCGTGGGCCACGCTCCGATTCATTACGAGAATCTTGGCGGAGTTACCTTTGATGGCTTTGAACTCGAAGGCAAGTACTACTTCCGGCGCGACTTCTTCACTCAGGGCTCAATGCTCTATCAAACCAATCATGACCAGACAGGAGCCAGCAACGTCACGCCCATTCCCAATCTCGGTTTCAAGACGGGAGTCAGTTATGAAAGTAGCCGAGGGCTGGTCCTTGGCCTCTTCGATGTTTCTGACGGAAAATACCAGCCCTACGCCTACAACGTGAATCCTATAACCGGATGGCACAACAGTCTTAACGCTCAGGTGCGTCAGGACATTTCCAAACAACTGCACTTATCCGAGAAAAACAGTGTTGCCATCGCCGCCCATGCCAACGATCTCCTGAATCAATCCGTGTGGCTGCCAGGCTTTGGTTTTTCCAACATAGACAGCATTCCCGTGCAGCAGGGCCGAACCGTCTATGCGGGTTTGGAATTCTCGCGCGGGCAGCGCTAAAGGGTGTCTGCGACGTGTCCGACATTACGCAAGGGACGAAGCAGGGTTGGCGAGAGTATTTAGGGATGCAAAATCCGCGTGACATTTCCGGGCACCGTCATGAAAGCCCGGGTGCAGGGGATTGTGCTCTGGCTCAAGGTGGCGGTTCGATCGCATCGGCGGGGGATTCGTCGAATCGCTTTCCGCCGCTATCTTCTCTCTCCACTTCTGGTCTCAACACTTCTGGCTGCATTGGTGGGGCGAGTGCGCGACCGTGAACTACAGACTGTATTGGGCGAACGGCCGAATCTCAAGACCGGCTTGCTTGCGCGCCGGTTCATGGCCCCATGCTTGAACCTTCCGCTGGCACTGTCGTTTGCGGTAGTCGCGGTCATTGTATTCCTCTCGGCCGCGCCTGGCGCGCACGCGCAACAAAGCGATGAATATCGCGTGAAGGCGGCGTTTCTCTTTCATTTTGCGCAACTGGTCGATTGGCCTGTGCCCGCTCCAGGAACTGAAAATACACCACTAACTGTGTGCACCATCGGCCAGGACTCCTTTGGCGGCGACTTGGAAGCCACCCTGCGAGGGAAATCGATCGGGACTCATGTTTTGCAAATCCGTCGCCTGAAACAACCCCAGGAGGTTCAGGGTTGCCAGCTTCTATTCGTTGGGGGCAGAGACCGCAGACAAGTTGCGCCAGTGCTGGCCGCCATCAAAGACGAAGCCGTCCTGACCGTCGGCGAGAGTGATGACTTTGTGCATCAGGGCGGGATGATCGGCTTTTGTATGGAAAACAACAAGGTTCGTTTCGATATCAATGTGGATGCGGCCGCGCGCGTAAAACTTAAGATCAGTTCACGCCTTCTGCTTCTAGCCAAGAACGTGATCGGAAATCGAACCTAGGGGAGCGAACCATGGCACTCAGAGAAGCATCGATTCAGACAAAGCTGGCCCTCTTGATCCTGTTTGCCACGCTCTTCGCCCTGCTCCTGGGCTTCGTCGGCTTCGGCGTGTACGAGCGCGCCAATTTTCGCAAAGACATTGCCCAGGAGCTTTCGACTCTCGCCGACACTTTGGGCGCCAACACCGCCGCCTCGCTCGCTTTCGACGATCCTAAAACCGCCGCGGACATGCTGAGCGCACTCAAAGCCGACCCCAACATTCAAGCCGCCTGCCTGTTCGACAGCCATGGTCGAGTATTCGCCACCTACCAGCGAACCGGCCTCAAAACCGGCACTGGCATGCCCGCACTGCAGCCCGACGGCGCCTATTTTCAGCCCACCACGCTGACCTTGTTTCGCGCCGTTTCCCTCAACGGAGAAGCAACCGGGACGATCGCCATTGTTTCCGATTTGAGCGGCTTTCGCTCGAAAACGATCCAGTACCTCAAAATTGCCACGATGGTTCTGGTTTTGGCCAGTCTGATCACCTACTTGATTTCGTCCCCCCTGCTGCGCACGATCACAAATCCTTTGCGCCAGCTCGCCGAAGTGGCCACCCGCATCTCCCGCGAAGAAAACTACTCGCTTCGGGTCAGTGACATGGGTTCCGACGAAATCGGAAAAGTCGTCGACTCCTTCAACCAGATGCTGGAACGCGTGCAACAGCGCGACCTTGCTTTACTTTCCGTCAACGACGGTCTGGAACTGCGCGTCAAACAGAGAACCGAGGAGTCTGAAAAAGCCCGCGATGTCGCGGAAAAAGCCAGTCGCGCGAAGAGTGAGTTTCTCGCCAACATGAGCCATGAAATTCGTACCCCTCTCAACGGGATCATCGGTATGACGGAATTGGCGCTTGATACTCCTCTCACTCCGGAACAGAAGGAATTTCTGCAAACCGTAAAGTTCTCCTCCGATGCGTTGCTCGCCGTGATCAACGACGTCCTCGACTTTTCCAAAATCGAAGCCGGCAAAATGGATTTGGAGGAAACCGATTTCAATCTGCGCGAGTGCGTCGAATCCACCGTCCGATCCATGGCGGTCCGCAGCAGCGAAAAAGGGCTGGAGTTGATCTGCGGAATGGCGGTCGACGTGCCTGAGTTCGTCCGCGGCGACTCAACTCGACTGCGGCAGGTGCTGACCAATCTTATCGGCAATGCTATCAAGTTCACCGACCATGGCGAAGTTGCCCTGGCGGTGGAGCGAACCGCGGAACAGCCCTTTGACCTCAGCGGGAATCAACTGATCCACTTTGTTGTCTCCGATAGCGGCGTCGGAATTCCGTCAGACAAACAGGAGATGATTTTTAAGCCCTTCTCTCAGGCCGATACATCCACCACCCGCAAGTACGGTGGCACCGGACTCGGACTCACCATCACCACCCGTCTGGTGCAAATGATGGGCGGCAGGATTTGGCTGGAAAGCCAGGTGGGCGCCGGGTCGCGATTCCACTTCACCGCGCAATTCAAGGCTTCGCAAATCGAAAAGCAAGCTGCGACTCCTGCTCCGTCTCCGTTCCTGCGCGGCATCAAAGCTCTCATCGTCGACGACAACTCCACCAATCGCCTCATCCTGGAGAAAATATTTTCCCATTGGGAGATGAAACCAAAGGCAGTCGCCAGCGCCGACGAAGCGTTGGCGGAGCTTTTCGCCACTCGTGATTCCCAGCAGCCCTATGAATTGATCGTCACCGACATGCACATGCCCGAAAAGGACGGCTTCGATCTGGTTGAACAAGTCAATCGAGACGCCGGCTTTACTGGTGCCAAGATCATGATGCTCACTTCCGGCTCAAGTCAGGCCGACGTGGAGCGCTGTAAGTCTCTAGGAATTTCGGCGTTCTTGTCCAAGCCAATTCGCCAATTGGAATTACGCGACGCGCTGCTTCGTGTCCTGGGTGCGAGCACGGCTCGCGCGGTACCGGTCACCGTCGCCCCGCCCCCTGCCCTGGACAAGCCGAAGCCAGAAACAGTGCTCCATATCCTGCTCGCGGAGGATAACCCGGTCAATCAAAAAGTGGCTAGACGGATGTTCGAGAAAAGGCATCACCAGGTGGTTGTGGCAGGCAACGGAATCGAGGCTTTGGAAGCTCTGCAAAAATACAATTTCGATCTCGTCTTCATGGACGTTCAAATGCCCGAAATGGACGGCATGGAGGCCACCGCCAGAATTCGCTTGGAAGAAAAGCTCACCGGCTCCCACCAAATCATCATCGCCCTGACCGCTCATGCGATGAAAGGCGACCGCGAACGCTGCCTCGAAGCCGGCATGGACGACTATCTCACCAAACCAATCCGCCACCAGGAGTTGGACGTCATTCTGCGCAAGTACTCGTTAGCCAAGGCTGGGTCTCAGTCATTCTCTGCCGGCGCTGGAATCTGAATGCCCCCACACCCCGCGGACCACTCCCCCCACAGATCTACGGAGCGCCGGACAGTTCGAACCTTAGTCTCTTGCTATCGATAGGTCGATTTTGTGCGTCGCCCGGTTTCTCGTCTCTACGGACAGTCCGAGCATACCGGGGTCCGCGCGGCATAGTATCCGAGAGATACTTGCCCCGAGGGCGCCGGTGGTGTCGTCGGCGGCACGGAGTTCACCAGGTCGGTTTCCACAAAGAAGCCGTGGCCCGGGTCTATGAAGTAATAATCCACCGCGATTTGCGGAGTGAACGCGGCACTGCTCACCGTGTTGTTGTTCGTACCCACGAGAAAGCCCGGGAACGCGCCCGCAGCCGTGGGCGCAGAGAACGAGCCGGTAAACGGCTGATCCAGATTCGCGCCGAAATTAAGATTGATGTCCGTAACCCCGGACAACGATGGCGGCGTGGTTGACGAGATCGCATTCAGCTGACCGGTGCCGTCGTTCTCGCCCGCGCCCGACAATTCCTGCGTAAAACTGAAGCCATAATCGCCACTAAAAGTGGGAGCCGCGGTCGATTGCGGATAGGCGATGCCACTGCCCAGAGATGGGTAGTGGCTGTCGCCAGCTTCCAGAACCAGAAGCGGTTTGCCGTTCCCGGTGAGATAGAAGAACCATGCCGGTTGATACCCGTGCTTGGGCTCTGGGTCGAAGGTGACGGCGGTCGAACGGGCGCGGCCGGTTCCGGTGGAGTCGACCGAATAGGTTCCCGTAAACGGAACACTGATCTGGGCTCCGACCTGTGGATTGGCATTGCTTCCTTGAATGGTATTGACGTCGAGGAAGGTGTCCGTATATCCGCTGTCAAGGTTGCCGCTGGCATCGGCCGTGAACAGGCCAACCGAAGTCAAAGTGGATGGCGCGAGATTCAGATTGCTGAGATCCACGCCCGTGACGCCGAACACGTAGGTCCCGGAAAACGATGCGGGGCCTGTAAAGGTACCCGTGGCCGCGCCTTGGCCAATGGCCACCCCAGCGGTCAAGCCAAACGGAGCGGCGTTGCCGGCAGCAGTATCGGTCTCGATCAGTTCCAAGTGGCCGTCGTCGACGATGTAACCGGTGAACTGCAACGGGATCGCTTTATTGGCAGCTCCAAACGGCGCCATCAGCTTCAAAGTGACCGCGCCAAATTCATCCGGAGAAGTGAGGGTACCTGAAATTGCCAGGCCCGTTGCGTTGACTTTCTTTGCCAGGATCTCGTCCGTTACGCTGCCGTTCCCTGAGATTCCGTTGGCGGAGTCGATGTTGAACACGCCGCCGAAAGCTAGGGGCTTGGACACGACCACATCGGTCCCGCTCACCACGAACGCATAGCCGCCCGCGGGCGCCGCCGTGGTGGTCTGCAGATCCAAAGTTCCGCTGGCGGAAACCCCGGTCGCGGCATTCCCAAGATCCATTTGCGAAATCAGGGCATGGGAACTGGACAGGTAAACGAACGCAAATGTCTCTACACCGTTATTGCCAATGTTGTTGTCGTTGGTGTTGAGGGTGATCGTTCCCCGCCCATCGTTGCCGAGAAAATAGCTGCCGCTAAGATTCGCATCCAACAGTGATCCCGAACTTTCATAGTTGGCGACTTGCTCGCCATTCTTGACGTTGCCGTTGCCATCGAGCACCAGGGCGGCGGCACACTGGTAAGGGTTAAGGTTGGAATCAGCGCCCTGGACTTGCAGAACATAAGTGCCTGCGGGGAAATTGCTGTCGAAGCTGGTAACCGTGATTGGAGCGGTTACGTTCTTGGACGGATATGCAGTGGCGTAGGCCACAATTTCTACAGCGATGCTGTTGCCGGAGAGGCTGACAGGCGCAGTGTAGGTGTTGGCTGCGCCGCTCGCAGTGTGCAGAACGCTGAGCGCACCACAGTTGCCGGCTCCGAGACTACCCGGACACACCAACGACCAATCGACTCCGTAATTGTCGGGGTCATTGGTGACCACCGCGGTGAGATTCTCGGTGAAGCCGACCGCGACCGATCCCGCAGGCTCGGACTGAAAGGCAATCGAGACATTGGGAGGCGGCGGAGGAGGAGGATTCTGAACATTCGCGGTGCTTCCTCCGCATCCGGCGAGTAACGAGATCGCCGCCGTTAGAAGCGCCGTGAAGGGAAAGAGAATCCGTCGTTTGCTAGCCACAGCCGCCTCCTGAATTTCTTATTGGCCCGTGCCGCGCAGGTATACGACCTGCGGTTGCCCAAATGGTTCTTGCGAGTAATTAATTGTGAGCGTTCCAGGCTTGAATCCCACGCTGCTCGGCGTAAAAGTCACGGTCAACGTGCAACTCGCCCCGGGCGCCAGGGTCGCAGGGCAAGTGTCGCCGCCTGCCGGAATCGAGTAATTGCCGGTCACCGAGATACTGCCGACGAAGGTCACCGTCTGCGGGTTGGAAAGGTTCGGATCGTTGAGAAGAGTAATGGTCAGCGGGGCGCTGGTCGTGCCCTTGTTCTGGTTCCCAAAATCCAAGCCCGCGCCCGGGGACATGCGCAGCGGACTGGGTTTGTTCGCTCGGAGTTCAACCGGAAAACGGCCGCTATCGATTTCGCAATTGGGCGGAGACTGAGGCTCCGCAGGAGCATTCGTGCATTGCACCGTGTTCAGCTCGAGAAAATAGTCCAGGCCGCTGTTGATGTCAGTGTTCGGTTGCGGCGCATACGTCACGTCCACACTGCAGGCGGCCTGCGGAGCGAGCAGACTTCCGGTGCACGTGTCCGAGGAGATCTGGAAATTTGGCAGCGCCGTCCCCGGATCGCTGTCGCAGTTGTATTCAATAGTGTCGCCGTCGGCCGCGATGGAATTCGCGACTCCCGGCGGCGTGCCCACTACCTGCAGTCCGGCCACTCGACTGGTCGCCAACAACGGGTGCGGCAGGGTCAACGAACCCTTCTGCGGGTTCACGCAAGTGTTGCTGCCCAATATTTGCACGGGATTGGCGCTGGTGTTGGTGAATGTCAGCGTTTGCGCGACACTCGTTTCCGGTGGGTTCAATGGTTCCTCGGCACCGAAATCGAGTTCGGGCGTCGAAGGTTGGATGGAGCTGAGCCCAAGGCCGTTCACCGGCACGGCAAAAGACGTATCGTTGTCCGCGCTCGTAGGACTGGTAACGGTTAGCGTTGCGCCGAGAGGGAAGGGACAATATTCAGGCTCAGCCCCCAGTATCGACTGTCCGTTCCCCGATTGTGGAAATGGCAGCCACGGGCAACCTTCCTGAGGAGCAAACGTGACCGTAATCGCGCAGGATGCTCCCGCATTCAGAGAAAAACTCGCGCCGAACGGTGAGGCGCAAGTGTCCTGGTGGGTGAAATTCGGGTAACCGTTGAAATCGCTGGGGGCATTATCGAAAGCGCCCGGATTGACGCCCCATTGCAACGCCAGATTATTCAAAACCGAACCAGAATTGTTGGCCAGCGTTATTGTCTGGGTCGTAGCCGCCGCGCCCAGGGCCTGCGCCGGAAATGTGACCGCCGCGGGAGTCAGCGTGATCGGTTGCTGGCAGGCAGTTGTGCCGTTCAGTCCCAAACAGATGTTCCCGGAATCCCCAGCCAGAGTGCTGTCGCCCAAACTGCCCGGACAGGCACTCGTCGCAACCATGTAAGAGGGACCGGTTCCCTGCAGAATGTAACCACCCTGCGCCGAGTTGAAGGTAACCGGACTAATGTTCGTCGGTGAACCGGCCGGTTCCCCAATCTGGCCGATCGTCGAACCGTTCGTCCCAATCAACTGCAGCACAACGAAATTGCCGCTGATTTGGCCGTTCACGGCAGCAATCGAAAAGCAGGGATAGTCGCTGACATTATTTGCCGGATTCAGAAAGCTCAACGTTCCCGTGACCGTCGCATTGCTCGCACCGATATTCGGTCCCTGAATTAGCGATCCGGAAACGATGAAATCCTGATTGTTCAGGCCCGAGCTTTCGCTCGTGCTGTGAAAACTTCCCTGGATCGGTCCAGTAAGGGCGGGCACCGCCACTGCGCTCCAGGACAACCCCGTTTCGGCGTATCCGCATGCCGAACCGTCAGGCGCTGTCCCGGCCGTTGACGTGTACGTACCCGTCATGGTTGAACCGTCTGAGCTCAGGGCTCCGGCTAGCGTAAACGTCTGGGCCCCAGCAACCTCCGTAATCGTCACATTCTGACCGCTGATCGTTACGGTAACGGGAGCCGACCCACTGTTGCATGGACCCGTCGCGGAGTTCGACGCGGTAACGGAGTAAACTGTCTGCCCAGTGATCGAGCCATTGTTCTTGTCCTGCAGCAGGAATCCACCCTGCAGGCCACCGCTGAAAGTTGGATCGCCCGAATTCCCATCCGTCTGCGGCGCCATGGTGAACTGCCAGTTTCCCGAAAGGGTTGCGCTCTGCTGTGGCGGCCCGGAGGAAGCGCCGCCTCCGCACCCCGCAAGCACCGTCATAGCCATGAGCGCCAGCAGCAGACTGCTCAGGCTCGCCCTAAGCCAAAGACTACTCACTGGATCATCCGCACGATCTGGCTGTCCCTTTATCATCCCTCTCAACACTGTCGTTCTCCGCATCGCCCTCAGCATCTCCCCACGTCCTAGAAACCCAGCTTGAGACCAAACTGCACCGTGCGCGGCCGATGCGCATCGACCGGGTGCAAGAAAGAAGCGCCCGTCACGCAATCTGCTCCGCTCCCCTTAAAGCCAGCCGAATCCACGGGGCCGGCATAACAACTGATAATGTTGTTTCCCGTGCTGCCGGGGTTGTCGGGATCGTAAATTCGGAACTGGGTGTGATTAAAAAGGTTGAACATCTCAGCCCGGAACTCAAGCAGACCGGACTCCCCGATCTTGAAGTGTTTCAGCAGCGCCACGTCGAAGTTCACTCGTCCCGGATTATTCAGAAAGTTCCGGCCTGCGTCCCCGAAGGTCAGCCCCCGTGGGGCCACAAACTGCGAAGGATTGCCGATGAGCGGTCCCAGGCTTTGGGAATTGTTGCCCGGCCACCCCAACCGCACTCCCTTCTCAACATCCGGATAGGACGCGGCGATCCCGAGCCCACTGGAAACCCCGGCGTTGTCGGTCAGCGAAATGCCGGTGTTTCCCGCGCTGTTGATTACCGTGAACGGCGTGCCCGACTGCAGCAGCGTTACACCTGAAAGCTCCCAGCCGTCGAGAATCTCATTTCTCAACCGGGAACAGCAGTCCCCTTTGGGCGCGGCGCCGGCAGTTTGCGGTTCGCGCTCCTCAATCACGTCAATGAAGTTGCGCGGAAAATTCTTCAGCGGCAGTTGATACACGTAGCTGACCGTGGCTAGATGACGCTGGTCGAAGTTGGAACTGGCCTTGTTCTCACGCAGATCGTAAGAATTGGCCAGGACCGGATCGCTTCGGTCCGAGGCATCGTCGATCGAATGGCTGTAAGAGTACGAGACCCCGAGCGTGAGTGGCCCGCTACTGTGCCGCACCGTAGTCTGGAGGGCGTGATAGCTCGAATCGGCTCCATTCTGCAACGAGAGAACCCTCCCCAGACCCGGGTACGGCCGCCCGGCAAGGGAGTTGACGTTCCGGATATATGGATTTGTGCAAGCGGCCTGCAAATACTGGTAAGCCGGATTTTGCGGCGTTACCTGGGTTCCATTCGCCAGCAGAAACGCGTGCGTTCCATCTCCTGGAGCATCTCCCGGAGATCCCGGTTGCCCATTGGGAAGGATGGTGCAATCGGTAATCGTCAGAGGCTCGTTCGGTCCGAAGGGATTGTCGCCTGCCGGCAAAGGCCGCAACTGGTTGAGCTGACGCTCCACCGTCAGATCGGTTCCCTTGCTCCCTACATAGGCAACATTGACGACAAAAGCGCGAGCCAGTTCCCGCTGAATTCCGAAACTCCACTGCTGCGCGTACGGCCAAACCGCGTGCGTCGGAATGGATGTGACATCGAGCGGAAAGACCGAAGCGGACGCCGGCGCCGAGCCGCCGACACTACTGGAACACGCCGAGTTAGCCGGATCAAACGCAGATCCATACCCGACATTGCCGATGCACGAGTAACTCACGGGAAGCTGCTGCGTCATGCTGAGCACGACCGGCGCGCTAGCCTCCAGAGAGCCGGTGTTCGCTTCGTTTCCGGTGCCGTGTTCAAAGAAAATGCCGTAGCCGCCGCGGATTGACGTCTTGCCGTCACCCCATGGATCCCAGGCGAAACCAACCCGCGGCGCAGGATTGAATAAGTGATTCCTCATGCAACTGGCCGGCGTGCCGTCAAAACCGCAACGAACTAAACCCAGGTCGCTCACCACGCCGGGGTCCAATTGGTAAGTGACGGGATCGAACGGTATCGGAGCCAACCCGTTGGACTTATCCAGAAGTTCGCCATAAGTCGGATCCACCGCAAAACGCGATGCATTAAATCGCGACGCTTCCCAGTTCCACGCGTTGCGGTTTTTCTCGTGATACGTTCCAAACAAACTTACACGCAAGCCTAAGTTTAGAGTCAGGTTGTGAGTTACCTTCCAGTCATCCTGAAAATAAGGCTCCGCGAGCTGATAACGCTGGTAGTAACGGTGTTTTGCGGAATCCTGGGTAAAGCTCTGAATGAATCCTTCTGGAATATTGTGCGCATTCTCATTCGATTCAAGCAGGAAATCGGCAAAGGCATTTCCCGTGCTGTGCGCCAGATTGCTATAGGTCAGAAGGCCCTGTTCATCGCCGGACGCCGCGCCGATCGCATTGTTGTCTTGATTGCGCTGCGAGTAGACATATTGCGCTCCGAACTGCAGGGTGTGTTTGCCGATCGCCTTGCCCACGTCGTCGCGCAGCGAGTAAGTTGGATTAGTATGGCCCCATGGCATATAGGAGGGATCCACCGCGAAGCCCCTGCCGCCATAAGCGGCATTCGTGCCCTCAAAATCGACTCCCGGCATCTTTCCGCCATAACCGTTGTTGAAAATATGGCCAATCGCGCATTGCGGAAAACCCGTGATCGGGTCGACGCTCAGCGTGGGATTGCATTGCCCGGGCGCCGACGGGTCGATCACGAGCGGCTGATCCAGTGTGGGATTGCGCTGAAACTGGGCTCCCCCCGGCCCGTTCTGGTCGGTCAGCGTTATCCTCGAATTGACGTAGCTCGCAACCAGGTCGTTCAGCAATGTCGGAGATATCGTGTGCGTCAGCCGCGCCACCAGACTCGTGCCCGGCCCAAAAAAGCGGTTCTGTACGGTGGGAAATGTACCCGCCGAGGGATGGGTGATGCTCAGATAGCTCCACTGCGGGGTCAGCACGGTTGTATCCCAGGAGTCGTGAATGTAGCGGAAAGAAACCTTAAGTTTATCGGTTAAAACATGATCGACGCGAAACAGTTCCTCGCGCCAGTAAGTCGAGGGAGAAACTGTCGCGTCGTAACAACGATTAGGGTCGCTCGGATCGGGACTGGCGGCATTGTAATTCGGCAGGCTAACGTTGCAGCCAAAAGGTGCATTGGGCAGCGGTATCAGATTCGAGTTCAGGATCGCTATGGCGTTCTTGTTCACGCTGAGCGAACCCAAAGTCAGCGGCCCCTGTAAGTGTAATAACGGGGCTAGTCCACCGCTGCCTGACGGCTGCACGGATGGGCAGTCCGGATATTGTGAACGGGAAAAGCTCCCGGTGTTCAAAGGGCAGACATCGCTAAAGTCAAAGTCCTGGTAGACCTCGGGCACGCCCGCTGGATTAGCGCCAACTTGCAGGTTCTTCTGAACTCCTTGCGGAGTCAAAATCAGGCCGCGCTCCTTCAATCCCGGTACCGCCTGGTTGTACTCTGTCGGAGTCTCCTCCAGGCGGAATTCCTCGGAGAAGAAGAAAAAGGTCTTGTCTTTCCTGGTGTTATAAACACCGGGAATATAGAGTGGCCCGCTGATCGTCCCCCCGTAGTCCTGGCGCCGGTAGAGGGGAGCCTTGCTTCCAATCGTCGCTCCCGGGGTAGTCTGTCCGGGAAGTGTCGCCTCGGTATAGACAGTATCGAAGTAATTGCGCGAGTTGAAAGCCTCGTTTCGAATGAAGTCGTAGAGGTTGCCGTGCCACTTCGGCGCACCGGACTTGGTGGTTACCTGCACCGTACCCGACGCCGTGCGTCCATACTGTGCGCCGTAGTTAGAGGTCAGTACCTTCACTTCCTGAATGGCATCCAGGCTGGGATAAACCATGAGCGTGCTCGCGGCGCCGTTCAGGCCCGTATTCAGCACGTCGCTACCATCGACCTCGAAGGTGTTGTACTCGACGCGTCCTCCATTCACGCTGTACTTCACGCTGCCCACAACGCCAACCTTGGCTTCGTCCTGTCCCGTTTGATTGCTGACGCCCGGGGCAAGTGCGACCAGTTGCGTGAAATTGCGTCCGTTAAGCCCGATCGACACTACCTCTTTTTGTGTAATCGTCCCTGAAACACTGGAGGTCTCAGTCTCCACTTGTCCGGCGCTGCCTGACTCCACGTTTACCTCGGTCTTTTCACCCGCCGGCTCCAGGGAAGCATCCAGTGTCAATTCGAATTCCGCCGTCATGGTGACGTTGTCGAAGACCTTCGGAATGAATCCGGGCGCTGTTACGGTCAGCGTGTAACTCCCCGGCTTGACTCCGGCAAAAGCATACGTTCCCTGATCGTTGACCTGCGTCTCACGCTTCTCTCCGGTCGAGCTCCGAAGCTCCACCTTTGCATTGGCCACAACCGCACCCGTAGGTTCGGTCACCGTTCCGTTGAGCGCACCTTTGCCGTCCGACTGCTCCTGGCCAGCGCTCAGTGACCAGCCCAGAGACAGGAGCGTCAGCACACCCATCAGCCAACGATTTCGACGACCCCAACGATAAGCGCAGGGCGCGGAGGACGGCGGTTTGAATCGCTCGAGGATCATAAGTGGTTTCAATGCAATCACAAAAGGGGGGATAAGACCGTTGACTCCACAAAAGCCGGGGTGCGGCTTCAGCCGGAGGTTTCGTTCCGGGACGCAAACCGTCCGGCTACTTGATTACAGAGCATAGAGGAACTGGGCGCCGATAGTCAAGTAATGAAATCGACTTAATTCTATTAATCCACGCGCGACGCGGACCAACCTTTATATCGATCAACATGCCACGACCTACGCCTGCCTTCGTCCGCCTTGCGCCGAATTTATGCAACCTTTGTGCAAAGCGATTGCATCGTTGAAATAATGTCTATCGACATACTTGACATAGTACGCCTCCTGCCCTATAGTCCAGAGCATTCCCCTCCGGCCTCCAGCCGTGATTCGCGGCAATACGGGCCTACTCAAAAACACTGAAAGGAACACATCTGTATGTCGCGCATAAAACCGATTTTCGCAGTGCTGATGTTGACCGCGATCATGGGCATCGGACCCATGGCAAAAGCTGCAACCACGGTGCAGGCAACCATAGCGGGTGCTTCCGTCATGTGGCAGACGGTAGCATTGGCCGCCTATCAAGAGGCCGGAGCGGGCGCCGGCCACTGGACCAGCGCCTCCAACGTCATCAACCTGAACGACTCTCGCGTTACTCCTGTCAACGTCGACCCTGGCACCATCTGGATCGTTTGGAATTCCACGGGAACCAAAGTGTGGTCCTTCACTAAAGCCGACGCCGTGATCGGAACACGCTGCTACTTTGCCCAGCCCCAGTGCGCCGTAAGCGCCACCTCGGCGAATCTCTCGGGCAGCGGCGCCAATCAGATCTCTTCCGCTTTTTGGGGGGCCGACCAGGCTCTACCGGCGAAAGTGCTGGCTGTGTTTACGGCGGGAACTCCCGTAACTGTGGCCGCAACCGTGTTTCGTCCTGAGGATGCCCTGTTCCTTACGTGCCGCGCCAACTCCAGCCTGGGCGCTGGCAGCTATGGTGGCGCAGCCAGCGACGGACTCGACGGCCTCGGATACAACTCCGTCAACGCCCCCGGCGTTTGCCCGGCCAACGGACTCGGCCAGGCATCCGGCGCCTACGTGGGAACTCCGATCAAGAGCGGTTACCCAGGCAGCACCGGTCAGGCCAACGTGCTCGCATTCAACATTAGTGGAGTCGACCCAATCACCGGCGACGCCATCCCTGCTTACGATGTCCTGGACCTGGGAGCTGCGCCGCTTATATTCATCACTGAGCGCAACGAGGGCCAACTCACTAGTCTTACCAACGCTACCCCCGCCCAACTGCAACAGGTGTTCTCGGGAACCAACTGCGACGCCAGCGCCTTCGGTCTGCCTGCCGCGGGAATTAACATCTTCATCAATGAGGGCATCTCCGGACAGGGAAACGTTGCCGAAAATACTGTATTCCGTCATCCCACGGTTTATACAGGGTCCGGCACGGGCTCGGTTCTCGGCTTGAGTCAGGAATCGAATGTGGGCTCCAACAATCCCCTGGCCGGGCAGACAGGCACCTGCCTTAGCGGTCTGGGCGCGCGCTATCGCGCCATTGGCGCCAGCGAGGAAACCAAGGCCGTGCAAAACTCCGCCGCTAAGTTCGGCGGCCGGGACGGCATCGGTTACGGTGTATTCAGCTACGGCAACTTCAGCACGATCGCCAACAACACCGCGTACGGTTACATTCAACTGAATGGCGTCGATCCGCTGTTTGCGTCTTACTCCGGAGGCGATCCCGGCCAACCCGGCAACGGCACGCTCCCAGGTGTGGCAAACCTGCCTGCCGCTTGCAGCGGAGCATTCCCCTGCCCAGAAAAAGACATCTGGACGGGTGGATTCTCTTTCCCGAACCTGCGCAATGGCACTTACGGCTCATGGACCATTCTGCGCTTTATCACCAACGGAAAAGGAAAGACGGCGACCTCGGCTTTGCTTGGCAAGTCGCAGGCCTACGTTGTCACCTCGGTTCCAGATTATGTTCCTGCCGCAAAAACGGTGGTGGCTGGGTATCCGACCGACCCTGGTCTCAAATACCTCCATTCCCACTACCAGCAGCTCGACGGAGCCGGCAACCTGATCGGCGCAGCTCCGGCTAACTCTGGGACAAAAGAAGCGGGCGGCGAATTGGGTGGTTGCATTCTCGTGTCAACCTCAAAAACCACCCAGAAAGTGGGCGACTCTCCGAACCCTTGTGTCACCAGACCGTAACTCAAACTGACGCGCTTCACCGCACACCAAGGGCGGGCCATTTTATCGGCCCGCCCCTTCTCTTGATTGCACTGAGTAGGTAAGGCAGTAGGTCCGCCAAGTTTAAAGCCAGTAAGATGGTTGTAACAATAAAATGCCTGCAACTCCCTCCCTTGCAGGACCATACTGCAAAGTCTGAGGAGCTACGATGATCGGTGCACTGCCATTTAAATTAGCGCGAGCGTTTACTCTCGGAGCCGCACTCCTGCTGACGCGCACCGCTGGCGCGCAATTCTCCCCGGCGCCTCCGCCGGCGTCCGATCCGTCTGACCATCGTTTTGATGGAGTGGAAGAGAACTGGAACTCGCCCGCACTAACCAACTGCCATCTGCTGCCGGTTCGTCCGCTTAGCTTTCTCACTGACCGCCCCGGCTATACCGTCGAACTGCTGCAGGTGCAATGGCGGCGGGGCGATCCCATCGACCTTTATGTGATGAAGCCCAAGGCGGTCAGAAGGCCTCCGGTGATCCTGTATCTTTACGGGTATCCCACTGATACCGACATCTTCAAACGCGTCGACTACCAGGAACTCGTGACCCGCGATGGCTTTGCCGCCGTAGGTTTCGTGTCCGCGCTTACCGGACACCGCTACCACGACCGTCCCATGAAGCAGTGGTTCCTGAGCGAACTGCAGGAGAGCCTGGCAACCTCGGCGCACGACCTGCAAATGGTGCTGAACTATCTCGCTGCCCGCGACGATCTCGATATGAACCGAGTTGGGGTGTTCGCGCAAGGCTCGGGTGCGAGCATCGCGATCCTGGCCTCAGCCGTCGATCCGCGCATTAAGGTGCTCGAAGCCCTGGACCCCTGGGGAGATTGGCCTGCCTGGATGGCAACTTCTCCCTTCGTGCCTGAGGACGAGCGCCCCGAGTATGTGAAGCCGGAGTTTCTCAGCAAGGTAGCCGGGCTGGAGCCGCTCGAATGGTTGCCAAAGATTCAGGCGAAACAATTCCGGCTCGACGATGAAATCTTCGACACGAATACACCCAAAGTCGCCCAAGAAAAACTGCGAGGCGCAGCCCCCGCTGGCACGACTGTGGAGCTCTACAGGAATCGCGAGGAATTCAAGGCTGCTTTCCAGGAGGGCCAGAACCTGAAGTGGATTCAGGGCAAACTGGCACTCTCTGAATCAGGAGCACATACCGGCGCCCCATCTTCGCAAGCTCCACATTAAATCGAGCGATGGCCCCGTCCCGCCTGGATGCGCAGCAGGGCGGCGACCAGGGCATCGATCTCCTCGCAGGTATTGTAGAGTGCCAGCGACGGGCGCACCGTGCTTTCCACACCCATGCGGCGCAGAATCGGCTGGGCGCAGTGGTGACCGGAGCGGACCGCGATGCCCTGCTGGTTCAGCGCCACCCCTACGTCTTCGGTTCGAACGTCGTCGAGAACAAAAGAAAGCACGCCCGCTTTCTCCCGCGCGGTCCCGATCAGCTTCAGGCCGGGCACCGTGAGCAACCCGGCGGTCGCGTAGTTCAGAAGTTCGTGTTCGTACGAAGCAATACTTTCCATGCCGACTTGTTCGACATAGTCGAGCGCCGCGCCTAATCCAACCGCGTCCGCGATATTGCCCGTACCCGCTTCAAACCGGGCGGGAGGAGCCTGGTACACCGTCTTCTCGAAAGTGACGTCAACAATCATGTTGCCCCCGCCTTGCCACGGCGGTGTTGCTTCAAGAACATCAAGCTTGCCATACACGACGCCGATTCCAGTTGGCGCGAAAACCTTGTGACCGGAAAAAACATAGAAGTCGCAGTCGAGGGCCTGCACATCCGTCCGCATGTGGGAGACAGCTTGCGCACCGTCGACGAGCACGCGCGCGCCATGGCGGTGAGCCATTTCAACCATCTCCCGCGCCGGCGTGATTGTTCCGAGCGCGTTCGATACATGGCTGAACGCAACGATACGAGTGCGGGAACTCAGCAGCCTCTCGTACTCTTCGAGAATCACTTCGCCGCGATCATTAACCGGCGCAACTCGAAGACGAGCCCCTTTCTCGGAACACAACTGCTGCCACGGCACGATGTTGGCGTGATGCTCCAGCCAGGTCACGACAATCTCATCGTCTCTCTCGACATGACGGTGACCCCAACTCTTAGCGACAAGATTAATGCCCTCGGTGGCGCCGCGCACAAAAATGATCTCGCGCGTCGAGGAGGCGTTCATGAAGCGCCGCGTCTTCTCTCGCGCGCTTTCATAGGCATCGGTCGCTCGCGCCGCGAGCGTGTGAGCGGCCCGATGGATGTTGGAATTTTCGTGCCGGTAAAAATATGACAGGCGATCGATTACCGCGTTTGGCTTCTGCGTCGTAGCGGCGTTGTCGAGCCAGATTAACTGCCGTCCGTGTACCCGCTCCTGGAGTATTGGGAAATCCTGCCGAATCAACCGCGCATCCAGCGGACGATTGGAACGCGCAATGTCCTCGGGCGCGACCTCAGGGCGAAACTCGAAGGACTCAATGCCTTGCGGCGGGGCAGCTTGCGGCGCCGTTTGTTCCGTAGAACCGAAACTGCCGTAGGATGCTGGCACCGTCGAAGGCAGAACGCCGGAAACCCGCGAAAGATCTGGCGGTGCATCTGCGAGTGCAATCAATGCGCGCGGGTCAGCCACGTCAGGAGGGTTCGCGGGGATTGACGAAGGCAAAGGTGGCACACCGGGAGGCGACTGAATTCCAGGCACGCCCGGAAACGAAAACATCTCGCTCACGGATGGGAAGTTCGGTGCCGCGGAAGGAGACACAGATTTCCCCGCATCGGCGGACTCATCAGCGTTCCCGGGAAACGTAAATGACGGAGCTGACTTGGGTATCGCCGGTATGGTTGCCGGTTCGGCTGCGCCTGGCGCGGCAGGAGCGGAGACAGGAATCGTGCCCAGAGCCGGCGGAGAAGGGGGCAAGCTCGGCGGCGGCGCGACCACTTGCGGGATTCCGGAAACCGATGCGCCGGGCACGCGAGGGAAAGAAAATACATCGTTAAGCCCTGCAAAGTGTGGAGCCTCCGCCCAGGGATCAGTCCTGCCTCCAAGCGCGCTTCCGGGCGGCGAAGATGGAATTGCGGCTAGATCCGAACCGCTCGGCGGCGCTGTTGGAGGGGACGCCGGCACTGCCGGGACGCCGGGAAAGGAATACATCTCGGCGGCGGGCGGAATTTGGGGAGCGGCAGCCCAGGGTCCGCCTGGTTCTGCGTTGGCCGATGATGATGATGATGGCGAAGAGTCGGTTGGCGCGACAGTTGGCGCGGCCGCTGTGACTTGAGGAGCAAGCGGCAGCGCCCCTGCCAGCGAAGCTGCAATCGCGCGAAAATCAGCCTCGTTGAGCGCGCTCGCGGGTGACGCCGCAGGCTCGTGCAGAACCTCCGCTTTGGGTACGGCCGGAAAAGAAAACATCTCCCGCGGGTAGTCCGGAACTGCTCCCCGTGCAGAGGGATTGGCACCCGCCTCATTGGATGAAGGGGGCCGCGTCCCCACGCTCGCCGGCAAGGCCGATCCAGGCAGCGCCGCGAAAAACTCGTTGGCGAGTTTTGCAATCACTGCCGGATCGGGAACCGCCGCAATCAGGGCAGAAGCACCCTGGTACTTCTCCACACCCTCTTTGTGCGCAGCGTCTGGCGTCGGCGTGTCGGTCGCCAACTGATCACTTGTACTCGTGATATTGATCGACATTGACGCCCTCCAATACGCCGATTGCATCTTCCGTCAGAACTGCAATCGAGCAATAGAGCGAAATCAGATACGAAGCGATCGCCTTATGATTGATGCCCATGAAGCGAACCGACAAACTCGGCGTTACTTCTCCCGGAAGCCCCGGCTGGAACAGCCCAATCACACCCTGCTTCTTCTCGCCCGTGCGTACCAGGAGAATACTTGTCTTCTCGCTCTTGATCGCCAGTTTGTCGCAGGGAACCAGCGGCAGTCCGCGCCAGGTCAAAAACTGCGAACCATAAAGGTTCACGGTCGGTGGCGGAACACCGCGTCGGGTGCACTCGCGGCCAAACGCGGCGATCGCCCTCGGATGGGCCAGGAAAAATCCTGGCTCTTTCCAGACCCGGGAGATGAGTTCATCCATGTCGTCAGGTGTGGGCGCTCCCTTTCTAGTCTTGACACGGAACTCCGAAGCAACGTTATTGATCAGGCCGTACTCGGCATTGTTGACCAGTTCGTTTTCCTGACGCTCTTTCACTTTTTCAATCATCAGCCGCAGTTGCTCGCGAATCTGGTCGTGCGGGCTCCGGTACAGATCGGAAATGCGCGTCTGCACATCGAGCACGGTCGTGACCGCGTTCAGCGTGTACTCGCGCGGCTTCTCGTCATAGTCCACATAGATTTCGGGAAGATCGATTTCTTCGTCGGGGCTGCACTCGATAGTGCGCGTACCGGGATGAGTGGGTTTCACTTTGTTGACGCGGTAGGTGCCGGCTTCCACCGGTACCCACGAAAGAAAAGTCACTAGCCAGCGCGGTGTGATCGTCTCCATCATGGGGACGGTCTTGGTGACATTCGCGAGTTGGCGTGCCTGTTGCTCGCTCAGCGTATGACGGACTTCGGCTTTCTCAGCCATAGCAGTAGCTCCTCACTATTGAATAGGGAAATATTGTTAAAACGGAATATGCGGCCTTCGGTTCGCGGATCTTGCAAGAGCTTCAACTTTCTTTCTAATGGCAAAACGACAAGCAACGGACCACTGATTTTGCGCGCCAGCTCCATGGCAACGTTCGATCCTCCGCGCGGCGCAAATTCCAATCAGGCGGAGAAATCCGGCGCGCAAGAGAAGCCGGCTAAATTGTGATAATGGGTTCCGACAGGTGATTTAACTAGCTCAAGCGATTTGTGTCAAGTTCTTTTCGCTTAATCACATAGAAAGTCGATGGACATTGTCCCGAATAAATTGCCGAGGCGATCCCGATGCCGCGACCAGCGCGTCTAGGCGCTGGCGGCCGAACTGAACGCCCGGTAAAACTTCTTTTTGGCTCGGGCTCGGATTTCGTCAAGTTCCGCATGCAGCCTGCGGATTTCCGCATCCAGTTCGACAAACGTCAGACATTGCGCGGTAATGAGTTTTTCCGCCGGCACTCCAGCGTAGGCCTGTCCACTGCGCGTTCTCACGCCGATACACGCGGAGGGTTGCTTGGTTCTCGGGTCGCAATCCAAATACACCAGATCGAGGCTTGACGTATTCATGATTGCGGGGATTATCCCACAAAATCTGGCGCGGGACTCTGTCTTGATTTCCACAGCCTTAACGCTTCGGGAACGGGGATCGTTCCATCGACCACGGCGAAAGGGCTTCGACTCAGAAGCTTGCTCGCCCGAGGGTTCGGGTGATAACGATTGCCAAACGTCCCCGCGCTTCCACGGCGTCAGGACGAGTGCGAGCGAACGTGAGTGCCCGCAGTTTACCCCGCCAACAGGACGCACGCGGAACTCAACCGCCCGGGATCCCCTGGTTCTTCTTCTTGATGGCGCTGAAATAATGTCTATTATAATAATAGGCTATAAGTGCGAGGGTATTCCCGGATGCGTAAATCTCAATGTGACGTCCTGATCGTGGGTGGCGGGTTTAGCGGGACGATGCTCGCCGTTCACCTCTTGCGCAACTCTCGCTCTTTATCCGTTGCCGTCATTGACCGCGGACCGTTGCCGGGACGCGGCCTCGCTTACAGCAGTCCTCATCGATTTCACCTCCTCAACGTTCCCGCGGGCGAAATGAGCGCGTGGCCCGACGCACCCGATGATTTCCTGCGCTGGGCGCGGACCCACTACGATGCGACCGTGCAATGGCGCAGTTTCCCTCCGCGTACCTCCTACGGAGCCTACATTGCCAGTCTGCTGGAAGCCACTGTCGCCCAATTCGCCACCGGACGTCTGCAATGGATTCAGGATGAAGCCCTCTCGCTGCATCGCCGGAAAGATAAACTCGGAGTCCAGCTAAAAGTAGGATCCGAACGGCTCGCCCGGGCGGTGGTGCTCGCCACTGGAAATTTTCCGCCCGCCAACGCGAAAATGCCCGGGCTTGAAACCGCGACCGCCCTCTACTTCCAGTTTCCCTGGGCCGACGCTGCGCTGCAGAAGATTCCGCCCTATGGCAGCGTTCTGCTGGTTGGTTCAGGACTGACCAGCGTAGACCTTATCATGGCGCTCAAGTCAAAAGGCTTCCGCGGAGTGATTCATGTTCTGTCCCGTCAGGGCCTGTTTCCGCGACCACGGCGACACATCGGCCGGGACGAATCCTGGCCCTCATTTTGGAACGAGAGGTCGCCGCGAACCACCCGCGGTTTGCTGCGACTGGTGCGCTGTCAAGTGCAAGCTGCCGCCGAAAAAGGTGTCGACTGGCGCACCGTGATCGACAGCCTGCGCCCGCGGACGCAAGACATTTGGCGTTCTCTCGCGCACGAAGAGCGAAAGAGATTTCTGCGTCATGTGCGCGTCTATTGGGATGTACACCGTCATCGCGTCGCCCCGGAAATAGCCGACATCCTGGCCGACATGCAGTCCGAAGGCCAAGTCCGCTTACATACCGGAACCGTTGTCCGCTATTCCGAAGATCGCGACCGCGCCGAGGTCCGCTACTGGGACCGGGATAGCCAAACCGAGCAGCGACTGTGCGCCGATCGCGTGATCAATTGCACGGGCTCGGAAACCGATTGCCGCCGCATCGATGAGTCCTTCATCACCAGTCTGTTCGTGCAGGGATTCGCCCGGCCCGATCCTCTCTTCCTCGGCGTCGACGTCGACGAGCACGGCGCGTTGCTGGACTACCGGGGTACGCCTTCCGATGCCCTGTACGCAATCGGCCCGACGCGCAAAGGGTGTCTTTGGGAAACCACCACCGTGCCTGAGATTCGGGTTCAAGCCGCCACTCTGGGGAAGCATCTGGCCGAAATGCTCGAGCGCCGCACCCGGCAGCGCGGCATTCTCAAGACCGCCTAACCGATCACAAAAGAGCCAAGGGCAAGATTTGACCTTGCCCCTGGCTTTTTGAAATGCGCTTGCCCTCGGTTCAGGAGGCCGCGTTCTTCGCCCCTTCGATCACTTCGCCATGCCGCCGCCTAGACCGTAACTGGCGACTCGGTCATAAGTGGAAGGCGCGCTTTCTCCCAGCCCATAACTCCGCCCGTCACGTTCGTGACATTCTCGAAGCCCGCCCGCTGCAGCAGACTGCCGGCAATCAGACTGCGATAGCCACCTTTGCAGACGATGGCAACCGGCGCCCGGCGATCGATCTCGGGCAGTTTGCCTTTGAAATCGTCAAGCGCAAGCCAAGTGGCTCCTTCGATGTGCCCCGCTTCCCATTCCGGTCTGCGGCGCACGTCCAGCAACTGCGTTTTGTCCTTCTGCAGTAGCTCACTCAAGAGGCGTGGATTGATCTGCGGCAGTTCCGCCAGCGCCAACTTGGCCTTGGTCCAACCCGCCACTCCATCTTTCAGATAGCCGCGCGCGTCGTCGATTCCGACTCTCGCCAGTCGCGTTCTCGCTTCCTGCAATTGCTCGTCCGAGGCCGCGATCAGCACCGGCCGAGAAGATAGGCCCAGCAAGCTGCCTGCCCAGAAGGCAAATTCTCCCGACAGCGGAATACTGATCGAGCCGGGTACGTGCCCGGCCGCAAAATCATCGCCCGGGCGCACATCCACCGCGAACACTCCATCCTGCAGCAAGGACTGTAGCTGAGCTGCCGAAATCGGTTCCAACGGTGGCAACTCCGCCAGCGCGGGCGCGCCCACGCGATTAATCGCCGCGTCCTGCGGAAAGTATTCAGGGCGGGGCGGGAGGTTCGTCGTCAACTGACGGACAAACTCCTCTTTGCTGTCAATCTTCAGCGCGTAGTTGGTGAGTCGTTCGGTACGAATTGTCGAGGAGCGCTCGGCGCGCATATTCTTGCCGCAAAGCGAACCGGCGCCATGTCCGGGATAAACAATGACATCGTCGGCCAATTTAAGAACCTTGTTGTGCAGGCTGTCGAACAGCATACCCGCCAGCGCGACGGGAGTGTGCGTTCCCGACAAGTCGGGGCGTCCCACGTCTCCAAGGAACAGCGTGTCGCCGGTCAGCACCGCCCATGGGTTCGGAGACTTCTCTTCATCGGTGACCACCAGGCAAATGCTCTCCGGCGTGTGCCCCGGCGTTTCCAGAACTGCCATCCGGATCTTGCCCACCCGCAACTCGAACCCGTCTTTTACTTCCACATGCGGAATCCTGGCTCCGCCGTTGGGCCCAATGTATATGTTCGCCCCCGTGCGCGCCGCCAGTTCCTTGTGTCCCGAAACGAAGTCGGCGTGCAGGTGGGTCTCAAAAATGTGCTTGATTTGTACGCCCTGAGCGGCGGCGGCTTTCAGATAAACATCCACATCGCGCTGGGGATCGACCACGATCGCTTCCCCCTCCGATGCCAGCATGTAGGAATCAAGCGCCAAACAACCCAGGTGAAACTGTTCGAAGTACACGATGATCACCTTTCAGGGACCGCGGTCCCGAATGCAGCATGTCTATAACATTAGTCGAGATTGCAATTGGTCTGCCTTTCGCGATTATCGTCGCTAAGTCCTTCGCAGCGAGGACGTTAGGGCCGCGGAGGGGGGCAGCTTGCAACCGGGGAAGGTCGCAATGTTTTTCACCCTTTGTTCAGCGCCGCTAGAAACATCCTTCTTTCTTTCTTTATTTGAGGTCGGTCACAGAGGCCCGACACCAGCCGCTCTCGTGCGCTCCGCCGCCCTCTCCAGCTACCAATAAAGCTTCAGTGCCAATTGCAACTGGCGCGGATTGTTAATCTGGGAAAAGATCAAGCCGAAGTTCGGGTCGCCAAACGTTGTGTCCGGGCCCCCAAACTGCGGATGATTAAACGCGTTGAAGGCTTCGAGTCGAAACTCCAGCCGCATCGCTTCGCGAATCTTGCCCATGCCAAACTCCTTGAACAAAGACAGGTCGGCGTTCCTGGCACCCGGTTGCCGCACCGCGCCTAGATCGCGAGGCGCCGTGCCCAGCGCGTACTGCGCCGGCTGAGCAAAGAAATCGCTTCCGTCCGGCGTGGTGAAGTATTGGTTGACCCAGTCCGAGTCTTTCCCATGGTTTCGGTGCGGCGTGCCTATGAGGTTCGGACGCTGCGGCCCATAGGTCGGCAGACTCTGAGACACATAGAGCCCCGGATTGATTGGCCTGCCCTTGTTGAAGCGCCAGATGCCATTGGTGCGCCATCCGCCCACGATCCCGTTGAGGATCGGATTCAGGCCGCCTCCAATCAGCTTTCCCCGCCCAATGGGAAGCTCGTACGTGTAACTGAACTGTAAGACTTGGGGAATGTCGAAGGTAGACAGACTTCGTTCTCCCTTCGGGTTGTTCGGGTCCTGCAGGCTGGCAAAGCTTCCCAGATACTCACTATTGGTGCTGGTCAGGGAAGCATCGTCGATGGACTTGGAGAGAACGTAAGTGGCAAGAAATTCCAATCCGTTCGAGAAGCGCTTCTCCGCTCGAAGTTGCAAAGCTTCATAAATCGAGTTGGCAATCGGAGGCTCATCGCCCGCGAACCCATAGAACTGCGGGTGGGGCATCAGCAACTGTAACTCCTGAACCTGCGAGTAGAGCAGCGGGTTACTGGGATCGAGAAGCTGCGACGCATTCGACTGCGTGGGGTCGGCAAACGGGTTATTCACATATGAAGTCAGCGCCGCGATTTGGGCATTGGTATAGTGCTCGATCTGTGGACCAAGATGATTGATGACGCCCGCGTTGGCGAAGTAGAGATGGGTTCCTTTTTTACCGATGTACGAGGCTTCGAGCAGGACATTCCACTTGGTTTCGTGCTGGAAGCCAAAGCTCCAGCTCTGTTCGTACGGCACCTTGTTGCTAACGTCTTTGATCGGACCGAAGCCGCCGAAGCCTACGTCGTTCAATAAACCCAGGCTGCTGCCCACGGGCTTGGTCGGCCCCCCGAAGGGATAAGGATTGCTCATTCGCGCAGCGGGCGTCGCTCCGTCTCCCTGGTACGAAGCAACCAGATAGGTCAACTGGTCGAAGCCCTGCTGTCCGACGCCTGACGTTCCAGCAACTGCTCCTCTCCAGGATGACAGATAGATGCCGTAGCCGCCGCGAACCACCGTGTTGTGCAACAACCGGTATGCGAAACCAAAACGCGGCTGAATACCGTGGTAGTCGGGCGAATAGGAATACCGGTCGCTGGAATTCACGAATACTTCACCGCCGAGTAGGTGTTGGCCATCCAGTGTTATTGGGGACTGTATATTCGGATCGAGCGAGTTCAACTCGTTGCGCCGGTCGGTGCGAGGCAACACCACTTCATAGCGCAGACCGAGGTTAAGAGTCAGCTTGTCGCTCTTTTTCCAGTTATCCTGCACGAACCCGCCAGCCTCGAAATTCTGCGTGGCCACGGAATTTGGAATTTCGTACATACCGCAGCAGTCGTTGGGTTGCGCGCCGACCATGAAACTGGCCATCCCGTCGCCGCCAAGAGGCTCACAGCTCACGTTGGGTGGATTGGGTACGCAGCTGGGATCGTAATTTGCGGTTCCGGTCTGGTCAAAATTGTAGACTCCGCCAGGCGCGTAATTGGGCTGAGTGTAGTTGAGCCGATGCATGCGTCCTTCCGCGCCAAACTTGATCTCGTGCAGTCCTCTCACCAGGCTTAACGTTCCTATCAGGTGGTGTGTCTCCTGTCCCAGCCTGCCATAGCTATAGGGATTTCCGCCGATGTTGTAATAACTCGCCGAAGAATAGCCCCCGCCGACGCCAACCGCTGGAAACCAGTTATAGCCCGAGTCCTTCATATACTGCGGTTCGCCGATCGCATCCACGGGTGACACGCCCGGGTAGGTGGCGGCAACGCCGCCATAGAAATAGGTTCCCCGCGTCACACCGTAAGAAACTGTCAGCAACGTGGTTGGACTAAAAGTGTGCGCATCATTGATGACAAACACGTGCGCGCTGCCCGTAGTGGGGCCAACGCTGCAGGGATCGGCGGCGTTGCCAAAGCAGTTGAACGAACCGGAAAGGTTGGCTTGGTGCGAGTACTTGCCACTCATCAGATTCTTGTCGCTGAAACGGTGGTCGATCTTCAGGTCCCACTGATTGTTGCTACTCTTCACCGATCCCGACTCCACCCGATTTGCAAACGGGTTGTAGTTGGCATTGCCCACGTTGACGTTCGGTTCGGGAAAGTACGCCATCAACTTCTGCGCTACAGGATCGATCAGGTTTCCAGGTCCCGCCGGCAGGGCATAGGGAGTGCCGACCAGATTCTGATTACCGGGATGGGTTGAGTCCACCGTACTGGTGTAGTTGGCAAGGTTGTTGTAGGGGATCGGCGCCAAACGCCTTGCGCCTTGCACGGCGGGGTCATAGTAGCCAGAATAAGGATCCCAGAGTTGGCCCGCCAAGGTAGAACAGTTTCCCTGATTATCAAATGTGCCGCCGGCGTTAGTGCAGACCTCGCCATAATTGCCCGCGCGCTCGGCGTCGCTGGGTACGCCGTAGAACACCGGCCCGGCTTGGTCGTCCTCGCGCACACCTTCATAGTCGAAAAAGAAGAACGTCTTGCTCTTGATGATCGGTCCGCCGAAGGTTCCACCAAAATCGCTGCGCCGCAGTCCGGGGATCGGGATTGCCTGCTGATTGTTGAACCAGTTATTGGCGTCCGTCTTGTAGTAGCGCTGAAACTCGTACAAGCTGCCGTGATAGCTGTTCGTGCCCGAGCGTGTAACCAGATTGACGATGCTCGCGCCGCTGAATCCGTACTCGGCGCTGAAGTTCGATTCCTGTACCTTGAACTCCTCGACCGCATCCACGGAGGGCGTGTAGGTCTCCACCCGGATGCCGCTGTTCTGCTCGTAGTTGGTAGCGGTCACGCCATCCATCAGGATATCGGTGGTGGCGTTGCGGCCGCCGTTGATGATGACATTCGTGGCGTAGCAACCATTGCACGCGGCATCCACTTCGGTAACGCCGGGGGCGAGAAACATCAGATCGAAAACGCCCCGTCCGTTAAGCGGCAAGTCATTGATGAACTTCCGGTCCACGACCTGCCCCGTAGTCGCATCCTCCGAGCCCAGCAGGGGAGCGGCGGTGGAGACGTTCACCGTTTCCTTGGCGCCCACAACTGCCAGCGCGAAATCCGCGCCCACGTTTTGACTGACATCGACCTTGATTCCGGTGCGAGCCTGGTCTTTGAAACCGGGTGCCTTCACCGACAGGTTGTACATCCCAGGGGGCACCGAACGAAAAAGATAGCGGCCCTTGTCGTCGGTCTTGGCGTTGAACGTGAAGCCCTTGTCGGCGTCAACCAGCTTGACGTCAACCTGCGCGATTACGGCTCCCGACTGGTCGCTGACCACGCCGGTAACCGACCCGGCATAGAGTTGCGCTTCGACGCGACCGGTCAACCCCAATAAAACCAGAAACGCAAACAGAGACACTCCGGCGACAACCTTTAGAACCGACGCTCTGCGGGCACTACTCTGGGATACGAAATACGACATTGTGGGTTCAGTCATTGCAGTCTCCTTGAATCTTGAACATCCGTTCCTACCAAACGGCACGCGTCATGCACACACCGACGGCCCTTACTCAAGGGAGAGGCGCCTCCACTTCCTCGAGCACCCAATGGTCGGTTGACTCCAGATGGCAGTCATAGCCATAAAATCGATCGTTAAAGATGTGTTGAAAAAGGCAGGCGCGCTGACCCCGCAGAATGGGATTTCCTGCCACTGGTTGAAAATTGCCATCTGGAGCATCAGCGGCGAAAATCTTCACTTGCCACTCCCCTTCGGGATCCTCGGTGTAACGGTGCGGATAAATCTCGGTGGCGAGATAGTAGACTCCGGTTTTCTTGCCGCTGGCGTTGAGGGCGTCCTTGAGGTAAAGGAGCGTCGGCGCGGCCACCGTGGTGTCGGATTTGAGCAGGATCTTCTCCGGCGCCTTGTCCAGGTCTACGATGGAATCCGCGCTCTTGCTGATGATTTCGAAATGATCTTTATCGTTGCCCCGGTAGAAAGTCAGAAAGAACCGCCCGCTGCGTGGATCGCGAAACAGATTGGGATTCTGATTGCGCTGCTCGGGAACGCCCGCCACCAGCACCTTTACCTCGGTCAGATGGATTCCATCTTTCGAAGTCGCCAGCACAATGTGGCTGCTGGGTGTGTCGTACTCGCGAGTAATGGCGAAGTAGAGCAGATCGGCATGCTTGGGGTCGGCTCCGGCCAGAACGGTTGGCCATCGCGCGTTCGTCCACAGAGGGTTTTGATCGTACTTGGTCCAGTTCACAAGATCCTTGCTCCGCGCCAGGCCGATGCCCCGGCCTTCGTTCAGCCCGTACCATCCCCAGTAGCGGAAGCCATCACGGTTGAGTTCCAGCACCGACATGGTGTGAGGAAACTCGTTGCCCTCCCATTTCTGCGCATCGGGCAGAACGTGCCGCGGCGCAGTGAGTTTGAAGTAAGGCACGGTCTTCGGCTGCTCCTGAGAAAAAGCGGCGAATCCCGAGGCAAAAACGAAAAGCGAAGCTACCACCAGAACACTAAACTGACGGACCGGGCTGACCATGATTGCTCCTCATTGAATATTCACGACATTCTTCATGCTCACTTCTGATTTGCCATCGCCGTGTTGATCGCGTTCCACAAAGAATCTCGAGTTGGATCGTAAGGAACCATATCGATGGCAAACTCCCAATAAAAGCCACCGCCGATCCAGTTCCCAACATTGGGACGAATGGCGTAATAGCGCTGCACTAAGTCCTTAATAACCGGGTCTGAGGTTCGCTTGTCCGACCATCCGAACTCAGAAATGCCCAGCCTGGAGTTGGGGAACATGGTCGCAAGTTGACTGAAGACCTGCTGCCAGTCCGGCTTATAGCCATGGCAGTCCACTTCGTAGTAACTCACCAGCAGGTAATCCAGGCCGGTCTTCATGCGGTTGGGAATGTTGGTATCTGCCCATGTAAACATCTCGTTGGCGGCTGGCCTTCGACAGGGCGTGTTGTAGTAAAGAGTGAGCGCCGTGACTTTGTCCTGTGACTTGAGATAGTCGTAAGCTTCGATCATCTTGGTCACGACGTCCACCTGGGAGGTGGCCTTCACCGACGCTTTCGGCGAACAGCCTTTGGTTTTTCCGAAAAGCCATTCGCCGTTGATCTCATTTCCCACTTCCCAGATATCGACGACCGTGCCCAGAGTGGTTACATAATCCTTAAATCGATTCAGGTGTTCCGCCGGCGTAAAACAATGCATGTAGAAAGAGTCCACTGGTTGGCCGAAAACGTAGCCCACCTCCTTAAGTTGCCGGGTAGCCTCGAGGTAAGAGTTGGCGGGGAAATGTCCGTTCTTATCGCCTGGCGCGAAGACAATTCTAACCGTGGGTTTTACCGACAGATGCCGGAGCGAATCCAGCAACTTCGCCAGGAAGGCGCGGTCGCGAATGTTGTTCTTGTCGTCGATCGTCACACCATGAATGGGCTCCGGAACAGCGGCATAGGCGTGCGAATTCATGCCGAACCCCAGTAGCAAAAGAAAGAGGATGGCGCCGATGAGGGAGACGTACCTTGACCGCGGCTTCCGCCAAAAAGACATTCCTCCGCGATCTGCTCTGAAGTTCATTTCGACCCCGTGCGCTCAGGTTCGACGTCAGACTTGACGGGATTGTCGCGATGCAAAATAGTGGCGTTGGTGATGATCGGTTTAGCCCAGAAGCCAACGCTCAGAACGCATCCGAAGGTTACATAGAGGAATGCCACACCGGCGCGCAGGCCGGCGTAGTCTCCGATGCGGCCGATGATCAGCGGAACCACAGCTCCGCCCATGATTCCTGTGCTCAAAATTCCGGAGAACGGCCCGTGGTGTTCGGAGACCGAATTCAAAGCGAGCGAAACTAGCACCGGCCACATGATAGAAGCGAAAAGGCCGATGGCCGGAAACGCGATTAACGACACCCGCGCTGGACCAAACAACGCCGCGGTAAGGCAAAGCAAGGCGCCGATGGAAAATCCGATCAGCACTCGCCGGCTGTCAAACAGTTTGAGCAAGCCCATACCCACGAAGCATCCGGCAGTAAGCATTCCCCAGAACCAGGACACCGCGGCCGCACCCGTGGTATGCGGATCGAAGCCGTGATACTGGGAGAGAAACTTCGAGATCCAATCAGCGGTACCCTGTTCGCATCCGACGTAAGCAAAGACCGCGAGGAAAAACGCCCAGACCATCGGCTTGCGGAGCAGGCTGCCATACATCTGAAGCGATCCGGCGGCCTCATCACTGGTGCGTTCCACGCGTGGGACGCGGGTAAACCCGAGCACGGCAATCATCGCCACTGTGAACACGGCGAAGATCCAATAGATTGAAGCCCAGGGCAGAGCGGGGGGAGTAATCCTGGCGAGAATAGCGAGCAACGGATTTCCGTGCGCCGAAGGCTTGCCCAGATTTTCGACGAGATAAGAATAGATGAGCGGACTGGCAAACGAAGCGCTCCCGAAAATGAGCTGGGCGAATGCGGAATTGAATGCGAAGTGTTCTTCTCCTCCCGCCACCCGCAAGAGTGGATTGATGGCCACTTGAAGCGTCGCCATACCCGCGCCCATGACAAACAAAGATCCGACCGCAACGTGGTAGGTTGGAAAGATCGCGAAGCTCAGGGATCCGATGGTGCCTGCGAGGAAAGCCGCGATCATCACGGGTTTCTCCGAGAAGCGCTCTACCCAGAAACCCGCCGGAATTGACATCACTCCGTAGGCAATAAAGAAGGAGAAAGGCAGCAGCGCCGCGGCCGTCAGGCTGACGCCGAAACTGCTGATGATGTCGGGCACGATCGGCCCGAGGATGTTGGTCAACAGGGACATCACAAAGAATGTCAGGAAGACCAAGGCGACCATGTAACGATTTCTTGCCATAGTCAAGAATCCTTCTTGCCGCTTTATTCAGTCGTGGTAACTTTGCTGGCCAGTTCGAAGCGGCCCGGTTCTCGCCCGGCTTGCAGCGCAAGCGCGAGGGTGATCATTTCCACCGGCAGAATTTCCAGAATCTGGCGAACGCCCGGACCGTGCTCCGCGACACGGCAGCAAGGCAGAGAGGCATCCTTCCCGACGAACTCGGCGCGCCCTTCCTGCTGCTGAATATCGTGGAGCAGGCGGTGATTCAAGTCCCGCGTCTTGGCATCGCCGGCAAAAACCAGCACGAAAGTTTCACTTCCCAGCATTTCAAAGGGACCGTGGCGGAAAGCGGCGCTGCTCATGCCTTCAGCGTGAAAATGATCGGACTCCTTCACGATCAGCGCGCCCGTGCCGACCGTGGCCAGCGACGCCCCGCGACCGACCAGAAACAAGTGGCGGGCGTTCCCGAGCAGCCCCGCCAGAGTGCGAACATTGTCCTGCCAATCGGCCAGGTAGGCGGCAACCGCAGGAGCGGCATGCTTCAACTCGCGGCGGGAGTGGCGGAGGTCGCGTTGACAGAGCACGTCTCCCAGCCATTTCAGCGCCATCAGTGCGGTCACATAGGTCTTGCAGGAGACGGAGAATTCGTGTCCCGCTTGCGTGAGCAGCGCAACGTTCGCGTGTTTCGCCAGCGGGCTATCCGGCGTGTTCGTTACCGCGATGACCGTGCACCGCTTATGGTTGGTTTGCGCCAGGCGCACCATCTCCGCGCTTTGACCGGACTGCGATACGGCAATAATCAATGTTTTCGGATCGAAGAATCGATTCTTGTAGTGCACCAGCTCAGACGTCTCGACCATCAGCGCCGTAAATCCATGGCTGATGAGTTCCAGGTTCAAGGGATGCAGAGCGTGAAAAGACGACCCCATGCCCGTGAGCACGACTCTCTGAAACTTGCCTTGATTGAGGGCCCCCGAAACCTCCTGCAGCGGCTTGGAGGTTTCGAGGCTGGCAAGAGTGTTCTCCAGAGCCTGGGGCTGATGAAGAAGGTCCCGAAGATATTCGCCTTCGAGCACTGCGAGATCTTCAAGCACGGTGTCCTTCCTTTCGTTCGAAACGGTGATGCCAAACGCGTGCCGCGCCGATCAGGTTGGCGTCTTCGCCCAAAGAAGCCAACGTCACATCGCTTTTATCGAAGGGAACAAAGCGGCAACAGCGACAAATGGTTTTGCGAATCTCATCCAAAAAAAGAATCGCGCTCTTCATCACGCTGCCTCCGAGCACGATAGCGTCAGGAGTAAATATCGTGACCAGATTGGCCAAACCGAGACCGAGGAAGTGACCTTCGCGCGCGACCGCCTTTCCGGCCAATTCATCTCCCTTCCGGGCGAGTTCACAGATCCGTTTCGCGGTCAGGTCGGTGCGATGCGGATAGTCATTCGGCATAACACTCTTCAACCACGAAACCATGGCTGGACCTGCCGCCAGAGATTCCCAGCAGCCGTGGAAGCCGCAGTCACAGAGAGGTCCGGAAGCATCGATGACATGATGACCAATCTCCGGGTGGGCGCCATTGACGCCGCGATAAAGCCGTCCGTCCAGAACAATGCCGGCGCCGATACCGGTACCGACGGTTACATAGATGAGTTGCTTCTTATTCTTCCCCGCTCCCCATGTCGCCTCGGCCAGGGCGGCCGCGTCGGCATCGTTCTCCATGGCTACGCTGACCCCGAAAATGCGGGCAAGATCGGCCACGGGATTCCGGCCACTCCAGGTGGGGAAGAAGTTGACATCGCCGAATTCTCCCGTGAAGGGATCAACCGGGCCGGTGCTTCCAATCCCGATGCCACTGAGTTCAACGCCCGTGGCCGACATCATGGCGTGCAATCCATGTTCGATGCGCGCCAGCGCCTCCTCATAGCCCCCCTCCGCGTCGGTCGGAGATTCGGTGCGCGCCAGCACGCGGCCCTCGCCATCGACTAGTCCAACCGCGATCTTGGTTCCCCCAATGTCAACCGCGCCAATCATGCCTGCTTCTTTCCCCGGCCGGACTTGCCGGCCGAACTCTACTTCCACTCCACAACGGCCGCTTCGTAGGGCTTCAGGTCTATCTTCCAGTGCGAGCCTTCCAGCGCAAGCGCTTTCGAACTGTCAGGCCCAAGCTCGCGAACCGATTTCAGCGGCAGAGAAGTCGAAATCGTCGCCAGGTAAGGTTGACCGCTGTGATTTACGACCACGGCATACCCGCGATGGTCTCCACGCAATGAAGTCACTTCCACCGAGGCTTGGTCGCTTTGAAAGGCGCCCTGAACGCCGGTCCAGTCGCGGAAGGCCTCGTAGATTCGATGGCTGGCCTCGGCTTTCTCAAATGCCGCCGGGGTGTTTGCCAGATAAGCTTCGATGGGATAGGCGCAGAGCAACGTTTTTCCTGCGCCGACGGTGTTCGCGATCAAGGCGGGGCGGCCATCCTGGTCGACGGCGATGACTTTTCCACTCGTCACTTCGAGCAGTGATCCCCAAAAACGAGGAATCCCGCCAGGAACCGAATAGTGGAAAGTGTCGCCGGGTTTCAAATCGCCAAAGGGTTCGACCACTTTCAGGGTTACGTCGGAAACGACTGCGGAGTCCACCAGTCGCGCCCCGAAGATCGTCTCCATGTCGGGAATGGCGGCGTCAGCCGCTACAGATGCGTAGATAAAGCCGCCCCCCTCGACATACTTTCTCGCTTTTTCGTAGAAGTCGGTGTGCACGTGCGCGATCACACTGGTGGTGCTGGTCAATGGAGACGGCAGGAACAGCATGGGGCGTTTCGCCCAGTCGTCATATTCCCGCGGGAAGTCCGCCTTCAGGCCCGCGCGGTGCGCGAGGACAAACGAGTTCAGAATTGAACTGATCAGCCATTCGTTGTCCGCGCCGGTACTGGGCGCAGCCTGCCCGGGAATGGCGTCGCCGTCGAAAGTAGAAATATAAGGCGTGACCTCGGGACCGGTGAGACCGAAGCGCGAAAAATCTCCGTGCGTTCGGGCCCATTCACCGGGGATAAGGATGGCAACTTCCGCGGGAGTTGGCGATACACCGGAAAGATCGAGCTGGCCCACGATCTTCGAAAAGTCTCTGAACACCGTCGCGAGCGGTTTATCCTGACGGTCCCAGGTCGTCATTCCCCAGCGGGTCTCTTGCGGCGTTCGCAGGTAGGGGGCTTTGTGATACTGCTCTGGCGATGCGTCGGTGTAACACCAGAGATCGACACCGATCGATCCTGCCGCCAACCCGGAATACATCTGCAGGCGATCGTACAGGGCAACTCTTTCGGGTGAGTATTGTGCGGTGGAGCCGCCCATTTCATGGATCATCGCGGGGTGTCCCGCGCCATTTGCCAATTCCAGTTCAAACGCCGCTCCGTAGGTTCCGCGCTCGGAGAGCATGGGATCGGGGAAAAGATCGGCGCTGTAAATCGTAAAAGGATGCACGCTGAAGAAATCGACTTCCTTCGCGATATTGTCGGGACGGAACGATCCGTGACCGATCTCTTCTCCGCTGGTTCCGACCACGATGGGGTGGAGCTTATCTTCACGGCGGATGGCATTGGCAATCAATCGAACCCAATTGATCGCCATGGCATCGGTGGTTTGCGTTTGCACAATCCAGAAGGGAGGCTCGTCGGTCAGATCCCAGGCGATGATTGCGCTTTCGTTGGCGTAACGGCGGCCAAACTCGGCGGCCAGATTCGTCTCCAGGCGCAGCATTTCCGGATCGGCGTGAGGATGTCGACCGTGCCGCCAGGGTACATCCCAGTAAGCCTCGCCCACCTCGCCTCCTATAAATAATGAAGGGTGCAGGTAGATCTGGTACTTGTGCGCCAGCGAAACAAAGTAGTCGAGTTGCTGAAACGCGACCGGGTTGTAATCTCCAGGACGCGGCTCAAACCATGCCCACATCATGTCGAAGCGGACAATGCTGTAGCCCAGTTCATGCATCTTCGCGAAATCGGCTTCGATGTCCTTGGGATCCCACTGCACTGGCCATTGCATGGCCGCCTTGGCTGGCACCCAATGCGCTCCGACCGGCAGGAATCGTTTGCCCTCGCGCGAGAAGTATTGGCCATCGAGATGAACCGGCGGCAACTTCTTCACGGTCGAGCCCGGGTTGGTTGTTGCCGCGGAATTTGCCTGCTGAGCCAATGCAGGCCGTGGCGGCGCTAGCAGTAATGCCGAACACGCGATCATTGCCATTTCCGCTAAGCGGAGAATTCTGATCTTTTGCAACGTATTTGCCTCCTGCTTCCCGCGCCCGGGTCTTAGTGGCGCACTTCGATCTCGTCAATAAAAGTCCACTCCGCATTGGATCCGGGTTTCACCTCGACTTGCACATAGCGCCCATTGATCCCGCGCAAGTCGGTCAAGGTGTACCAGAGCGACAGTGTGCCACCCCCAGGCGCCGGTTTCTTAACCGTCCCCACAACGGCAAAATTCACGGCATCCTCAGAAACCGAACAGATAGTCGACTGCGGCAGCAGAATCCCTGATCCCTCGTCCTGAAGCCAATTGCTGCGGATTTCCTTGATGCTTTGCGCGGAGCCAAGGTCGATAGTGAACGAGTACATTTTTGTGGTCGCCCTGCCCTGCCAGGCTGGATCGGCGAAGTTAGTCGAGCCCAGGATCCCATCGGTCAGCTCAACTCCTCCGGTATCGGGGTAACCAGGATCGGCGGGCATGGTCGCCGTATAAGGCCTTCCCAGAGCAAGGTTCGTGGGATACAGATGCGGCTCCGGCGTAGTCGTGGTTGACGGGTTGCTCGGCGCCGAGTGATTTCCGGCAGCATCGAAAGCCCAGACCTGGTACGTGTAGGTTGTGCCGGACTCAAGTTGCGAATCAACGAAGGTAGTTGTTCCATCGCGCTGACTGGACACATAGCGTCCGTCACGATGGATGGCATAGCCCACGACGCCAACATTATCGGTCGAGGCGCCCCACTTTAGGCGGATGGTCTGAGAATCAAGCGCCACGCTGGTTAAGCTCGAAGGCGCCGTCGGCGGTACGTGCTCGACCTTCCCGGTCGCAAGGTAGTCCAGATAGGTCTCGTAGTACAGGGGATTCACCTGCTGCGGGCTCATGTAGTGATTGAAGCTGAAGCTGAGGTAACTGCTGACGTAGGGTTCGACCGCGCACATGTCATTGACGATGGAGCGGATCGACCGAGGCTCATAGCCCGAGATGAATGTTTCCGTGTCGGCCCAAAACTGCATACTGGGGTCCGAATCCTCAATTGCGTGCCGGACCGCGCTGAACCACTCCGGCAGTTGCGCCTTGGTCACGTGCGCCGCCCCGACCCCGTCCTGCAGCGCTAGAACATCGATCGGACTACGTTGCAGAACGTACTCCCACATGGTTTGCCACTGAGACGGCGAAAGACCCGCATCGCTGTTGAAGAATGGAGAAATTACGATCGGCTTGCCCGGCGTCAGCTTGTGCAGGTGCTTGCCCACCGTGCGATAAAACGACACCAGATTGTTCCACTGTGCCGGAGTGCTGGCGACATTGTCGACTTCAAACGCCAGGTACCATCCGGTTAGCGATCCGTGCCGACCGTAACGCTTCCACAGATCGTCGGCCAAGGCGTTGGCGATCTTGGCTTCGTTATCGAGCCAGGGCCTATCCATGATGTATTTCGTCCACCAGTCGTCATTGATCTGCAGGCCCAGGTAGACTTGCGCGCCGCTGGCGTCGGCGGCATCGAGAGCGCGCTTGACCACGTCATGTTTTGTGTTCTGGGTGTAACCGGCGATTCCGGAGGGATAGATCGTAGTCTTTTGCTTGCTGTCGGCTGTCCACTGCATCACCATCTGATCGAGGCGTGCGGTTTTCATGTACTGGAACTCGTCGCGCCACTGTTCTAAAGTCCACGCGTCACCGAGAGTTGGTTGCAGAAACGAGCCTCGAATGGCTGGTCCCGAGCAATCCTGCGCAATGAGGGGTAGACAGGACAACACGACCATTGCCAGTGTCGCGAAACCGGGAATCAGACGCCGTCCCATCGTTTGCCTCTTTATTGACGGTAGCGAAACCAACTGCAACGAAAGTTACGTCGACCGTGAAGCGCTGAACATCCTAAAACGAAATATTCGCCGACAACTGGATCTGTCGCGATTCATGCAGCGTGCTGGTGATCTGTCCGGCGCTTGAGGTATCCACCTGCGGATTAGGCAAGGCGAACTGGGGCGTATTGAACAGATTGAATATCTCGGCCCGCAATTCGAGTTGGCCGCGCTCTTTCAACTTGAAATCCTTGAACACGGAGAAGTCGGTATCGTAAAACGCCGGTCCGCGGAGCGTCCCGCGACCGGCGTTCCCAAACATGGTTGCATACGATGTCCCATTCGGCGGCTGCGGCTGACCAGGGGCAATGGCGGGCAGGGCGAACGCGGATGGATTGTACCAGCAGTTAATGTTCTGATGAGTCGAGGCGGCGCAACCTTGCGTCGGACCTCCGTTGCTGCCGCCATCGAAGCCTACGGCCACGTTGGAAAAGTCATACGGGTTGCCGACGCGATCGGGCCGCGCTCCGGAGGAACCGGTATTGGTGGGATCAAACGACAACTGCGGAGTGAACGCCTGTCCAGAGTAGAGCGAAATGATGCCGTTCAACTGCCAGCCTCCCGCCAGCACGGCTAATGGGCCAGAGGCTTTGAGGTAACGTTTGCCGGGGCCAAACGGGAGTTCATACGACCATGCCGAAGTGAACTGGTGCCGAAAATCGGGAGCGACGTTGCCCCGCTCGGCGCGCAGGTTGTAGGTGTCTTGCGGTTCGATATCCGAATTCGGCGTCTCGCTTTCGGTGGCCTGACCGATGGTGTGCTGGTAAGTGTAACTGTTGAGCATGCTCCATCCCTGCGAGGAACGCTTTTCGAAGCGTACCTGCAAGCCATGGTTGATCAGGCTAATGTCGTGGCCTTCGGTTCGGATGGCGGCGATGTTGGGAACGGTGTCGACGTAAGGCCTGCCCTCGTTTCCAGTGGGGCCGGAGAAATTCAGCCAGGTCGGCGTCGTAGCCTGATTCAGGTTCCTCAAATAAGTCAGATGGACGCCGCGTGTCCCGACGTATCCCACTTGCAGCACCATGTTGGTCGCAAGCTGGCGCTCGATGTTGAGATTCCATTCCTCAATATAGGTTGTGGGATTGTGAAAGAAGGCGGCGCTGGCTCGCCCGCTGGGGTTGGCGATATCCGAAAACACAATAGGAGTAGGGCCCTGGGAGAGAATCATCACCGGCGTCGGCCCCAGAGATGCAGTCAGTGACTCGCTCCCGTAGACGCCGGGCAAATCGTTGTAGGCGAGCTCGGTGTCATTCTGATCGGCTTGGAGATCATAGAAAATCCCGTAACCGCCACGGACAGCGGTCTTGTTGTCGGAGCCTGGCGTATAGGCGAATCCGATGCGGGGAGAAAAGTTTTTCCAGTTCGTGGCTACGTTTCCGGAGCGGGTCGTACCTGGGGTAACGCCAGGGGCGACAAAGTATCCGGTCTGGAAGTCAAAATTGGCCAGGCGATTATGTTCTTCGACCATGGGCGTGTAGAGGTCGTAGCGCACGCCGAGGTTCAGCGTCAGTTTGGAAGAGAGGCGGTAGTCGTCCATCGCATAACCGCCAAACTCCCACCAGCGCATGCCATAAGTGCCGGTCTGCGCGTCGCGGAAAAGACTCTGGGTGTAACCGATGAGAAAATCGGCCAACGGGTAACTGGTGAACTGTCCCGTGTAGTAAAAGTCTCCGTGCGGGTTTTGCACCTGGAAAAATCCGTGCATGCGGCGCCGCAAGTCGCCACCCATCTTGAGGGAATGATGACCGCGGATGTAAGTAAAGGAGTCGAGCAGTTGATAGTTATTCTCGTGCAGCGTCTCCGGAAAATAGTCGCCGTTGCCGAGGCTGTTGAGGCCGGCAATCTGGATATTGGGCAGCCCCCCGGTGATGGGATTGTTGGGATCGTTGACTCCGGGAATCCCGAGCTGGGTTGCGAGCTGCTGGCCTTCAAAAAATGGGACGGCATCGACCACATAGCGGGTGTATCCAATCTTGAGTTCGTTAATCCTGTTTGGAGAAAAAGCATGCACGTCGCTGAGTCCCGCCAGTAGCGCTTTGTTTTTGATGTTCCCGGTGAACGAACCGCCGCCCGCGATTCCTGGAAATGGATCGGGTTTGTGATCATTGACGTTGCCATAGCTGAAGATGCCGAACAAACTGTTCTGGGCGGTGATCTGATGATCCACGCGGATGTCGAACGAGTCTTGATTGTTGCGGTCGACCGGGTTATAGCGGAATAGATTCAAACTCACGAGATCGGGTGAAGGTGCCGGAAACAGTGCCACAACATTCAGCGCCGCCTGATCAAGACACGCCCCGCCCGTTGGACTGGGACAGGTAGGAACCACGTTGGGGCTCGCGTTGTCATTGCCCATGAACTGATTGCCGGTTACCGGGTCAATCACGATCGTAGGCGAACTGCCGCTCAGCAGATCGGAGAAATTCCCACCCACCTCCGAAGGACTCGGCACCGGAGAAATGTATGTGTCAGAGGTCCGGATACGCCGCCCCTGATAGTCCCCGAAAAAGAAAGTCCGATCCCGAATGATCGGGCCGCTGAACGATCCTCCAAATTCATTGCGCTTGAAAGGCGGAATCGGCTGGGTCGGATCGTCGAAGTAATTCTTCGCATCCAGGAAGGAGTTGCGCAGAAAATCGAAAGCAGTGCCGTGGAAGCGGTTGGTGCCGGCTTTGGTCACGACGTTGACGACCGCGCCCCCCTTGCCGATATCGGCGCCAAAGTTATTGGTTTGGACCTTGAATTCCTGAATGGCATCGATGGGGGGCTCGATTAATTCAAAGCCAATTTGCTGCTCGTTGTTGTCGAATCCGTTCAAAAGATAGTTGTTGTTTGTGGCCCACAGTCCGTTGACCTGGATCGAACCGTTGCCGCGCTCGTCCTCCGGGATATCGCCCTGTTGCACGTTCCCCGTGCTCCCTGTGCTCGCCGGACCCTTGTTGACTCCCGGACTCAGATAGGCGAGCTGCATAAAGTCTCGTCCGTTGAGTGGGAGCTGGTGCACGCGGCTCTCATCGATCACTTGCCCGATGGACGAGGTTTCCGATTCCACCAGGGGCTCGGCGGCTGTGACCACAACTTCTTCCTGAATCGAGCCCACCACCAGCGTGAAATCGACGCGCACCACCTGATTGATATCGAGCTTAAAGTCGGCCTCGACCGCCTTCTTGAAACCGTCCCGCTCCGCCTTCACCGTGTAGACACCCGGCTTCAACTCGGTGACTACGTATTCCCCCTGGCTGCTGGTGGTTGTTTTTCTCTCGGCGTTGGTTTGGGTTTCGGCGACGGTTACCGCGGCGCCCGCTACGATCGCTCCCGAAGAGTCTTTGATGGTGCCCACAATTTTGCCCGATTCCACCTGCGCCTGCAGCGAGGAAACACATGCTAGCGCGAGCAGCGCAAGGCCAAGCCCCCAGTAAGAGACCTTTTGGCTGGTTCGGCGAACGGGATTGGGGAGCATGTGAGGATCCTCCAGCCTGACGAAGAAAATTGTCAGATCATCATATGAACTTCATATACATATACGATGTCAAGACATATTTTGTCGCTTGGAGTTGATGGGGGCGCACGTTGTCCGCCATACTACATAGTAGACATATTAAAATGCATCATCTTGTAAGGAACCACATGATCGCCAATGAGGGCCATTTCCAGGGTTTATCACCTGCTGATTGCCATACGTATATTGTATGCATACAATGTCTAATTGTGAGGAATGGAAATGGCTCTAGCAGTTGGACCCGATGCCGTGACTTTTGAAAAGCTGGGTCTGGTGATCGACAACCACAGCTTTGTTCCCTACTACGTCCAGATCGTCGATCGAGTGCGCGATCTGGTGAAGAAAAACAAACTGCGCGAGGGACAGACCTTCTGTTCCGAGGGTGAAATCGCGCAGGCTCTTGGCATCAGTAAGATGCCGGTGCGCCAGGCCTTTCAGAAACTCCGCGCCGAGGGTTTGCTGGTCATTGCGAAGGGCAAGCGTCCCGTGGTCGGGTCAGGCCGGGTGCCATGGAATTTTCAACAACTCCGCGGTTTCAGCGAGGAGATGCGACGCCGCGGCCTCAATCCCTCGGCCCAGCTCTTGAGCATAACGCTGGAGGATCCAAGCATCGAAGTCGCGCAGGCGCTGAAACTGGACACCGGGGAACGGATCTACCGTGCCCGGCGGTTGCGTTCAGTGAATGGAGAGCCGGTAGCCCTGGTTACGAGTTATCTTCCCGCCCGCATTTTTGCGGGAATTGAAAAACAAGACCTGGAGAAACAGTCTTTGTATTCCATTTTTGAAGAGAGTTATAAGCGCAAGCTGCAATGGGCCGAAGAGTTGATTGGAGCCGCCATTGCCGGAGACGAAGAAGCCGCCATCCTGCAAGCATCCGCCGGCAGCGCCCTGCTCGTGATCCGAGAAACGACCTACGACAGCCAGAATGTAGCCATTGAACACAGCCTCTCTTTGTTGCGCGGCGACCGCTATACGGCGTCAGTGATTTCGGTTCGCAAGACCCCGGATCGAGTCCCGGCCTGAGATTGCCAGTGCAACGTTCCCGGGGATGCATCCGCCACCCGGCCGTGAGGTCAACCGGAATTGAAGGTTCCACGGGCTGCTGCGGACAGGACCCGCCGGCATTCTTACCACAATACTACTTCCATTCTTCGGTTGGAGGGTGCCAGTTCGCGCCCACCCACCACGGGGCGTCGTGGTTGGATTTCGGTCTATTATTCTGGGAAGCAATTTGAGAAAGTAGTCGTCGCGGGGGTGAAACATGAGGGGTGCGATTGCGTGGCTGGCTGCGGTCGTCGTTCTGCTTTCCTGGGGTGACAGCGGATGCTCGCAGTCGAAAAGATCGAAAGACCTCGCGGCTCTGGATCAGGCTTATCAATCCGGCGTTCTCAGCAAGGACGAGTATGAAGCCAAGAGGGCTGCCTTGGAATCGCAGTCGGAGGCCTTGGCGGCCCTCGACCAGGCACTTGCCACTGGCGTCATGACGCAGGCCGACTTCCAGGCGGCAAAAGCGCGCCTGATTGCCCAGGCCAGCGCGCGGGCAGCGCTCGAAAGAGCGCGCCAGGCAGGCGTCTTCACCGAGCAGGAATATCTCGCCAAGAAGGCTGCGCTGCTTTCCGCCGACGCTGCCGCTTCCACTCCATCGGCGGTAATTCCATCGGGCGCCAACGCATCGGCCCCGGCAGAGGCAGGTTCAGCGCCGCCAGCTTCGGACAATGCCGACGTGGTTGCACCACAGCCGGCCGTCGCCGCGCCCTCCAATGGCCAGTCCTTTGTGGCGCAAGCCGGACTCAAAACCATCGATCCTCCCCAGGGCGGCAAGATCGTCTATGGACAAGTCGAGGGACAAACTACCGAGGCAGGCGCCATGGGCGCGGTTCTGCGCTCGCTGCACACCCAGCTAGGTGACCGCCCTCAAGTCGGAAAGCTGTTTCAGGTGCGCGGCACGCAGTCGGTCGCCGCGTTCTTCAGCGTCAATAAACGCAACCAGGGAGGTGGTCAAATCGCCGGCCTCATCATCGCGGCCAAGGCCGCCAGCAATCGCGTCGAGGCTGCCTTAGTCTCGGATGACGCCGCTCGATTTCCTAAAACGCTGGGCCCCATGATGAAGACGCTTTTCGGAGTCTGGCATCCCCTCGCGTCGAACGGAGCTCCAGCATCGGCTTCGAACGCTCCCGCCCCGCTCCACCCGATCACGCTTGCCGACCGCTCCGCCAGCGTCAGCCTTCCCGATGGCTGGCAGCTTGTTCCCAACATGAGCATGGGTGGAACGATTGTGGCGAATGGCCCTCACGGTGAGTCCGTCGAGTTAGGCATCCCTTTTCTGGCCGGAGACACCAACAATCCAAGTGTCCAGCGAACCATGCAAACGCTGCGCAACGGTGGCCTCCGCAATACCATGTATGCCAAGGCGATCTACTATCCCTACGGTGGCGATATGGCAAAGACATTTGTGTATTTCATACAGAATGTGCGCCGCCAGGCTGGATTACCCCAAGCCTCCTATAACTTCGCCAGCGTCACCCCCGTGCCCGGTGCCCAGCAACGCTGCGTGCACATGGTCGGCACCTCGAACATGGGAGACGGAAAAGGCGAAAGGGAGTTCAGTTCCGTGTTTTGCACTACTCCCCCGAATCGTTTCGGCACCTGGTCCAGTTCGGCCTATATGACTTCGGCGCCGCTTCAAGTTGCCGCCAGCGAGCGGGCAACGCTCGGCGCCATCATGCAGAGTTTCAACGTGAATATGAGCGTGGTCAACGCCCAGGCCCACCGGATTGCGGCGCCGGCGATCGAGCAAATCCATGCCATCGGCAGAGCTGCCGCCAACCAGGCCGCCGCCGCTCATGAACGCAATGACATCCAAAACAGCAGCGTTTACCAGCGCTGGGACAACCTGGACAAACGCAGCCAGGAATTTGAAAACTATCAGCTCGGTTACGCCGTCATCTCCGATACCGGGAACAATGTTCACGGCACCTTCTGGAATGAGGACGCCGCGCTGCTGGTTCAGAACAATCCCGATAAATTCGAATATGTAAGCGCTCCGAATTACTGGAAGGGAGTCGACTACTAATGAATCGCCTCCTTCTTACTATGTTGCTCGCCCTGCTGCTCGGTACTGCGCCTGCATGCAAACATGACAACAAGACCGAGCAACTGGCCGCCCTCGACAATGCCTATCAGGCGGGTCTGTTGACCAAGGATGAGTACGAGGCCAAAAAACTCGCGCTGACGAAGACTGAGGCTAAGACTGGGGCTGGGACTGCGCCCCCGCAAACTCCTGCCCCCGTCCCGATCCCTTCGCCGCCACCCGCCCCGCCGACTTCGGCTCCCGTGGCGATCCCGCCGCCGTCCGCGGAGATAGTTCAACCACCGCCGAAGCCGGCGCCGGCTTTGGCCCCGCGGCGTGCGAATGCCCCGCCAGCAGCACCCTTAACGCCAGCGGCCCGGCCGCCCAGTGATTCCCCGGTTCATCAACTTGAACCGGCTCCGGTCGCGGGCTGCGAAGATGCCGAATACAAATCGGGTGGGCAGAAAGGCGCGGAGGAGCGTTTCTTCGCCGCATCTCCCGAGATGGTGAGGCGCGCGGCAGTCTCCGCCTTCGACAGCCTCGACTTCAACATCCACAAAAACTCGGACAAGGAAATCGAAGCCAGCAAGAAGCGCCACCTCGGCGTCATCGTGGGAGCCGGCGGGGAGCGCGTCATCCTGAGGTTCAAAAAGACCGAGCACGGAGGCCAGAGTGGTACTCGAGTGATCGGCGAAACCAAGAAAAACTTTGTCGGCCACGTTTCCCAGAAAACCTGGACCGATGCCGTGTTGGCTGAGATTGCATGCAAGCTCCACGATTCCAGCCGGTGAGAGTCCTGCCTTGTCGTGGGCGTCCCGAAGACGCGGCCTGGAAACCCGGCCCGCGCAAGCCGCCATTTTATCTGTGTGAATCCAGTCGCTTCACGATGACGGAGTAGGGGCCTGTTTAGCAGGCATCGTTTGCCCGCAGCGCGCCGTCCGATCCTCACCCATTACGATAGAGTGAGGCAGTGATCCTGTAGGCGCGTGTGAACGAAACGCGAACCAGCCAGAAGAACATCACCATCAAGGGCAGTACGCTCAAAAGAAAAAGCACTCCCGTCCTGCGCAACAAATCGGGGAAGAGATGTGGCCGAGCCAGGAATATGGATGCGGAGGCGACGAACCAGGCAAAGCACATGCGCCAGAGATGCCGCGCGATTCGTTGTGTGCCGGAAATGCCCCCGCGCACGAGCATGCGAAAATCCCCCGTTGCCGCCAGCAGAGCCACGGAACCAAGAAAGAAGTAAGGCCCCGGGGGATACCCAAGCTTCAACCCCGTCTGGCTGTTCGCCGCTTCGAATCCCCAAGTCACCGTCACTGCTCCGAGCCCCAAGGAAAACAGAAGCGCTCCCCAATCAAAAATGCCAGATTCGCTGTTCGCGTGCCGCGCCGTCATCCATGACGTTGCGACCAGATAGAAGGTTAACGCAGCGCCCGGAATGTTACCCGGTACGGATTTGACGAACGCCAGATACACTCCGCTTGCCGCCAGGATGAGCATGGACACAGCAAACACGTTGCCCGCGATCCCATGCCCGCGTGACCCTTTGCGAAAAGTCGCTGCCAGGGCGCCCGACAAGCACCCTAAGGTCCCAGCACAAATATGAAAAAACAAAACCGGGGAAAACCGCATTCTTCCCTCCTTCTGTCACCGGGCTGCAAGTCCGCCTGCGGCCAGATCCTCCCATCCTTGAACGTCGAGCGTTCGTGCTCAGCGCAATGAGCCCTTCAGATCGGCCGTTAGTTCGTCTGTTAGATCGGTCCTTGATAGTGGCGTAGCCGCACCGCCGCGGCCAGAAAGGCCGCCGCCACAGCTAGTCCGATCCACAGACCCGGAGTGCTGAGAAATCCCCCCAGACCCAGCGTGCCCATCGAATACATCGGGTCTCCACCGCGTTCTGCGAAGTTGAAAGCCTCGGGGCCGCTCATGCGATTCCCCAGCAGGTCGACGAAGTGCGAAGTGTCGAAGACAATTTTTTCGATGATGCCGATCGCGAACAGCGGCAAGGCCGCCCACAGAAATGCCGCGCGCCGCGCCCAGCCGGAAACCAGCAACAGCCATCCATAGATGGGCGCGTGCCAGAGCGCATGCACCGTCAGCAGGTGGTAGAGCAGCATCAGCGACATCTGGAACAACGACAATTGTGTCCACAGCTCGGTGACGCTCCTCCCACTTGCCAGCCGGGCAGCGCTGCTCAGCAGCAACATCGTCACTTGCGTAGCCACTGTGATTCCGATGGTGAGCAAGGGCAGAACTACCAGCGGGATGCCCGCTTTCGAAAGCACCGTCGTGAGATCGGAAACCGGCAGCGACTTCCAGAACAGGATGCTGCGATCACGGCGTTCGCCATGCAGCGCGTCAAGACAGTAAAAGATTCCGACGACAAAAGTGGTGGCCATGATCAGACCCGAGGCCCACACATAGGGCCGCGCAAGCACCTCCCGCTCCATCGCCGGATCAAGCGCTCTTATGACCGGACGATGAATCACGCTGATCAGGTAGCCAAACAGGGCAACGGCAGCCACGGCGAGCGGCGCAATGTAGATGGAGCGGTTCTCCCACAGTTCCCGCCGCAGCGACCAATACAATGGCCGGGTTGCCCGCATGACCGCGGGCACGTTGTTCTGCGGATCGAGACCCGACTCAGGCATGGCGTTCGATCGAGTATTCATGCGGCTCCTCTCACATCCTTCATTTGATTGCCCATGACAGCGACAAACAAGTCCGCAATGCTGGGCGTGCGCACATCGCCCAATGCGGCCAGTTGTTGACGATCCACCGGATTGGACTTCAAATCGAACAGCAAAACCCCGCGTCCCAGCACCTGGCGCTCCTGCATCGGCTTCAGCGCCCGTGCCGCGGCAACCTGCTCCGGACGCACGGTGACTTCCGCGTATCGCCACTCAAACTCCTCCATCGTGCAACTGAGTACGATCCGGCCGCGATTGATGAACATGAGGTCGGTGAGCACGTGCTGAATGTCTTCCACCTGATGAGTGGTCACCACAATCGTCCGGCTGCCATCGAAATAGTCATTCAGCAGGGAATCGTAAAACTGCTTGCGATACAGAATGTCCAGCCCCAGCGTCGGCTCATCCAGCACCAGTAATCGCGCATCGATAGCCATGACCAGCGCCAGGTGCAACTGCGCCACCATGCCCTTTGACAATTCCCGAACCTTGCTGCCGAGCCGAATGGTGGTCTTCGCCAGAAAACCCTCCGCCTTCGCCCGATCAAATCGCGGATGCACGCCCGCCACATATTCGAGTGCCTGCGAAACCCTGATCCACCGCGGCAGCACCGCGACATCCGCAATGAAGCAGACATCCCGCATCAACCGATCCCGTTCCGTCCAGGGGTCGCGTCCCAGCACCGTCAGTTCTCCCTGATATGGAGTGAGACCGAGAATCGCGTTCAGCGCCGTACTCTTGCCCGCGCCGTTGGGACCGATGAGTCCGAGGATGCGCCCCTCTTCGACCCGCAAATCGACGCTGTCGAGCGCGATGGTTTCGCCGAAGACCTTCCGCAATCCCCGCGCTTCAATGACCGTCATGGCTTCAGCTCCTTTTTCTCGGTTTTTAATCTCGGGGTCTTTTCCTCTGCGACATCCAGCACACTCTCCCGCTGACCATCCCGTTCACTGTCCCGCTCACTATCCAAAGTGACCCGGTTGGCCGCCGCAACCTTCAGCAGTTCTTCCGCCGTCAACCCGAGGCGCTGAATGGTGGCATAGACCCGAGGCCATTGTTCTGAAAGAAATTTCTGCCGTTCGCCTTGCAGCAGTAGTTGGCGCGCGCCCGCATTGATAAACATGCCGCGACCTCGCTTCGTCTCCACCAGTTGCTCGTCAACCAGTTGTTGATAGCCCTTGAGCACCGTCAATGGATTGACCCGATATTCGGCCGCGACCACGCGCACCGAGGGCAGCGCATCGCCTTCTTTGAGCACTCCGTCGAGTATCAGCGCTACTACTCGATCCCGAAGTTGACGGTAAATCGGTTGACTGTCGTTCCACTCATGATCCATCGTGAATTCCAGATCAAATCGACAATGGTGTAGTGAAAAAGGCTCTCACGTCTTTATTCCCTTCAATAGAAGCCAAGAACTCAAGCCGATACTTTCACTCTGTGGCCGGATCGTCCTCAGAGAGGCGCGGGCGACTCGTTCCGATCGACCATCGCGCCTCCCCGCTCGGATTTCTTACAACACGCGGCTACGCGCGCGCGGAGTCACTTTGTCCGCTGCAGGTCAACATGGGCACGGACTGGTTTGTCGCCGGGCATCATGTACGTCCAGTCTTCGATGTGATGGTTGGCATCGATGAATGTAAAGATCGCGTGGTGCATGTGTCCGTACTGGGTGCCCCCGGAGACGTCGAGGAAGTCAAACTCCACTGTCTTCCCGTCCGGCGAAATCTTGCCCGTCATGCGCGGCCGATTGCCAGCGTCGCAATAATGGGTCAGCAGCAGACGGTCTCCGTCCAGGTAAAACATGGTGACGGGATGATCAATTTGAGCCGGATCGTCAGGTTTTCCCGCCTCCTTCATATCATGCACCAGAGCGTTTCCCCTGGAAGTGGTGCGAAGGGTGACCTCCAGGAGCGCGTTGCCCATGTCGCCCATTTCCGTCGTTGGTGGGATAGCCGTCACCCGCCCCTCCCACGAACCAGACAAGGATTTCAGTTTGTCAAAAGCCTTTTGGGCGTCGGACTGAGCCGCCGGAGCGTCCGCTGCGAAGGCCGTAGCGGCCATCAGAACGAACAGAATCGAAATTGCGATGCGTGATTTCATTTCCGTGCTCTCCTTTACTGTTCTTACATTCACTTCACTAAATACTGTTATAGTTAACTATAACACTGTATTTATTGCAAGCTTTTTCTTGCACTCTCGCTGCTGCCCCACAATATCAATCTATCCTATTCATAAATATAGGTTTGTATGACGGAGCCCATGCGAACCTTGCGACTGGCGGCAGAATGTCCAGTCGCCTTACCCTTGGCGATCTGAGGATTGCATCACGCCAGGAACTTTGGAGTCTCCCGGCCGGGGACAATCTTCCGGGAGTAGTGTGGGAGGATTCTCGATTGCGAAACGAGCGCGGAACCTTGTCCAAACCCCCTCGCTAGCCAACTGCGTCAGAACTCTCATAGACAATCGGATTGAGGTGGGAGTCCACTACTTCGCCGACTTTTACCCCAGGACACCACTGATTCCAATCGTCGATCTGATTCTTGTTCTTGGGAGCGGCCAGATGCGCGTCGCGGTCGATATAGATCACGGTAAAAACCTCCCGCATTTCGTCGCTTTCATTGGCGCCGGCGCGATGAAAAGTCCAGCCCGAGTGAAAGCTCACGTCGCCCAGTTCGAATGGACTCTCGTCGCAGCCAAACCGCGCTAGTATCCGTTTCAACGACTCTTCGCTTTCGTCGCCGATCTCGAGATCTCTTCCGAATTGGAAGCGATGGCTTCCTGGGCAAAAGCCCAGCGGGCCCATCTGGGCAGGCACAGGCATGAGAGGGATCCATGCGGTGATGGTTTTGTCGGTGGCAAGGGGCCAATAGTATTGGTCGGCGTGCCAGGGAGTCAGGCCTCCGTGCGGCTCTTTGAAAAGGGCCTGATCGTGATACAGCCGCACGCCTTGGCACCCCATCAACTCCGCCGCGATGCGAGCCAGACGCCGTCCAAAAATAAACTCGCGAATCACGGCATCCTGCGTCCACAAATTCATGATCTGTAGGAACGCCTTGCCATAGGTATTCCGCTGCTCCAGCGGCAAGCGTTCCCGGCTTAGTTCATCGACCTTGCGGGTAATTGCCGCGCGGTACTTGCCGATCACTCCCGGTTCGAGCACCTGCTTGAGCTTCACGTAGCCCTTCTCGGAGTAGGCGGCGACTGTAGCCGCACTTAGAGGATAAGGGGAGTCAATATCGAAAGCATGAGAAACATTAGCTGCCATAATGGTCTCGCCGGTCGTTGATCACTGCGCGCATCGATGAGTCCCATCGTTCCACGCCCTGATGGGGCAATAATCTCGCGCACGATTCAGTGCTTCGCCCCGAACAGGAATTGCAACGCGTCCGGCAGGCGCCTGGCCCAGGCCTGCCCGCTAGGCGAGCACGGCTCCTAGGCCAGCATCCTACAACAACAAACTACAGCCGCGAGGGCGCCCGCATCACGACAAATGCTGCGCCAGGTAGAGTTCATAGAGCTTGCAGCGGGGTCTCATCTGTTGCGCCGATTCTCCCGCCACCAACCCCGCGCTGCGCAGGCGGTAGAAGGCTTCGGGCGCGGCAATGTGGCGTCCGCCAAGCAATGCCCGCATGATTTCGAACAGCGTGCTGTCCTGGGCCAGCGAAACCAGCAGACGGCGCAGATGATCGCCGAACGGACCGTCGTCTCGAACTGCCTGCGCTTCGAAGTCCCAGAAATTGAGCTTTCGGTTCGCCATTTCATGCAGACCGCGCCTGGTCAAGTACGGCTGGCCCGCCACCAACTCATGGAATCTGGCTAATTCCGTTTGGTCGCGCAACGGCGAATCGTACCGATCGTTCAGTTCCGCCACTTGCTCCAGCGTGAAGTCCGATAATTCCAGTCGCGTCCCCACGTTGAAGGGAGACTGGTTCATGTCGGTGATGAACATATGCGCCTCGGTGGCATACGCAATAGCGAGGGTGAGGTTCTGCCAGGGTCCGGTGGGATCGAGCGAGCGCTCGTTGTGCCAGGATCGGAACAGCCCAAAAACCTCGCTGCCAAAGTTGCAACTGAAAAGCCGGTCGACTTCATCCATCCCCCAGAGCAGCGGGCAGTTGAGTTTGGCGAGAATCTCGCGGCGCAGGAAGCGCTCGAAATTCATGCTCGGCCCGCGCCGCGGGTTCCACGTATCGGCGAGCGAGATGTCCATATCCAGTTGTTCGGTAATCGTTTCGCCCAGCGCCAGAAACAGCTTCTCCACGCTCTCCAGGTGAGCCGCGTTCAGCTTCTGGTAATCCGTCAGGATCACTCTCGCGCCCGATCTGCGCGCCTCCTGCAGGCCGCGAGCCATCAGCGAAGTCTTACCCATCTGGCGCGCACCTTTGATCAGAACGATGCTATCTCGCCGCACGATGGCTTCGTAGAACTCCTCATCGGTGGGTCGGAGGATATAAAACTTCGAGTCCAAAGGCACAGCGCCGCCCACGCTCTCCAACTTGAACGCCTTCGACGGTGTCTTCTGCTCGTTCTGCGGGGCTTCAGGAATTTGAGAGCGCAAGGTTTCAGAAATCTGCGCCACCAGTGCCTCATTGTCATTTTCACTTTGCCAGCGGGCGGATGGCAGGCCCTCAAGAATCGCCGCCACACTCGATGGCAGAGCAGACTCAAAGTCAATGCGTACAGGAAGGATTCGCGGGTGTCCGGTCTTCTGCGCCGCTTCATGCGCCACCTGAACCTCGTAGGCCAGCATTTCGCTGCTGGCCGCCGACGCCGACAGAAGCACGATCACCGCATGCGCGCTGCTCACCCGCTTCTCGATCTCAAGCGCCCATTCCACGTCGGCCTGCGGATGGCGGTCGACGAAGACCTTGTATCCCTCTTCGCGCAAGCGTTCCTCCAGCACGCGGAGGATCTGTTCGTCGGGCTGCGCATCGCGCTTGTAAGTGATCGCGATCTCGCCCATCCTCGACTTGCTGATTGGCCCCCCCTCCAATCGCGCTGGCTCGGTTTTTTCCGAGCGTGCCCCCAGCAGATCCGCGCGCATCTCCGGGGCCGACCGATAGCGCAGGTTGCGGTCCTTTTCCAGCGCCTTGTTGATGATTCTCTCCAACTCCTTGGGCAATGACGGATTCAGCCTTACCGGCGACACCGGAGCACGGTTCAGCAGTGCCTCGAAAACCACCGCTGAGGTATCGCCGAAAAATGGCGGGGCGCCCGTGGCCATCTCGTAGAGCACAACGCCGAAGGAAAATAAATCCGACCGCTGGTCCAACTCCTGGCCGCGCGCCTGCTCCGGCGACATATAGGAGACGGTCCCGACAAATTCCCCCGGACTGGTCAGGTCGGCGCCGCTCTCGGTCGCGACGTTTGACGATTTCATGTCCGATCGATTTCGCGATGTGAACTTGGCCAGACCAAAGTCCAGCACCTTTACCTGTCCGCGCGGCGAGACAAAAATGTTGGCGGGCTTGATGTCGCGATGGATAATGCCCTGCGAGTGTGCGCAATCGAGCGCGTCGGCGATTTGGACGCCGTACTGGATAATCTCCTCCCGCGTCAATTGTTTCTGCTTGATCAAATGGCGCAGGGTCTCGCCTTCCAGCAACTCCATCACGATGAAATAGCGGCCCTCGAAATCGCCGACATCGTGCACAATGCAAATATTGGGATGGTTCAGCGATGAAGCCGCCCGGGCTTCCTGCATAAAACGCTCCATCCGCGACCGGCTTTTCCATTGGTCTTCGGGCAGAAACTTGAGGGCGACCCGCCGGCCCAGCCGCAGATCCTGAGCCTCGTAAACAATCCCCATCCCTCCGCCCCCGAGTTCTTTGAGAACCTTGTAGTGCGAAACCTGGCAACCAATCATCGGATCCGGGCTCGTCTCGGCGGCGGGAAGAATAGAAAACTTTCTCAGTCTCTCAGGAGGCTCGGCATTCCCGAAATCATCACCGTAACAATTGAAGATCTGTAACCGATCCCCTTCTCGTGCCTCCAGCCCACCGAGATCGTGCAACGCTGCAGCCCCGCGGCTCAATGGCTGCAGCAGTTCGGCCGTAGCCCCGCTAACCAGTATGTGACCAGCGTTCCCGTATTCCGCAACCTCCTGAGCAATGCCCACACCGCCGCCCATCACGCCGCAGTTCGTGCGCAGACTGGCCTCGCGATACGCCGGCCCACTGTGGATTCCCATGCGCACTTTCAAGTGCGGCGAGCGGGCGCGGAGGGCGCGGCTCAGTTCCACCGCGCATCGCACCGGTGCTTCCGGATCGCCGAAGAAAAGCAGGGCCAGTCCATGATCCCCACTTTGAAGAGTGGTCTGATTGTTCCTGGAACCGCGTTCGAATTCAGAGCACGCCCTGACCACGCCCTCCACATCGTGCTCCGCGCGCTGCTTCTCGTCCGCTAACATCGCTGGGTCGAGCAAGAGATCGACGCCCAGCACGTGGGCCATTTCCAGCGCGGGCGTTGGACTTTCCATCGGAGGCATTCAGCACTGCTTTCAGGGGGATGACTCGGCGACCAACTGCAGACCGAGTGGCGCGACGGCCGCCGCTACGTGGAACATCCCAGATCAGCGGCACGCGCCAGGCTGCAACCGCCCGAACGCAGAATCGTAAGCTGTTTTCCTGCCATTTTCAAGACAGTAGCGCAGCGGTGACGTAAATTCGATTGTGTAAAAGCGAAGAGGGTGTAAGTTGGCTTTGGCCTCACGAGCTAGAGCCGATCCTGGAAAGGAGACCTACACCCGATGGCGAAGATAATCCCAATCACCGAGCATTACCAACATTTTTTGGCGGAGATGAAGGAAAGTTTTTGGGGCGATTTGTACGGGCACACCAAGCTGGCGTGGAAACGGGCGCTGGAGGCGGAGTCCGAGTGGGAGCGGGACCGTTATGCCG